>Ga0314772_1000119_pt1 | contig 42578 bp, 79 predicted proteins | sample MetaGCBIW2018_FD_204520 | JGI IMG/M metagenome (GOLD analysis project Ga0314772, IMG submission 204520) | Cryopeg brine microbial communities from Beaufort Sea near Barrow, Alaska, United States - CBIW 2018 | ecosystem: Environmental > Aquatic > Marine > Coastal | place: USA: Alaska | collected... | reverse complement strand
AGGTGCGTTGTGTCAGCGAGGTAGTCGCCAACATAAAGTTGCATGAAGGGGGCATTACTCATCTTGGCACCACCGTTCCGTCAATTTTGCGCTTCCACTTGCTGACCTTGCTGCCGGGGATGGTGGCAACTGATTTCGGCGCGCCAAGGTGCTTCGCCCGCACCCGTCGATCCTTAGATTTCTGCGCCACGTCCTGCGCCGTCTTGGCCTTGTGTGCAGTGTGAATGGCTGGCGCTAGATTGCCCTCCCGGTTCTCACCGCCGTTGCAGAGCGCGATAACGTGGTCCAAATCCCACTTATCCGCAGGCGTAATCTTGCGCCCGGTGATGTGGCAGATACCGCCATGTGCATCGAACACGCGCAGGCGTACGCGGGGCGGGGGCATTGTGTCGTCGCTCTTGCCGATCCATTCGGGTGTTGCGCGGCTCATGCTGTCACCTCGTATGGATTAGGCTCGGACCACTGGACGCCGTGCCGGTCGCCGTATTCGGATATGACCGTGATAAGATCGGCCATTTGCCGAACCGACAGGCGCGACGTGCGAAACCCGATTGGAAACGGGCCGGAACCGTCCAGCCCCTCGGCAAACTGGCATTGATGGCCCAGAGACTGCATGAACGCCGCCTTCCATGCCTCAGTGACCCACTTGCGGCCCTCTGGCTGTGCGCGGGATACGTCGCTGAGCATCGCCCACATACGGGCGTTTTGATCGAGGTTGCGGGTCGCCTCGCGCACGTTGACAACGGCACCGTCTGGGGCGCGGTCGATCAGCTTATGAGCCAACCTACGCTGCAACACGCTGGCGAGTATGAGGGTCTGCCCGCTCATGGCTTCACACCCTGCAAGGCGCGCTTGTACGTATCCTTGTACTCAACGATGTAGGGATCGGCCTTCTGCTCGGTGCTCAGGCTCAGCCAGACACGCTTTAGCGCGTCTATGTCGGGCGCTTGGGATAGCCGCATGAGGGTGAAGGCGCTCATCAGAACGCTTCCTTTGCCGTCCACACGCGCACGCCCTTGATGCCGCGCGCCCTGTGATTGCGGCGCACGTAGTCCTCGATAAAGGCTGTCACGGCCTCCCGATCATTGACAGCTATGTCGTGCAGCGCAGCCTTGTGATCGGTGATTTCGTAGTGGTGGACCGTGCGCAGACCCTTCACGCTATCCTTGGCAGCGGCCTTGGTGGCGTTCTCTGCATCAATCGCGGCCTGCCTAGCGGCGGCAACCTCGCGCTGCGCGTCCACATCAGCGGCGTTGGCTTTCGCGGCTGCTGCGTCAGCCTCACGGCGCAGGCGGTTAGTTTCCTCCCACGCCTTGCGGTTGGCTTCCGCCTCATCCTCGGCCAGCTTGGCTTTGAATGGGGCAACGGTCGCCACCAGCGCGGATTGGATGCGGTCAGCGTCGTCGGTGTAGACCTTGACCGCAGCAACCTCGGCCTTCCAGACCTTGTGCAGCGGGTCGGTGCGTTCCTTCGCAGCCTTCGCCAGCGCCGTTTTGTAGGATTTGAATTCCTTCAGGACGGCATCAACTGCCTTCATTCCGGCCTTGTCGGTGACGTTCTCGCCATCGGTCCAATTCTGGGCCTCGGAGATTACGGCGTCGAATTCCGCCACCACTTCCTCAATCGGATCTGGCGGGTTGTTGTGGCCCTTTGGGGCTGGTGTCATATCGTTCATATCACTTCCCCTCGTATGGGATTGCATCGCCATCAAGATCGGCGTCTTTGGGTTCAGCCTTCGCCGCGTCGATGGTCTTTTGCAGGCGGGCCATTGCGCTCATGAAGTCAGCGGCAGGGAATTGCTCAAAAGACGGCGCGCTGTAGGCGGCGCAAATCTTCTCGGCAGGAACGCCAGCAGCCTCGGCAGTGTCGCGCAGCGCGATGTATTGCTCTGCGTTGATGGTCTGCGCGCTAACTGTGCGCTCATCGTCCTCAACGGGTTCTGCGTCTGCAATCCCGTGCAAGTCGCCCTTGTGCCAAAGGTCGAGCGCCGCGCCGAAACGCATTGCCGCGTTGCGCATGGCATCGCCGATCACCTCTTTGATCGCATCGCCGCCTTGCTTCCCGTCCGCGTGGCCGTAGCCAAGGCGCGTCTGGCCGCAGACAGTCAGGCGTATCCACATGCCACCGTTTGGATCGAGCGCCGGGGTGCCGTTCTCGTTGATCGCCACCGGCTCCCAATTCCACGCGGCGTCAGCATCCAACAGTCGATCAGTCAGCGCCGCGTGGCCTACATAATCCAAATGCACCACCTTCGGGTGATGCCACCCGCCGCAAATCGTGCAGCGAATGCCCTGTTTGAAGTCTTTCTTGACGGCTTCATTCTGGGCCTTTGTCGCCTTCGGAAGCTTGGAGACTTGGTTCTCCGGAAAGGGCATACGGAGCAATGAAAGGCCGGTTATAGGTGCCGGTACCTCTTGCTTTTGGGCCTCGGCTTGGATTATCTCTTGTTTTGACATTGTCAGTCCTCCTATGACTGGTGGTGCGGCTGGCGCGGGTGATGCTGCGTCAGCCTGTTATTTCCCCGCGAACGGGAATCTCGCGGACGCCAAGGCCAATCGCCAAAAGCGCCTCATCTGTGTTTGAAACTATCGCCACGTTCCCCAGCCATTGCTGGTGCCATGCGGCCTCGTCGTCGGTCAGCTTGCGCGCAGAAGGAACCTTGGCACCGTCCTTAATCTCGAGCAGGAAGTTCCGGCCACGATGCCCCACCAGAATATCAGGGCAGCCCTTGCCGACCGTGTGTAGGTGCTGGACTGTCGCGCCGACGCTGCGAAGCGCCTTGACGATTTCGGGCTGGTTGGCATCCACTGCCGCTGCGCGTCTAGCCATGATGTAACTCCGCGCTCATGCGCTCGTGACAGGCGGCGCGGGTCAGTGACAGGTAACGCAGCTTCTGCCCGTGTGGCGCGCGTTCTGTGGCCTGTGCCAGCCGATCATGCCGTTCTGCTAGTTCCCCCAAAAAAGACGCCGAGGCCGAAACCCCGGCGCCAGGTGCTGCCGAAGCAGTCAGGGAGGAACAGTCGTGCGATACCCGGCACGGCACGGGGTTCGTTGTGGCGGTCATTGCTGCCGCTCCTTGTTCGGGAAAAGTTTTTCGGACCGGTCCATCCACCGGAAGCATTTGGTTAAGGCCGCACGGGCGCGCCAATCGCAGATGATGGATGCGATATAACGAGGGACTCTTGCCATCATTTGAACACCACCTCGGCCCCGGCAATCGCGATAACCGCCATGACGTAGCGCAGCTTCGGATCATGCTCGCAGCGCAGCCAGTTGCGGACTTGCCGATCTGATACGTCCAGAACGCGGGCGGCCTTCTCGGCGCGGGCGGCGTCTGAATCGGCGGGAAACGCGCGCCAAAGCATATCGCGGAACCACATGCGATAGGCGGTGTTGCGGTCAAAATGCGAATTGGAAGAATACTGCACGCCTGATCTCCTATGTTTCTGGTGTGACGCAGAAACTTGAAAATCAGAGCGGATTGCTTGGGGGGTCATTGCGTGGCCCCCTCTGCTTGTGGGGTAGGCTGGTTAGCAGACAAGAAGGCGCGCACCCTTCTCTCAGTGAGAAAATGGATACCTCCGCCTTCGCGAAGACGCGGCACCAGTTCACTGTTGCCGACTGCCTTTTTGCCGAAATATGTCTCCGCCATACCAGTCTCAGACAGGTATCCTTCGATCTCGGACAGGATGGGGTGATGTTGTTTCATGCCGTCAGTATATCCGCAATCGCGGACAGTTCAAGCATCTTTTATCGAGGACGTGCAGAAAAGGCACTTTGGGGGCATGTATAAGCAATGACGGATAAAGACTGGCGCCAGCGGATCGAGGCCGCGATTAAAAAAGACGGACGCTCCATGCGGGACATCTCGCTGGCGGCTAAGTTATCGCATGGATACCTTCACGGAATCCTCCGCGACGGCAAAGAGCCAACCTTAGACCGGTTCTCCCGCATCTGCGATGTTCTGGATATTGGGTTGGCCCATGCTTTGGTTGGCTTAGAGATAACGCCAGAGACGGAAAAGCTTATTGGCGAGATCGAGGGCGACCCTGGCAGGCGGGCTGCTTTGCTGTCCATCCTTTCGGCCCGCAAGCCTTAATAATCTGCAGCCGCGTGACGCGGCGCTCATCCTCGCACATTTGGTTAATGATCTTGATGAAGCGCGTAATCGTCATAAAAAATTCCTCGTTCTTCTTATGTTCCCATAATCAGCGTTGACAGATTCGGGTCAAGGATAAACTACGTCTAATAGATTTTATCCTCAATTGCGGATTTTCTATTGACTGTCCGCAATCGCGGATATAACCTCTCCCTATCACCGCCCACCACGGCCCCGCCGCTGGATCGGGCAGAACGCTAGGGAGACACGCAATGACCGAAGTTCAGTTTAACCAGACCAACAGCGCCCAACATAAGGCGGCGGCGGAAGCATTCATCGCCACGCAGAAGACGCACGGCGTCACGCCGTCTGAATTCCTTGACGTGTTCATGGACATTTCCGCCGCTGACGGCGTGAACGGAAACGCTCCGATTGATTGGGAGCGCATGTTTGCGCTGGATCAAGTGGCGCATGACGTTGGCGGCATTCATCGGCACATGGACCGCGAAACTGGCGAGTTGGGCGGTATGTTCTTGCCGCGCTGCACCGTGAAGGAGGCAACGCAATGAACCTCCACGCCCCCTACTACCAGACCGTTGCCGACTACGGCGACCTTGGTCCCGGCAATGCCTGCGACCCGGCCACATACGAAGACGCCTGCGATGCGCTGGCCCAATGCATGACCGAGGGCCGCGATGCTGTTGTGTTCCGCTGCGACCCGCCGACCGGCGATGCCGCTGGCATGATGACAGACGTAACCGAAGACGCCGCCGCCACCGTGCGGGGCTGGGAAAACAGGAGGGGTGCGGCATGACCGATCGAGATGATGGCGGGCCTGCGTTTGCATGTGCCTCTGAGTGGGGCGTAGGGGAAGCCCCTTTCGTTCAAGAGGGCATGAGCCTGCGCGATTACTTCGCGGGGCAGGTGGTGGCGGGTATCCGCGAAAGTGACAGGTGCGAAAGCTACCCCCACGCCGCTGAACAAGCATATCGCCTCGCCGACGCCATGATCAAGGCTCGCAGCAAATGACTGACCACCTCACACCCAGCGAAGCCGACCTACTACACGCCTTCGCCATCGCGACAGGCCGCAGCTCCGATGCGCTTGCCCGCGAAATGACCCGCAACGGGCGCGACTTGTCCGAAGCCATCAACGCCGCCGCTCAGTCGCTAATGAGCCGCCCAACATACGCCGGATAGGAGAGAGAAGATGACGCCGCAATCTTACATGAACCAGATAGCCAACGACGCCATTTGCGCCACGCTGCTCCGCTACCCAGACGCCACGCTAGAGGACGTTGTGAACGGTCTGCGGGATGCGATTGCAGACGCGCCAGATGTCTATGAGCAAGCCGTTCAGGAGGACGCAGCATGAGCGCGCCGGAGTTGCAGCCATGCCCGTTCTGCGGCGGTGTGAAACAGATGGTCATGCCACCGTCGTGCAATGAGCAATCGGCGTATGATCCGGCGGATTGCTCCCAACCAGTAGTCAGGTGCCAATCATGCTCGGCTGAGGTGCAGGGCGCGACGTGGGACCACCGAATGGGGACCGCAATAGCCGCATGGAACACTCGCACCACGTCCGAAGCCGACGCCCTGCGCGCGGGTTTGGAATTGGCAATCCTCTTAGGTCAGTCGCTTGGGATGACGGACATGGAAGTTGACGCAATCCGCGCCCGCGCCGCCCTCAAAGGTGCAGCCAACCCCGCACTGGATGCCGAACCAGCCACTTACGAAACGTGCGCCACATGCGCCGGAACCGGTCTAGCGCTGAATATGTCAGGTGAGCCGGATGAATGCCGAAATTGCGGCGGTGATACCGTAACGGAGACCAGCGCATGACCCGCACAGCCGCCGCCCTAGCGTTCTGGGCCGTGATTGGCACAGCGCTACTCATCACCGCAGACAAAGCGGCCCGCAATATCAACGATTACATGACGGAGACTGGGAAATGAAAGCCACGGCAAAAACAGTCGCAACCTTCGCTGCCTTTGCCGCGACTGTGCCGATTGCAAATTGGATTATAGGCAATGTCGGGACTGTATGCCACGAGGGCGGCCCCTGCCTGATCCCGGTCGGATTCGGCCTTATGTCACCAAGCGGTGTGGTCGTGATCGGCGCCGCTCTGGTCCTTAGAGATTACCTGCACGAAATTGCGGGCTGGAGATTGTCAGTCGTCGCTATCCTGGTCGGCGGGTTGCTATCCCTAATCGTGGCCACTCCTGCCCTAGCGCTTGCGTCAGCTGTAACCTTCACCCTGTCAGAAATGGCCGACCTTACCGTTTACGCGGCCCTCCGCAGACGCGGCAGAGCGCTGGCCGTCATGGCTTCGCAACTTGTCGGGGCTTGCGTGGATAGCGCGCTATTCTTGTTCATCGCCTTCGGGTCGTTTGATTACTTCGCCGGGAACACGCTGGGGAAATTATACGCAGGCGTGGCTGTCGCGGCTTATCTCGCCACCAAAGCGAGGCGAGCGGCATGATTAAGTATCACGGCTCCCCCATTTCCCCACACTCATCCCGCGCCCTAATGGCGGGCAAGAATTTCTGCGTATCTTACGCAAACCCAAACGACGCCGACTGGTGCATGGCGCACGGGCAGTCTGTGATGTGGGATAACGGCGCATTTTCATTCCGCGACAAAGGGGGGCTTGATCCCGTTGCTTTTGCTAAGTGGGTCGAGCCGAGGCTTGGCCACCCGCACTGGGCCGTTGTGCCTGATGTGATTGGTGGTGAGGTTGATGAGCAGCGCGCCTTGATTGCGCAATGGCCGCACCCGCGCGCCTTGTCTGCGCCGGTCTGGCACATGGGCCTATCGATAGACTGGCTGCTGGAGATGGCCGACGAATGGCCGCGCATCTGTTTTGGATCGACGCGAGAATACTGGCAGGTCGGATCACCAGCATGGGCGCGGCGCGCAGATATGGCGTTTAATGCGATGGAGCGGCGCGGGTTGCGCCCTTGGGTCCACATGCTGCGCGGCTTGTCGCTCTGCGGTGATAAGTGGCCATTTGCATCTGCTGACAGCACAAACGTCGCGCTCAACTTCAAGGGCAGCAAAAGCCGGGGAACCCCCGCGCAATGTCCAGAACGCATGGCGCGCGTAATCGACGGCAGGAATTCCCCGATCAGGTGGACGCTTGCCGCTGAACAGTCCGACTTATTTTTACAGGAGAAAAGAGCATGACCAACGGAACCGAAACCAACCAACAGGAGACTACAATGACTGTATTTCAAGAAGTGATGGCGGAAGTCGAGCGCAGTAAATCAATCGGGAACGCCGAAGATGATGCGGGGCGCGGCTGGTCCGATTGGGTGTCGATTGCGCTTGGCTATTTGGGGCGCGCGACTCCTCAAATGTATCGCAACCAGAAGGAAAATCTCGACCCTCGCGAAATGATGATAAAGGCCGCAGCCGTGATTATCGCGGGCATCGAAGGCATGGACGATGAGTAGCCCCTTCCCCGCAGAACGCGCCCTTGATGCGCTGAAACAGGACGACACGGTGACATATACCGATCACCTATACGCCCGCCATTCCAGCGGCCCTTGGAAGCACCCGACACGCAAGCGGGACGACCGATCCACGCTATTCGTCGGCGCGCTGGTTGTCATCGCATCCATCGGCCTAGCGGTCTTTGCCAAGGCGATGCTGGGGCTGCTTTAGAAACAATCGGGGCTGGCTACGGCTGGCCCCACATTCAAGGGAGAATTGATATGACCGCACCTGATAAGATTTTCGCTAAAATCTCTAAAATACATCCCTGCGGCACGCCGGGGCTGCTCGTGGACCATACAGACTTCGACGGAGCAACGGAATACGTGCCGCGCGCCCTACTGGCCGAGGCGCGGGCGGAGGCGCTGCGGGATGTGTTGGCCCAAGCCAGAACAGTTAGGCATATAAGAGCCGATGAGACGTTCGAGGCAGTGCCAGTGAGGGCGATAGAAAGTGAAGCATTCATCGACACGCCCGCCCCGGCCATGCGGTGCGCTGAGTGCGATTGCGATAATCCACCACATGACTGCAACTGGATAAAGCCGGGACCATCCGCCCCGGCCCAGCCTGGATCACTTCAATATCGGGTTGCTCCTTGGATGGACGCCTGCTTTGGCCCTGAGATTTCCTCTGACAAACTGGAGCGTGGCGACCGCTTTATTGAGGAGGCGCTTGAATTGCTGCAATCTGGTGACTACCCCAAAGAGCGCATCGCAGCCTTGGTCGATTACACCTATGCAAGAGACAAGGGCGACCCAAAGCAAGAGGTCGGCGGCGTGATGATAACGCTCGCGGCCTACTGCCTAGCCCACGGCCTAGACATGCATGATGCTGGTGAAACTGAGTTGGCCCGTATCTGGACAAAGGTGGACAAGATCAGGGAAAAGCAGGCGGCGAAGCCTACTGGTTCAGCCTTGCCTGTAGCAGCCCCGGCCCAGCCTTCGGTGCAGGAGGCGGCTGATGAAGGGCATATCTACTTCATAGAGCGCCTGCTCGTTTCGCTCTGGGGTGAGATTGAGGATAAAACCGACGTCAGCACACAGGACGAAATATCCGACTGTGTCGGATGGTCTAAATTAACCGGGACCATTGCGGGTCTGCGCGAAAAACATGACGCCCTGCGCCCCCGCCGGGGAGGCAAAGACATGACCGACATGCGCGAGAAGATAGCAGAAATCATTTCCCAGCAAATGTGCAGGTCGGATCGCCCTGTAGGTTTTGACGAAACCGCAGACGCGATTATTGCAGCCCTGCCGGGGATGGTGACGCCGCTGGCGTGGGAGGATCTGAAAGGCGGCTCATACGCTTGGCCGCTTGGCCTGCACTACTACACGGAAGGGGGCGGCGATGATTGGTCTGCTGCGTGCATGATCGGGAATGATGATATTTGGAGCGACGGGTTTCTCAGCCTTGAATCCGCCAAAGCCGCCGCCACAACGCACTACACGGCGCAGATCGTGGCAGCCTTCGGCATAGCGCAGGGGGGCGAGTGATGGTGCGCCTGATTAGCCTTCTGGCGTCCTTCGCTCTCCTATACGGGGCGATGCTCATGGCGGAAAGTTACGCCCACATCGCACCCCTAATCGCCTTTGTTGGCGGCGCAGTTTACGGCGCGCATCGCGCAATTGCGCAGGAGTCCACGCCATGACGCCCTACACGCCCGTTGCCTTGCTAGACGTGAAAGACGTAGCGTCCTTGTGGGGTATATCCCCCATCGCGGTACAGCGGGCCGCAGAAAACGCCGGGCTGCTGGTTCGCATGGGCCGCAAACCCAAGATATATGAAGCTGATCTGGAAAGGCTGGTGAGAGCATGTCAAGGCCAAGCAAAGGCGCCCGCCTCTACTGGCGAAAGCCGACCAAAAGCCGCGCCGGACAATGGGTTATCCTCGACGGCAAGGCAGAGCGCAAAACAGGCTGCGCAGACCGTGGAGAGGCTGACCAAGCCCTCGCGGACTACATCAACGCCAGAGGCGTCAGCCGTCACACCCATACGCCAGAGACGTTCCTAGTGTCTGAGGCGCTGGTGATCTATGGGCAGGAACATGCGCCCACTGCCGCCGCGCCGGAACGCATAGGCTACGCGCTCAAGGCGCTGTTGCCGTTTTGGGATGGGTTGCCCGTCGCTGCCGTGACGAAGGCCACATGCCGCCGCTATGCCGCTGCCAGAGGCCGCGCGCCCGGCACGACACGCCGCGAACTCGGCACCTTACGCGCCGCGCTGAATTACTGCGCCAGCGAGGGGCATTTGACCCGCGCGCCGTTTGTGCATTTGCCGGACAAGCCGAACAGTAAAGACAGATGGCTAACGCGGGGCGAGGTTGCCCGATTGCTACGCGCGGCACGCACCGATCCGAGGTCTAAGCACCTCACCAGATTTATATTGCTGGCGCTCTATACGGGCAGCCGCAAAACCGCCGTGTTGGATCTGCGCTTTGAACCGCACCCGCGCGGCGGATGGCTCGACTGCGAACGGGGCGTGATGTATCGCGCCGCCAATGACGGGCGCGTGACCAAGAAACGCAAGCCGCCGGTGCGGATGCCCGCGAAGCTGCTGGCCCACGCTCGGCGCTGGTCGAAAGATGAGGGATGGGTGGTCAACTACCGGGGCGCAAAGATAGCGGATATTAAAACCGCTTGGCTGCGCATCCGCGATGTTGCGGGCCTGCCAGACGTAACGCCGCACACGCTCAAGCATACCGCGATTACATGGGCGATGCAGGGCGGGGCGAACCTTGCCGATGCCGCCGGGTTCTTTGGAACATCGGTGCAAACGCTTGAGCAAACGTATCTGCACTTTCACCCTGATTTTCAGGCGGGAACGGCAGCGATTATGGATAGGAAAGGATAAGGTATGAGCAACAAGATACTGGACCACATCGAACACGTAATTCTACATGGGGAGGACCGCCGCGCGGCGCGAAATATGAACTTCACGGTAAGGACGGTGCTGGATGATACCGCCCTTGATGCGACACGCCAGCACAAGATTAAAGCAAAGTTGGAGGTGTACTTTGAACAATACATCGACGCGATGGCGACCGACGAGGCCCGCCAGATCATGCGCGAGCGTAGTAAGGCTGCAATTGCTCGGCACCTATACGGAGATATTCTAGATGAGGTGCGCGACACAATGGAGGCCGCATGGGAGGAGGGATTGCCAGACGACAGCCCCCTACTCAAAAAACTGTCGGCGTTGCGCGCCAGCCTAGCAGGCAGAATGACCCGTTTTGAATGAAATATAGGGGGTTTCTTGGTCATTCCTTGTCACCGCGCAAAAGGGAAAATTGTGAAAGCCCTTATTTATATGGTGCACCCAATAGGATTCGAACCTATGGCCTCTGCCTTCGGAGGGCAGCGCGAAGCCGTTTGTTCACGCTTAATTCGCGCTATTCCCCTTGTTTGGTCACTGTTCAAGGCGGGTGAATCATGCCCATTCTTGGCCGGGCCAAGAAACCTCAAACGAAAGGATGACGAAATGACGGACGCCATACAAACAGACCAGAGCGAAAATGGAGACAAAAACGAACTGGTGCAACACCTCGAGATTTGGTGCGCGGCAGAGTTTCCGTATGTCTGCACCGGCATCAAGACCGTCTCGGATGACGGCCTAGATGTTAAGTGCGAATGTGGATCGAGGTTGAAAGTATAACCCCCGCAACCCCTTCCGCTTGCATTTGCGAAAAGCAAGCCGGATAACTTGCTAGATAGGAGAGAGATATGAAACTGACCGATATTCAGAAGTGGCCAGCAGCACAGGCCGACCCGCCAACCGAACTGGAAACCTTGCGTGCAGAAAACCACTTATTGAAAACGGCGGGAATAATCGAGGTTGCCGTGCGAAACCCGAATGTCAGCGAATACATGCACCATTGGGAGCGTAGGGCCTTGAGTGCCGAGGCTCAGATTGCAGAACTGCTAGACAAATAGAGGTCAGAACCACTCAGTAAAGCGCAGCTTCTGCCCATCGTGCGGATGATAGGCGAAGCACTCCACGCCCTGCTTGTTCACATACCCGTTGCTTTAGGCCACCCGGTTGTATATAGTGGGTTTATGGATCATATCACACCAGAATTTCTGCGCGAGCGGATAGACTACAATCCGGAAACGGGGAAACTGTTTTGGCGCCGAAGAACCGCTGACCACTTCGTATCCGGCAAGGTTTCTGCAGTGTCTTTGGCTAACCGCTTCAATGGCTGCTACGCTGGAAAAGAGGCATTTACAGCAGATAGCGGCGGGTACCGGGTGGGCGGCCTATCAGGTGACACGCTCAAATCACACAGGGTGGCGTGGGCAATCTATTACGGCGCGTGGCCTGCACAGATGATCGACCACATAAACGGGGACAGATCGGACAACAGGATTGTTAATCTTAGGGATGCCACGCGGCAGGGCAATAACCAAAACGTTCGCCCCGCTGCAGGATCGGCGTCGAGGTTTCTTGGCGTGTATAAGTCAGGAAGGACAAATAAGCCTTGGGCGTCATGCATCAAGGTTGACGGAAAGACTATAGGCCTTGGTCGGTTCGTCGACGAAGCCGATGCGGCGCGGGCTTACAATGCTGCAGCGTCTAAGCACTTTTGCGAGTTTGCATCACTGAATGTAGTCTAGTACCACTTAGTGAACCTGCAGGTCTGGCCGTCATGGGGGTGATATGCAAAACACTCCACCGCCTGCTTGTTCAAATAGCCCTGCCTGTCATGCCACGAGTCAGGCGGCGACGGTGAACGCACATACTCCACGCCAACGTGGGTGCCTTCTGGCCGAGGCGCGCCGGTCACTATCGCCGTCATGCCGTTGTGGTCCTTTTCGGATTGGAACACGTCGACGCCCCGCCGTTTGCTGATCTTGTGGTGGACGTGGTGCAAGAGCGCGTAAAGGTTCGTGCAGCTTGACGCCAGCCCGCGCGCTTCTTGCAGAAAGTGGCCCGCTATCTTTTCCTCTTTGCTGCCGTCGCCGTGGGTCAGCAGCAGCGCGTTATTCTCATACCCGTAATATTTCCGGTGCCGCTCCGACATATTGTAATCGGTCGCGCGCACGTTGGAATGCCCGCCCATGCCAGCGGCGATTGCCTGAGATAGCAGCCAGCCGGTGCGCCAGTCGTGATTTGACATACAGTGCAGCAGATCGACCGGCGCATGGGCCGCGCATAGCCCTATGGCGTCGATGCTGGCGTGCTGTGCCGCCTTGGTGGCGGTAAACCACGTTCCGTCTGCGTCTTGGGGTGTGCCGCTGGTCGTGGATCTGCCGTCCTCGGTGTGGCTTATGTCGTTGCCCATCACGAACAGGATGCGCGCCACGCCAATGCCCGACGAGGCTTGCAGTAGCGCCCGCGTGCCTTCAATCGTGCGATGCCGTGCCGCCTCGATGTTGTATTCGTAATTGGTTTCCGAGGTGACGCACAGCTTGCCGAAATGCACGTCTGCCAGATCCACGACCAGCAGATGCTCGCCCGCCGCCCCGGTATTGACACGCGGCGCAAATAGCTTCTCATCCAGCGGCGTGTAGCCGTCCAGACTCTCGCGCACCATGTCGGCCAGGCTAACCTCGCCGGTCGGTGTTTTCATTCGCAGCGAATAGGACAGATTGCCCGCCGGGTCGGTTTTGATCCATGCGAGATCCGGCACCATTTTAGAGCCGATAGCATCCATCGCCGTTCTAATCGCCGGGTCTACATCAAGCCCGCGATCCTTTGCCGTCCTCTGCCGCCTCAAGATGGCGTGCCTTGATATGCCTAGCGCCTGCGCCGCGCCTTTGGTGCTGCGATGCGTTGCAACAGCCTCAAGCGCCTCGATACACTCGGCATCGCTCAGGGGCGCGGATATGGCGCCGCTCATGCAGGGTCGCCCGCAGGGGCTGGCACGACATAGAACGCATCGCTGCCGTGGCCTGTGACGCAGGAGACGCCATCCGAGCGGCTGACTAGCTGCGTCCAGCTTCCCGTTTCGTCATTGAGCCACAATTCAGAAATGAAGCCCCGCGCGTCAAAGCCGATGAAGGCCGGTCGCTCGCCGTATTTCGCGGCAAGCGACGAATAGACCAAATGCGTTTCCGCGCATGGCGGTTCCGCATGTGCAGCCACGCCTAGAGATACCGCCGCAGCGGCCAAGATTGCGATTTTCATGGGAGTGCCCTCACGGGATGGCGGCGCGGGATGCGTCCGCTACTGCGCTGGTGTGCGCGTCTTAAACCTCTTGATTGATCCTCACAGGGATGAAGCCAAAGCTGGGGTAAGTGTCCTCCAACCCATCGCTGAACGTCACGACGAACTCACCACGATATGACCCTACCGTGTCAGTCTCGCCCGCGCCCCACGCATAGCCAATGATGCCGTTATTGTCCAAGACGCTGCCGACGCCATCGACCACGACACCCCCGCTGGCGTCCTTCATGCGAAAGTTGACTGTGGCCCCGGCGAACTTACCGCCCGCTTTATAGTCGGATGTTTTGAACTTAATGGCCCGCTTGCGGTCGCCCGGCTTCATTTCAAAAGTGTCTGTCATGTGAGTTTTCCGCCTGTGCTATAATCAAGAAGGGTGCCGCCCGCGCTTGGGTCGATGAGTACACCGCGCCGGGGTGAATCGGCGGGGTACACATATTCGGGGTTTTCAGCGTCCCGCCATGTGGCGCTTAAGGTGCTGGTGGCGATGATTGCCGCCGCCCGGTTTCGTGTCGTTGTCCAAGCCGCTGAGACTGCCGACTGCGCCGCAATCGCTACCGCCCGCGCGATTGACATGGTTGCAACTGCTGAGACTGTAGAGGATGCCGCCACAAGCGCAGAACGCCGCACTGTGCGCCGTGCTGTCGCTGTGAGGGATGATGTAGCGGCAAAGACTGCCGTTGCGTTTGTGACGCCGCCTGTGGAGCCTGTGGCTGTGAAAGTCGAGGTTGCCGCAATCGCCGCCGCCCTGTTGCGAGTGACAAGCGGAACAGCGGTTAGCGAGGACGTTGCCGCGACTAGCGATGCCCGGTTGCGCGTCGTGGTCGAAACTGCCGCGAAGGTCGATGTTGCCGCGACTGCCGCAATGCGATTGAGCGTTGTGCCACCGCCCGCAGCTGCCATTATCTCGATTGCGCAGCCGACGTTACGATTAACTAACGATGAGTTGAACGTCATAGTCGCGGCGCTGGCAGTCAATACGGTTTCGTCCGCTACCGCGCCAGCGCATTCTAAGTTGACGTTTTTAGAGTCGCGCAGCGTTGCACCGGAAACCGTAGGTACGGCGCCTGTGCCTTCCTGCGTAGCAAATCCCGCGAAGAATATAGAATTGGCAGCCGTGGTGGTTAAGTTTATATCTCGGAAATTTTCCGTCGCAGTGTCAGCGGAGACCCACGTCGCGCCGACCGGGGCTGTCTGGTCCACCGTATCGTACTCAGAGACGAGCGCACCAATCGCGCGGAAGTTGGCCCCCAAGTCTCCTGCTAGTGTAAGCGCGCCCGTCGCAGGTGCCTTGAAGTACGCAATCGCGCTCCAGACGCGGGAGTTAGCCGTCGCATTTAGGATGGTGCTGGTGGCAGCAACACCGCCAAGTGTTACTGCCCCAAGCGTTACTGTCGCGCCAACAGTGCCGTGCAGACCATAGATGTAGGCCACGGCCAGACGGTCGGCCCCGCCGCCAATCGTGATGTCAGTGGTAGCCGTAAAGGATGATGCAGTCGCACCGCTGTTGAATACCTCGACCGTCTGAACGTGCGCCATAGATTAGCCTCCGAAGAAATGAGCCCAGCGTGCGTCAGCGCGTGCCGCTGCCCGCGTGGCGTCGGGGTCGCCGTCTTGGATTGTGTTCAGCGCATCGACGCCAGAAGGCGACATGATGCCCGGCGCCGTGTTGCCGGTCACGGTAGGCGTGGTCGCATTGACGTTGATCTTGGGTGTCTGGATGCCAATGCTGGCCGCATTAGTGCGAGGTAGCCAGACCATCACGTTTTTCGTCACGTCAATCTTGCCAATGTTGTGCAAGGCGATGCCGTTGGTGTGCGAGTTGATGATGACATTTTCGTCAATAACAACGTTATCCATGCGGTTCTTGCTGTCCGACCAGATCGACTGCGAGTAGGGACCTTTCCCCATGTCGATAAAGTTGTTCCGCAAGATGACGCCATCTGCTGCACCCATCATCTGGATGCTATCCCGGTGATCCGTGGAGACAGTGAAGGCATCAGCATCATGGATATAGTTGACTTCGATCAGGACATCCGTGCATGGGCCTGTATTTATCCCATCAGAGCGCCAAGTGTGTATATCGTTTCCACGAGCAGTGATGTTCGTACCCCTGAGACCCATACCCTTCCAGACGGTGTGGATTTCATTGTTCTCAATTCTGACGTTGCTGTTTGTCCCGAGCAGCCGGATAGCACGTCCGACGCAGGAGCCATTCCCGTTGCGTCCACCTTCGAGAAGGCAGTTGTGGATAATCACGTCGTTCACGTCCATGCAGACTAGCAACGGCGCGTGGTCAGCAGTGGTAGCATCAGCAACCAGCTTGAGGTGTACCCCGTCCAGTTCGATGTTTGACACCCCGCTGATAGATGCGAAGTCAAAGATGGGCCGATTGTTCAGGTCAGCCGCGCGCAGCGTGGTCCCGGCAGGTAGGTTTGGCATCGTTCCATAAGCGCCGCCCGCCAGCGTGTAGGTGCCAGCACCAGATTGAAGCGCCGTTGCAAGTTCCGTAGGTCCGGTGATGTCCGCTGCCGGGCCGGGAGTTGGCGTCGGGGTAGGAACAGGCGTAGGCGTAGGCGTAGGCGTAGGATCTGGCACCGGATCAGGCGTTGGGGCTGGGTCCGGTGCCGGGTCAGGCGTCGGGGTTGCCTCTGCAATCTCGACCAGCAACGGTTGCCACCCGCCCGCGTCATTCGCGACCAGATACTCGTGCGTCCCGTCCGCGTGCTTGCGTACCAGCAGGCTGTTATCGCCCTCGCGGATTTCGCCGCCGTTAACGGCTTGGATCAGCTTGAAAGATGTGTGTTTCATGCTCAATCCAACGTCACATCAATATCGCCAATCGGGAAGTTCAGCGTATCGCCGTCACCGACAACGGCAGACGTGATTGCATCCCATGCCAATAGGTTGCCCAATGTGGCCGCGTCGAAAATGCCGACCGCCACGACAGTGCCATAGGCTGCGCCCGATGCCGTGAACGCCACCGCGCCCGTGTTGGCGATTGCCCCGCCAGACGACGCGCCGAAGGTAATGGCCTGCCGCGCATAGCCGCCGCCTGTAACCTCAGTGCCGCCGCCCGCGTCGGTTGGTGCCACCGTGTAAAGCGCGAGATAGGTGCCAGTTGGAGCCGTATAGGCCACGTTGCGGTAAACGTGATCCAGAACCTTGTTTTCAAGATAGTCGCTGAATGAACTCATGATGTTTGATCCTTGTGTTTATGCTTTCCAGTGGCAAATTCGTGCGCCGGATTCGTTGTGAATGAGAATTTGTCGGGCGGTGCCGCTGGTCAGCACGTCTTGCGCGCTTGGCCGGATAGGCGATGCCCAGCAGTCAGTCGCGCTGCCAGCGTTGCAGGCGCTTAGAAACGTCATCGTCGCTAGTGCGATCCACTTCATCGCGTGCCTCCTTTGCTGTCTGAAGGTTGTCGGCGCGCTGCTTTTCAGCCTTTGCGCGGGCTTTGTCGGCGCCTGATTTGCGCCCGGTGACATACACCCCCAACAGCGCGGCAAGCAGGCCCCCGGCGGCGATGATGTAGGGCCAGATTGAGGCCAGAATCGCGCCGATGAGGCTGCTCATGCCTCCGCCTCCTGATATTCTACCGCTCTAGAAACTGTAATTTTAGTTGCGGCTCGCAAGCGCCGGTTGTATTTGCGTTTCACCGATTTGCAGGCGCCAGCGCGATCAGTGTAGCAATAAAATTTCCGACCACAGAAAACGTCGAATTCGTCGCCAGTTGTCATCCGTATTCTGTTCGCTTCTTCGATATACATTACAGTCATTTCTGCGCCCTCAGTCGCCCGACGATGAACGCCAGAAACACGATTCCAGAGATAGCCGGTAGCCACTCATCGGGGACGCGGCTCTTTAGGTCTGACGGCATGGCCACCCACGCCACGGGTATCGCGGCAAGCAGGCCAGCAATCCATGTGCTGTGCCAGCGCCATACCTGTTTCCAATCGTGAACAAGTTTCATTTCTTGCCTCCTATAAATCTTCTATGCACAGATGAAATTCAGCAGCCCGGCGGTTAACCAAACCGAGTAGGACGCGCCCGCCAGCCTTGTTCCACATCTTGATTGCCTCACATCCGCCGCGATAATCGCCCGCATTGAACCGGCGCACCGCAGTTGACCGGCAGGCACCACCGACGCCCACGTTGTAGGTCCATGACACCAGCGCGATTTTGGTTTTGACCGGGATTGGCGAGGGTGGCTTTAGGCATTTGTCTAAGCCGTTTTCATGCGTTGCCAATTCACGCGTCAGCATCACGTCGCATTGCGCGCGGGTCGCCGTGTCGCCCATCTGGACGCCTTTGATGATGCCCTCGCATATCGTCGGAATGCCCACCGCGTCACGATAAGCGACGTATCGCGTACCCTCCCATCCGCTGACAAAGGCAATAGTCAGCGCAAGGCCCGCCGCCGCCCCTTTGGCCGCTTTGCTGGCCGGGTTGCTTGCTGGCTTCGTGTCGGGTTTTGCCGTGAACAGGCTAAGAATAAACGCGATAAACTGCTTCATGCGAACGCCCCCGCGAAAAAGTACGCGACCGACGCCGAGGCAATGATCCAGAATAGCCGCTCGGCAAATCGCAGAGATTGCCCGTTAGATCCGACCGTGTTTTCCATCGCCCCAATCCGCGACGTGTCTTTCCCCTGCTGAATCGCAAGCGCATCCATCCGCTTGTCCGTCGCCTCCATGCGCGTCTCGACGCGGGCTAGAGAGACGAACGCCTCGGCCAGCTTGTCCAGACTGCTCTCAATGCGGCTGAGTCGCGCGTTTATCGCTCGGTCTTCGGTCATACGTGGCCCTCGTCAAAATAATTAAGCACGGCAGCGAACCGGTCCGCGCGGGGATCGCCTCGCATCCGCTTTAGACGTGATGTTGTGAACCACTCCTGCGCCGCATCATCGAATAGCCATGATGCGACAGTGCGGTTGTAAATCGCGTTCTGAGCCGCGAAAGGTATGGTGAGTGGGCCAAACACGGTCCAGAGAACCCAGCGCGGAACCCGGTTGTCGAGCCATGCTAGAACGATGTACTGCACCAACAAGATCAGCGTCGGTATCGCGCAGATCAGGTTCCTGATTTCAAACCCGACCATCTCACGCTACGATTTGCTTTGCTGCGCGGAAAAGGTCATCAACGGCTGTGTCTGTGAGGCCAAGCGCCGTCGCCAGCGCGGCGATCATCGGGCTGTTGCGCCGTAATTCTGTCACCTCGGCCCATGCGAGCTGCGTTAGGCCGTCAGCCGCCGCGATTGCCACATCAACGGACGGCAAGAGGCCCGCCTGCATCAGCGCTGCTTTGGCCTGAAACCGGCTTACGATCATGCCCGCCCGCTCGTCTGCCAGTGCCTCTGCCGGTGTTGGTGGCACGGGCTGCGGCTCCATCGGCGCATTTGCACCCGCGATCTGCGCTTCGGCAAAAAGCGGATCGCTGGAAATGACGTGGTAGGGGTTCCCGTTCACGACTGCAACAAATGTCCCATCTGCGCGCTTATATGTAATTTCCATCATGTAATCCTCCATGCAAAGCCGCGAAAGGTTGTGCCCGCCGCAGGGCCAGATACGGTTGCGCCGCCAGCGCCGACACCGCCGTATTGGTCTAATACATTCCCCGATGCATTGACTTGCAGAGCAGCCCACGCCCACGTGCCGCCCGCTGGTAGAATAAAGTTAGTGGCGCCGCCAAGGGACTGCCACTTGCCGACCCCCGTGGCAGTGTTTGGAAGTGGTGCCAATGACGTTAAATCGGCGGGCGTGGCGTAGGCTGTGGCGGCTGTCGTTGCCGCCGTGCCAAGCCCTAGCGTTGTGCGCTGCGCCGCCGCGTCGGCATCATCCAGCAGCGCGCGACCGGCGGTGGTTATGGCTGCCTCGGCCCATGTATCGACGCCGGTTGTATAAGCGATTTTGTTGGCAGCCGTGCCAAGGGCCGCGATGCTCGTCAAGGTAGCATCAACCGCTTGCACGTTTGTGCCAATCACAAGGCCAAGCGCAGTCCTCGCACCCGCCGCCGTCGATGCCCCCGTGCCGCCGACCACAACGGGGCGCGGCAGGTTCGCATCGGCGACTAGGTCGTCAACCGTCGCGTTGTAGTCTGCGCTGTCGATAGTCGTACCAGTGACCGCAGTTGTGCCTGCTGGCTTCGAATACACGCTGGATCCGTTTCGGGGCATGTGCTGGCTCCTTGTGCCGTTACGTGGCATTTTGTTGTCATTGACAAAGTTGCGGGCCACGCCGATTATGCGGCATGGATATATTCGCAGGAATCGTATGGATCAGCGCCGCAGTGGCTGCGTTCGTCTATCCGCCTGCTCTTTTTGTGATTGTTCCCACGATGTGGGCGTTCTTGGCCTACTGGCTATTGCGCCGCAGATCCTGAGATCATTTGCTCAATTATCGCTCGCTTAGACGCGCCGCGCTGTACGCTTTGGCCGGGAGTTTTCCCGCCATTTAAGATCGTCGCCAGCAGCTTTTCGATTTGGGCCTTGGTCATGGACTCAGCAGCCGCCTTCGCAAGCATCCCGACGCCACCCGCCGCAGCAGGAATGGCAAGAAGTGGACTCCCGCCCATCATCGCCGCAGTGGCACCAGACGCGCCGCCAAGGCCCGTTGTAGCCATTGAGAGCATCCCTGAGGATGGTGAGAGCTTACCCAAATTTCTGGCCACGTTTGAACCCGTGGTCCCGCTCACCACATCCCCCATCGCTGACATTTCGTCGGGGGTGTATCCTGCACGCTTTCCCGACAATGTGGGGTCGCGCTCTTTATCGAAAATGGTGCGGATGTTTTGGCGCTTGGCGTTGACTTCGTTGCCACCTGATCCTGTTGTTTCGGCGCGGGTTTCGCCACGCATTTCCTTATTCATCACCGCTTCGGCTTTTTTAATCTGGTGCGTAGAGCGGCGGGCGCCAGACAGTGCCTCGATTGCTTCCTCCGGATTTGCGCCGTTCACATCATTGGCGGTCAGTCCATTTAGATATTTTTCGATTTCCTTTTTCATCCCGACGCCGATGCGCGACTCTTTCGGGTCACTTGCCACCCTATCGCCGACGATGCGTCGTGCGTCTTCGACCTCCTGAATCCTTGGGTTCATCAGGGTGTCAATATCGTCAGCAGCGCCAAACGCATTGGGGTAAGAATTAGTGGCAAGCTGGCCCGTGGGAAGTTGGTTGCGCGTTGCGGCTTTTAGGCCATCTGTCGCGCTGTCGGTAAGCGTAGATGTGTCTCGCGCTACGGTATCCCACTGCCGCTGCGCCCGCGCCTTCACATCATCAAAAGACGGCGTTGGGGCCAGTGCTGGCGTTGTGCGGGACGCCGCAAGAGAACTACCGCCACCGCCCAGAAGGCTGGCGATAAAATCTGCGGTTTGGTTGCCCGGTGCGATTTCCTGCGATGTTTGCCCCGCCACTGCCGCGCCCACATCGCCCGCTGCGCTCGTCCCCATATAGGACGGCATACTCGCACGCGCAGGCGCCCCGAACGTACTTAAAGAAGCGCCTGTGAGTGCCGCAGGGACGCCAAAGCCCACCTCTTGCCCAATGCGCCGCCCGTATCGCTGCGCCGTGGTCTGTGGCTGCGTCTCTGAGATTGTCGGGCTGAGAAGGTTGCGGAATGTCTGGCCGCCGCCAAACGGCTCTTCAATCGAGTTGTCGTTGGTAATCGTGACCGGCTTTGGGCTTGGGATGCCGCGCTCGTCAAAGTCCAGCCCCGGCTCGGATTCCGCTTTACTGCGAGAGAGTAGGCCGTTCACCGTATCGACGGGAAAGCCCGCGAATGCCGCGATGCCCTCATTGACGCCACTCATGGACTGCTCGACCATGTTTGTATCGGGGGCAGGTGGTGCGGAGTCGCGTCGTTTAATGGCGATTTCAGCAACCCGCCTTGCGTTGTCCATGTCGCCAGATGCCGCAAGTTCGCGGCTCTTGGCGATCAGCTCTTCATAGGTTGATGCCATTATTCCAGCCCTAAACTGTTGAGGAATTCCGCGTCGGGGTCATCGCCGCCCTGCGCAGGCGCAAGCCCGCTCAAGATTGTGCGAAGTTCCGGCGTCATAATCGAACGCTCATCAAGCTCTTGAAGCTTCTTGCGTGCGCCCTTCACTGTGATTTCCTCGCTTTGATACGCCCTCACAATTTCAGAACGCTCAATATTTATCGCTGCTTTTGCCTTCATCATGGCGCTGATTGCTGCGTTGGCTTCTGGCCTGGAAGCTAGCTGGGGCAATGACTTCAACATACCGTTGTATTCAATGTCACTGGTGGAGCCTGAACCCTCGGCGCGAAGCGTTGGCGCGACACGTTTAACAATAGAGTTGAAGGCATCCGCCGCTGAGTTGAACCCGGTGAATGCGTTGGCTAGGCGCCCAGTTATCGGCCCCTGAGGTGCCATCGTGATGATCTCGTCTAACATTTCCATGTCTTTCATCACGCCAGCAGACTTTCCGCCCTCGTCAATATATGTATTCCAAGACTCGCCCTCTTTGCCGCCTAGCTTTTTGCGCAACTCGGCTTCGTCCGCGCCAAGCGTTGGCTCGCCGCCGATTGTCGTTGTGACGGTGTTGTTGTTGGCTCCGGCTTTTTTCTGAGAAGCGCTGTACTCCGCATAACTCATTGGCTCTTCGCCAGCCTGTATGGTCTGCGCTCGGTAATATTCATACTCCCGAACCGCTGACGGCGGCTCAGGCGGCGTAGCCTCAACGCCCGGCAAGACACGACTCCCATCATCGTAATATTGGTAGCCGTCCGCGCCGGAGATAATCTTGCGCTCTGGCTGAGCGTTCAAATCCCGCTGGATCTTGGCGATTTGCGCCTGCCGCAATGGGTCTTGGCTCTGCCAATACCGGTCCTCTGCCGCCTGCTGCGATTGCTGCTGCTGGCCGATCATGCCGTTGACCATCTGGCGCTGCTCGATAGATAACCACGGGTTTTGCGCCGCTTCCATCAGCACGGCCATATCCGGGCCTTGAGGGGATGCCATAGCGCCGGGGGCTGAGTACCCCTGCCCGCCGCCGTTTTGGGCTACCTGCACGCCTTGTCCAGCCGCTGCGGAGCGGAGCCATTCGGGCGCATTCTCGCCCTTGCCGCCCGCGCCCCAAACCGCATCACTGCCGAAGCCAATATGCATCCGGCCCGCGCCCATGTAATCGTCGCCCGCGCCAATACCTGTGACACCGTTGCCACGCGCACGTTTCACGATTTCGGTGAGAACCGGAAGATCCTGCGGGTTGTTCCAATCCAGCTTGCGCCCGTCCTTGTAGAAGTCAGCGTCTGCCGCGTTGCCGTGGTCGTGGCGCGTTGATCCTGTGCGCGGCCCGCCGGAACCTTTAGGCGCCTGCCCGCCGGACACCACTTCCATTTGCACGCCCAATTCAGGCAGAAACGAAAGCGCGCTTTGAAGCTTGGGCGCAATAGGTTGGTTGCGAGTTGCCCCTTGATTGGCATACCGCAGCCAGTCGCCGGACGGCTCCTTACCAATCGCCGCCAGCGCGTCGTTGCCGATCTGCTCTTCCTCGCTGACAGGCTCGTTCGCCGCCGGGTTGAAGTTGGTGCCGAGGGGCTGCCCTGAGTTCTGTGGCCGCATCCCAAGAATGGACAAAGGCCCGCCCGCACGGCTGCCGAGGTTTTCATCCCACCAGTCTTGCGCGCCCTGCCGCTTTTCGCCCTCGTATTTATCCATTTTACGCTCGGACAAGCCGCTGCCGATGCCTTGGAATAGCTGCCCGATGCCCTCGCCGATGTAATCCGCCTTGCCATAGCGCGGCATGAGCGCGGCCAGACGTTCCCGCTTGGCCTTTAGCATTTCCGGCGTGGCGTTCTGATCTCGGAGGAAGTCCCCCTGCGCGAATGGTGTCATGCGGTTGCCTTTCCGTAATCAACAGCCATCAGGCCATCGGCCCGCGTCTTGACCGCGCCGGGCTTCTTTTTCTTGACCTCTTGCGCCATCAGGCCAATCTCGGTCTTGGGCGAGCCTTTGTATTTAAAGCTGTAGATGCCGAGGCCGTCCTTGGTTTCGCCGATCTTCTGCTTATCGTCCTTGGCCCGCTCATCTGACAGGGACATAAGCCCCGACATGGCACTTGTACTGCCGCCTGAGAACAGCCCGCCAATACCGCCGATAGTTGACCCCATGGCCGCTTGGTTCTGCTTCCATGCGTCCATCTTGGCGCTGTCGTAATTGCCGATGATCGCCGCGTTATCTGTGGCTTGCATCCCGCCGACATTGGCGCCGGTCATGAAGTTAGGCGCCGAAACCTGCCCGCCGTTCATAAGCGCGCCGATCTGGTTGATCCGCTGGTTATCCTCGGCCATCAATTCTTGCGATGCCTGCCCGCGCCCTTGCAGCAATAGCTGGTTGTAGGCGTCATTCTCTTGCTGGCCCGCAAGGCCCATTTCGCGGTCATAGGCTGCCGTTCCGACCTTGATACCCTGGTTGCTGAGACGCGAGCGCAGATCCTCGTCGCGGCGCGCAAACATCGGGTCTAGGCGCTTGCTGCCCAACTCCATCAAGCGCCCTTCGGTTTCCTCGTTGCCAAGGCTGAAATTGTCGGTCAACTGGTTGCCCAGCGTGCCAGACAGATCCGCGCCAAGCGTCGAAAGGTTCATGCTGGCACGGTCGTTCTGGTCTTTGATGCCCTGCTGCTGCTCGGAAAGCGACTGCGTGACAGAGAAGCGCGGAATATCGTATGATTGACCCGTATAAGGGTCGTGCATCTTGTAACTGCCGGTCTGGTCAAACGTCTTTGTGCCGTCCGCAGTCGTTTCATTCATATTCTGCAAAAACGCATTTGCAATGGATGTGGAAACCGACGAACCCGTTTGTGCCGCCGATGTTTCGCGCGCGGGCGTTGGTTTTGGTGCTTTAGACATTCTCAATCTCCTCTGCCCGCCTGCGGGACCGCTGCATGAGCCTATTTGCAAGCCAACGCTCGCGAGTTAGCGTCCACAAGTAGAGGTCTTGCCCCTCGCCCCATGCGCGCTCAATGACGTGTTTTTTGTGGTCTAGCCGCTCCAGAATGCTGTGCAGCCCGGTGTTGTTTTCGGCGTTGCCGGTTAAAACCGTTTGGCACCCGATGCCGTCGAAAACGTATGAAAAGATGTGGTGCAGCGCCGGGCCTTGCAGCCATTGCCGATTAATCGCCGCGCCGCTGTATTGGATCGTGCCGCAGGCGGGTTTGTAGTCATGAAACACCATGCCCGCGATTGGCTTGCCGTCCTTCAAAACGCCGTAGCTCGTGCTGTCGGGCCATGTGTTGTCAGGATGCCCGAAACTGTGCAGTGATACCCATTGGCTGATTGCGTCATGCACCACCCGGTTATCCGCGCCGCCCCAGACGTATTGGGTCACGTAACCACGGCGCCGATGCTGTAGGTCGCATCGACAGAAACCAACTCCACGTTTGGCGTTGGCGTAATGCCGAAGCTGATTTGCACCTCTGGCGCTATCGCGTAGCCTGTGCGACCCACAGAGGCCCAAACGCCCACGTTCTGCACCTCGCCCGTCGCGTCCCAGAGTGCTGCATCCCAGAGCGCGGAATCCCACACGCCCGCCGCAAAGTCGCCCGGCGAGGCAGGCGCGCCGCTCAGAGTTTGGTCATAATCAACAGTTGCCGATACCAGCGGCAAGATAGGCGTGGCTGTCTGGAATTGCGCCCGCATCTGGTGAATGGTTTTCTGTGCGCCGCCCGCGTTCATGCCCTCATGATTGCCCAGATAAGCGCAGGTATAAATCGCGCCCGCGTCATTGCCACCAACGTCCATGCGGTAAATCCCGCCTGCGGTATTGCCGAAAAATCCGCTGTCATCGAAGTATCCCATGCAGCGCGTGACCCAGCCCGTGATCCGCGACCAAGCGCCGGTTTGCAGGTTTGCCACAAGGCAAGATCCGGCATCGCCGTCAATCTTGGGCTGAGACACCACAATGATGTTTTTGCGCGGCCACTTCAGGATCTCCCAAGGGGCTGCCGTCGCCTCTGTGACCTGCTCCTGCCAGTAAGGCGAGATCGGGGCAGACACAGCACCATAGCTGAGTGCGGCCTTATCCTTCTGGATGGCTGCGGAAATAGGAACCAACCCCACCGCCGTTGCAATCAACAGATCGCCGCCCGCGTTCATGGTGGCGTTTTTGCCTAGGGGCTTGCTGATCTCATACAGCCCGACCTTGCTCCAATCCGCCGCCACGCCGGGGTTGGTGCCTTGATAGATAGCCACCTCGCCCTCGGTGCTGACGAATACGCATTTATCATCCAGCCCGTCGCCCGCATCCAGTGACCAAGTGCCGCCGAATAGCAGCGATCCGCCCTTTTTAAAGATGCCAGCCAGCGAGAATTCAGTCGCCCCGCCGCCGATGCTGTCCACGGGCAGATACCACGCCGATTTACTGCCTTCCTCGACGAAAAACAGGCGGTTAGCGAAGGACCAGACGTGGCTTAGATTCGATGTTGTCACGCCAGTGATAGCGGGCGTCGATACCCCGGTGATCTGCGTCCATGTGCTGCCGTCATAGAGTTGCGCGAGGTCGGCGCCATTCACGGCATAGAGATAATCGCCGCCAGGTGTGCCAAACTGCTCCGCTGAGTAATAACCGGCTGTCTGCCCCGTGACCGCCGCTGTCGGGGTCACGTCAGGGTCTGCCACGGTTGTGATTTCGTAAATCGCCGCGTCAGTTGCGCCGAAAAACTTCTCAGTCGTGCTGTTATAGGTAAACATGGATTTGACGCTTGCGCCCAGATCCGCGTATTTAACCGCCCCGCCGCGCGCTCGGATGCCAGTGGTGGTGCAAATCCAGTTATCGAGGATAGCCGCGCCGCCCGGTTGAGGCATGGCAAGGCTTTCATTCAACACCCAACCGCGAATAGGCGCGGGGAATGTGTAGGTTTGCGCCGCTGGCTTTTGCGTCGGCTCACCGCCCCGCATTTTGCGCTGTGGGGCTATCTTTGCGGGCCGGACCTTCATTAGATCCGACTCCTATCGTCAAAGCTTGCGATTTCAGCCAGTGCGGCCTCATACTCGGCCTCTTGATCGTCGTAGGCCATGCCTTTTTGCCTGCGCCAGCGCACAATCAGCCCTTTGGCGAATATGTCCTCGTCAATCAGGGATGTGTCCGTATCCGCCGCCCATTCCGCCGTGCCATTGCTGCACCAGGCGTTTGTCTGGTATTGCACGGTCGCCGTGACGCCGGTTGCCAAATAGGGCCATAGAGTGACGTTTTGCCCTTCCAGCAGGAAGTAGCGCGGATCGCCCTCTAATGCGTCCAGAGACGCCCATTCAGCGCGGGACAGGGGCCGAATGGTCACGCCCCCAGACGTTACCGCAATGCCGGGTGTAATCCGGTCATATGTCGCGCCCAAATCATGCACCTTGTTCGTGCCGTCGCCGGTCAGCGTTGCCGTGCTGTGCAGCGCGCCCCAATCCACGCGGCGGGCCAGTTCGTCGCCTGTGGCGTTGCCCATGCTGGCGGCTTCTTTCCAGCGCCGGTCTGGTGCTGTGATGATCTGCGTCGGGGCTTCCATGCCCACGTCATAGGCCAGCTTTTCGCATATTGTTAAAAGGCTCATGGCTTTTAATTCCTTGTCCGCAGTGGCCGGATTTGTTAAACTCAACCCTTGCAGTAAGGGAGTTCAGGCATGACCGATTTATCTAGCATTTCAACTACCCAGATGCGTGAAGCGGTGAAGTCTTGGCGCGCAGAGTCCGAACCGAGACGGGGACTATTCCCCGATCCGAAACACGTCTTTGGCGTTTACAATAGGGTCGATGATCTGATCGCCGAAATTGAACGACTCAGAAGTGACGCCCCGTCATAAAGGTTCATGGTGTCGGACCCTTCACTCGCACGCGGGCGCGGGAATAGCGGGCGCGCTCGTCGTCAGCGCGGGCCTCGTTGATTTCTTCCTGCAACAGACCGCCCATATCTGAGGCGAGTTCCTTGTCGCGCATCCACTTTGCGGCTTCGAAACCAGCGGCATAGAGGTAAATGTGGGGATGCTGTGCCAGCAGCCAGTTGGTGGCGCTGATGCTGTCCGCAATCGTTGGTATGGCCGCGTAATACTCCATGCTGGTAACGCCGGTTGCTGCGGTCGTCATGTCGCGCTGGCCGACTGAGTAATAGCTGCCACCGCCTGCCACGCGCTGCGGGCTTTGCATGATGAATTCGCAGCCCTGCGCGTCGTATAGGCCGATGGATTCCAGCCAGTCAGGCGGTATCCAGATCTTGCCCTCAGTCGCGGTCACAAGGGTGCTGGTGATTTGGTCGCGCAGCCGCAACTGGCGGTTTAGCTTCGTTTCGGCCAGCGATAGAAGGCGCGGGAATACTTCGGCTATGCCTGCGTTGCCTACCTGCTCAACAACTGCCGTGCGTAGGTCGAGATGATCGGCAAAGGCTGACATTTATACATTCCCCGATTTGGTTCGCCATGCGCGGTTTTCAGAGTCATTGAGCCATTTGGACAGAAAGCGATCATCGCCCTGCTTGTTGGCTTCGCCTAACTGGTCGTGAAAGATATTCAGCGGAATGGACGCGATCTGGTGGTAATCGCCTGCCCAGTTATCCTGGCCGAGATTGCGCTGCGCCGTGTTTATGTCGATGGTCGGCTGCACGGGGTAATCGGTGCGAAATGTGGTGCTGCCATCGTCGTTATGCAGCGCCCATACTTGACGGCCCGACTGAATGTCATAGTCAAACAGCGACCAGTCTCCGTCTTTGATTTTCATTTCTTGGCATCCTTCACGCGGGAAAGTGCGCCGGATTCAACGCCGTCCAGCGCCTCGTCAACGGGTACGGTGACTTCCTTGCCAGCGGGCTGCCGCTCGCCATCCGCATCCCAATAGTCGTTCAGGATGATGCATCTTACTGTCTTATCAGCCATTTTTAATCACTCCAACGGTTGCCGTTACTGCGGGGCCTGTGCCGCCAATGGTTGCGGTCACGCGAAACACCGAAGGCATCATGTCAGCCGCAACAAGGTTCGCCGCTGCCGTCATTGCGGGATGAACCCGCAGAACAGTCGTCGCCACTGCGGACAGTGAGGCGGACGCGAGGATGGTGTAATACTTGCCCGAAACCGGGTCTTTCCCTTCAACGGTGAAAACCGCCGTTGGGGTTGTTCCGCTGATTGCGGTAATATCAATGACGAAGATTGCGCCTTCTGCTGACGTGTTGCCAATATCCGAACTGTTGGCGGACGCCGAGGCTGCGGCCAGATTAAGAGCCGTGAGGGACTGGATTGCCATGAGCGGCCTCCTTGAATGAGAAAGGGCGGGACCGTTAAGCCCCGCCCGATTTTGCTTAGGTCGTCGCGGTCAGGCCGAACACGTCAGCGACCACACCGAGGCCCTTTTCGTTCTTGACCTTCAGCGCGCCTTCACCGATGAGAACGAATTTCTCCGCATCGCCGGTTTTAGCCACCTTCTTGTCTTCGTGGATCTTGTCGAACCAGCCATACTGGACAAATTCGGGATCGACGAAAAAGGCGTTGCGCGCCAGTGCCGCCGAACCGGCCATGACCCGGTTAGGGTGAATCATCACCTTGCCGAACGGGCCTTCGTAAACGTCAGCGTTTGCCACGATGCTGTTGTTTTTGCCGGATGATGCCGCATAGCGGAACGCCGCCACGTTGCTGTCACTCATGAAGGTGACGAAAACCGACTTGACGTAAGGCGACGTGAACAGATGCTTGAAGTTCGCGCCGGACTGATAGCCCTGCTGCATCACGCCATCCATCAGCACCTTAGTAAAGGCGCGCAGGGTGCCGTTGGTCGGGGCAACAGTCAGGCCCGTGCCTGTGTTGTAACCGCCGTTAGCGCCGGTTGCGCCGCGTGCGACGTTGGTTTTCAGCCATGTGGACAGTGACCCGCTCTTGCGAGTGGCGCCGCCGACTGAGGCGTTGGCCGTGACAATCGAAAACTCCGCGTCTTTACGTAGCTCGATGCCCTTTTTCAGCTTCTGCTCTTTGACCTTGGTGGCACTCCCGGCCTCGTCGGTCTTGTTCTGCGTCCGCGAGATGATGCCGTCCTTGCGCATAATCTGGGTGTAGTTCCCAAGGCGATCAGGCGAGACAGTCGCGCCGAAGGTGTATTCGTCACCCTCAAGCTGCACGTTGTCCGCTGGTGCGGCCAGTTCGTCGGTTGTCCATTCGGGGTGGACTGAATCGCAGCTCACCTTCTCGATCATGGAGTACAGAGGCGTATCCTCTGGAGTGATTCTGCTGACAACATCTGCCAACTCCTCACGATTGCCCTTGGCACCCGTGCTTTGGAATGTATTTGTAACAATGGCCATGGTTAGGCTCCTTTGCGATGATGATGATTAGTCGAAGTCAATCGCCAGAGCGTCCCGAAGGCTGCCTGATCGACTGAGTTTGCGCATCGCTTCCACATTGCCGTTTGCCTTGCGTGCGCCCTGCCCCGGCTTGCGGGGTGTTGCGGGCGGTGCTTTGGCTACCTTCGCTTTGGCTTTCGACTTGGCTTGTTCAGCAGCCTCGCCCCTCGCTGCCATTTTTAGAGCGGCAAATACGCGATGGTCCGTGACTTGGCTGAGTTCCTCGTCGGTAAATCCGATACTGGTTGCCGTCTTCTGCACTTCGTCAAAGAATTGCTTGCGGCCCTCTGGGGTCCCTGTTTCGGGATACCTCTGGGCTAGCTGGTCATTCTCGGTTTGCAGTAGTTTCTGGCGGTCGGCCTTCTCCATGCCGTCACTGATCTCCTTGGGCGCGTTGCCCATCTCAATCAGCTTCTGCACTTGCGCCATTGCGGCCTCGTGTTGCGCCTTCTGCGCCGTGTAGGCGTTGGGGTCAGAATAGGCGAGTGAGGTGTCTGGCGCGTCAGGAATCAGGCCCGACAGGTGATCTACGAAGGTTTCGGTAATGCGCTGCATGCGCTGCACGTCCGCCTCAACAGTCTTCCGCTCGTTTGCGAGTTCCTGCGTCTTGCGGGTGTAGTCGTTTTGCCTCAGATAGCCGCTTTTGAGGTCTGCCAGCGGGACTTGCGTTCCGTCTGATAGCTTTACTACTGCGGTATCGTCGTCAATAACGGCTGGCTCTGCTTCGGGTTCGGCTTCCTCGTCGGTTACCTCTTCCTCAGGTTCGCCCTCTTCCTCATCATCATCGGTCGCCTCGGCCTCAGGGGCTTCCTCGGTGTCCTGGTCTTCGTCAGGATCGAAATAGTCCCAGTCCTCGGCGGTGTCGTCGTCAGAGGTTTCGACGTTATCGGTTGCGTCCTCATCAAGAGGCGCATTGTCGGTTTCGTCTGTCATGGTGGATTGCCTCAATGGCTAGTGTCCGTGGCGCTGTTGCGCTCGCGGCTTCGGGCGGCGGTGTCGCTTGCGCGGTCGCCGGGAAGGTTGTTAGATGCTGTGCTGTGGCTTTAAGCCGGTGCTGCCTTGCGCTCGCGGGTGCTGCGAAGGCTTGCCTCACAGTCGCTGCGCAAAGATCTTACGGCCTGCACGCGCATAGCGCCTGCGGCTCGTGTTTCGTCGTCTGTAGCGTGGACCATCCGCTCGATTGCGGCGCGTTCAATGCCGTTTAGCAATTCGTCAAACAGCGGGTTGCTGAGAAGCTGCTCGGCTAGGCTGGCGCGGGCTTCGGGGGTCATTGCGTCACCTCGTTGGCCTTGTCGTCCTGCGCGTTCTGCCGATCAATAGATGCCTGCATCATAGCCGACTGGTGCTTGCCGATCTCGTCCTGCCTGCGGGTTTCAGCCTCTTGCGAGCGCAACGCCATTTCCTGCGTGAACTTCTCACGTTCCCACGCCAGTTGACGCTCTTGCAGCGCCGCATCGGCCTGTAGCTTATCCGCCTGCTTTTGCTGCTCTGCGGCAATCTCGGCCTGCTTAACCTGTAGGTCAGCCTGCATCTGCGACTGCTCGCGGTTCTGGTCGATCTGAATTTGCGCCTTGGACTTCTCGACTTCCATTGTCATTTTAGCCTGCTCAAGCTGCATCTGCGCTTGGATCTTCATCTGCTCGGGGTCCGGCTTGTTCGCGTCCGCCTCCAGCATCTGCTTGACCTGATCCTCGTCCGGCTCGGTGATGTAGAGGTTAGGCGTCTTCAGGCCCGCGCTCTCGACCATCTTAGCCATCGCCGCATAGAGGTTGTCAGGCGTCACAAACGGGTTGTTAGGCCCAAACGCCAGCAACAGCTTTTCCTGCATCCCCATAACAAGCTGCATCATCTGCATGTCACGCTCTCGCGTACCAGCGCCAAGGCCAGTATTGACGTTGCAGTCCATGTCGGCATTCCAGTGGCGCGGATCTACCTGCACCCACTCATCCCGCAGGCGCACGGTGCGCGGTACGTCCTGATGCTTGATGCTAAGCCGCAACATGCCGCGAAAGAACTTGCGCAGCCCCTCAGCCACGGTCCGCACCATCATTTCCGTCTGGCCGATGCCTGCCTGCTCGATCATGGCCGAAGCCTTGGCCGTCATGTTTTGCAGCGCGTCCGGTGCTAGGCCCGCCGATGCGTCTGAAACGCCTGTGCGGTCCTGCGCTTCCATGTCGAGGTATTCCATCATGCCAAAGGAATCCTTGGCGACGAAGGGAACCTGCGTAAAGCTAATGGCCGCGCGCACGTCGATACCTTGGTTTGTCTCGATAGGCAGGCCGAATTCAGGGTTGTAGACCGCATCGAGGTTCTTGATTGCCCCGCCCTGCATGATCGGCTGCGGGTTGTTCTGCCAATACAGGTTGTCGAGCGTCTGGCGCAGCAGCACCGTCTTGCCCTGCTGAATGTCCATCAGGTCGTCGGCAAGGCTAATACCTTCCCACTGGTGCGGCTGGCGCATAACGCATAGATCGCAGAATTGCACCTCATCGCACTCGTCGTCTTCCAGTAGGTTCTTTTCCGCCAAGCCGCCCGCAAAGATCATGTGGCGCAACTCGGCCACGCCGTCGCCGTCCATATCGACCTTGATGTATAGGTCGTAGTAATCGATCGACTCGTTGGCGCGCTGGGATTCCGTCGCATCGCTGTACACGTCGCGGCGGGCGTCCCGGTCGTCCTCGTCGTCACCGTCTGCCATAGAGAGGCTATCGACCAGCGCCTTGTCATAGCCCATCGCCACAAGATCGGAGCGCGTCACGGTCGTCTTCTCGCCGGTCAGCAGGCTATCATCGAGCGTTACAGCGTCGGGATGGATCAGGAAGCGGTCGCGCGGCACCGCAGCGCAGCGAAGGTCTTTTTTCGTATAGGTGCGCCGGATCTTGACGCTGTGGAATGTGACGGGAGCAATCTCACCGCCTTCGCCCTCAACGTCTTCCTCGGCCTCGTCATGCTCCAGAACCTCGACTTCATCGCTGCCGATCAACTCGGCCAGCGCATCCTCGGTCAGTCCGCTGTGCTTGCTTATCTTGACGGCTTGGCGTTCGTCCATCCACCACTTGAGGATACCGTTGCGCAGCAGCAGCGCGTCGTGAATGCCGTCATAGATAGCATCGCGGGCGTTCGTCTCAGGTATGACGACAAAGTTCATGTAATCGCTGGCTTGATCGGCGTCGTCCTCGTCGCCCTCGCCTACGGGCGGGTATTCAACCACCTCGTCAGCACCAAGAATGGTCCGCATAATTGACGGCAGCACCTTCTTGATCTGCGAGCGCACATCGCGCGTGACCATCTTCGAACGTCCCTCATCCGATGGCGTGTCACGCATGGTGCCTTCGTAGTATTCAATCGCGCGCAGGCGGTCCTTTGACAGATCGTCTGCATGGCGCTCGGATTGCTTCACCATATCGGCGATGATGGCTATTTGATCCATTATTCGGGCGCCTTCAATTGCGTCAACAGCCATGCCGGTATCGGTTCGCCGCCCTCTGGACGCGGCGCGCCGCCGAATGGCTCAAATGTGGAAGTAGTGAATGCTACGCCGGGCGTCAGGTCGTGGGTCAGCGTGTAGCCCTGCCCGTCTGGCCCGTCGAATGTGTCGCCCTTACTGAACAATTGAATCACCTCGCACCGCGTCACGCTTTAAAATCATATTGAGCGCCGCAACCTCACTCTTGAACTCCGGCTTGCCTTCCAAGGCACTCGCAACGCGGGCGATGGCGCGGATGCTGGAGCGCAATTCATCCTCCCGCGCGAACACGCCCCGCGACCACTCAAGGCTGCATGTTGACGCGCCGTGATAGAACACCATCTGCGCGCCCTGTAGTTGGCTATCTGTCAGCGTGTCAGGCACGTTTAGAACCATGCCGCCTTCTGATTTGAGGACCATCAAACAACCTTCCGCCGAACGAATGTCGGCTCTTGCGTCTTGCCCTGCGGCATTTCATAGGCAACAGCGACCAGACCGGCAGCATCAGCGCCGTGAGACGCCCAATCGTGATTGGGGCCAAGGCCGATGCCGCGTTCCTCGTCGCGCTTTTCGTGATACCAGCCCAAGGCGTCTAGCCCTGCCTCGCATCGTGTGGCGTCAAACCAGCAGCTAGGGAATAAGCGCCGCAGCGCCTCAACCCGCTTCATTGCAGCCCCGGTGCCTTGATTGGCGATGACCTGGACCTCAAAGCCTGCGCCCCTGAGCGCGCTTTCGTATGATACGTCATGCACGCGGTCGTTGGTCGCGCCGTCATGCGGTAGAACGCACATCGCCTTGGCGTATCCATTGTCGCGCAGCCATGAGACATGCGCCGCCAGTGGTTGCCCTTGTGCCTCGTAGTAATCGAGCCAACGGATTTCGCGGCCCACGTACTGTACTATCCAAATCGCGCAGGCGTCGGCCTTTGCGCCGGTGCCGCCAATGTCCCAAACTGCTCGATAGGTCATGAGTGGATCGGCTGCGACTTTGCCGATGCGGTTTTCTTGCTTGGCCGTAGAGATTGGCTGAGCGTAGTAAGCGCCCTCAACAACCGTTACAAACTCACCTTCCCAGATGTGTCCGTAATGGTCGGGTCGCCGCGTGTAATCGTTGAGCCGTTCCTGCTCCAGCACGTCAGGGAATTTCGGATTGTCACGCCAGTTCAGTTCAACAAACTTAGCGCCTTCTGGTGCCTTAGACCTGAAGCGCTCATGTGTGGCGCTGTTCTTTCGCTCAGGGTTCCACGTCACCCAGATTTCCGACTCGTCCTCGCGAACTGTCGGGATCAGCTTCTGCCATGCAAGATCAATGATCGGCTCAGCCTCGTCGGCCCAGCAAAGCAGAATCTTAGACTTTGATTTGATGCTGTCGATATTGCGATTAAGGCCCGCGAACTTGAACTCAACTCGCCTGTCTTTTGTGCGAATGTATTTTTCGCCAACATCATACCAGGATGCAAGGAAGGGATCGGCATTGATCGCCGCCTTGACCTCGGCCATTGAGCTTTCATCGAGGCTGTTCATGAACTCTCTGACGCAGAGAATGATACCGGGCCTGTTTGCTTGTGCGCATCGTGCGCCGTGTGCTGCGGCCATTGTTGCAAAGCTGCGTGTTTTGCCCGACCCCCTGCCGCCGTATGCGCCCCTGTATCTCGCCTCACCCTGAAATACGGGGATAAGCTTGGGCGGCAGCTTAATCTGAGGCGTCATCAGTAGTAAGCGGGACCAGAGCCAAGGAGCCAAAAGCAAGCGGCCTCTCTGGGTCGCCAGCGATTGTTGATGTAGGCGTACCGTGCGCCCTGTCCTCGCTGTCCTTGAATAACTTCAGGGCGTTTGCGTCGATCATACCCATGATGTCCTCGCCAGCGTTTACCTTTTCCTGCATTCGGATAAGCGCTCGGTGCCGCATTTCGGCTGCGATTTCAGCAGCGGCCATTTCGTTAGCCTTCTGTTGTGGCGTCTTGCCTTGGGGGTTTCCAGACTGCCCCGGCTGGAATCGCGTCTCTGGTGATGGGTTTGGGTTTGCCATAATTCGGTCCAGTCCCTTGCGGGGTGTTGGCCTCCTTGTGTTGTGGTTATCTCATCTGCGCCAGCAGGTTCACTGTGTCATACAGCGCCTTGGCCGTGGCGATGTGATCGGCCACGTCTTGCATGTCGTATATGTCGCCGCCTGTGTTGATGATCTTGGCGATGGCGTCACGGATGTATTCGCCCTCGGTGGGCGTGTATGTCTCGCTGGATTGCATGATGTCCCTACTATCGCCCGGCCCAGCACCACCTCTTTACGCGGCGAGCCGGTCTGTATCTCTGGCCTGTGTCCCGTTGCCGGAGACGCCTCGCTATCGCCTGAGGGCCTAACTTCATCCAGCGTCTACATGATCGGTGGGTAGGCATGATGCACCTGTGTGGGCTGAGCGCGGTTTACTACCCGGTTCGCGATTGTTGCGCCTTTAGGCATTGCAACACGGCACCGCGCTCAGGAGGTTCGTCAGCATGTCGCTAATCCGGCCCGACAACTGAGTTGCTTCACGACCGGCAAGACGAACCACCAGAAGGCGGAATCGAATAACGCCGCTCAGGTTTCCCCGGCGGCGCAATGATCCGTAGATTATAAGGTCGCATAAATCGGCGGTTATGTCAAGCGTTACGATATAACATGCGGTGCAGGCAATATGCGGCGATAGGATTGACTGGCACGTCGCCCGCTTCCCATCGCCTGATTGTGCGGTCGCCGTTCTTGCCCATGCTCCACTCTCGAGCTAAACCAGCGCATGAGAAGCCTAGAGATTGGCGGGCATCTTTGAATTCTTGCGGGGTCATGACACGCGCACCGATACGTTGATCTCTTCAAGGTATTCATGAATGGTGCCTTCGAAGTCGCCATAAAATGGGTCGTTGTCGCCCGAAAAGGTCATTGCAACCCATTCATAAAACGCGCCGACCTCATCCGCCGGAACATCATATGCGCGGTGGCGCGTGTCCTGCGACACAATGTGTGTTGCGCCTGCCGTCTTGGGCGCGTTGCCGTTGCGCCAGTCTGCGGTGTGATAAAGTGCAAAGTCGGTCATCTGTCTATCTCCTATTGAGCGGGCTTCATTGCCCCTGTATTCACATTAGGGTTAATTGACCGGACTGGCAAGCACTATTTTCACATTTCCCGAATTATTTTCACCCCATCCTATCCGCTAGCCGATCCAGCGCGGCTCGTAAGTGCGCCCTGCCTGCCTCATGCCGTTCCCGCTGGTACTCGCGCAAGTGGCCGATTGCTCTGCCCTCACCGACAACAGTGCTTAGAATGCGCTCATCTCCTTGGGTGATTTGGCGAGAGACGGCAATATACTGCGATACCCGATCAATTTGAATGTCTATGTGTGCGTCGGGCTTTGATGTGCTGTCCACCCGCTCTGCTGAGTAATCGGTGCCTTTGCTGCGCTGTGTTGCCGTCCAGGCGTCCCGCAATGCCTCGCCTGCTGTGTAGCCCTTATCGCTGATCCAGCCTCGGCTATGATACACCTCCAACATATCCACTCGCCGCGCGCCCTTAACGCCGTTCGGGTTTACCTTCTCGCCCGTGTCTGGATCCACCTCGCCCCGGTCCTCGGTGATTAGCCCGGCGCGGTTTGCCTGCCCTTCCGCGCCCATATCCCACCGGGCTTTGGCGAGGGAAACATCGCCGCGCGCTTGGGCTTTGATGTTGGTGCCTGACTTGAGGCGGGTCTTTGCCTTTGTGCCTGCGTATCGCGCTGCCGCGTCGATTGCTGATTGCTTTGTCATATCTCTTGCCCTTTGCCTGTTGCCTGTCTGGATGCCGCTCGCCTCTTGCGCGGCGTGAGGTCAAACCCGATTGGTCGGCGGCGGATGTATCGCAGCGGCTCACCGTCCGGGCCTAGAATGGAGTGGTGCTCGTCGCTATCCATGTGGACTGTCTCGCCCCGGCACCTACCCTCGCCCCAGTCGTCGTCATTGCCCCTCATTCCTGCGCCTCCTGATCTGTTTCAGCGCGCTGAAACTCATCGTCCCGCGGCTTGCTGTTCAGCCTATTCAACCACTCGGCGTCACTTTCAAACGGCCGCCGTCGGTCTTCGCTGGCAACGCTGGCCTGTCGCGCTCGCCATTCGGTCATGGCCCTTTCCTGCCCAAGCGGTTCGCCCATATCTAGCCCTCCTGTGCGTGCGTAATGCGCGCTTCCCGTACCAGCCCCGCCAAACGGGCGTTCAGGGCCTGTAGCTCACCCCGTAGCGCCGCGTTGGCATCGTTTAGGTGCGCAATGGTGGCGTCCTGCTCTGTGATGCGGCGGCTGAACTTGAGATTGCGCCGCCTCTCGCGCTCGATTGTCTCTAGCTGCTGGTTATTGGCGCTCTGGATCAGAATGATCTGCTCCAGCAGGCGGCGGGTGTTTTGGTCAATCATGTCTGCCTCCATGCTTTGAAATATCCGGTTGGAACGTTGGTGCCGCTCTCCGCGAAGGACGCGACAGGCAGATCCCGCCAAGTGCCGATGATGCCTTTGATGTGTCCGTCATACCAAGCTGATGCTGGCAATATCGCCACCAACTGCCCGCCATCCGCCAGGAACCGCATGGCGTGGTCTAGGTGCTTCCGCCAATGGCGCCCCGCAAATGGCGGGTTCATCAGCACCACGTCAAATGTCGGGTCTGGCGGCACGTCTAGGAAGTTGGCGCGCTGGACGGTGTATCCCTTGGCGCGCGTCTCATGCGCCCGACCCGCGTCGTATTCGATGCCGCGCAAGATCGCCTCGGGCTGATTGCGCCGCACTGCGTCCAAGATCCGCCCGCAGCCGCATGACGGCTCCAGCACCCTCTGCCCCGGCCTGACGTAGATATCGGACAAAACGTGATCCGTGACAGCCTTGGGCGTCGGGTAATAGGCCAGATCGGCACTGACGGACGTGCCTGTGCGCTTGGTAGCGTTTTCCTCTGGCGCGTCCGGCAGCACCTCGCCATAAAACTCCGCCAAGGCGAGGTTGATGTCCTTGCAGGTGTCCGCGTCGAATATCACGTGCATATTGCCGTTTTGGAACCCGCGCAGAGTGACACCATCCAGTGGCACGTCGCCCTTGCGCGCTTGCTTCGCTGCCGTGCTGATTTCGTGCGACTCCAGTGCTGGCCTGCCCTGCATGGACCGCAGCGCCGCCAACACATCAGCCAAACGGCCCTCGCCGTGATAGCTGTATTCAGCCGCCGCGCCGGGCATGATGACCCGCTTAGGTAGACCCTTGACGCCGATACGAACCTTACTGTGGGATTTATACGCCGGGTCGAGACTGGCGAATTGCTGGGCCAGACCGCGCAGAACATGGGCGCGTGGATTTGCAACGTAATCGGCAAACGTGGCGCGCAGGTTGTCCACCGTGAATTCCGGCGGGTCCTCCAATTCACGCTCGAAGCGGTCGCGCTCGCTTGCCGGGGCGATGCGGTGAATATTCAGGCCGCGATAGACATGCCGCCATGCGCTGGATCGCAATGCTCGCTCTGGGTTACACATGCCGGGCGTGCCGGATCGTCCCCAGATACCGCCGCCGTAGTTGGTTCCTATGCTGGCGGCGTTCTCGCACTCACGCACCAGCGCGGTCAGATCATCGGCTAGTTCGGTGAGGCGGGTGCGCTTAGTGTCGTAGTCAGCCACAATATCAGGCAGGCGTGGCAGGATTGCCGGGGCTTGGAATGTCATGCGCATTCCCCCTGTCCCGAATACGGACAGACGCTTTCTGGATCGCGCCCGTATGCAATCATGATGGCCCTCTCCGCGAATTGCTCCCGGATCTGCGCCAGCGTTTCGCCCCGGTGAATGGCAGCCTTTACCGCCGATACTTGCCCTGCTTGGTCGCCGGTCATGTCGTATCCCCCATGCCTAAAACGCTCAGAGCCTCGGCCCGGTTGAGTTGACGGCTTTTCATCATCGCGGTGTAGTCGTCGCGCTGTTGCTTGGAGGCTGTGGACGGCAGCCCCTTCTCTCGCCGGAACTCCACGCCATGCCGATTTTGCCACTTGTGAACCGCTGTCGTGCTGACGCCGCGCGCTCTGGCGGTTTCGGCTTGTGACATGCCTGCATTGAGGCATTCGTGATATGTTGGGATGCTCATTGGCTTGCCTCCCATTTGGTGCGTCCGGTTACGTCGCTCCGCACGGCCTGCCCCTTTTCGCAAAGGTGCATTACGGCGCGCAGGACGCGGCCACGTTGCAGGCCGAGCCTGTACGCCAGTTGCGCCGTTGAAATTGGGCCGTTGTCGCGGATGCCCCTCAGGACGCGTTGGCGCTGCGATTGCACCTCTGCCGTTGTCGGCGGGATTTTTTGCACCTGCTTTTGCTTGGTGGGGTAGGTGCGGGCCACGCCAGCTTTGGGCATTTCGGCAAGCCACCACCGCTCGTTTGGAATGGTGGTGCTGTAGGGGGTGCTTTGGATAATCATGGCTGCTCTCCTCGATACGCCTTCACAACAGCGGCTGCGCTTTCCCCGATGAATGCGGGGTCGATGAGGAAAGCCATCAAGAAAAAAATCACAGCAATTCCGATTGCTTCGCCCAGATATTTCATGGCTGCTCTCCCTTCGGTCTATCGTCCGTGCCAATGCCGCGCGCCTCGTAGGTAACGAGGATCGCCATGCACGCGGATGCCAAGGCCAGATGCGACTTGCCGGATTCTGGGTCTATGTCCTCGCCGCCGTGCCACTTCACAACATGGCGTAGCAGGGCGCCGTAGTAGCAACCCCACGGCAGCCCCTTCTCCCAGTCGCGCTCGGCGTACTTCTCCGCGCCAAGCGTCAGTGCCTCGCCTACTGCAAGGATGAATTCAGCCGGGATGAGGTCGAGGCGGTTTTTTCCTGCGTTAGTTTTCTCGCGCCGGGTGGAACGGAGGGCGGCTGAGTTCACGTTGGATCTGGTCATGTGCGCCTCCATCAGAATGGGATTTCCGAGTCAAAATCATCCCGCCCAGCGTTGGCATTGCCGCCTGCGCCGTATCCGTCATTGCTCTGCGATTGCCCGCCTTCCTGCACGACGCGGCCGCTAGGCCCGTCCAGCATCGTCAGCGTGCCGTTGAAGCCTTGCAGCACAACCTCGGTCGAGTACTTGTCCGCGCCGCTCTGGTCCTGCCATTTGCGCGTCTGCAACTGGCCTTCGATATACACCTTCGAGCCTTTTTTCAGGTACTGCTCAGCGATGCGCACCAGCCCCTCGTTGAAAATCGCAACGCTGTGCCACTCGGTCTTTTCGCGCTTCTCGCCGCTGGTCTTGTCCTTCCACGTCTCGCTTGTGGCGATCCGCAGGTTGCAGACCTTGCCGCCGTTCTGGAATGTGCGGACTTCGGGGTCACGGCCAAGATTGCCGATGAGGATTACTTTATTCACGCTGCTCATGTCAGTGCTTCCTTGTCGTTTTGAATGTGTATTTCCGGCCAAGTGCCAACTCGGCCGCGCGGGCCTCGATTTCTGCTAATCTCTCGGCCTCTTCGGTATCGCCGCGATCCACTACCGCCAGCAGGCCATGGAGAACCGTTGTGTGGTCGCGCTCGAACGCCCGCCCGATTTGCGAAAGGGATTTGCGGGTGAGGTGCCGCGCTGCCGTGAAAGCAAGCTGGCGCGGGTGTGCCACGTCCCGGTATCGCGCCGGGCTAGTGAGAATATCAGGCGTGACTGCGCAAACCTCCGCTGTCGCCGTGATGATGTGGCCCAGCGTAATCATGCCGCACCGCCGAACCGCTTGGGCGCGAAACCGGCTTTCTCAAGGATGCTCTGCGCAACCTCCCGATCAACAACCTGGCGCGGCACCTCGGCCAGAACCACCGGCGGGCGGGCCGCAACAATCAGCGCGCGGGCCTTGTGGATATGCTGCCGGATATGCCCCTCGTTTGGCATCTTGCTAGGCGTAGACAGAACCGCCGCTTTGCAAGCCGCCTGAACCTCGGCCAGTGGGTAATCTTGCAGCGCGTCCATAAAATCCAACTTCTGCCGATCCTGAGAAGGCGTGTTGCGCTCCCGCTCCCAGCCGAAGCGGTCAAACTTCTTTGCCAAGAATTCGCATTCCATCGCCAACATCGCCCTATGTTCCGCTAATGCCCGCGAGCCTAAGTGCTTGCTCAAAGGCAGCGTCAGGCCCGTCTTGGCGTCCGTTGGTGGGCTGTCGGTTGTTTTGCTGAGTTCGGTTGTCATAATTTCCCTCCATCAATTTTGTGAAATTCGCGGACTTAACCAGCCAGTCGAAGCCGAAGCCCGCCCACGGTCGATCAGTCCTGCCGCTGAGAAAGTCAGATTGTTCGGCGCGCTCAACAGCGCAGCGCCATCCATCAACCCCGCCGCAGTCGGCTAGCCGTCCGCGAATTTGCTTAGAACGATTGGGGGTCATTTTCTGGACGCTGGGCCAGCCAGTCCGAGAAGCCGCGTCATTGTAGATTGAGACAGCTTCCGAAACTGCATTCGCAGGTGAAACCTGCAAAGACACGTTAGTGTCTTCTTTCTTTAACTCTGGTTCTGACTTCTGACCATGCTTTGGCAAAACAGTAGCATTTGCTAGACTCGGATCGTTTGCTTTCAATGCCTTAGCCTTGCCACCAAGCGCCCCAGCGGTAGCCCTCAACTCACTTTTAGCCGTCGCTTTTTGGTGCTCTTTTGTAAGGCGAGCGTTCGTTATCCGCTCGCCATCGTCCGAGAAAAATTCTTCCACGCCCGACCAAATGGCGGGCCACCTGCGGGGCGTTGTGTTGCAAATTCGGGCCAGCTTTTTTGCGTCGTTCGGAAGGCTCCCACCGTGCCGCCACATCGTCATAAGCAGCAGCAAGTATGCGCCATGCTGTTCCGTGCTGAGGTGCGTTGTGTCAGCGAGGTAGTCGCCAACATAAAGTTGCATGAAGGGGGCATTACTCATCTTGGCACCACCGTTCCGTCAATTTTGCGCTTCCACTTGCTGGCCTTGCTGCCGGGGATGGTGGCAACTGATTTCGGCGCGCCAAGGTGCTTCGCCCGCACCCGTCGATCCTTAGATTTCTGCGCCACGTCCTGCGCCGTCTTGGCCTTGTGTGCAGTGTGAATGGCTGG
>Ga0314772_1000116_pt1 | contig 43175 bp, 38 predicted proteins | sample MetaGCBIW2018_FD_204520 | JGI IMG/M metagenome (GOLD analysis project Ga0314772, IMG submission 204520) | Cryopeg brine microbial communities from Beaufort Sea near Barrow, Alaska, United States - CBIW 2018 | ecosystem: Environmental > Aquatic > Marine > Coastal | place: USA: Alaska | collected... | reverse complement strand
ATTCTTCTAGAATACGCACTTTCTCCTGAACACTTTTTCTCGCTCGTTTGCCCATGATATTTCAAATTTACACCCTCGTTTCTAATTTGAATATCGTTCCAGTTATTTAGGGGGCTGGAGGGATAACAGCTGTCCAACTATTGGGATGATTCCCAGTTGCAATATATTTTGATATAAAAAACTGCTTCATTATTTTAAATGGAATGCAAAAATAATCGGCAACATTTTGGTCATCGGACCAAATTACACTTCTGAAATTATACTCAAATTTCTTTGAACTCTTTTAAAGTAATGACACTTGAAAGTCCTCCAATTTACTATTGAAACTGACTTTTAAAACCTAAAAATTACCAATACTTAAAAATGGTATAAATAATTTTATATCCTGCTCCAAAAACTCCCTTTACAGTGCCACTAACTTTTGAAACTCCTATCCTTTTGCGGTAGGCAACTGGAATTTCTGTGTAGCGAAGTCCTTTTTGATGAGCCTTGATTTGCATTTCTATCGTCCATCCAAAGTTTTGATCAACCATATTCAGATCAAGGAGCTTCGTCCATACTATCGCTCTGAAAGGCCCTAAATCAGAAAATTTTGCTCCCTGCATATATTTCATCATCCTGGTAGCGAGCCAGTTGCCAAAAACCTGGGGAATAGTCATGGATCCTGACTCCCTTTCTCCCAATGCTCTGGAGCCAATCACCATATCGTAATTTCCATTTTGAATTGGCTGCAACAAGTCCAATAATTGTTCAGGATAATCGCTATAGTCACCATCCAAAAACACAACTATATCGGGTTGAATATCTTGCGTTTTGATCCAATCCATAGCCGTAAGACACGCTTTGCCATATCCTTTCTGTGACTCAAAAACCACCCAGGCTCCAGCGGATTCAGCCATTCTTCCAGTGGAATCTGTAGAGTTATTGTTAGCAACTACAATGTTCCGTACCATTGAAGGCACATCTCCAATTACTTTAGGAATAGATTTCTCTTCATTATAGGCTGGGATGATCACATCAATGATCGGTGGGTTATTCATAGGAGTTTATTTGCCTAATCTGTAGGCTTTGAATGAAGTAAAAAATACCAAACCATAGCCAATGGCCAACATCAAATGAAAAGGCAATAAGGAATAAGTATGCATATAAAGGTGCAAGCCAACCATGACGATAAAAATCATCATTAAAACTCCTTCGAACCAGGTGGTGATGGGTATGGGATATTTGAGGTAAGAATTAGTGGCCAAAGATGATTTTCCAGACTCTAGGTTGAATTTTGGTGTTCGGATAAATGGAGATTTTTTGCCTGTCAAACCTTCCCATACCGCTTGGGAATTGTGTAAGGACAATCCCATTGAAACACAAAGGAATAAAGGGAGCATATAAGTCGCTTGAAGAAGGCTTTTCCAGAAGCTTCGTTTTTCATAGAAATAGGCAACTAAATAGACTCCGGCAATAATTAAGAAACCTATCATGAAAAGCCCTGCAACTTTCAACAGACTGGTTGGTATCAATCCCAGAACTCCCGCCCACCATACTCCGATACTACTTAAGCTGACCAAAAATATGACAATAAAAAGAGTGGAATTAAAGAGGTGAGCCATGGCATGAATTTTCGTACCTAAAGAATGATGTTCTTTCAAAACAGCCTTTGCATGTTTGGAAGCACATTCTGCACCTCCCTTCGTCCAGCGAAACTGCTGAGATTTGACCGCCGACATGATTGGGGGAAGCTCTGCAGGTGATTCTATTTCTGGTCGATATACAAACTCCCACCCTTTTCGTTGTGCACGATAGCTCAAATCCAGGTCTTCGGTTAAGGTATCATCCTGCCAGTTTCCAGCATCGATAATGCATGACTTCCGCCAGACTCCACCCGTTCCATTAAAGTTGATGAAAGCATGTTGACTATTTCTACCGATCTGCTCAATGAGAAAATGTGCATCCAAAGCAAAAGCCTGCAAACGAGTAATCAGAGAATAATTCTTATTTAAATGAGTCCAACGGGATTGGACCAAGCCTACCTTTTGGGAAGCAAAGAATGGAATGGTTTTAAGCAAAAAATCAGGGTCTGGCACAAAATCGGCATCGAAAATTGCTATAAATTCCCCTGAAGCTTTTGCTAATCCTGCTTCCAATGCGCCCGCTTTGAAGCCTTTACGATCTATCCTGTGCAGGTATGTGAAATTTACTTCCGGAAACTGCTTTAATTTTTCTTTGATAAGCTCAGAAGTTTGGTCAGTACTATCGTCCAACACCTGAATTTCTAATAATTCAGCTGGGTAATTAATTTCTGACACGGCTTCGATAAGCCGATCCACAACATACAATTCGTTGAATATTGGAAGTTGAATAGTTACCTTTGGCCATTCTTCCGGCTGTTTACGAATGACTTTGTCTAAGTAATTTTTTGAGCGGAGGAAACGCAATAAGAGGTGTCCCTGAGCTAGGCTATAAAGGAAAATAAAAAGCATCCCTAAGGAATATACTCCAATCAAAATGTATAAAAAGATCATTTAAGCATTCAACTTGACCGAATTGTTGCCGATAATTATCGGCATTTCGTTGATTCTATTTTGTTCTGGACCATTCTCTAAATTAAGTACTCCTCTTGGACATACCGCAGAGCAAACTCCGCAGCCCACACAGCTTGATCTCACTATCTCCTGACCTCTTTGTGCATACCATCTTACGTCAATTCCCATCTCACAATACGTAGAGCAATTTCCGCAGGAGATACATTGACCTCCATTGGTGGTGATGCGGAATCTTGATTTAAATCGCTGTACAATTCCTAGGTATGCTGCCAACGGACAACCGAATCTACACCAAACTCTATTGCCCATGAAAGGGTAGAAACCTGTCCCGACCACACCGGCAAAGATGGAGCCTATTGCGAAGCCATAAAACGAATGTAGCTGGTTAGTTACATTTCCCAAAAGTGAAAAGCCGGAAAAGTAGTTTACAATGGTAAGAAGCGTCATCACTACTGCCAAAACTAAGACACCATTAATGATTATTCTTTCACATTTCCATGCCTTCACAGACTTGTCTGAGAGTTGTCTATACGGATCGCCTAAAGTCTCGGCAAGCCCACCGCAACCACAAACCCATGAACAGTACCAACGCTTACCAAAGAAATAAGTAAATAATGGCACCCCAATAATGATGAGTAGAATACCCCATATCAACATAAACATTCCCATTCCACCTCCACTCAAGAACGTGTCAATCTGATAATCATAGAAAAAATCGTAGTCCAAAGGCCAAATATTTTTAAAATCATAATAAGGCTGATTAAGTAAGACGAGAATCTCGGGTATCAAAAAAGCAAATGCTGTCTGAAAAAACATCACTGAGCCCGTACGCAATTGTTGATATTTATTTCCCTTATATTTCTTGAACATCCTAACGCCCATGACGACAATTGCGATCGTATAAATAGTACCGTAAAGAAACCATTGACTAGCAGGATTTCCACTTAAAATCAATGATAGTGGATTGACCATCCATACTTGATTTACGATATAGGCTGGAAACCAGTAGAGTATGATGTAAAACAAAATCAAATAGATTCCTGTAATCATGCCCATCCAACCTCTATTTTTCATCACTGAATGAAAAACTCCGTTATTTTTAATTCCCTCGGGTTCGCCCTGGTACTTTGGTAAATTGTAAAATAAACCCCCGGCAATGGCAAATCCGATGGTCAGACTCAAAAAGAGCCAAGGATTCTCTCTCACAGGACTGTCTATTGCTACTTGAGCCAATGGAAAACTATAATCATCCCATATGACCTCATCCCAAAGTGATTGGCCTTTGAGGGAATCGTTATAAGCGTTAACGTTTTCTTTAAATGCTGAAACAAATGAAAAATTACTGGAATAGCTTTGCCCATACATTGGAGATAAAATTTCAGCCATTTTATCTTGATGAATATCTTTAGTATACTCTACTACCTGCTCTTTTGAAATGGAGTAAGTCCCAAGGAATGGCATGATCGTAAATGTGCCAATGGCCACTAAAAATAAAAGAATTCCTATTTTTTGTATCAATTTCATACGCGAGCGCCAAGCAATTTTTGGATAAATGATTTCTTAGAAATTTCTACTTTTTCATCAAATTGAGAATTATATTCTTTCTGAATTTCTATATAATATGGAGCGAAAAATTCAGGATCAAAGTTGGCTTTCTTCAAATTGGAAATCACTTTAGCACCTGACCAACTTTCACTTATAGCTTTATCAAAGAATTCATGTCTGAGTCTGAAACCAAAATTATTTACCGCTATAATTTTTCTCTGATGGTCCATTAACATTCGAAATGCAATTTTGCCACTGGAATGCTCCCAGTAGAAAGAGTGAAATTCCGTATCGTCCCATCGTGACGGAAGCGTGCCATAGGTTTGGTATTCGATATCTAAAAATTTGGCGGAGTTGAACCACACGCCTGGCTTATAGTCAATCTTTTTTCCGGCAAGTATGTGGCCTAAAGTTTCTCCATGCATCCTACCAGTGTACCACACCTGTTCGATATTTTTTCGATCAATCGCAGGTTTTTCTAAAAATTCCGCACAATCTCCAATTGAGTATACATCTGGAATGTTGGTCCTGAAACCCAGGTCCACCTTCACTCCTCTGTTCACTTCTAATTCTGAGTCTTTCAGGAAATCTATGTTAGGACTTACTCCGGCAGTCAAGCCTACAAATTGACAGTCGATCACTTCACCTGATTTAGTGCGAACAGCTGTAACTTTAGCATTCTGATTGCCAAGGATTTCGTCTATTTCTTCCTCAAATCTCAGGTCAATATGATGTTCTTTCATATGCCTACCTACCAGCTCAGATTCTTCCTTTGGGAGCACATTTCTCCAAAAACTTTTTTCCCTGACTAGAAAAGTGACCGGAATTTTTTTGTAAGCTAACATCTCAGCCATCTCAATTCCAATCAACCCTCCTCCGACAATAACCGCTCGACCAACTCCAGACTCGGTTGTTTTCTGCATCAACTCCAAATCCTGCTTAGAATACAATCCCTGGACTCCTATTAGATCCTGACCTGGCCATCCAAATTTATTCGGTTTTGATCCTGTGGCAATTACTAATTGATCATAAGAAAGCGTCTCTTCTTTTCCAATGGACACAGCTTTATTTCTAAAATCAATAGAGGTCACCCAACCATATTTGAGCTCAAGACGATTTTTGTCCCAAAACCAATCTTCATAGGGTTGTATATGTTTAAACTCCATGTGCCCCATATAAATATACATTAGGGCAGTTCTGGAAAAGAAATATTCAGATTCACCAGAGATGATAGTAATCCTGACTTCTTCATCCAATTTCCTCAACTGTCTTGCGCAAGTGACTCCAGCGACACCATTTCCAAGAATAACTACATGACGAGTTGACTTCATTGAATCACTATTTAAAATTATGGTTAAAAAAATTATTGATCATTCAGGCTCCAGTCATAATTCATGTACTTCACTTTTGCATTCTCGTTGATTTTGGTTTTGCTATACGTATTAAGGAATTTAATCAGACTCCCATTTTTAGTAAAATCCCCTTTGAACCAGTTGAATATAGAGGAAACTTCGATAGACTCTTTAGCAATTTCATTTCTTTGCTCATCATTTACAAATCTTTCTGCCTGAGCGGTCAACTGCTTATCTAACATGGAAGGCACATACGCCTCATCTAATAGAGGTGGGCAGGAAATAGAAGCACAATTAACAGCGAAATGAATTCTTGGCTCATTAAACTGCTTTCTGATCGTACCATGTTCAATTTGGTCAAGACTGTAATCTTTACCTCCAATTTGGAAAAATTCGTAATGCCACACATCACTCACCACTGGAATTTTAATTGATGGTCCAAGATCCTTGATGCTTTTTACAGGATAATTATCAACGACCAATTTAATGGCGAACGCATTGTAGGCATTAATCCAATAAGCGAGCTGTTCATCTTCGGACCACGATTTTTTAGCTGGATCATCACTCAACGTTTTTAAGTAGGCATCTAATTTATCAATGTCTTTTTTGAATCCCTTGTAATCTACCATGCCTTTTTTGTCTACATGCTTTTGTAGCAATTCAGTCCAAGGTTTATGATTAGGACCATTTTCTACAGCAAATTTATCTTCATCAAAGATTTTGATATCAGAAGTTTTTTCGCCCATACTTGATTTTTCACCGCTTACTTTTGTTCCTTCGGAATTAGTATTTTGACAGGATAGCGAGAAAAATGCAACAAGTGCAAAAAGATATATTTTATAATTTTTCATAGGTAGTTTTTTTATGAGTTACGAAATATATCTCTTAACGGATCTGGTCAATTAACCCCATTGATGCGTCTCATCAACACCACTATTTAATACACTTTTTCGCCATTGTGGAGCCATATTCCCCAAGATTTAGAATAGGTGTGAACTTTTTTAGTAGGAGAATGTCCCTTGTAAAGAGGTAAGCCATCGTTAGACCATTGGATAATACCTCCATACAAGTTATACACATTTTTAAAGCCCGCCGACTTCAATCTCTGGCCTATTTGCTGAGACCTAGCCCCTACGGTGCAATAAATTAACACGGGTTTATCTTTATTTAAGTCTGCTACATTTTTCAAGTCGAACGTATCATATCCGACCCAAACTGCATTATCGAGGTGACTGACCTCATATTCCTTTTTCTCCCGAGCATCCAACACTTGGTAATTTTCCAATGATTTTAATTGTGTTGGCCTTACCACAGGAAAATCAGAGTCGTACAAAGTAGAGAGTAGCGTTTTGTACGCAAGAGATTGAGCGCTGAGCTCATGGAAAGGCAATATTAAAAATTGCCCTAGGAATATAAATAATAGTGAAACCCTGGAATTTAAATGCATATCTCTCCAACTCAATCGCTATAGCTAGGGTTCGGATTAGGCATAAAAATCAGAAAGTTTAGCTAAACCGACCTTATCTTTTACAATGATTTTTTTGCCCTGAAGTTCTATTAAATTATCTTTTTTAAACTCAGCAAGCAGGCGGATCACTGACTCTGATGCAGTCCCTATAATGCTGGCCAGCTCCTCTCTGCTCAGTTGAAGGTTAATTTCCTGCTTGCCTCCTCCTTCTACTCCATAACTATTTGCTAACTGCAAAATAGCGAATGCTAATCTTTCTCGAATACTTTTTTGAGAGGCGTCAAGTAATTTTTCTTGCATCAATCCAAGATCTTGACTTAAGGCTTTTGTGAGTTTTCTGAAAAACAAATTATTATTAAATAAGGTAGACAAGAATGGCTCCTTTGGCACAAAGCAAATTTTAGCATCCTCTACTATCATTGCCGAATTAGTATAATTCTCCTCCCCAAGTAAGGCAGAGTAGCCCAACAAATCGCCTTCTTGAGCGAGATGGAGAATTTGATCTTTTCCGTTTGATGCAGTTTTAAAAATTTTAATAACTCCAGACTTCACGCAAAAAACACCAAGCGGCTTTGTGCCTTCATAATACAGCATCTGTCCTTTGCGATGTGATATCATGTTTTTATTATCTGAAATAGAGCATACCTGAGCTTCAGTTAGATCCGAAAACATGGATACTCTCCTGGAGGCACATAAATCACAAGGGTGAGGAACATTTGATTTTGACATAATCTAAGCGATTCTATTAATCTATTTCTAAATGCAAAAATATGCTTTTTAGTTTGCTTAATTAGGAGGTTTTGGAAAATCCTTCTCCTGCTGGAATTGCTCTTTGACGGAATCGTATGATAGGCAAATGTGATGTAAGCCATTTGAAATAATCAAAAAAGGAGTCTTCAGCTTTTTGTGATACATGCAGGCTTGCTCAATGGTTGCATTTGATAATTTTACTTGAGGAGCCTTGCATTCTATCAACAAATAAGGAGCTCCTTGCACATCAAATACTACCAAGTCTGTTCTCTTTTGCATGTTATTATACCGAATACCCTTTTCTAATGAAATCAACCCTTTGGGAAACTTCAACTGATAGGTTAGAAAATGTATCCAATGCTGACGAACCCATTCTTCGGGAGTCAGTACAAGATTTTTTTTGCGAAGCTGATCAAAGATCCAGATTTTACCATCCTTCTTTAGAAGATTAGCCTCAAAGGTTGGGAGATTGAGATTGGGAAGTTGAATCTTATTTAAAATCGAATCCATTTCCAAATATGGCTATATCTTAAAATTTTATACGCTTTTTCAGTCAAAATCAAGGTAGGGAGCTATCCTTTCTATCCATTCAAGTTTAAAAATTCTGACTTTCAGAATGTCTTGCTCTGACTCGAATCTTCCATGCTGATTTCTATAAGCGATTAGTACTTTGGCCTATCCATAACTAACGTAAGGATGCTTGAGGAGATCTTCTTGACTCACCTCATTAATTTTTATTTTGTTAGTTACCCCCGATTCAAACGAGAAGAAATCCCAGATCAAGTCTGCAATCTCAGGTTTGAGACCATATACATTCCTTAGTTGTGTAGAGTCATAAAGTCCTCCCAAATTTTCGTGGAACTTAATAATCCTGCCCGATAAAGTTGGCCCAACACCCGGAACAATCTGCAGAATGACAAAGTCAGCTTCTGAAAAAGGAATTCTGTTTAGGTTTTCGTGTATACTTGTATTAGATCTTGATTTCTTTTGAACAGTATCCTGAGCGTAAAATACTTGGTGAGGAGATGGAACTAGCTCAACTCCTGCAGCTGTTAGACTATCCAATTGAGATTGATAGCGAACATGAATATTTTGCGAATTCTCGGCTTTAAAATGGAGGATGATCCTGGGAATAATTCCCAGAATGAGCAGTATAGGAATCAAAAACACAAAACCCATAGATTCCTTACTCGAAAATCCGAAATAAATTTTTAGCTGATAAAAAAAACGATTTCTCATGCTTGCTTCAAAAAAATGACATTACCTTCTGGCAAGTATTAAAAGTTAGTTCAATCGTTCCTAAAAATCAATAATAATGCAATTTTATTTGGATATAATTTATTTAGAAATATTCCAAATTGCAAGATGCGTTAGCTAAATACACGGTACCAATGCCAATGTCTGTTAAATTTGTAGCCGAAGGTTCGCCATGATACAAGTCAAATTTAGAGCGTTAAGTTTATCACATAAAAATGCACCCGTGCAGATCAGAGAATTGATTTCTCTGGATGAAGGCGCTTTGCATAGTGTGTTGCTAAAACTTAAGGATTTTTATAATCTAAATGATGTACTCATTTTATCTACTTGCAACAGGACCGAAGTGTATTATGCGCACGAACGAAACCTGAGTACCGAAATCATCAAGATAATTGGGTTGGAAAAAGGAATACTAGATTCCATCAATTATCTAGAATATTTTGAAATTTTCAACAGTGACAAAGTTGCTATCACTCATCTTTTTAGAGTTGCAATGGGGCTTGAAGCCCAAGTTGTCGGAGATATCCAGATTTCCAATCAGGTAAAACATGCCTATCAGATATCTGCTGATCTCGGAATGGCTGGTCCATTCATGCACCGTCTGATGCACACCGTGTTTTTTACCAACAAAAGAGTGGTGCAGGAAACAGCATTTAGAGATGGTGCAGCTTCTTTATCCTATGCTACGATAGAGTTGATAGAAAGCCTAATATCAAACACCTTCGAACCTCGCATATTACTCATCGGTGTGGGAGAAATAGGACAGGATGTTGCCAAAAATATGGTTCACCTTCCTAATGCCAAGGTAAAGATTACCAATCGTACGCTGTCAAAAGCTATCTCTATCGCAGAAACTCTTAATTTTGAGGTGATCCCTTTCATAGATTGCCAAGAGGCTATGAAGGAAGCAGATGTTATAATTTGTTCCATTCAAAAATCAGAACCTTTCATCACGAAAGAGTTGGTGAAAAAATTAGAAATCCCTAGTTATAAATTGCTGGTAGACCTGTCAGTTCCTAGAAGTATTGAAACTGCGGTAGAGGATGTACCTGGAGTAGTACTTTACAACGTCGATAATATTAGAAGTAAGGCGTCGGCTGCACTTGAAAAAAGACTGGCCTCGGTTCCTAAGGTAGAAGGCATTATAGAAGAAAGCATTGAAGAATTTTTCAATTGGAAAAAGGAAATGATGGTATCTCCTACCATTAATAAACTGAAGCAATCTCTTGAACAGATTAGGCAGGAAGAGTTGGCTAGATTCATGAAGAATGCCAGTGAAATAGAATATGCCGCAGTGGAGAAAGTCACCAAAAGCATGATGCAGAAAATTCTAAAAGTTCCGGTAGTTCAGCTTAGGGCAGCATGCAAAAGAGACCAGGCTGACGAAATGATAGAAATCATTTCTGACCTATTTAACTTAGATAGGATAAAAACCGAAAAATAAAAATCAAGTTTATCAAAAAAATGACCAAAGGCTTATCCTAATCCTTTGGTCATTTTAGTATCTATGCAGATTAATCAATAGACCTTAGATGAATAAAATCCTTACCCTATTAATTGGCCTTTTCCTAACTTTTTCATACACCAACCGTGTCCACGCACAAACTTGGGAGGTCTATGATACAAATTTTAATCTTAAATCAAGACTCCTCTATGATCAGATGAGTCTACTGAGCGAAACTGTAAAGGTTGGCAAAAGAGATAGTGTACTTTATTTACTCTCTACCGATTTGGAACCAGCAGTTTCTCTGGAGGGAAATGAAATCTACCAATATCGGCAGCCTTGGATTCTAGTAAAGGGGCAAAATGGCATTGGAGCTTTTCATGAATATGGACAGAAAGTGATGCCTTTGGAATATGATGATATCCTGACCTATTTCACCTATTTACTGGCAAGAAAAGGAAATGAATATTGGGTTTATCAGCGAGGGAAAAACAAAATACTGCCATTGGGAAAATTTGACGAAGTGAAAATCACCTTTAACGGAATATTACTTGCCAAAAGAGGGGACGAATATGTATTGCCTCTATCGCCAAACCCAGAAAAAATTTACCAACTTCTATCTGACAATGATGGAGAGTATATTTTGGCGAAGGAACCTTCTGGCTACGGCATAATAAATCTAGAGGGAGATTATGTGATGGAACCGATTATTGATACCCTCTTACATACTGAAGGAAATTTTTTTTATGGTTATGATGAAAATCAGTATTTACTGATTGAAGGTAAAGACATAGATGCTCAAATTAGATATAACTCATTTCACAAAATCACTTTTGAAAATGAAATATTGCTTGAATATATCCATGGCAAATTAAGAAGAGTGATGAAAGAGGATGGAATCCTTCTTGACGCAGTTGGCTTGGTAGAAGTAAGTAGAATCGGCAAGGACTTATATAACGTTCGTTTTAGAGATAACAAACTCGGATTACTTGGAAAAAGTGGCTGGCTAGTGAAGCCGATGCTGGACATCAGATCGATAACTAACGGATCTGAAGGTCTTTATCCAGTACAAAAAGATCAACTCGTCGGCTTTGCTGACAGAGAGGGAAACTGGATTATTGATCCTAAATTCACTGAAGTTCAGCTGTTTTCCGAAAACATAGGTAGGTATAGAATCACGCAGGATTGGGGTCTAATCGGCAACAAGGGAGAAATGATAGGGACTGCTTCATGGTCAGAAATCAGACCCTTCTTAGCTGGAGTGGCAATAGCGAAGCAACAAGACAAATTCTTTCTTTTAAATCAAGCTGGTACAGTAATCACAGAAATGAGCTACGATGATATTTCAAGAACTGAGGATGGCTATTTCTTAGTGGAGAAATTGGGTAAATCAGGATTGCTAGACAAAACTGGTAAAGAATTAATTCCTCCGGATTTTGATTTTATAAGAAGAGAGAAAAAAGATTTCTTAATTGTTCGCAAGGACAGTCTAACCGGAGTAATCAATGAATCAGGTGAAGCATTATTACCGTTGGCTTACCAGGATGTAATAGTGGACTGGGCTAACGGAGAGATCTTAACGAAAAATCTTTACAATCCAATTCTTATTCAAGAGGTAGAAGAGCCTTCTAAAAAAAGAAAGAATCGCGATTGATTTTCAATAGCAACTAGCGCGTAGTGAATAAAAAAGGCTAGCCGAAGGTTCGGCTAGCCTTTTAATTTTAATTCGGAAGCGATAAACTGTTAATAAACGAGCAGTTTATCTCCTATTATTTTTTCTCATTTCTACCTTTGGTAGAATCCTTGTCTGAATCTGGATTGGCTATCGACTCTCGCATAGAAGTATCTGATTGGATATTCTCCATTCTGTAGTAATCCATCACGCCCAATTTACCTGTTCTGAATGCTTCAGCTATTGCCTTTGGTATTTCCGCTTCAGCTTCAATCACCTTAGCTCTCATTTCCACATTTCTTGCCTTCATTTCCTGTTCCAAAGCAACTGCCATAGCACGTCTTTCTTCCGCGCGAGCTTCAGCTACTTTGAGATCGGCAGAAGCCTGATCTATCTGAAGCTTTGCTCCAATATTCGTTCCCACGTCAATATCAGCGATGTCGATAGATAATATTTCAAACGCAGTACCAGCATCCAAACCTCTTTGAAGAACCAGTTTAGAAATCTTATCGGGATTTTCGAGTACGCTTTTATGAGTCGCTGCAGAACCGATAGAAGTGACAATCCCCTCTCCTACTCTTGCAAGAATAGTCTCTTCACCCGCACCACCAACAAGTTGAGCAATATTTGCGCGAACTGTCACTCTTGCTTTGGCGATCAACTGAATACCATCAGCAGCCACTGCAGCTACATTTGGGGTGTTGATTACTTTCGGATTGACAGAAATCTGCACCGCTTCAAATACGTCTCTTCCTGCCAAATCTATAGCAGTAGCTTGTTTGAATGTGAGATTGATATTCGCCTTATCTGCAGAAATCAGCGCCCGAATCACATTCGGAATATTACCGCCCGCCATGTAATGCGTTTCCAATTCGTTAGAGGTAAGCTCCAGGCCAGCTTTAGTTGCTGTAATAAGGGAGTTTACGATAATACTTGGCGGCACCTTTCTGATTCTCATTCCAATAAGTTCCCCGATTCCAACTTTCACATTGGAAAATTGAGCCGTAATCCAAAGATTTACAGGAACAAAATATAAGAATATGAAGAGTAAAACTATACCGGCGACTGCTGCCACGAGAATAAACATTGAACTATTTGGATCTAGGTTTTCCATAATTATCTAACTAAAATTTTATTGTTTTCTATTTTTACAATCGTAATCACACTCTCTACAGGAATAAACCCATTTGTGGAATTGACCTCGTAGATTTTTTCATCAAACACAGCCTTGCCGATTGGTTTTAAATCAGACGAAGCAGTTCCGATCATTCCTATGTGAAGACCATCGGTCCGTCCATCAAAAGCACCGCCTTCCATTGACGATTTGAGAGAAAAGCGTTTCCAAATCCCTGAGCTAAATCCATAAATGATCGCTCCCAAATTTAGCAGTAAAGTCAACGCAGTAATCCACCAGGCAATCATAGGTTCAAAACTTACAAAAGCGTAATAAACACCAGCTATACTTACTATAATACCAAAAATACCCACGATTGTGGTACCCGGCACGAATAGTATTTCAGCCAACACTAATACCAAACCTATAAGTAATAAACTTGCTAAAACTAAAATAGTCATTGGAGGTTTTAAATTCGATTGCCCTAAAATACATGTTTACTTGTTAGTATAGGGTAATTAATTAAAAAAGCCCGGAAAAACCCAGGCTTACAAATTAATAAGCCTTAGCAAATAAGACTCTGCCACGCGATGGTTGACCTGAATAAATGCAAATTCCACTTTCTTGCTTTTGATCAAGAGGAATACAACGAATTGTTGCTTTAGTCAACTCTTTGATTTTCGCCTCTGTCTCAGCGCTACCATCCCAGTGTGCCGATAGAAAACCTGCCTTCGAATTGAGTATTTCCTTAAACTCTTCCCAAGAATTAACTTCTGTAGTTTTTTCTTCTTTAAAGTTTAATGCTTTGGTATAAATACGCTCTTGAATTTGGTCAAGCATCGCAGTGATTTTCTCATGAATTGGTTCTGAGGAAAGATCAAATTGCTCTTTGGTCAACGTATCTCTTCTCGCGATTTCTATGGTGCCGTTTTCAAGATCTCTTGGACCAATTGCAATTCTTAAAGGAACACCTTTTAGTTCATATTCTGCAAATTTCCAACCTGGCTTATGCGTATCGCGATTATCATATTTTACCGAAACTCCAACCTTTCGAAGGACGGCTATGATTTCATTCGCCTTTTCAGTAATGGCCGCAAATTCTTCTTCTTTCTTATAAATCGGTATAATCACTACCTGTATAGGAGCTAATTTTGGAGGGAGGACCAGCCCATTGTCGTCCGAATGAGCCATTATCAGAGCTCCCATTAAACGTGTACTCACACCCCAGGACGTCCCCCAAACATATTCTAATCCACCCTGTTTTGTTGCGAATTTCACATCAAAGGCTTTAGCGAAATTTTGCCCCAAAAAGTGTGAAGTTCCAGCTTGAAGAGCTTTACCATCCTGCATCATGGCTTCAATACATATGGTATCCTCAGCACCGGCAAAACGCTCAGTCTCTGTTTTCCTTCCCCTCACTACCGGTAATGCCATAAACTCCTCCGCAAACTGCGCATAGACATTCATCATTTGAAGAGTCTCAGCTTCTGCCTCTACCCTGGTAGCATGTGCGGTATGCCCTTCCTGCCATAGGAACTCCGTGGTTCGAAGGAATAACCTAGTTCTCATTTCCCAGCGAACGACATTTGCCCACTGATTTACCAACAATGGAAGATCTCTATAGGATTGAATCCAATTTTTGTAAGTACTCCATATTACAGTTTCTGAGGTAGGTCTAACAATTAGTTCTTCCTCTAGTTTAGCTTCAGGATCAACGATTATCCCACTCCCATCCTCTGCATTTTTCAATCTGTAATGCGTCACTACGGCACATTCTTTAGCGAAACCTGCTACGTGACTTGCCTCTTTACTCAGATAGGATTTTGGAATAAATAGTGGAAAATATGCGTTGCTGTGACCTGTTTCCTTAAACATCCGATCCAACTCAGCCTGCATTTTTTCCCAGATAGAATAGCCATACGGTTTAATTACCATGCACCCTCTAACTGCAGAATTTTCAGCCAAATCTGCCTTTTTCACTAATTCATTATACCAAAGCGAATAATCTTCGCTTCTCTTTGGGAGTCCTTTACTCATTGTGTTTGGTGGAGATACAGATTATAATTATTATTGCTACCTTATGAGCAACAAATATAAAGCAAAAAGTATAACCCTTGACTTCAGGTCACGTATAAGAAAGTAACAAATTAAACTTCAACCATGAAGAAACTATTCCTAAATTCAGCCTTATTTATCTCTGGAGCAATAGTTCTAGCTTCTTGCAGCACCAGTCAGATGACGTCTAAAGGAGCACAGGACAATCTCTATTTTATGGCATCAGATGCAAAAGTTGCAACTGAATTTGCTGTGCAAAATAATAATCCAACTCAGTTTCAGTCTTTAACCACAGAGACAGAAGCGGTTCCCCAAGAAAGTTTTAGCTCAAGAAATGTCAATCCTGATTATCTGGCTAGATATCAATCAGAAACTCCACAAGTGTCTGATGAGGTGATCTACTTTGACGAAAACAGTCAAGAAGCAGATCCTGACATTAACGCATATAATAACTATAGTGTCAGTGGAAATGGGTACTCAAATGGATCTGGATCTTTATTTAATTCCAATACTGCTTTTAATATGGGTTTTGGAATGGGATACTCCATGATGTATGGAGGCGCTATGAATCCATGGATGTACTCAAATTATTATGATCCATTCTATGGACCAAGATACGGCTATGGATTTAGACCAGGTTTCAACATGAATTTTGGATTTGGAAATTATTATCCTCAGATGTATGGTGGTGGTTTCGGTTTTGGTAATTTCTACCGTCCAATGTATGGATATGGAGGGTACCCTGGATATGGATATGGCGGTTATCCTCTCTATTCAGGTAATCCAGTCTACGTTTTACCAGGAAGTGAATCTGGTGGCCGTAGAGCCGTGACAGGAGTAAGACCAAGTAGAGGTGCTTCAATTACCACCTTAGGAGTTGGAACAAGAAATTCTTCAGTTTCTAACCAAGTCGGAACAGTAAGAGCTCAAGCAAGGAGAGAGGTTTCTTCTGGAAATACCTCAGCGAGAAGAATAGTTTCCAAATCAAACCCACGTGTTACTTCCCGTGATTTTGGAACATCTCAGAATGACATTTATAATGGACGTTCTAGAACCAGCACAACTTCTAGAAACGTTAGTTCTGCAGCTAATAGTAGACCAGTGTCTAGAACTAGAAGTGCAATGCCATCTTCTGCTCCATCTTATAATACAAGACCTGCTTATAATACTAATTCCAATACACGATCTACCAACACGTATCAAAGAGGAGGTTCAGTAAATAACTCGAATAATAGCGCTCCCTCTTACAGAAGATCAACTACACCAACCCGGAATGTATCTCCTTCCTACAACAGACAAAATACTTCTCCTACAAGATCAACTGTCCCTAGCAGAGTTACTCCTCCTAGCACAAGGAATAACACCCCTAGTTATACTCCTCCAACAAGATCCAACACTGGTTCAGGAACGGTTACTAGATCTACCTCAACCGGATCTAGAGGCGGTAGAGGAAATTAATTTTAGCACTATTATCAAATAGTAAAATAAGGCAGTGATTTCACTGCCTTATTTCTTATATATATAAGCAAACCAATCCTTTAGGGCTATCGTATCGTACGATCACTAAAAGTTTCCACAAACTTTTAGTGTTTAAAGGAAACATCTTTTGCACATTCCCTCGTTTATATACTGTACCCAAACCAAACTTAAATGAGAATACCCATTCTGGTTTTATCACTTTGTTTATTTTCCTCGTCTCTCATCTATGCCCAAAGTGGTTACTATGAGGATTCATACCGTTTTAGTAGAGCTATCCCAGCAGGATCAGCACGAATCATGGGTGTGGGTGGTACTCAATGGTCTCTAGGAGGAGATGTTTCAAATATTGGTGGAAATCCCGCTGGCCTTGGATTTTTTAGATCTTCCGAAGCAAGTGTCACGTTAGGTTACACAGATTGGGGAGTTGAGACGAGTTATCTAAATCAACCAAAAAATTATCACACTTCTAGCTTTGCTGTGCCAAACCTAAGTTATGTGATGGCCAATCCAAGAGATGATTTCTCTAGGGGAGCCTTCAAAGGTGGAGCTTTTGGAATAAGCCTTCAACGAATAGCCAACTTTAATACTGAATATGGTTTTTTCTCAGATAAAGCTGGTTCAAATTCAATAATTGATTCCTATTTGCAAGATGCAAATGGATATACCGAAGATCAAGTTACAAACTTTGGACTCACTGGCTTAGGCTACAACACCTACCAGATAGGTCCAGTGATAGATGCTGAAGGCAACGCTGTACCAAAATCATATGAATCGATAAATGGATTTGTGGCTCCTTTCCAAGATGAAAACATAAAGCAAGAAGGAAAATCAAACCAAATTAATTTCGCTTACGGAGCTAACTTTAATTATAAATTATTTATTGGAGGATCTATCGGACTTCGAACTTTAAATTTCTCCTCAATCAAAACATACAAAGAAGAGTTTAATGAAGGTCCTTTACTTAATTCTTCTCTACAAGAAACGCTTCGTATAAACGGAAGCGGAGTAAACCTTAATTTAGGTCTAATCTACAAACCAATTGATTATTTAAATCTAGGTTTTAATTTCCAATCACCCACTTTCTACGCCCTCAATGAAGAGTATAGCGCTGGCGTAGTTGCCAACTACGACAACTTTAAGTATGAGCCTGAAAACAAAATTTTGGGCAAAGAAGAAGCGTTGACAGATATCATTTTGAGTTCTTACAATCTTAATACTCCACTAAAAGTAGGTGGAGGTGCAACAGTTTTTCTAGCCAAAAATGGTTTCATTTCTTTGGATGTAGATTACGTTGACTATAGCCAATCCAGATTGAGCTCAAGAGATTTTGATGAAGGACCAGACAATATGGCTATTCAGAATACCTACAAAGGAACTATAGATTTCAGAGCTGGTATAGAATATAAAATCAATATGCTGAGAATAAGAGGAGGATATGCATTTTATGGCGATCCAATCGCAAATTCTCCCTATGATAGAAGTACGCAGCAGATCAGTGGTGGCGTAGGTGTGAAATTCGATAAAATAGGAATTGACTTTGCCTTGGTCAATCAAAAATACAACACGCTCTACAGCAGCTATCAAGTGTTGGATACTCAGGGAGAAAACATAGGCCCTGTGACTGAACTAAAAAACAGTATAATTAATGGAGTTTTAACCTTGAATTTCAGCTTTTAAGATTGGTTAAATCTTTGATCAATTGTTTGATTGAAATTTCACTACTTCTAAGAGTCAATTTAGAACGATCGTAATATTCTTTCCTCTGCTTTAAAAGTTCCCCCAATTTATTCTTAATTCCCAGTTGATCCAGGGATGAAAACATCGGTCTATTATTAGATTTTGAAATTGATAATCTTTCAGCAATTTCATCGATCTCCACATTTAAATATACAGAAGTAGCTGCCCTATTTATATCGTCCATGTTTGTATTGAAACATGGACATCCACCACCAGATGCTAATACGAAGCTTTCCTCCGATTTAAGAACATCACGAAGCGTTTCAGTTTCCCATTCCCTGAATTTTTTTTCGCCAAGCTGAGAAAAAATTTGAGAAATTTTCATTCGATATTTATTTTCTATCAGTTGATCTAAATCCAGGTATGAAGCGTTCAAAGAAAAAGCTAGTTCTCTTCCAAATGTGCTTTTGCCCGAACCTGGCAAACCCACCAAAACGATCTTTTTGAATTGATCCATTAGTTGATATATAAATCAAGCACTTCATCGACATTGGGAGTATTGTTATGATGGAATTTTGCTATTACGGTTCCGTCTTTCAATAGTAGAATACCAGGATTAGACCGAATTATTGTTTTAACAACAGTAGCATCAGCCTGAAGAGACAAAATATCCCAGCCTCTACTTTCGGATAATTCATTTACTTCATCCATCGAGGCGGCTGCAACCAAAATGGGTTGAATTGGGGTGTTTTTTAATCCTTCAATTAGCAGATCAATATTTTCAAGATGAACTGTACTCATTTTCCCAATAGTATTAATTAGTATCAAAGCCTTATTTCCCATGAAAAGATCTTCGGTATAATCTCCCTTTTCATTCCAAACGGCAAAATCGGAAATCTTAGGTAGGCTCTCAGGATTATTTAAATTCATCTCTACAAACTCAAGACTTTCATCTGTTGGATAGCTATCAAACTCCAGTAGTTGACCATCTTTTCTCATCACGTAAGTGTACTGAAGGGCGGAAGATGGTTGCATGCTGGTAGGAATATTTATTCCTACTTTGTACGCTCTGAAGTCTATGAAAGGGAGATTCCTAATAGCCAGTATCGCAAGGGTCAGGGATGAAATTGCGACTAGAGCAGTTGCCACGGTAGCCCATTTTGGAGATGAGCTTGGAAGATCATCTTTAAAGAAGAAAAGAATGGCTATGAAAACTAACAGCAACAAATCTTTATAAAATGATTCCCAGGGTGTCAATTTGATAGCATCCCCAAAGCAACCACAATCAGTAACCTTATTGAAATAGGCTGAATAGAAGGTTAAAAACGTGAAGAAAAGAATCATGAGCGCAAGTGCCCAAACTGTCAACTTGCTCTTGACTCCTAAGATTAACATTACTCCAAGCACCACCTCGATCACCACTAAGAATACGCTTAACTGTAATGCATATGGTTCAAATACTGAAAAGAATCCGGCGATATCATTAGAAAAAACGTCAAAATATTCTTCCAACTTGATAGAAGTTCCCACGGGATCATTGACTTTGATCAGTCCTGAAAAAATAAATAGGCCTCCAACTATTAACCTTATTACCCAAAGAACTCCTTGCTTAAACATGATAATTCAATTTAATTAGACAAAAAACTGCATAGTTAATCATATCTTGATAGTTAGATTCAACTCCCTCTGATACAAGAGTTTGTCCTTGATTGTCTTCGATTTGCTTGGTTCTCAGAAGTTTCATTAAAATTATATCGGTCATCGAACTCACTCTCATATCACGCCATGCTTCTCCATAATCGTGATTTTTGTTCTCTAAAAGTGACTTTGTCGAATTCACCCAATAGTCATACTTAGGTTCTAATTCGTTAAATGGAATTTCCATTCGTTCATCTTTTATATATGAAATTTGCAAGAGAGCTATCAGACAATAATTGATGATACCCACGAAATCGTCTTCAATAGGGTCTTGAACCTTTTGACTTCCCTTTTCTTGTATAGAACGAATGCGTTGTGCTTTGATGAAAATCTGGTCAGTAATGGAGGAAAGTCTAAAAATCCTCCACGCTGTACCGTAATCTATTGTTTTCTTACGAAAAAGTTCTTTACAACGACTTATTACTTTTGTATATTCGTTGCTTGTCTGTATTTCCAAATCTTACTAATTTAATGAGTTCTCGTCAGGACAAGTCTTCTGGATTCGAAGATAAATTATTTCCCCAAAAATACACTATTCAAATCAAAGGAAGGCTAGTTGACTTGAGTAAACCCCATCTTATGGGAATCGTTAACCTGACACCAGATTCTTTTTTCGAAGGAAGTAGAATTAAAAATTCACATATTACCTTATCTCAGCTCGTAAGCTTACATGTCGAGAATGGAGCTACCTTTGTTGATCTAGGAGGATATAGCTCAAGACCGGGAGCTCTGGAAGTGTCGGAGCAAGAAGAAATTGACAGAGTTGTTCCTGCTGTAAAGTGGGTGAAGGAATATTATCCAGACGTATATATTTCCATAGATACGTTCAGATCCAGAGTAGCAAAAGAAGCCATTCTTGCTGGAGCTCATTTGATCAACGATATTTCTTCTGGAGGACTTGATCCCGATATGCTGTCAACAATAGCAGCGTATAAAGTGCCTTATGTTGCCATGCATATGCGTGGAAACCCAAAAAACATGCAAGAAAAAACTAATTATGTAGATGTTTTGGGAGAATTATTGTATTATTTCAGTGAAAAGTTAGAAAAATTCCGAAAACTTGGCATTAAAGATGTCATAATTGATCCTGGGTTTGGGTTTGCCAAAACTCTCGAACAAAATTACCTGCTATTAAGAAACTTGGAAGAATTTCAGATGCTGTCAAGTCCAATTTTGGTAGGAGTGTCTAGGAAGTCAATGATTTCAAAATTATTGGGAGTCAGCCCCAAAAATGCACTCAACGGTTCGACCGCATTACATATGTTTGCTTTAACTCGTGGAGCAAACCTACTTAGAGTACACGACGTTAAAGAAGCTAACGAAACCTTAAAATTATTCAACACGCTATACCCTTGATACTACTTTTCAAAATAGGCTTTTTAGACATCTCCATCATCAATATGTTCGATATTGCGTTGGTTGCTGCCCTATTGTATCAAGTTTATAAGTTGCTAAAAGGAAGTGTTGCGATCAAAATTTTCTTAGGGTTCCTATCTATATATCTTATTTATTTATTGGTTAGAGCACTAAGAATGGAGCTTCTAACGGCAATTTTGGGTCAATTCATGGGAGTTGGTGTGATCGCTGCTATCATAATTTTTGCTCCGGAAATCCGGAAATTCTTGTTGCTTATTGGAAGGTCTTCGTTCCTCTCTGAAGACAATTTTCTGAAAGAGATCCTGTTCTTCTGGAAGAAAAAAGAAAATGCTATTTTCAACATCAGTCCTATTATCGATGCCTCCAAAACTCTCGCAGGTAGCAACACTGGTGCTCTGATCGTGATCTCTAAAAGCACTGAATTAAAATTTTACGCAGAAAGTGGGGATATTTTGGACGCCGAATTATCAAAAAGACTGCTTATAGCGATATTTAATAAATACAGTCCTCTTCACGATGGAGCAGTAATCATCCATAACGGTAAGATAAAAGCAGCAAGAGCTATTTTACCGGTGACAGAAAGAGAAGTTCCGGCGCAGTTTGGACTCAGACACAGAGCAGCAATTGGTATGTCCGAAGCTACTGACGCTATAGTCTTAATTATCTCTGAGGAAACAGGTCAATTGTCGATGTCTAAAAATGGGAAGATACTTCACAATATGTCTTTCCAAGAAATCAGGGAAACTATCAATGACTATCTTAACAATCAAGATGTAGATACCAGATTTGAAGATTTGGATGAATACGAGATGAAAAAACGTAGAAAATTAGCAATGACTAGCAAGTCATCATAAAAAAAACGACAAGCTCTCACTTGCCGTTTTTTGTGTGTATTTATAATAAAGCTTACTTGATCACTCCCAACTCTTTTCCAACTTCAATGAACGCATCAATCGCCTGATCCAGCTGATCACGATCGTGCCCTGCTGAGATCTGTACTCTGATTCGAGCTTGACCTTTTGGAACGACTGGAAAATAAAACCCTACCACATAAATGCCTTTTTCTAATAATTTTTCAGCCATCTTCTGAGAAAGAACCGCATCGTACAACATAATTGGCACTATAGCATGCTCACCATGCTTAATGTCAAAACCAGTCACTGTCATTTTTTCTCTGAAATACTTGGTGTTTTCCTCCAGTTTATCCCGCAGCTCCGTATTCTCAAGAAGTAGGTCAAGTACTGCTATAGACGCACCAGTAATTGAGGGTGCCAAGGTATTGGAAAATAAATAAGGTCTAGATCGCTGACGGAGTAATTCTACGATCTCTTTTCTACCAGAAGTAAAACCTCCTGAAGCGCCACCAAGTGCTTTTCCAAGTGTACCAGTGATGATGTCGATTTTGCCCATCACCCCTCTGTATTCATGAACTCCCCTACCAGTTTTACCCATAAATCCTGTAGAATGACATTCATCAGACATCACCAAGGCTTCATACTTCTCAGCCAACTCGACAATTTTATCCAATTGAGCGATGGTACCATCCATTGAGAATACACCATCAGTTACAATAATTTTTTGCTTTGCACCATCCTGAATTGCTTTCTTAAGCTGGGTTTCAAGGTCCTCCATGCTATTATGCTCAAACCTATATCTCATTGCTTTGCAAAGCCGAACTCCATCAATAATAGAAGCATGGTTAAGAGCATCTGATATAATAGCATCTTCAGGCCCTAAGATGGGCTCGAAGACCCCACCGTTCGCATCAAATGCAGCAGCATAAAGAATGGTATCCTCTGTGCCCAGAAACTCGGTGATCTTACGTTCCAACTCCTTATGAATATCCTGAGTACCACAAATAAAACGTACCGAAGACATCCCGTATCCGTGTGTATCGATAGCTTTCTTGGCCGCTTCAATCACTGTAGGATGAGAGGATAAACCCAAATAATTGTTAGCACAAAAATTCAAAACTTGCTTCCCTCCAGAGATGGTGATTTCTGAAGATTGTGGAGAAGTAATTATCCTTTCATTCTTGAAAAGTCCAGCTTCTTTAATTTCTTGTAGCTCTTGAGCTAACTTAGGTTTTAACTGATCGTACATGATTGCTTAAATTTATATTCTTATTCAACGGGGTATGTTTTCATTTAATAGAAATCCTGCTCAAAAGGCAGTTATTTATTACTTTTGCGTCAGCAAACCCAAATATAAACAAAAACCAAGAGCTCAGCTTTAGGATAATTTTGAAAGATAATTCAATGGAAAAAATTCTCGTAATAGGTGCCGCAGGTCAATTAGGTTCAGAACTCACTAGAGCTTTGAGTGATCAATACGGTGGAGAACAAATCATCGCCACAGATCTAAATGAATCTGCCAGATCTAAGTTTGACTTCTGTAGATTTCAGACGCTGGATGTAATGGATAAAGATAGTTTGAGAAGTCTGGTGAAAACCGAAAATATCAGTCAGATTTATCATCTGGCAGCAGTACTATCTGCAGTTGGCGAGAAAAAACCCTTGTTCGCGTGGGAACTCAACATGGGAAGTTTACTTCATGTTTTGGAGCTTGCCAGGGAGTTTAAAATGGATAAAGTCTACTGGCCTTCTTCTATTGCTGTATTTGGACCAAATACCCCAAAAATTAATACGCCACAGTTCTGCGTTAAGGAACCAAACACCATATATGGGATCTCAAAGCAAGCAGGAGAAAGATGGTGCGAGTACTATTTTGAAAAGTATAATGTTGATGTAAGAAGTTTAAGATATCCGGGGTTGATAGGTTATAAATCTTTACCTGGAGGAGGAACCACAGATTACGCAGTAGATATATATCACAAAGCATTGGCAGGAGAAAAATTCACATGTTTCTTGGCAAAAGACACCTATCTTCCTATGATGTACATGCCTGATGCCATTAAATCAACCTTGGACCTGATGAATGCACCAAAGGAAAACATAAAAATCAGATCAAGCTATAATCTATCGGCGATGACTTTTTGTCCGGAAGAAATTTTTCAAAGCATCAAAAAACATCTGCCGGATTTTCACATTGAATACAAACCTGATTTCAGGCAGGCGATTGCTGATTCATGGCCCGATGGCATCGATGATAGCCGCGCCCGTGAAGATTGGGGTTGGCATCATGATTACAATATGGACGCCATGACCAAGGATATTATAGAAAATTTACCTAAGTACTCCTTTTAACTTTAAGCCACGATACTAACTGAATCGTAGCTTTTTCTTTTCTTTATTTGGTAAAAAATAATAATCACCATCGATAATGTGACTAAAATGGCTATTTTTCAATATTAACTTATCCCAATGAAAAGTAGCAAAATTTTTCTGATCTTAACCATTGCTGTATTCATCCCTATTGGTGGCTTTTTCATGTTTGGAAACGAGCAGGAAGTAGATTACAGCACACAGATCAAACCTATCCTCAATACACATTGCATTTCCTGCCACGGAGGAGTTAAAAAAAATGGAGGCTTCTCTGTTCTTTTTGAAGAAGAAGCGTTGGGAATTACAGAATCAGGACATCCTGCTATAATTCCTGGGAATCCTAATGGAAGCGAACTGATCAGACGGCTGACTTCGCATGACCCAGAGGTAAGAATGCCCTACGAAAAACCTCCACTATCTGAGGAAGAAATAGATTTGATCAAGAATTGGATCAATCAAGGAGCTAAATGGGGTAATCATTGGGCCTATATAAAGGTGGAGCAGCCTAAAACTCTCGAAAATCACTCGGAGGCGGGTTTTTCCATAAGCGACAATGAAGCCACGAACACAGGTATAGACTTTTATGTATCTACTAAATTAACTGAAAATAAGTTGTCATTTTCAGAGGAAGAACATTCATTGAAATTGCTCCGTCGGGCATCATTGGATATTACCGGCCTACCTCCTACTCCATCCTTGATAAACTCATTTTCTACTAGTGAACTCTCTTATGATGAAGCGGTAGAGGTAATGCTCGAGTCATCAACATACGGAGAAAAATGGGCTACTTGGTGGCTAGATCTAGCTCGATATGCAGATACTAAAGGCTATGAAAGGGATCCTCAGAGAACGATGTGGCCTTACAGAGATTGGGTCATCAAGGCATTTAACAATGATAAGCCCTATGACGAGTTTACGCTAGAGCAATTAGCAGGAGATTTGCTTCCCAATCCAACCCTTGATCAGCTGACCGCAACTGCATTTCATAGGAATACGATGAACAATGATGAAGGCGGGACAGACGATGAGGAATTCAGGGTGATGGCTACTTTAGATAGAGTCAGCACTACCTATGAAGTTTGGCAAAGCACCACAATGGCTTGTGTACAATGCCACAGTCACACCTATGATCCGATTAGGCACGAAGAATTTTATGAGTCTCTGGCTTTTTTCAACAATTCCCGCGATGAAGATACGAACGATGAAGAGCCTAGATTACGATTTTATAACGCAGACCAGAAAGATGAGATAGCAAAAATAGTAAGTTGGGCAAAAGAAAATGATGGACCTGCTGGCGCAAAATTGAGGGAGGACTTTCTTACTTATTTCGAACCCAAATATCCTTCTCACAATGCGGTAGATTTTAAAAATGCATCATTAATAGACAGTAAATGGCTGGGAATCGAGGCTAATGGTTCTGCCTATCTAAAAAATATAAATTCCCAAGGTTCAGATCAGCTCTTGATGAAGTACTCCTCAGGACTTGATGGGAGCAAAATGGTCATCAGGAATGGAGGACCAGAAGGAGAAATTTTAGCCACTTTCCCGATAAATAATTCCAATGGAGAAATCACAAGGGCAATCCCTTTTAAACCCATAAACGGAAACATTGATCTCTATTTAAAAATCCGAAATCCATCCGCCAAGCCGGAGCAAAATGGAGCAAGGTTTGTCTGGTTTGCTTTTGTTCCTAAACTAAAAGGAGAAGAAAAGCCCGGCTACAAGAATATTGAGAATAGTTGGACTCAACTTCTCACAGACGGAGCAACAAAGCTTCCGGTCATGATAGAGAATCCAGATTACATGCAAAGGGAAACACATGTCTTTGAAAGAGGAAATTGGATGAGCCCAGGAGAAAAAGTACAACCAGATACTCCTGAAATTTTAAATGCATGGAAACCAGAATGGCCGAAAAACCGCCTAGGATTTGCCTATTGGCTGACTGACAAAGAAAATCCATTGACTGCTAGGACACTAGTGAACCGCATTTGGGATCAATTGATGGGTAGAGGTATCGTCAGTACCATTGAAGATATGGGAACTCAGTCAGATCCTCCTTCTCATCCTGAATTATTGGACTATCTCGCATGGAAAACGATGAATGAGTATGATTGGAGTATGAAAAGTCTCATCAAAGAAATTGTCACTTCCAAAACTTACAAGCAATCCTCTGTCATGAATGAGGAATTATATCGTAAAGACCCCGAAAACAAGTGGTATGCCCATGGCCCAAGGTTTAGACTTAGCGCTGAGCAAGTTCGTGATCAGGCCTTGTCGGTGGCAGGACTGCTAAGTGACAAAATGTACGGACCTGGCGTAATGCCTCCGCAGCCGGAAGGAATATGGCAAACGGTATATAATGGTGGATCATGGACGCAAAGTGAAGGCGAAGATGCGCATAGAAGAGGAATTTATACCTTTCTAAAGCGTACAAGTCCTTATCCATCGTTTCTTTCATTTGATGCAGGAAGCAGAGAAATATGCTTGAGCAGAAGATTGATAACCAATACTCCGCTACAGGCTTTGGTCACTTTAAATGATCCTGTTTTTTTAGAAGCAGCTTATTATTTAGCGGCTGATATGATGGCAAACTCTACGTCAACGTCTGAGTCTGCAATCATTTATGGATATGAAAAATTAATTTTAACACCTATTACACCTTCCAAATTAACAGCTTTAAAAAAACTACATCAACAAGCGCAGGCTCAATATGAGGCTCACCCTGAAGAGTTGAATGATTTTTTTGGACTGAAAAACAAAACAGTCACTTCCGACCAAGCTGCCATGACTGTGGTGGCTAATGCGTTGTTGAATTTGGACGAATTTATTACCAAACCCTGACATGAAAAGTTTAGATAATATTCTTAAAGAGTTTGCATCTCAAAAACTAGCGACACAAACTAGAAGACATTTTATGATGGATTGTGTCAGCAAGGTAGGTGGCTTGGCGCTTGCACCATTAATGTTTGGTTGCGCACCTGACTCTGCCAACAAAGGATTGAATTTGAGCGAAAGAGATCTGAATCCCCTAGCTCCTCTACCTTCACCATATGGAGCAAAGGCTAAGTCTATCATTTATCTTCATATGGCTGGAGCACCCTCTCAGTTGGAGTTATTTGATTTCAAACCTGAGTTGGTCAAACATCACAATCAACCTTGCCCCGAGTCTCTTTTAGCAGGAAGAAAATTTGCGTTCATCAGTGGGGTGCCAAATCTTTTAGGGCCACAGGCAAACTTCTCCCAACACGGGGAGTCGGGAGCATGGGTATCTGATTATTTGCCACACTTCTCTAAACTATCGGATGAGGTTTCATTTATAAAAGCTGTTCACACGGATCAATTTAATCACGGACCTGCACAGCTCTTCATGCAGACGGGCTCTGCAAGGTTGGGAAGACCAAGTATTGGGAGTTGGGTGACTTATGGGTTGGGAACAGAGAACCAAAATTTACCTGGTTTCGTAGTTCTCACCTCAGGAGGAAAGACTCCAGATGCGGGAAAAAGTGTTTGGGGAAGCGGGTTTCTTCCTTCAGTGTATCAAGGTGTTCAATGCCGCTCTAAAGGAGACCCAGTTTTGTATTTGGATGATCCGAAAGGAATGAGTAGAAATTTGAAAAAGAATGTCATCGATGCAATTAATACTGTTAATCAAGAAGAATTCGATACCTATGGAGACCCTGAGATTTTAGCCAGAATCAATCAATATGAAATGGCTTATAGAATGCAGATTGAAGTTCCTGAGGTTATGGATATAAATGACGAGCCTCAGGCAATTCATGAATTATACGGCACAAAACCCGGAGCAGAATCGTTTGCAAACAATTGCCTTCTAGCGCGAAAATTAGTGGAGAAAGGAGTTCGTTTTATTCAACTTTACGATTGGGGTTGGGATACTCATGGCACTGACCATGATGGATCCGTTGATATGGGCTTGAAAAATAAATGTCGTGAAATAGATCGTCCTATTTCGGCTTTGCTTCTTGACCTAAAGCAACGGGGACTGTTAGAAGATACGCTTGTGGTATGGGGAGGGGAATTTGGGAGAACTCCAATGCAGGAAAATCGGGAAGGAAAGCAAATGGGATTTTTGGGTAGAGACCATCACGTAGATGCATTTACCATGTGGATGGCAGGAGGAGGAATCAAACCGGGAGTAAGCTATGGAAAAACAGATGATTTTGGTTTTTCTGGGATAGAAGACAAGGTATCAGTGCATGATATTCATGCTACTATTCTTCACCTGATGGGATTCGACCATGAGCAGTTCACTTATGATTATCAAGGGCGACCATTCAGACTCACTGATGTGGATGGAGAATTAATACGAAAAATCTTAGCTTAAAAAGTTCATGCTTAAAACGAATCTAACTGTTTTATCTTCACACTTATTTCTTTCAACCTCACCTAGTGCAAAGAAAAGCAGCCTATTATCTCAGGCAAAAATAAAGATTAAACTTGCCGTGGATGAATTTTATTGCTACACAAAATCAGAGGGTAGTGATGTACTGAAAGAAAGAATTCAACAAGCCGGAAAAGCTTACCAATTTTTAATACAGCACGTAGTACAACATGATTTCCAACTCATATCCTTAATGGATGCTAAGAAAGAAACAAGACACTCCAAAGTTGAAAAAGGAGAGGATGTAATACTGAGAAAAATATTTGCTTGGAAACGCATTCCATGTAATTCTTCTATTCTAAGAAATGTTCAGGATGTGGAAAAAAATCAAATTTTAAGTGAAATGACGGGTATAGAACGTAGAGCAAATGTTTAAATTTATTCTGCCTCTACTCGGGAGATTACATCCTGTGTTAGTACACCTTCCAATCGGGTTTCTGCTTTTTGGGGTAATTTTGATATTTTTTGAAAAGAAGAATAGTAAAGCAAATCAACCGATCATTCAATTGGCATTACTCTTAGGAGGGATATCAGCTATTTTTGCCTGCTTAAGTGGATTTCTACACTATCAAAATGAGGGATATACTTGGGATTCTATTCAGCTTCATCTTATAATGGGAATTCTGACCGCATTTCTTTCCCTTGGATTTTGGTATTTGGAGAAAAGAAGAAATAGTGAATTAAGGATTCTACGGATCAAAGGAATCGGACTGATGCTAATTCTTTTAGTTACTGGTCATCTTGGAGGTAGCATCACACATGGCGAAGAATATTTCACGGAAGTGATGCCTGCGGAACTTCAACGGTTTTTAGGTGCTGGCGAGGATGCTTCAGAGCCATTAGTCCTACCAGAGGAGAACTGGGAAGAAATTGAGTTTTATGAAGGTGCAATCCAGCCAATTCTTAATCATAACTGTAAAAGCTGCCATAATTCGAAAAAACTCAAAGGCGAATTAGACCTGACTGATTATCAACTAGTACTAAAGGGAGGAGAAAATGGGGAAATTTTTGAAGCGGGAAAAGCTGAAGATAGCGAGTTGTTTACCAGGTTAGTCCTTGAAAATTCGCATGATGATCACATGCCACCAAAGGGTAAGAGGCAGCCTGCAAAAGAAGAAATAGCACTTATAAAAGCATGGATAAATTCCGGTGCTTCACAAATATCAAAACTGGGGGAGTCTCAAGTATCCTACGAGATGATCGAACCGTTTATACACAAAATTGAGATTCCTTTTTACCCAGAAAAGGAGGTTGCCAAGATTTCACTCGATTCCCTTGCTACTCTAAGAGAAAAAGGATTGTATGCGGAGCAGGTCAAAGAGAATTCTCCTTGGCTCAAAATAAGCTGTGTAAACCTCACCGACTTCTCAGATCAAGATTGGGTTTTACTCAGTAATGTATCTAAAAATATTGTTTACCTAGATCTTAGTGGGACTCAGATCACAACTGATTTTCTAGAGAATATATCCAAACTTTCCAATCTAACCGTATTGAAACTGAACCAAACAAGAATTGAAGGAACAGAATTAAGGAAATTGATGGAGAACATTCATCTAAAACTTCTATATCTCAATGGCACCAGCATTACTCAATCTCAGTTAAATGGATTGAATGAACATGCTTCATTGGAGAAAGTATTTGCTTATGACTCCCCTGCCTCTTGGGAACCAAGAAAAGATCAATTTAGCTTTTATTTAGAATCAGGAAATCTTTCCCTCCCTGATTTGCCAAGCGATACCATTGTATATTGAAAAGTGAGAGTAATAAGCTCACAATAGCCAATACTCGCAATAGATTTTTTACCACCCAGAAAAAAAACTCAGTTTAAACTCTTCTCAATCACATCCTCATCAAATCCCAAACTCAGGCTACCATTCTTATAAACAATCACGGGACGCTTGATCATACTTGAGTTTCCTTCCAAAATCGGGATGGCAGTCTCCTCGTTTTCCAAGGCTGATTTTTGATCATTAGTCATTTTTCGATAGGTTGCCCCTTTCTTATTGAGGAGAGAAGATAGCTCAGTTTTCTCTAAAAAGCATTGTAAAAGTGCAGCATCAGGCCTTTTCTTTTTATAGTCAATGAATTCGTATTCCACTCCTTTCTCTGTGAGGAAATCGAAGGTTTTCTTCATCGTATTGCAATTCTTAATTCCGTAAACTTTTATGGACATGATTATGATAGTTTTTGTAAACTGTAGAGGTGTCTGAAACCTTATTCTCTTGTAGTAAGAGTCAGAGGCAAGATAACGAATGACCGAAGTAGCTTTGCCGCTGGATTTGAACTTTTATTATTCTCTTTTCAAATTTACTTACTGGCCTAAAATTAGATTTTATAAGGTAAATAACAGAAAATGAGTATAGGGAATCGTGCCCCTTTCCAATTTTCTGAACTCACCTAGTTAATAAGTTTCCATCATTTCTTATAAACTGAAGATCCGAAAGATTGACACTATTCATTAGCCCTAGCCATATCCGGGAGTACAAAACATCTAAGACAAAAGCCTTGATGGCGTGCAACTGAAACCTGTCGTTCTCCATGATTGCAATCGGGTCAGGGCTTTAGAAAAGCTATATATTCTTCGACCCTGCACTTTGTACAGGGTCCAAGAATAAGGCAACTGGCACCAGTAAGGAGAATCTATGAGATCCTTATAGCCCCAATATCTCCACCATTGCTTCTTTGTGAGCACCTAAAATTTCATTAATTATCTCATCTGTTAGTGAGGTAGATAGAAATAAGCTCTCAAACTGACTTGGAGCCAAGTAAACTCCGCGCTTTAACATGGCTTGAAAGTATTTGCCAAATAATACCGTATCACAAGTTTTAGCGCTATAAAAGTCATTTACCAAGTCTTTGGTGAAAAACAGAGAATACATACTTCCTATGCTATTCATAGTATAGGTGAGACCTAATCCTCTATTAATCTTTGCTATTCCTTCTGTAAGTTTCGTTCCGATTTGATTTAACTCTTCGTAGACGCTAGGAGTATCATTCAAATGCCTCAACATTGCAAGTCCAGCTGCCATGGCGATTGGGTTACCTGAAAGCGTTCCTGCCTGATAAACTGGGCCAGCAGGAGAAACAAATTCCATAATTTCTTTCTTTCCGCCATAGGCACCTACCGGCATTCCTCCACCAATAATTTTCCCAAGAGTAGTCATATCCGGGATCACTCCAAAAATCTCTTGAGCACCACCTTTTGCCAAACGAAAACCAGTCATCACTTCATCAAAAATGAGGATAATTCCTTCTTGTGTGCAGATTTCTCTTAAACCTTCCAAATATCCAGGAACAGGCAAACACAGTCCCATATTTCCCGGAACTGGCTCTAATATCAAAGCAGCAATTTCACCTTTATTTGCAGCCACTAATTCCTTCACAGCATCAAGATCATTATAAGGAGCTATCAAAGTGTCTTTGGCGGTACCTTTTGTTACTCCTGGAGAATCTGGCTGACCCATGGTCATCGCTCCGGAACCTGCGGCGATCAAAAATGAATCTCCATGTCCATGATAATGTCCTTCCATCTTGATGAACTTATCCCGACCGGTGAATCCTCTCGCTACACGAATAGCAGACATGGTGGCTTCAGTACCAGAATTTACCATACGTACTTTTTCCACAGAAGGCACCATGCTCACGATCAACTCCGCAATCTCTACTTCTCTAGCTGTGGGTGCCCCGAAAGAAGTTCCGTCATCAATAGCGCCTAAAATGGCCTCTCGGATCATCTTGTTGTTATGACCCAACAGCATAGGTCCCCAGCTATTGATTAACTCGATAAATTTATTTCCATCTTCATCGAAAATAAACGGGCCGTCTGCCTTCTTAATGAAAAGCGGCTCCCCACCTACTGCACGGAATGCCCTGACTGGAGAGTTTACTCCACCGGGAATATAATTTTGAGCTTTTGCAAAAAGCGCTTTACTCTTAGAAATGTTCATGGACTACTGTAATGGTTTCAATTCTCCTGCGTCAAGGGTAAATACAGGCACATAATTATTATTGTTGCTATTTTGAAAATTAAATCCCCAGGTGAGATTACCTACTTCAAATGCACTTTTGTTGAGATTTGCTCTCAAATCAAATCCTTTAGAATCAGACATATTGGAAGAGATCCAGAAAACCAATTCCCTACCGATAGAACTATTCATACTTGGCAGGTTGAGATACTTCTTATAATAAGTATTTCTCCACTGTTTCATCGATTCATTATAGAAATTCAATGTATTGTTAGATATGAAATAAAAATTTGGGAACTCCAGCATTTCATAATTGGCAAAGTTGAAACTAAGCCATGAATCCATCACTAGTGTAGGAATAGAAGCAGTGATAGATTCCATCAATCCAAAAGCAGGTTGGGCAATTGCAGGATCATCGGTAAGCAAAATAATTTGATCAGCGGATCGAGACATTGAACCACTTTTAACACCCAAGCCTCGAAGAAATTCACTTGTATTGGCGGGATTCACTTGTTCAAATTTGACCACAGTAAAATTTTCTTGACTGAGTTTTTCTTGAAGTAATTTGGCGAGCATCTCATCCCGTGAACTTTTACTGTAACCGATCGCAACTCTTTTGCCCCACATTTGATTTTTCAAACTTTTCACAATACCGTCTGCCAAAGAGGAGATTGATGGACGGAACAAATAGCTATACTTAAAATTTTCGAAGCGGTCACCCAAATTTGATAAGGGATGGACGAAAGGGATTTTAGCTGTTTCAGCAAAATTACTTACTAAGTCAGTTTCTTCCTGATAGATAGGACCCACAATAATGTCCGCTTTCGATAGTGCGGGCTCACTTAAAACTTGCTGCAAATGTCCAAGATCTCTCTTAGAATCAAACGTCATCAGATTCACCTTAACTCCTTCAATCTTCAATTGTTCCACACCCAACTCAATACCACGATAAAGCTCAAATACAAAATCATTGGTTGAGACAGTTGAGAGAGAACTAGTGGGGGAATTAGTAAAAGGCAAAATCACTACAATATCCAGCACCTCGTCTTTAGACTGTGCAGTTTGGGAAATTTTATTTCCCTGAAGCTCGTAATATGCAGCTCTTTCGGTAGCTGATAAGATAGATTGACTTTCCAACACCTTGCCCAATACAGCTTTGTAGCCTTCATTGTCTTTGAATTCCTGAAGATTTGCAATCAAAAAACTGGAACTCACCTGCTTCAGATTTTCAAAACTAGCATTCTCTGCAAGCTTCATTATCTGGTCACTTTTTATTTTTTTGATGGTTTGTAGTGCCTCAATATTCTGCTGATTTTTGAAATAGGCTATTGACAAAAGATACTTCGCATCATCAGATTTAGCCCAATTCCTAGTAATTAATGGCTCCAGCGCCTCTACTGCCTGAGTAGGCTGATTTACTGCAATAGCTGCTTCACCTAAGTGAAAAGCTGCGTAATTAGCCAGATTTCCATATTGCTTGGGATCTGTAAACTGTTTAAACAGGGGGATTGCCTCCCAATATTTTTTACTTTCTAGCGCAATCTCTGCCTGAAGATATGCTTCAGGAGCGGATTTCTGAGCAAAAGAAATACTCAAGAGGAAAAAAGGCAGAACTGCTAAAAGATATTTTTTCATGTAGTTGGGGATCGATCAAACATTCAATCAGGTTTACAAATTTAACCCATTATTTTCAAACCCAAAGTTCAGGCTGAAAAGGACGATAAGTTATAGGTTTATGTTCATTGATGCCTATAAATATGGTTTCTGTAGTTTTATTGACCGATGACCGAACTATGAAGGGGTGACGGGTGCCCGATGAAGCGTCAACTTTAGAGTTAGCTACTTTTATCGAAAATTGATTTTACGTTATGGTAAAAGCAGATAAACAGAAAAAGTAAAACCCAAAGATTATGCTTCGGGTTTTTACATATTAACAAACAACACCTTCGTGGAGATTCCTCTTCCTAGGTCGGAGGAATGACACTTTGTAAGGAGGCTATTCCCATTCGATAGTGGCTGGCGGTTTTGAAGAAATATCGTACACAACGCGATTCACCCCTTTGACTTTATTGATAATTTCATTGGAGATTTTGCCTAGAAACTCATACGGCAAATGAATCCAGTCAGCGGTCATTCCATCTACTGAACCAACCGCTCTAAGGGCTACTACTTTCTCATACGTGCGCTCATCTCCCATCACTCCTACAGACTGAATCGGCAGAAGCATCGCTCCAGCTTGCCAAACCTGATCGTACAGACCGTGATCTTTTAGACCTTTGATAAAAATATAATCTACTTCCTGAAGTGTCTTTACTTTCTCGGCAGTGACATCTCCCAGAATACGGATTCCAAGTCCCGGACCTGGGAAAGGATGACGGCCAATAATAGTTTCTACAATCTCCAACGCTCTACCAACCTCCCGAACTTCATCTTTGAAAAGTGTATTCAAGGGCTCCACAACTGAGAGCTTCATAAAGTCAGGCAATCCACCTACGTTGTGATGGGATTTGATCATAGCGGAAGGTCCTTTAACAGAAATTGACTCAATCACATCAGGATAAATTGTGCCTTGCCCAAGCCATTTCACACCTTCTAGCTTATTCGATTCATCGTCAAATACCTCAATGAACGCATTACCAATGGCTTTTCTCTTTGCTTCAGGATCAGTAACTCCTACTAATGCATCATAGAATTTCTGCTTAGCATCTACGCCGATCACATTCAAGCCCATGTGTTTGTAAGATTCCAACACTTCCTCAAATTCATTTTTGCGAAGCAAGCCATTATCTACAAATACACAGATCAGTTGGTCGCCGATGGCACGGTGAATCAGTGTTGCTGCTACTGAAGAATCGACCCCTCCAGATAAACCCATCACCACCTTGTCTAACCCGATTTTTGCTTTCAAATCAGCTATACTCGCATCGATAAACACATCTGAAGTCCAATCCTGAGCGCATCCACAGATTCCAACCACGAAATTTCTTAGGAGATTTTTGCCTTCGGAAGAGTGAGTTACTTCTGGATGAAACTGGATTCCATACGTTTCCTCATCCTTAATTTTGAAGGCCGCCACGCGTACTGAATCTGTACTTGCGATCACTTCAAAATTGTCCGGTAGATTCTTGATGGTATCACCATGCGACATCCACACCTGCGAACCGTGACTCATTTCTTTGAGCAATTCGAAATGTGTATCGATGTGATTTAAATTTGCACGGCCATATTCACGGATTTCGGATGGAAGCACTTCTCCTCCGTATTTCTGAGCTAAAAGTTGTGAACCGTAACACACTCCTAAGAGTGGAAGCTTTCCACGTAAACTATCCAAATCCAGATCAGCACTACCTTCGTCTCTCACCGAGAAGGGGGAACCTGACAGTATCACTCCTTTGATGTCGGAGGTAATTTCTGGTACTTTATTGTAAGGGTGGATTTCACAGTAAACATTCAGCTCTCTAACTCTTCGAGCGATGAGTTGGGTGTACTGAGAACCGAAATCGAGGATCAAGATTTGTTCTGCCATGCGCAAAGGTAATCAGGGAAGGTGGGTTACTGAAATTCGACAAAGAAAATTTGGGAAGAGAATTCATGTAGAATATGAAAATCAACCTCTTAATTTCATCCAAAAATTTCAATTATAGTATTTTAACAAGCTTTTAATTAAAGAAACTAAAGATAATTTATTAATGGAATTGATTTCTACAAATTCGTAAAATTTAATTCTAAACTCTCTTTTATGAAAACACTTCGACTACTTCAAATCCTTTTCTTGTTCACATTTCTCCCACTGGTATCTTTCGCACAGGAAAAGGCCAAACTACAATACCCGGTAGGATTTGGCCCATCCATTGACGGAATGAATGATCTTCATGGACTCAATTTCTCCAACGAACTAAATGTAAGACTAGGCAAAAGAACCTCATTCAATGCAGGACTCTTATTCTATCAATCGCTTGGTAGTTATAATGAAAAAACATTACCTAAATTTTAAAATGGGAAAAATAATGAGCAATCCTCCGGAATTTTTATTACCCCATCCTTGAAATATAACCTTATTCAACGACCATCTGGATTCAACTTGTCTTTTTCGGCGGGACCTTCGCTACAGCTCGGTGGAGAGTCCTTCCTTCGCGGGGATTTGTCAGGATCAGAAGTGCTGTCTACAACTTACTTTATTAATAAATATCAGCGTATCGGCTTATTGATAGAATTAGAAGCAGAGTGGAATTCTAACCCAACTTGAAAATAACACACCCAAAAACTGTTTAAAATAGCTTATTTTCAATTATTTTAAAGAAAAAAACTGGTTTAAGGCTAGTTAACGGGGTTTTAGGTGCTGGGAATTTCTTAAGTTGTGACTCAAAGATTTAGTTAGTTGTTTTTATGTCCTTATATTGCCGCCATGTACATTAGGCGGATAGAAAAAAAGAACAAAAACTCAGAGAAGACCTATATCTACTATAGGTTGGTACATGGCTACAAGGTGGGAGACAACGTGCGCCAGCAGACCCTGTTGAACCTGGGCAAGCTGGAGCAGTTCCCCGTCGAAAAACACAAGGCGCTTGCCGACCGCATTGAAACATTGCTTACAGGATCAACATCCATGTTTTATAACGTGGACGAGGCCATTGAAACCCTGGCACAGCAATTTGTATCCGAAATACAGGCAAAAGGGCTGTTTGCGAGCAAAAAGAGCGCCCCTTCCATTGGACAGGACCCGCAAAAGGCCTTTGAAGAAATCAACCTGGAGCGTATCGAAGAGGAACAAAGCCTGGAAATTGGCGGTGAATGGCTCTGCAAGCAGGCTTTTGACAGGTTGGGACAAGTCACATTTAAACAAAGCTGTGCACCAGGCCAAACGTAGAGGAGAAAAAAATATACGACGCACTGGCGTTCAAAGACAGACCTTATGTGAGAAAATCAAAAGTTGTGACCCAATTGTAAAATGAAAATAGGTAGATTGCTCTAATACAATAACTTACAAAAAATAATTTTCAAGTTGGGTTAAGAATCCAAACCGAAAAAATGCAGCGAGTATATCTGCCTTCGGTGCTGACAATGCTATTCTGTGGTATCTGAATGCCACCTACAAAGTTCGATTTAATCTCGGAAAAAAATAATCTCAAACCATTAACTTGCGCCCTTCTCATAAAGCAAAAAACTCAAGTTTCCCCTATGAAGGTTATATCTACTCTCTCCTTGCTATTTCTCTGTCTAAGCTTCAATTCTATCGCGCAAAATGCCACACTTCAAAAGCTTACTGATCCATATTTCAACTTGGTTAGACATGAGTTCAAAGGTGATCTAGCGTACCAAACAGTTGCTTACGTGGAGCAATACTGGAGAATTGCCGGGAATACCGGATTTAATAACAGCGTATATAGGATCGCTGAGAAACTAGAAAAAGTAGGCTATGTTTTAGAGGAAAAGGCAAAAGAGAACGAACGTTTTACCTACAGGATTGAAACCCGAGAAATGAAGCGACCTACCTGGGAGCCTGTTTCCGCCTCTTTAAAAATTGTGGGTGAGAATGAAAATCTACTGTCGTCTGTCACCAACAGGAATATGACCTACATGTATTCCAGCTCTATTCCAGCAAATGGTATTACTGCCGAAGTGATCTACATAGAAACCAAAGAAGATCTTGCCATTAAGGATCTTGAAGGAAAAATTCTCTTTTCAGATAAAGTATCAGGCAGATTTTTGCAAGGTGATGTAGGGAAAAATAAAGCGGCAGGAATGCTTACCTACGACATGCCTGATTATTTACAACCTGAAAAGAACGTGACTTCAATTCAGTTTCGTGGGATGAAGTACGATGCCGAAAATCCTACTTGGTCAATTGCGCTTTCTTTTGAAGCTAAAGAAAAATTGAAAGCAGAATTGGCAAAAGGTAAGGTAGAAGTACTTGCAAAAATGGTTACCAAGATTTATGGTTCGGAAGAATTGACCGTAGTTGCCAATGTAAAAGGCTCTGAAATGCCACTGGAAAGCTTGGTTTTCTCTGCGCACATTCAGGAGCCGGGAGCAAATGACAATGCTACTGGTGTAGGTACACAATTGGAAATGGCGAGCATCACAGCTCGCTTGATGAAAGACGGGAAATTAGATCTCAAACGTACCTTGACTTTTCTCTGGGGGGATGAAATCATTTCGACTAGACGATACATTGCTGAAAAAGAAAAACGAGAAGCAGCCATCAATTGGGGTATTTCGCTGGATATGGTGGGAGAAAATACGGATGTGACCGGAGGAACATTTCTGATAGAGAAGATGCCTGATCCAAGTGCAATCTGGACCCGCGGCGAAGACAAGCACAGCGAATGGGGAGGCTCGCCGATGACAGTTGATGAAATGAAACCGCATTATTTGAACGACTTTATCCTGACCAACTTCGAAAGCCAAGGCAAGTATGCCAACTGGGTGGTAAAGACCAATCCTTTCGAAGGCGGATCTGATCACACGCCATTTCTGCAAGCTGATATCCCAGGACTTTTACTTTGGCACTTTACAGATCAGTTTTACCACACAGACAATGATCGCTTAGATAAGGTTTCTCAGAAAACTTTGGTTAATGTAGGAACAGCGGCTTTGGCATCTGCTTATACTCTTTTGAATGCAGATACGACTACTGCTGAGTATATGATAAATATGCTGCTGGTGAAAGCTTCTGCACGACTGGATGTAGAATATGTACTCAGCAAAAAGTCGATGGCAGCAGGTGGAAATCAAGAAGATGAACAAAAGATCTTGGACACTTGGACGGATTATTATGTGAATTCACTCGATACAATTAAAGATTTGGTGCCGGCTGATGATGCTGAGATATTGAGACAAATTGAGATTGCCAAGGCAGGATTAAAGGCGCAGGTGCTGGGGTTTAAACTGTAATTGTAACTTTACATAGATGACAAACAAAAATCTCTATATAATAGCTGGTTGTAATGGGGCTGGGGAAACCACTGCTTCATTTACAATTTTACCTGAAATTATTGAGTGTAAAGAATTCGTGAATGCTGATGAAATAACAAAGGGACTTTCTCCCTTTCAACCAGAAAAAGTTGCAGTCGAAGCTGGACGTATCATGTTGACAAGGATAAATGAACTTCTGTACAATAATGAAAGTTTTGCATTTTAAACCACGCTTGCGACAAGAAGTTATAGGCAGAAAATAGAGCAAGCGAAAAAACAGTGCTATACTACAACTTTGCTGTTTTTCTGGCTCCAAAATATCGAGTTAGCGAAAGAATGAGTAAAAATTAGAGTCTCAGAAGGTGGTTACAATATCGAACCGGATGTAATTGAAAGAAGATATATAAAAGGAATTATAAATCTATTTGAGATCTACCTACCGATTGTTGATGGAGCCTTCCTTTTTGATAATTCCTTCGGAAGGCACGAACTAATCGCGCAACAAACAATAAGTAAGAACCTAATACTAAAAAATAGAGTTAAATTTGACGAACTGAAAAAATACTATGACCACGGTTGAGAAGCAACTAGAACTTAGGGACAAAATTCTAGTTGGGCTTGAAATAGTTTACGAACGCCTGATCGAATTTAAAAAACTAAAAAACACTGAACCGGTCATTATGACAGATAAAAAGGTGGTGAAAGTGAAACCCTAAAAAAGTACATTTTTTAATTTCTTTAAAAGAATGACACTAAGTACAATATTAGACTGCAATAGTCTTAATTCATAAAGGACTTGACTCGCTACTTGATTATTTAATAAGTATATCCTCTTTTGTGCCAGTAAAGAGGCAAAAGAATCTAAGGATTGGGTAAACTCAGTCAATTAGGCCGCTTCGGTCATCCGGCTGTTAAATCATAGAAAATAAGGCAACTGGAACTATTGCATATACTCATATTATTTAAAATTGAATTTGATCATTCTTATTTCCAAAGGCACTTTTAGGATTCTCTACCAAAAGTATTTTCCAATCTGATTCTTCAAAACCTTTTGCATTCAAAGCAGGCATGAGCGTTTCGAAAATAGTGGTAAAGGGCTGGAAATCTCCTCCATTAGGTTTGGATGGATCATACCAACCCGCATCGTGAGAAATCAGCACATGATCTAAGAATCCATTTTCCTTGGCAAAAAGTACGCGCTCCACATATTCATCCACACCCCAACCTATCCCGTCTAAACTGATCCAAACTCCCAACTTGGCAGCTTCCACATAGTTCTGAAAGTATTGCTCTGCCTGTGCATGTACCCAAACAAATGCCGACGGCTTAATTTCCATTCCCTGTAAAACAGCAACTTCCTGACTTGCCGTAGCCCAAGTGCCTGTATGAGAAACTATTGGTAAGCCCGTTTTCTGGTGACTAATTCCAGCAGCTCTGACCAACTTTGCATCGACTTCCCGAAGTGGAATTTCTTCATTTACCGAGATCTTGATAAAGCCAGGTTTGATTTCTGTATCCCCTATTCCATTTTCAAATTCATCTATCCAACGAGTTGACAATTCTTCGGCAGTTTCAGTAAAAGCAAAATCAGGCAGGTACTTACCTCCTACTGCTCCGTAAAAACCTGTATTTGTGATGATCTGAATTCCAGATTGCTCACTCAGCTTTTTGAGCAAATTTGCATCTTTTCCCAAATAAGAAGGCGTACAATCAAAAATTGTCTTTACGCCATATTTCTTCACTTCCAGCAAATAAGGCAACACTTTATCAATCACCTCTAATTGAGTATACCGAGCGGGAGAAACAGAATCAGCACCAATAAAATCCACCAACATATGCTCATGAATCAGGGTGATTTCTATAGAATCAATAGGAATTGAGCCAGTGACAGTATTGATGTACGCATCGTTTGAACCAGACTGTGCGCAACCGAAAGATAAAACCAAAAAACTCACCCCAGTTAGTAGTAAATGCTTCATGTATAAAACTAAGCAACTACCTCACTGAAACCCAACTATTATCCCAATTGCTTTATTGGAGATTTAACTAAGAAGACTATTTATCTTACTTCAGAGAAGACATTCCACCATCTACATGAAGAATCTGGCCTGTCATCCAAGATGATTCCTCTCCCAAAAGATAGGCTGCAGCTGAGGCTATATCTTCAGGAGTTCCGATTCTGCCTAAGGGATGTCGCTTGTCAGAAGCTGTCTTTTTATCCTCTGTGCTGATCAACTGAGTCGCTAGCGCAGTATCTGTAAGTGATGGAGCGATAGCATTGACCCTAATATGGTTGGGCGCCCATTCTGCAGCTAGAGAGCGGGTAAGCCCTTCTACAGCTCCTTTTGCAGAAGCTATTCCCGAATGAAAACCCATTCCTGTCTGGACCGCAACCGTACTGAATAAAACCACAGACGCATGATTAGATTTCTTGAGTCTTTTCATACAGGCTTGAAGAACACGCACAGCTCCAAAAAAATTAATATTCATTTCCAATTGAAAATCATCCAGAGAGATTCGTTGGAATGGCTTAAGATTGATAGTTCCAGGGCAATACACCAGTCCATCTATGGTTTCGGGCAAACCGGCAATTTCTTCAAAGTCGCTGGTTATGTCTAAGGAATTGGTTCCCTCCCCACTTTTTGAATACAAAAAAAGAGTCGCCCCTTTCTCTTCCGCGAGTGTTGCAATTGCTTTTCCGATTCCTGAATTCCCACCAATGATGACGATATTTTTCCCTTTCATAAGTCTATACTTTTCTACAGAAGCAGTTTTGGACAGAGATTGTTTGAAAAAATAAATAGAGGTCACAACTTAAATACATATATTCATAGTCAAATAGAAGCTTAAAATGGATATATTTAAAGGATAAAACCTTCTGGAGTTCTCTGATCGGTTCAAAACTAACGAAGATTGCAACAAATATCTCTCCCAGCTCAAATGGGAATCCGGTTATGAGTGCAAAAAGTGTGGCCATACCAGATGTCAGGTACGCAAAGACTATTCACGGACCTGTAACATTTGCAGTAAGACGGAATCAGCCATGGCAAATACACTTTTTCATAAAGTCAAGTTTGGTATCCGCAAGGCTTTTTTCATATGTTTCGAGATGTCAACAACGACCAAGAGCCTGTCAAGGAGCTATATGGCTGTCCGCTACGGAGTTTCAGAGAATACAGCAAGGCTTTTTATGCATAAAGTCCGGGAAGGAATGAAATCCAGTGGAGCCTCTCCCATGGATGGCAAC
>Ga0314772_1000113_pt1 | contig 43600 bp, 38 predicted proteins | sample MetaGCBIW2018_FD_204520 | JGI IMG/M metagenome (GOLD analysis project Ga0314772, IMG submission 204520) | Cryopeg brine microbial communities from Beaufort Sea near Barrow, Alaska, United States - CBIW 2018 | ecosystem: Environmental > Aquatic > Marine > Coastal | place: USA: Alaska | collected... | reverse complement strand
ACGAACTCCCGGTAAGTACGCGGATAGTCATGTCCAGCCACCAGTGGACGGCGTATTATTGCTCCGGTTGCAGATATTCCCATTACTACATCTTGTGCCAAGAGGAGCTAACTGACCACCCATTTTAAAATATAAAACCAAGGCATACAATTTTTATATGGAGCTTATATAAATTATGCTTTTCTCAACCAGAAGCTAACTTGCTAAAGTCAAGGAACTTATAAAAACCACTCAACACCACTTGAGTACGACGACAGCGTACCAATCGCCGCCCTGGCGTTTTTGGAGCTTCTTATGAATGCAATCAGCAAACCGACGATGTCTCTGGCAGATACCATTTATCAGCGGCGCTCTGTCCGCGGTTTTTTACCAAAAAGGGTGCCAGAAGAGACGTTGCGAGAGGTTTTTGAGCAAGCTCAAATGGCACCCTCAAATTGCAACACGCAGCCCTGGAACGTAATGGTGGCATCAGGATCACTGCGCGACTCACTGCGCGACCAGTTTGTGGAACGTGCAATGTCTGGGATAGCGTCAAAACCGGACTTCAGCTATGTCAGCAAGTTTGAAGGTGCTTATCGTGGCCGCCAGGTCGAATGCGCAGCCGCACTTTACGGAGAGATGGAGATCGCCCGCGACGACAAAGCCGGGCGAAGCCGGGCGGCGCTGCGTAACTTCGAGTTCTTTGATGCACCCCATGTGGCCTTTTTGTGTATGGACCACTCTTTTGGTGCAACCATCGCCGTAGACGTCGGCATATACGCGCAGACCCTGATGCTGACGATGACCGCCCACGGCATCAGTTCCTGTGCAATGGGCAGTTTGCGCTCCCATCCTGATCTGATTCGCGACGCGTTTAATCTGGAGAAAAATATGGGGGTCGTTTTCGGTATTTGCTTCGGCTATGAACACTCAGAGGTTAAAGCGAACAAAACCCGAACCACGCGCGCTTCTCTTGGTGAATCGGTGATTTTCAGGGACAGCTGACAGCAAGCTATCAGTGATAATGACTCAAACTGCAGTCGTGCAACCGGAGGTTTAGTTAATGGATCTTTCCTTTTCCGCAGAAGAGCTGGCGTTTCGCGAGCAGGTTCGGGACTTTTTCAAGCATGCTCCCGTAACCGAAGTTACGGCGCTGATTGCCAACACGGATACCTTTAAAGAAGGCACTATACGTTGGCAAAAACATCTTTTTGCCCAGGGCTGGGTTGCGCCTACCTGGCCAGTAGACCACGGAGGTGCTGGCTGGTCGCCCACACAGACCTACATTTTTGAAACCGAACGTGTGACTGCTGGTGCTCCCGATATTTTGCCATTCGGTCTGAAAATGGTCGGGCCAGTTATTTATACCTTCGGAAACGAAGCGCAAAAAGAGCGTTTCCTACCACGTATCCTAGATTCTGGCGATTGGTGGTGCCAAGGTTACTCAGAGCCCGGAGCCGGTTCCGATCTTGCGTCACTGAAGACCCGCGCAGAACTGAACGGCGACAGTTACATTGTCAACGGTTCAAAAACCTGGACCACCGGTGCGCATCTCGCAGACTGGATTTTCTGCCTGGTTCGTACCAGCAACGAAGGCCGGCCCCAGCAAGGAATTTCATTTTTACTGATTGATATGAACAGCCCGGGCATCAAAGTTAATCCTATCCACAGTATTAACGGCGTCCATTCTCTAAACGAGGTTTATTTCGAGAATGTCCGTGTGCCTGTCGAAAACCGTATAGGCGAAGAAAACAAAGGCTGGACCTACGCCAAAGCGCTACTGGCTCACGAACGCACAGTCATTGCCCGGGTTGCCGATTCGAAACGTCGCCTTGAGCAACTTAGACAGCACGCGATGAGAGAAACCCAAGGCGGCCAGGTGATGGCTCAAGACCCAGTTTTCCGATCCCGGTTTTGCGCGGTCGAAATTGAACTAATGGCATTGGAATACACCGAATTACGCGTACTTTCCGCTCAGGCCAATGGGCAGGGCCCCGGCGCTGAATCTTCTTTGCTTAAAATCAAGGGCACCGAAGTTCAACAGGCTCTTCACGAGCTAACTCTTGATTTGGCCGGAATTTATGGCGGTATTATCAGCGACAGCCTTACCTCCGGTGATACCGGCCATGAGTTTGGCGACCAGGCAAGAAAAGATTACATGTATGGCCGAGCCTCCACGATCTACGGTGGCTCTAACGAAATCCAGAAAAACATTACTGCCAAGCACGTACTTGGCCTGTAACCGGATCTGATCAAACGCTGAGGAGTAATATCCGTGCATTTTAATCTTTCTGAAGAGCAGGCCATGCTGCAAGCCAGCACCGCCCGCTTTATTAAGCAGCAATATCCATTTGAAGTTCGCCAGCGTCACGTAGCGCTGCCCGAAGGTTTTGATCGGGCCACCTGGGAGCAATTTGCCGAGCTTGGCTGGCTGTCAGTTCCGATATCGGAAGCCAGTGGTGGGTTCGGCGGTAATGCCGCAGACACAATGGTGTTAATGGAGGAGATGGGCAAAGGCCTGATCGCCACACCCTATGTTGCCACTGTCTTGCTGTTTGGCGGCCTTATCGACCGCGGCGCTCCAGCCCAGCTGAAAGAAAGCCTTCTTGAGCCGCTAATTTCCGGCCAGCTCCAGGGTGCTTTCGCCTATCAGGAACGGCAAAGCCGCCACAACATGGCAGATGTGAAAACCACCGCAACCCGTGACGGCAACAATTACGTGCTAAGCGGTGAAAAAACCTTGGTGCTTAACGGCGCCGTTGCAGACCATCTGGTTGTGTCCGCGCGCACAAGCGGTGACCAATTTGACACCTCGGGTATTAGCTTATTTGTCATCGATGCGAATAACCCAGAGCTGCAAAAGACGGCATACCGTCTGATGGACGGCCAACTGGTCGCTAATATTGGTTTTAATAACCTAAATGTAAAAGCAACTCAGATACTAGGCGAAGAAGGCGATGGATATGACCTGATAAAACAGGTGGCCAACAACACCATTCTGGCCTTGTCAGCAGAAGGGCTTGGCATTATGAACAAGCTCACCGAGACCACACGTGAATACACCAAAGCGCGTAAACAGTTTGGCGTGCAGATTTCCTCGTTTCAGGTGCTGCAACACCGCATGGTAGATATGTTCATGGCTTGTGAACAAACTCGCTCGCTAATGTACAGAGCTGTTTGCTCCGTAGGCTCAGACGATGCGGAGCGCAGCCTGCACGCTCTGAAGTTCATGATAGGGCGTAACGGCAGACAAGTCGGCAGTGAGGCCATCCAACTGCACGGCGGCATGGGAATTACAGATGAGCTCAGCGTAGGTCACTACGTCAAACGGTTGATGATGATCAATACCCTGCTCGGGGACGCCGACTATCATCAACAACAACTTGCCCATATTTCATTACCAGAGTGAGCGCCAACGCAGAGACCTTAGAACGATCAGGTAGCGCTCTAGGGTCTCGCAACTTTTCCGCATTATGCCTAGTTGTAATCTGCCTGTGTGCAGTTGCACGCGAATTTGGTGCCGCAACTTGGAGCAGTTCAATTGCGGGTATTGCTATACTTGCGTTTCTGGCATTGCAATGGGGGAAGATTTACCGAACTTTCCAATTTTTTGTATTGGTAGCGGTGGGACTCGCTCTCGTTCTTTGGCTCACACATAATATCACCTGGAACGAACTTGCGACTGCGATCGACCGCGGCGCTTTTTTTACGTTTTTTCTAACATCACTGGCGGTATTGCGTGAGGCCGCTGGCAGCTCACGTCTAGTTCGCCGTTGCGGAACTATCATGGTCAATCAGCCACCGGGGCGGCGTTACCTGCTAATGACAATTGGCTCCCATCTGTTCGCCGTTATGTTGAACGTTGGAGCATTGAATGTTCTAGGAACTATGGTAAAGCGAGCCATCCGGTACGGTGACACCGAGGAAGAGCGCCGCATTGCAGGTATCCGCAGCCGCCGTATGCTAACGGCGGTACTACGGGGCTTTAGTGGTATTCCATTGTGGTCACCTACCTCCGTAACCATGCTGCTTGTGATGTCGGCAATACCGAGCCTAAAATGGGAGCAATACGCTCCTGTAGGCCTTCTACTAGCAGGTGTATTCGTTTTTTGGGGTGCGGTTCTGGACCGTATATCTTATCCCCAACGTGCAATTACTCCGGGGCCCAATCACAAGCTGCACTACCTGATACCTTTGGTATTACTGGTAGCCCTGATTCCCTCATCTGCCTTTGTGGTATCGGTTATCACTGGGTTAAAACTATTTTCAGCATTGCTAATATGTGTTCCATTTATCGGCGTAATCTGGATTTCCTTTCAATATAAACGTGCAAAACCAAGCATGAACGCAGCTTTAGTTGCCCGACGAATTGGCCGATCTTTTCCCATTACACTTACAAACCAACGTAACGAAGTCGCTCTTTTTGCTTCTTCCGGTTTTATTGGCGTCATTCTAATTCCACTGGTCGACCCTACTTGGATCAACGATTGGATACAGTATGCCAACATTGGCGACGGTTGGCTGATGATTATTATTTCAATAACAATCTTGTCATCATCGTTGATTGCTATAAATCCAATTATTACCGTCACACTTATTCTCGGTATTTTGCAGCAACTTCCAGACCTAACCATATCACCGGTCATTCAAGTGGCCGTGATTGCCCTTACTTGGGCCGTTTTTTCAGGCCTGTCGCCGTTTACTGCAGCTTTGCGCTTCATTGCAAGCTTTTCAGACGTATCACCTGCGGTTTTCGGCCTAGTCTGGAACGGGGTATTCAATTTAACAATATTATTGGCGCTTTATACAGCACTGTTAGTTTTCTTATAATCATCAGAAAAGTCTCCATTAAAAATAGTAAATAAATCTCTATACAATAAGAACCTACTATCTAGACAATAACTGTAATTGCTAGTTAGCTAGCAATTACTAGATTATAGTTAAAATCCAACAAGAGAATAAACTAATGAGTCTTCCGGGCATACTTAAAAACAATATGACGATTCCGGTTATAGGATCTCCACTGTTCATTCTTTCTAACCCAAAATTAGTCATTGAACAATGCAAGGCTGGTATTGTTGGCTCATTCCCGGCACTCAATGCCCGGCCAGCAGAAAAGCTTGGCGAATGGCTAACGTTCATTAAGCAAGAGCTTGAGGACTACAAACAACAGAATCCGGACGCAAAAGTTGCGCCCTTTGCCGTCAACCAAATCGTGCATCCATCCAACGACCGCCTGGAACAGGACATGGCGGTTTGTGTTGAACATAAAGTGCCAATTATCATCACCAGCCTTCACGCTCCTACGGAAATTGTGCGTGCCGCTCACAGTTACGGGGGTCTGGTCTTTCACGATGTAACCAACATCAAGCATGCTAAAAAAGCACTGAGTGTAGGTGTTGACGGACTGATTCTCGTGACCGCTGGTGCTGGGGGGCATGCAGGAACCCTAAACCCTTTCGCTTTACTCACCGAAATTCGACAGTTTTATGACGGCACGGTTATTCTTGGGGGTTCGATCACCCGCGGGAATCACGTGCTCAGCGCCGAAGTTATGGGCGCAGACCTCGCCTATATCGGTACGCGCTTTATTGCTACTCACGAAGCCAACGCTGACGACACTTATAAGCAGATGGTCGTCGACTCCACCGCGTCGGATATTGTCTATACGAACCTGTTTACGGGCGTTCACGGCAACTACCTGCGCGGCAGTATTGAGAACGTCGGTCTGGATCCAGACAATTTGGTGTCTTCAGACAAGAGCAAAATGAGCATTGGCTCCAAAGGCAGCGCAAAAGGTAAAGCTTGGCGTGACGTATGGGGTGCAGGTCACGGGGTTGGTAACATCACCTCCGTTACGTCAGCGGCAGACGTCATATCGCAGTTACGAGAGGAGTACGCTGAAGCTCGCGAAAAGATGATCGCTGCCTCCTAAAGCTGCTTTCAGATAGTCAAAACCCGGTATCAGCCTCGCTGACACCGGGTTTTTTGCCTCTATCAAATCTATGATGGCTCGATATTTTTTAGTTCCCCCACCCCTGTAATCGTGCCGCCTGCTGACGAATCCGCTCGGGGCTGCCCAATAATTGCCGGTTAACGCCAATTCGTTTAAACCAGTAATGCAAGCCCAGCTCATCGGTAAAACCCACGCCACCGTGTACTTCCGTTGCCGTGCGGGCTACAAACTGACTGACGTCCGCCAGATGGGACTTTGCCAGGCAAGACATCAGCTCGGCTTCGTCAGGTATCGCATCAATCGCGTAGCCCGCGTACCACACCAATGAGCGACAGGGCTCCAGTTCAGCGGCCATTTCTGCACACAGGTGCTTTACGGCCTGGAACGAACCTATGGCTCGGCCAAACTGTTTTCGCTGCAGCGAATAAGCAACGGATCTTTCCAGCATCATCTGCGCTGCGCCCAGACTGTCGGCAGCCAACAGTGTGCGCCCAGCTCTAATCATCGCGGCCACAGCGGCACCTTCCTGACTGTTGTTACCCAGGGTTTCTGCAGGCACCCGGTCAAACACCAACTCTGCCATTGCCCGCGTTTTATCAATACTCACAAGCCGGCGTTGGGTTAAGCCATACGCTTCGCAGTCAACGACATGAAGGCCGCCGGCAGTGTCTGCAACCAGGATATGTGTGGCCAAACCTGTTCCCAACGCAAACAACGACTTACCTGTGAGCATTCCGTTGTGTATGCGGACACCTGCACCTTCACGGGCGCCTGTGTGCTCAGATACCGCCACCGAAAAATGGACATCACCCCGGGCAATTTTTCCGAGCCAGTCTTGTTGTTGAACTTCGGTACCGCTGTCGAGAATGCCAATGACGGCCATCGCCAACCCGGCGGTAAAATCTACCGGAGCCACGTAGCGCCCCAAAGCTTCCTGAACCAGCGCCGCATCCATGACCGTCAGCCCTGAGCCACCGAACTTTTGCGGAACCAGAATTCCAGAAATCCCCAGCTCACAGAGACCAGCGATAAGTTGTTCAGCAACGGAGGAGTCACCTTCAACAAACTGGCGCACCTTCTTCAGTGAAGACGCGTCTTCAAGGTAGCGTTCAACGGTGTGCTGCAACAGGTTTTGTTCTTGCGACAGGCCAAATTCCATAGTTGCGCGCCTTCAGATTTTTGCCAGTGCAGGTTCACGGGGCATTCCGAGGCCACGCTCGGCAATGATGTTTTTTTGGACCTGTGCAGTACCACCACCGATGATAAGGCCAAGATCAAACATATAGTCGTACTGCCATTGCCCACCGTCACGCAAATAAGGACTGTCTTCGTAAAGAACACCCAATTCCCCCATAATGTTGATCGCCAGTGAGGCCAACTGGTGACTAAGCTCGCAACCCTGCATTTTGACCACCAGCTGAACAAGACCGGGGTCCTCATTTTTCAGCTCATAGGTTAACAGCCGCAAACCGTGAAGCTTCATAGCTTGGACCCTCGCCTGCAGCCGAATTAGCTGATCACGAAATACGGCGTTATCAATCAGGCGTTCGCCGGCGACAGTTTCCTGGTGCATCATATCGATGATCCTGCGGATACGTCCGCAAGCAACATCAGCGCCACCCAAGGTGCCACGCTCGTGTGTCAGTGTGGCGTTCGCCACCCGCCAGCCATTGCCAGGCTGCTGAACAATCTGATCTGTCGGCACCCGCACATCGGTAAAAAATACCTCATTGAATGACGATGTACCCGTCATGGTCTTGAGTGGCCGCACTTCAATTCCCGGCAGATCCATGGGGAAAATAAGGAAGCTGATACCTTTATGCTCTGGCGCGTCTGTTTCGGTCCGCACCAGACAGAAGATCATATCTGCCTGATGGGCTTCACTGGTCCAGATTTTCTGGCCGTTAATCACGTAATGACCATCATCAATCACGGCTTTGGTCTGCAGGCTGGCCAGATCACTGCCCGCGTTTGGCTCAGAGTAGCCCTGACACCAGATCAGTTCGCCCCGCAGTGTTGGTGGTATCCAGCGACGTTTTTGCTCTTCGGTGCCGAATTCCAGCAAGGTCGGTACCAGCATATTTACGCCCTGCCGATTAGCGATGCGGACTCTGACCGGCACCCCGGCGCGTTCGAACTCTTCGGTGATGATTCGTGCTTTTAGGATATCCGGTGCTTCACCAAACCCGCCGTACTGTTTCGGGATGGTACGTGCGATGTATCCTTGCTCTAGCAAAAGTTGCTGCCAAGCCATACGCTTACGGCTTTTCAATATCAGATCGTGCTGGCTAGGAGCACTGCCTTTGTGTTGTTCTAAAAACTGTCGGACTTGTTCGCGAAAGGCTTCATATTCAGAACTGAGACTCAGGTCCATGGCAAGACTTCTCCATCATTGCTAAAAATCAGGAATAGCGCTTCTGATCATAAGCAGCGCGTGCCAGGCCTTCCCTGAACTGCGGTGCCGCAATTTCGATCATTCGCTCGGCCCTTGTGGCCAGCCCTAGTCCGCGTAACTCGGCCACGCCCCACTCGGTGGCAATAGCATCCACATCGCTACGCGCACAAGTAACGCTTTGTACCACCGGTACAATGCGAGAAACCGTGCCGTTTTTAGCCGTTGATGGCAACGCAATGATCGCTCGCCCTCCCGGAGACGCATTGGCACCTCGAACAAAGTCAACCTGCCCGCCAACGGCGCCAACAGCGGTGTTGCCGGCTATTTCCGCGTTGACCTGCCCAGATAGATCCACTTCAATAGCAGAATTTACAGCGGTAAAATTGGACAGCTGAGCCATATTTACCAGCGCATGGGTATAAGAAGCAGGCAGCACATGCAATGCCGGGTTCTGATGTGCGAAGTCGTACAGGCAACGAGTGCCAAACAGGCTGCCGCAAACGCTGACGCCCTGGTTGATCGATTTACAGCTATTGGTGATTATCCCGCGTTCGATTAAACCAACGGCACGATCCCCGATCGCTCCGGAGTGAAGCCCCAGATTGCGGTGCCCACCAAGGCCAGACAGCACTGCATCCGGAATCGAGCCAATACCCAGCTGCAGGGCCGCTCCATCGGGAATGAGGCTAGCTACCCGAGCCGCTATTTGCTGTTCCACCAAACCTACTTTGGCCAGTGCCAACTCAAGGGGCTCCCAATCAACCTCTACAACCAGATCGATGTTGATATCCGATGGCAGTTCCGCGCCAACCGTCCAGGGCACACGAGGATTAACTTCGGCAATGACAAAGCGGGCCCGGGCCGCTGCGCGACCTACATAGTCGTTGGCAAGGCCCATATTGAAGCCTGTGGTTTTGTTGCCGCACAGCTGAATAAGAACGACATCAGCGCGCTCGGTTCCGCGATCAAACGCGTGATATAGATTGCTGTAGTGATAGGGAACTATGTCCAGTGTTCCCCGACGAGCCAACTCCACAGCGTTTCCAATGGCCCCGTAGGAACGGAAGCGGACACTTTCAGCCGTTTCCGTTAAAAATGTCCGCGAAAATACCGCCCCAACAAAAAGATCAAACGAACCAATTGCGGGGGCGTCACGCATTAATTGATCGGTCAGCGAGTACGGCTCTGCAGTTCCCTGACCACAAATCACACTGTCACCAGGGCGGACGTAATCGGAAAAATCCAGCTCGCTCAAGCGGATATAACGCATAATGTTTTTCTTGTTAGACCAGCCGTTATTCGGCCTGCGCGCAGGTCGCGCAGCTTGTATTCAATAGGATTTGGGAAGCCCCAGAACCTGTTCGGCAATGTAGCAAAGAATCAGCTGCGGGCTGACTGGTGCAATCCGCGGAATCATGACTTCGCGCATCAACCGCTCAACGTGAAACTCTTTAGCATATCCCATGCCGCCATGGGTCATCACCGCCTGTGTGCAGGTTTTGAACGCCGCTTCAGCCGCCAGATATTTGGCGGAATTAGCCTGTGCACCGCAATCCAAGCCCTTGTCATAACGCGAGGCAGCATTCATACAGGTATAAAAAGCAGCCTCCAGCTCCATCCAGTTAACCGCTAGCGGGTGTTGGATTGATTGGTTTTTGCCAATCGGCCGCCCGAATACAACACGATCCTGGGCATACTTCACCGCACGATCCAGTGCATTGCGCCCAATTCCAATAGCCTCTGCCGCAATCAAAACCCGCTCGGGATTCAGGCTGTGCAGCAAATATCGGAAACCTTTGCCTTCCTCTCCAACCAAATCTTCCTTAGGCACAGGCAAACCATCAATAAACACCTCGTTTGAATCGACCGCCTTACGACCCATCTTCTCAATCTCAACCACGTTAACGTAGTCACGGTTGAGGTCAGTATAAAATAGCGACAAGCCATCTGTGGAGCGCTTACACTCCTCAATCGGAGTAGTGCGCGCCAGCAGCATGATCTTCTCTGCATGCTGGGCTGTTGAGGTCCATACTTTCTTGCCATGAACGATGTAGTGATCGCTCGACAGCCGTGCGCGGGTTGTGGTGCTGCCGGTATCCAGACCCGCGTCAGGTTCGGTGATACCAAAACAGGTTTTCTGCTTGCCCTGAATTAAAGGCGGTAACCAGCGCTGTTTTTGCTCTTCGGTGCCAAACACCACAATCGGATGCGGCCCGAAGATATTAATGTGTAATGCCGACGCAGCCGTCATACCACCGCCGGAGTTGGCGACCTCCATCATCATGATAGCGGCCTCGGTCACGCCCAGATTAGCGCCTCCATATTCTTCAGGCATGGCCACGCCCAGCCAGCCGTTAGCCGCCATTGCCTGATAGAAATCTTCCGGGAACTCACCGGTTCTGTCCCTCTCCAGCCAGTAGCTGTCATCGAAGGAGTCAACAATCTTGCGGACATTCTCCTGAATGGCCTGTTGTTCTTCAGTTAACGAGAAGTCCATGCAATATTCTCCAGTTCGAACGTTTTAAACCGTAGGGTGATGTCTCGTACGCAGCGGTCAGGCGTTGACGCTTTCTACCAAATAAGGTTGTCACACAAGAAAAATCAAAGCAAAGCTAAAATATTCTGTTTAGAATATTTTTTTTCTATAGAAAATAATTACCCTATACTCGAGAACTGGAAATAAATACTGGAGGCGACGCAATAATGGACGATCAAAAAAGTACTAATTCGCAAGCCAATACAGACGACAAAGCAGAACCCAGCAAGGGCCCCAAGCCCGTTGGTGCGGCAAAGTTGACCATCGAAATCATGCGCGCTCTCGCACGTCAGAATGGGGCAATGGGCGTTACGCAATTGGCAACCAAACTAGGCCGATACCCCGGAACGGTCTACGCCATTTTGAAAACACTGCAAAATGAGGGTGTTGTTGAGTTTAACTCCGTTACCAAATGTTATCGGTTATGCATTGGCGGGTTATTGGAAATGACGATCAACTGGCGGCCGGAGGATTTACCCAATCGACTTGGCACACGATTGCATGAGGCGGCAGAGCACTTTGGTGTTTGTTTTTTACTGAGCCAAAGGGTGCGTGCTGATACCATCGTTATCGTTGCGACAGCCGCACCAGACAAGCCTCTGGGGCTAACAGCTAAGATTGGCTCCCGGTTTTACGTACCGCTTGGAGCCGCCGGGCGGCTGATTGTAGGGGTCGAAAACTCTGAAGAAAAGCTGATGCGTAAAGCTTACGCCCGAACTAAATGGCTGCGCACAAAACCACCTTATGAGGAGTGGGCAGCACAGGTAAAAACAGATAACGAACGCGGTTACGCTATTGAAAAAGACACGGCCCCCGAGGGCTACATTAGCCTTTGTGTCCCCATAATTGATCGCCAAAATCAGGTCGCTTTCCTGCTCAATGCAATCGGGCAGTCCGAAGATTTTTCCGACGATCAGTTACCGAAAATTATTGCAGAACTTAAGGGTATGGCGCGGGCTTAGCTTGTAATTTTGTCTCAGTTACCGAGCCCAGGGATAACCCTTATCGTTACGCTCCTGCTCATACTTGCTGATCAGGGCCGTATACTCGTCCCAGATCTCCTGACCATTCATTCCCTGCGCCGTCACATCATTGATCCAGGCTTTGACATATTTCTGGGTCGCATCAATGATTTTTTGGCGTTCAGCCAGGGCCATCTTCTCCACAGGCACTTTCCGCCCTATGTCACCGCTCTTAAGGCCATTCAGAATGGTGTCACTCTCTGCGATCTGCAACTCGGAAAAATGATCAACCATGCTCGAGCCAGCCTGGGTCAGCGCCTGCTGGTGCTTAGCTGGCAAGCCATTCCACACATCGCGATTCATAACAAGGGCAAACCCCATGATTTGGCCCCAGTCCGCCTCAGTCATGTTGTCTGTCACCTCAAACGTCTTGTAGGCCCGCATGGCGTAAAAATATCCGGCTACGCAATCAACCAAGCCGGAATCAAGTGCCTGATATACCTCACCATAAGTTGTATTAACGATGTTCGCACCCAAGTCACGCAGAACCTTGCCATAGGTAGAAGTGGCGCGAATTCTCAAACCGGCGATATCTTCAACTTTTAGAATTTGCTTTTTGCCAGCGCACTCGAACTGTACCGGTCCGGTGGTAAAGTTCGACAAATACACCAGGTTCAGTTTCTCCATCGCCTCTTGCATCTGTACGTTCTGTGTCATCAGATCATACATGGCGCGCGTGCCCACCCACGGGTCACTGTTCTCAAGAGGAAGGTCTCCGATACCCAGGGCCATCAGCGGCTTAGGCTCATAACCTGCAATAATAGAGCCCATGTCAGCAGTGCCGCCGCCAACGCCCGTCATAATAGCGTCCCATTTCAGCAGCGCACCGGCCCAATGTGGGTCAAACTTAAGTTCGCCGTCGGAAAGCCGTTCCATCTCTTTGGCAAAAAACTTTACAGCGTCAGCACGGGTGCCGCGATCCGGGCTTCCGTCCACATAACGCATCGTGGTTTCAGCCGAAACATAGGTGGCCGTCATCGCAAGTACTGAAAACCCGAACAGAACAGATTTGATGGTTTTTTTCATTATTTTATTCTCCTCAATATTCATGTCGTTAGTGGGCACACCAAAAAAATCACTACTGCCCTTTTTTATTCCATTGAAATTTGAGTGGGCGTTTGTCAATAAATCGCTGCACGCTGTCTTTGTGGTAATCGGTTGTAAAGCTGATAGCCTGACCCGTTGCCTCCATCTCCAGAACGGCACTGGCGCTAAGGTCGAACGCCTGATTAAGCACTCTTTTTGTAATTCCAAATGCCACCGAACTGGCCTGTTGCAACTGTTTGGCCATGCGGATGGCTTCGGCCATCAAGTCATCAGCAGGATAAACTTCGAGCGCCAGCCCAAGATCCTTCGCCTCACCGGCACTTATGGTCCTGCCAGTAGCCATAATCTCCTTGCTGCGTTGCACGCCGATCATCCGTGGTAATGTAAACAGCAAGCCACAATCTGGAATCGCCCCTATCCTGGTAAACGCGGCGCAGAACTCAGCGCGTTCGGAGCAGAGCACAAAATCGGCGCACATCGCCAAACCAAAAGCGCCCCCATAAGCCGGACCGTCAACTGCAGCTATAACCGGAATATCAAGATTGCGAAATGCTTGCACCCAAACGTTTAACCGATAAACCCGTTCGCGAAAGGCACTGGGCTCAATCGTTCCGGCAGCCAGGCCTTCCATCCGTGCTTTCATTCCCTTCAGATCGCCACCGGCACTGAACACACCGCCACTGCCCGTTAGTATCAGAACGCGCACGTCGCTGTTCGCTTTGATACTGTTCAAGTGGTCCTCTATCTGGGATGAAAACTCAGGGGTAAATGGGTTCCGCTGTTCAGGCCGGTTCATGGTCAGCACAGCGATTCCGTCTTCTAGGGTCAGCTCAATGGCTGGTTGCAAAGATTGCTTATTGTTATTCATTATTATCTGCCTTACGTTTTTCGCATCTTGGGCCCTTGCCAAAAGCCTGGCCCGCCCTCAGGAAACTTAACTTCCCGCGTGACTGGAGAGAATCTGGTCGATGTCTGCAGGGGAATAACCCATCTCCGTCAAGATTTCTACCGTGTGCTCACCAACCTTTCCAGGCGGCCTTGCAGTCGTCATAGGGCCATCCTCATTGGTGACAAAGGGGGCGCCAATCAGCGTGATTGGCTGTTCCAAGCCGACTACCCCCTCAGCACGAACTTTGATGCCACGATGCTCCAGTTGTGGGTCAGCCACTGCTTCGGCAAGACTTCGAACCGCTTGGACCGGAATACTTTCCGTTTTGAACAAACGCAACCACTCCTCGGTGGGGCGCTTTAGCATCTGTTCCGCGATATGAACGCGAGCACTGACTACATTGTCGCGGCGTGCGTCGTGTGTGGCGTAAAGTGGGTCATCCAGCAAATGCTCCAACCCCAAAATTCTAAACGCTTTTTCCTGCTGCGTTTTAATAAAGGCCACCAGCAGAACCATGCCGTCGGCGGTTTTGAAGCCTCCGCTGGTAGGTTGTCCAGAGGGCGATTGGTTGCCGGTACGTGGCTGAACGTTGCCCGCACCAAAAAGTCGGACATCTGGGTGCAACCCATCATCAGAGCGCTGTCATACATGGCCACGTCCACAAATTGGCCGGCGCCTGTTGCTTGGCGGCGATAAAGTGCCGAGCTGATCGCGAAAGCGGCGCTCATGCCGGTGTACATGTCCACGGCCAAAAATCCGGCGCGCAGCGGTCCCGTTTCGTCATTGCCGGTCAGTGCCATTAAACCGGCGTCTGCCTGAATCGCTGTGTCATAAGCACCATCCGTGCTTTTCGGACCTTTTTGACCATATCCACTGATTGAACAATACACCACATTCGGGTTGCGAGATTTTATCGAGTCGTAGTCTATACCGAGGCGTTTGGCGACTCCTGGGCGAAAGTTTTCAACAACAACGTCAGCTTCGTCTATCAATTTATGTGCAATTGCTTTGTCCTGCGCTGACTTAAGATCCAGCGCCAGGCTTCGCTTGCCCATATTATTAGTCATAAACCCTGGTGACAAAAAACGCGCAGCCATTTCAGGATCTGTCAGCAAGGTGCGCATTTCGTCCCCTTTCCCCAGAGGCTCAATTTTGATGACATTTGCACCCAGCAAGGCAAACATCTGTGTTGCCACCGGCCCTGATATAACCTGCGTGAAGTCCACTACCTTTAGCCCCTCAAACGCTTTCATATCCAAATTCCTGCTTAATGACCTTTTCGGCTTCCGGGATGAATCCCCATCTCTTTGGCGATAATTTCAAGCATCACTTCGTTGGCGCCTCCGCCGATGGAAGACAGGCGGGTATCACGATAAGCACGAGATATCCAATTCTCACTCATGAACCCCTGACCGCCCCAAAACTGCAGGCATTCTGTCGGCACTTTCATACAAAGTTTTCCGGCAATGTACTTGGCCATCGATGCCAGTTTCAGAACGTTTTCGCCACCAACATAGGCTTCGGTTGCGCGATAAAGAATCGAACGCAATGCTTCTATCTCAGTCTGCATTTCTGCCAATCGATGGTATACAACTTGTTTATCCAGCACCTTGCCGCCGGAGATCTGCCGCTGGGCAGCGTATTCAGCGGTGTCTGAAATACACATATCAAGATGGCGAACCGTGCGCGCTGCAAGCCAGATTCTCTCTTCCTGGAACTGCTTCATCTGGTTTATAAAGCCCTGACCTTCCTCACCAATGCGATTGCTCGCCGGCACCCGTACATCATCAAAATACAACTGCGCCGTATCGGAGCAGCGCAAACCAAGTTTGTCGAGTTTGCGGTGTACTGACACACCTTTGGTATCCAGCGGCACGATAATCATAGACTTATTGCGGTGCGGGGCATTCTCCTGTGACGTGTTGGCGAGCAGGCAAATCCAGTCAGCCTGCACGCCGTTGGTGATCCACATCTTGTTACCGTTAATGATGTAGTCGTCACCCTCACGACGGGCATAAGTCTTGATGTTGGCAACATCGGAACCTGCGGATTCCTCACTTACCCCTATACAGCCAACCAGGTCACCAGCGATGGAAGGTGCCAGGTAGTCGCGGCGTAACGCATCGCTGCCAAACTGGGCCAGTGCCGGCGTGCACATGTTGGTCTGCACGCCAATGGATGTGGACACACCCAAGGCACGAATGCTGCCAAGAGTTTCTGTGAATGCCATTTCATAGGAAAAATCCAGCCCCAGGCCTCCATATTCGGTGGGTTTACCAATGCCCAGCAGCCCCGCCTGCCCCATGCGTTTAAATATGTCATGAGCCGGATAAATTTCTGCTGCTTCCCACTCATCAACATAAGGATTGATATGTTTGTCGATGATTTGCTGGGCTGTACGTTGTAACTCTTTATGTTCGTGAGTAAGTTGCATTCGCTAAATCCTCGTATCAACGGGTACAGGGACAAGCCCTGTTTTTGTTTTTGTTTTTGTCTTTGTTTTTGTTAAAGTCGCGCCACTCCAAAGGTATTAGGGTTGAGCTGACGGTGCTTGGCACCTGCGGTAATGGCAAGGCACTGCCCCAGCACCCGCCGGGTGTCACGGGGATCGATGATGCCGTCATCCCAGAGTTGCGCTGTCGCGTAAAGGGCCGATGAAGTCTCGGAATAGTGATCGACGATCTCTTGGCGTTGCGCTGCAAGCCGTGATTCATCGACGGGTTTGCCACGGCGTTCGGCACTGCCGCGAGCCACGATTTCCAGTACACCCGCTGCCTGTTCGCCGCCCATAACGCCAATACGATGGTTAGGCCAAGTAAAGAGAAAATCAGGATCGTAACCACGGCCACACATGGCATAATTACCAGCACCGAAGGAGCCACCAATCATGATGGTGACTCGAGGTACCCGGGCATTGGTAACCGCCTGAATCAGTTTGGCTCCATGTTTAATAATGCCGCCCTCCTCTGCCTCGCGCCCCACCATAAAGCCGGTGATGTTCTGCAGAAATATAACGGGGGTCTGGCGCTGGTCGCAGAGCTGAATGAACTGGGCGGCTTTCAAGGCGCCAGGCGCGGTAATCGGGCCGTTATTACCGATAATTGCGCACTTGTACCCTTCTATTTGCGACCATCCACAAATTGTGTAGGGATCAAATTCACGTTTGAATTCAAGAAATTCAGAACCGTCGGTAAGGCGCGCCACCACGCCCCTTACGTCGTAAGGCTTACGGTAGTCGGTAGGCACAACACCAAGCAGTTCTTCGGGGTCATACAGAGGTGCTTTTACCTCATCTCGGTTAGTTTGCTCGCACGCCGTATCCCAGCGCATGCTATGCACCAGTTCGCGTACCATCGCCACCCCATGACGGTCACTCTCTGCAATCCACTCTGCCGTTCCTGCCACTTCTGCGTGCATGGTTGCACCGCCCAACTCCTCTGCGGTGGCGATTTCACCGGTGGCCATTTTCAGCAGCGGTGGCCCGGCGAGAAACATCTGGGCCTGATTGCGCACGGCAATGACATAATCCGACATACCGGGAACGTAAGCGCCGCCAGCTGTGGAACTGCCATGCACAACCGCTATTTGAGGAATTCCCGCAGCCGACAAACGCGCCTGATTGGCGAAACGCCGCCCTCCGTTCACCGCAAAAGTCATGTGCGTCAGACGCAAGTTGCCGCCGGCACTCTCTACCAAGTTAATCACCGGCAGTTTTTGCTTCAGGGCAATTTCTTGCACGCGCAGTGCCTTCAACCCGCCTGACCAGGAGTTAGATCCGCCTTTGATGGCACTGTCGTTTACAATCAGCGCTACGCGGGTGCCACAAACGTATCCAATCCCGGAAATGACTCCGCCGCCCAACACCTCATCCTTGCCGTCATCCTCATGAACGCCTAGGCCGGCCAGAGGGCTAAGTGCAAGAAACGGACTACCGGGATCCAGGAGCTGGTCAACCCGTTCCCGCGGTAGCAGTTTATTGAGAGAGTGGAATCGCTCCCGCTGCTGATCGCTCAGCGCCACCACCTTCTGTTCGAGGTCGCGCACCCGTTGCAGAGCGTTCAGTCCATTTTGTCGATTGGCAATGAACTCATCACTGCGCACATTGATACTACTTTTCAGTACGTGCATCACTCTTCTCTCCCAGGAAGCCAGTTCTAACCAAACAACTCATCAGACCCATCTATGGCACCCCACGCTTTATCGGCTTTGTGTTTCTGGCCTGACCGGCTGTTTGAAACGTGTGCCGGGAGCGGGTGGTTCATTTGCACCGCCAGCAAAGCACTGCGCCAGCGACATCCAGCGTGTTGCGGGCTCACCCGTCACCTCAAGATGGGTATCTTGCACGTTGCGTGTCTGAGCAACCACCTGGCAAAACTCAACGGCACTGCCCTCAATGCGATTGTCGTTGTTTGGCGTATTCCATTCCCAGATGGCTCCTGATGGCGCGGTCAGTCGCAAATAGGGCATTTCTCCAGGCTTCTCGAGACCTCGCACATCGAAGGTCCAGCCATAGGTGTTCACGCCCAGCACCGCAATATTTTTGATTGAGTCAGAATCTTCGCGCTCAACACCCAGAAGATCATAAAGTGCTTGCCCGTGAGACCAGGTCTCCATAAGCCGGGCAGTGATGCACGAACGCACGCTCATGCTGGGGCCGGCCCACTGAACGCGAGCACGAGGGTCTGCCTGGGCAAAGCGTTCGGCGGTACCGACGCAATACTCGCGCCAGATTTGCAAGCGTTTGCGACCGCTTGGTTCGTTCATCCACTGGTCAGTAAACGCCATCCGGGTCTGGCCGCTTTCCAGGGCGGCCCAATATTTTTCCAACATCTGGGTAAAGGCTACATCATCACCTTTTAACGTCCAGTCAGCAGCGCAATTCCACATGTGCAGGTGACCAATCACATCACTGACGGTCCAGTCTTTGAACTGGGTTTTGCGCGACCAGTCACTCTCTTCCAGAGGTTCCAGCAGTTTGTACAGAGCGTCGTTCACATCCCGAAAATCGATTGCTTGCTGTAACATTCAATAAACTCCTGTTGATCCAGCATTTTGTTTTTAGCTACCAAATCAGTCTGCTATCACCGGCTCAATCAGAGCGTCCACGGCTACGGCTCCCTTGGGCATGACCAAGAAGGGATTCAGATCGATACTCTCAATCCTGTCTGCGTATTTATGGGCATATACCGACAGACGTGACAACGCCTGTGCCAGCGAGTCGATATCGGAAGGCGGAGCTCCCCGAACGCCGTCCAATAGCGCGCGCCCCTGAATTTCATTAATCATGCGCCGGGCCTCATCTATGCCAAAAGGTGCCAAACGAAACGTGACATCTTTCAACACTTCCACAAACACGCCGCCCAAGCCGAACATTACCACCGGGCCAAAGACCGGATCACGGGCTACACCCATAACGGTTTCCACTCCACCCTGCACCATCTCGGCAACAATAACGCCGTCAATCCGAGCTGCCGGTTTCGCCGATTGCGCCCGTTCAATCAGGGTTGAGTAACCCTCGGCCACTGCCGCTTTACCGCTGACATTCAGCAGCACGCCGCCAATCTCGGTTTTATGCAGAATATCCGGTGACGCAATTTTCATAACCACCGCAGTGCCGGTTTCATTCCAGACCCGAACAGCTTCCTCCGCACTGCCTACCAGGGCCTCCCTGGCAACCGGGATACCTGTGCTGGCCAATATCTTTTTGGCTTCGTACTCGGAAACAGCCATGGTCGGCGGGGGCAGCGCAGTGGCTGGCAGAGCTTCCGGCTGTTGGGGACGTCCGCGCTGGAACACGTCACCAAAATAGGTCAGCGCCGCCACCGCACGCACCGCTAAGGACGGATCTTCAAAACACGGATAGCCAAGCGCTTCGTACTGCCGAATGATCTCTGCGGGGGCCAGCATGCTCAGAAGCATGACTTCGTCGGGGTATTGCTGACGCAGGTTGGAGAAAATATCGAGACAACTTGCCCGGGTGTAGGCCGAGCCCGGAACACTGGACAGATAGACAATATGAGAGTCGTAATCGGCTTCATCGATTGTCAGGCTGATGTTGGCCTGCATCAGATGCGGCTGATTCAGCGCCTGGCCGGTAAAGTCCACCGGATTGCGCACAGCGGCAAAAGGGATAAGCTCTTTGAGTTTTTTCTGTGTCAGTTCCGGTAAAGGCGCGACATCGAGGTGGTACTTGTCTGATGCATCCGCCAGCTGCACGCCCACGCCGCCCGAAATCGTTTGCAGGCTGATTTTGCGCCCCTGGGGATAGCGACCAAATTGGCACGCATAAGCCACATCGATCAGCTCTTCAGTGGTTTCCGCTCGATACACACCGTACTGCTGGAAAAGCGCGTCATAGACCGCATCCGCACCCGCAAGGGAAGCCGTGTGGGAGGCCGCAGCCTGGGACCCAACTTCGCTTGCGCCAACTTTGACAAAAATAACCGGCTTGTGGGCTTCCCGGGCGTTATCAAGCGCACGGCATATTCGATCGGCGTTCTTAATGCCCTCGGCGTAAGCCACAATAACGCGAACATCCGGTGCCTGGGCGTAATATTCGATGATTTCTGCAACATCAACATCGCATTCATTGCCGGTCGTCACCCAATAATTGATGCCAACGCCGCGCTTTTGTGCGGCTACAAACAGGTGAGAACCGTAAGCGCCACTCTGGCTGACAATACCAACGGAGCCGGGGGGTATCGTAATCATACTGGGGGCGTTAGCGAAGGTTCCGAACCAGCTTTCAGTGACGTTAAAAACACCAAGACAGTTCGGCCCGATGATGCGCATACCGCTGCTGCGGGCGATGGCACGAATCTCCGCCTCGGCGTCGGCACCCGCTTCGCTCATTTCGGCAAAACCGGAACTAAAGATCACTGCTGTTTTAACACCTTGAGCGACACAGTCTTTTAGTGTGGCGATAACAATGCTCGCCGGTACGGCAATAATCACACAATCAACCACCTCCGGCAGATCGTTGATGCTGGCGTATGCGGGTAACCCCTGAACGGTCTCTCTTTTCGGATTAACTGCGTATATTCGGCCCTGAAAATTGCCATTTTTCATTGAATGGATGGGCCGACCGCCAATGCGCTCTATAGCATCTGACGCACCAATAATGGCTACGGATGCCGGCCGCAACATTGGATCAAGAGAGTGGGTCATAGTCGGTTCATTCCTATTATTATGGTTCGATCAGTCGGTTAACAACGTACAGTCTCAGACCGCTGCATGGGGCGTAATTTCAACAAGCCGATCCCGGCGGGAAACCTGATCCCCCACAGCGACTGCGTAGTCCGCCACCACGCCCGCAATGGGTGCGCAAATACGGTGTTCCATTTTCATAGCCTCTAAAATCAGCAAGGGCGCGCCTGCTTCAACGGAGTCTCCCACCGCGGCAAGAGTGGCGATGATCAATCCGTCCATGGATGCACTCAGTTCACCAGACACCTCGCCAGAGGCACCGTCGGTATCGATGGCAACATCTTTTACCCGAACAATCAGATCACCAAAATCAGCCAGATACACCTCCTCGTGCTGACTCCAGCTGACGGTCCGAGTTCGCCCGTCAAGCTCTATGAGGTCGCGGCCGCCCGCCTCACCCACAAAGCGGATTTCGGAACAGGCTGCCTCGCTATTCCCGTTAGGGCCGTCTGTGGCGATTTGAACACAGCCGTTGCGCAGCGCTGCGCGAAAATTCTGTGACGTACCGTCTATCAACACAGAAAAATGGCGCATGGGTGCCCCTAAGCTTGACCAGTCGCAAGGCGCGAAATTCCATTCATAGCAACGCTGACGATAATGCAGCGCCGCCGCGATCATCGATTGCGATACCGATGCCTGGGGGAGCCCTTCGCTGATCACCCGATCAACAAAAGCGGTATCGATCTCCCCCCGAACGAAGTCGTCGTGCTCAAGCAACTGAAGCAAAAATGCCCTGTTGGTCACCAAACCGGAAATTTGCATGTCACGCAGAGCTGCGCACAAACGCTGACACGCAAGATCGCGGGTTGCCCCGGTCGCAATCACCTTGGCAATCATTGGGTCGTAGCGGGCCGAAATCTGGCTGCCTACCCTAACCGCATGGTCCACCCGAATGCCGCTACCCTGAGGCGGAACCCAGCGGCTGATCAACCCGGTTTGCGGCAAGAACCCCACCGAGGGGTCTTCTGCATAGACCCGCACCTCAATTGAGGCGCCTTGCAACCGGATTTGCTCCTGACTCAGGGGAAGATGCTCGCCTGCGGCAACGCGGAACTGCCAAGCCACCAGATCGTTACCGGTCACTTCTTCGGTAACCGGGTGTTCAACCTGAATACGGGTATTCATTTCTATAAAGTAGTACTCGCCTTCCGGCGTCACTAGAAATTCAACGGTGCCGGCACCCAGGTAGCTAATTGATCTGGCGGCCTGAACGGCGGTATCGCCCAAGCGACGACGCAGTTCTTCACCCACAACGGGCGAAGGTGCTTCTTCGATCACCTTCTGATTGCGCCGCTGGCTGGAGCAATCGCGTTCAAAAAAATGCACTACGTTGCCGTGCCGATCGGCAAAAACCTGCACCTCAATATGGCGAACCCGGTCCAGTGCGCGTTCCAGAATCATCACATCGGAACCAAAGGCTTTTGCCGCCTCTGAGCGCGCCGACGACAGCGCCTCGGCAAACTCAGAAAGATGTCCAACACGACGAATGCCGCGACCGCCGCCACCGGCTACCGCTTTGATCAACAGCGGCGTACCTAGAGCCTCAGCTTCTGCCGCCAGGCGTTGGTCGGACTGGTCAGCACCGCTGTAGCCGGGAATGCAGGCCACGCCGGCCGCAATCATCAGGCGCTTACCGTCGGCTTTGTCTCCCATCAAGCGAATGGCTTCAGCACCCGGGCCAACGAATACAAGACCAGCATCGACACATGCTTTGGCAAAGGTTGCGTTCTCAGACAGAAAACCGTAACCCGGATGAATAGCCTGAGCCCCTGTCCGAAGCGCCGTCTCGACCAGACGATCTCCATCCAGATAGGGCTCTCCGCGGCCTTTTTGCTCTGGCAAATAAACCGACGTATCTGCCGCAAGAACATGAGGTGCGTTTCGATCAGCTTCGGTAAAAACAGAGACCGTGCGAAGGCCCATTTCTTTGGCAGTCCGCGCTATTCTTATAGCAATTTCGCCTCTGTTGGCGATAAGAACAGTATCAAACTTCATTGTCAGGCTCCGCCATCAGTTGGTTTCAAAAGGCTGTTGGCCAGAGCTACCGGCACCGCTACCGGCATCGTCAACAACTGTTGCGCATAGGTTTTAGCCATGTGGTCGAGATGCAGCGAAGAAGTACCGCCGCCACCCAGGCAGCGCATTAGCATGAAGTTCATCGCCTGAAATCCGGGTAGTTCAAAACGCGTCACATCGCCTTCGACTGTATGCGCAAACCAATGATGCACACGCTCTGCGGTTATCGCGCGCAGAATCCACGGCAGCAACTCGCCGCTACGTGCCATTACGCCGATGTTCGCGTTATTTCCCTTGTCGCCACTGCGCGCTACCGCCAAAGCAATCAAAGGCACGTCAACAAACTCGGTATCGGTTGTATCGCTGCCACCATCCACGGTCGTCTTTGCCTCAGGCACCTGACCGCTCCCGGTAGGCGAGACGGGGACGCTGATCTCATCCCCAGACTTCAAAGCCGGCAACTCAATCACCTGCTCACCTACGGTGACAAGGGGCTTGATCAGCTGCTTATCCACCAGGAATGAGAACTGCGCTATAACCGGAGTCACTTTGGGGCGACCGGCGGCACCCGCACTGCAGCGCCCCGTTGTCATCGCCAATGCTGCGCCCGATGTTTCCTTTGAAAACAGCTCCAGAGCGTCACGGTTATTGTGGCGCACATCAATCCGTACGGTAATCTCGCGGGTCTTTGCCGCGGCTTGGCTACCCCACAAGGTTTCTGCACCAATCAGGTGAACAGCAGTATCGCGGTATTCACCAAGACCGCGCTCACCGAACAACCGCCGTGTGCGGCGCAGCAAAGCATCGGCAAAGGCATGGCCTTTTTCCTCCGTATCAAACCCGGTAATGACCATAGAGGCCGTTGCCCGATAACCGTCGGCCCAAGTTGCCGAAACCTTGTAGCTGTCGGTCGGTGGCCGCCCCTTTGCGTTGGCCACGTCTAACCGGTCTGAGCCGGATTGGGTCAAAGTAACTTGGGAAAAATCACAGACGACATCCGGCATTATGTAAGCTTTGGGGTCACCGATTTCATACAGTATCTGTTCACCAACCGTCAGCCTAGACACCAGCCCCCCGGTATTTTCCGGCTTAGTTATGGTGAAACGGCCGTCTGCGTGGCACTCAGCGATGGGGTAACCCATGTTGTCCCAGCCATCGGCAACGTCTCGCCAATCAGTGAAATTACCACCTGTAGCCTGAGCCCCACATTCAAGAATATGCCCTGCGAGGGTTCCACAGGCCAATTTGTCGTAATCGTCTGCGGTCCAGCCAAATTCATGAATCAGCGGCCCGAGTGTGACGGCACTGTCAACACAACGCCCGGTGATGACAACCTCTGCCCCAGCATCAAGCGCTGCGGCTATGGGGAATGCGCCCAGGTACGCATTCGCGCTGATCAGCCTCCCCGGCAACGGAGCACCGGTGAACATCTCGCGGATACTGTCTTTGCCAAGTTCATCAATTTGATCGATCAGATTGTCGCCATCAACCGTTCCGATTTTCAAAGACACACCGGCCTCATCGGCGACCTTTGCCAATGCGGCGGCACAAGCGGCCACATTCACGCCACCGGCGTTCACAACCACACGGATGTTCCGGGCCTTAATATCATGAATCAGTGGCTTCATGACCAGATCCACAAAGTCTTTGGCGTAGCCAGCATCTGGCGACTTCTGTTTGGCGCGTACCAGAATAGACATGGTGACTTCCGCCAAATAGTCGAACACCAAATAATCAACATCGCCGTGCACAACCAGTTGCCGCGGCGCCTCCTGGGAGTCACCCCAATAACCAGAGGCCCCACCAATCCGGATACTTCGACCTGAGTTGCTTTTATTTTTCTCATTCATGATTAGTCAACTGCCATGCGGGTAGGCGTTTTTCAGCAAAGGCGGCCTGCCCTTCCCGCCCCTCGTCACCCCGGTTCAGCTCGGCAAAGCGCTCGGCCGAAAACCGGATCATTTCCTCATCCGACATGGTTCCAACGTGACGCATGATTTCTTTAGTTACCGCGCCAGCCCGTGGAGCACCCCTGAGAACCTTTGCAACAACTGACTCCAACGTTGACTCTACATTTTCGTCGTCACACACATACTGGGCAACACCGTACTCAAACGCTTTTTCACCGCCAAAGCGCTCACCGGTCAGCGCCAATTGACGGGCACGTGTCAGCCCGACGCGTTTCACCACATGGGGGGCGATTTGCGCGGGTGCTATGCCCAGAGCCGTTTCCGGCATACCCATTCGCGCGCTGCGCGCCACGATGGTTATATCCGCGATGCAGGCATACCCCATGCCACCGCCAAAAGCAGACCCTTCTACCATCGCAATGGTGGTCTGCGGCACATGAGAGAATCGCAAAAAACCCATTCCAGCGCGGATATTGCGAGCCAGGATCGGATTTTCATCCGATCCTGAACAACCCTCTACAAGGCTAAGCCGCTCCTTGATGTCACCGCCTGCACAGAAATGACCACCCGCGCCCCGCAAAACAACCAAGCGGATCTCTGAATGATTGTGAAGCCACTCCACTACAGCATTAAACTCAACACCCATCTGATTATTGATGGCATTGCGCCGCTCTGGACGGTTAAAGGTCATATTCAAACGAGAACCAACCCGTTCGAGCAAAAGCATGGTGCACTGGGGTAAATCCATCATTTTCTCCGAACCTCTTTATGCACGTCTGGGTTCATTAAAGGTTCTCACGAGGGGTCGGGAAACTCAAAGAAATAATATTGTATTTGGAATTCTTATTTTGAATGGAAAAATAAGAATGCAATACGAACGTATAAAAGTGCTTTTTAAAGTTTTTAAAACCAAAAAAACCGGCTCATGCCGGTTCCCAAAACACTGACCAAAATATTTTCTGTATGCCGCTCGCCATAACTTGGCAAAGCTCAGAGTTCACACAGCTTTGATCGCTATAGCTGACCATTGAGAGAATTACATTGCAGGTTTGTCTGTGAGTATGAAGTGAGTGCCACCATAACCCGCTTCCATAGGAATAGTCAGTTGGCGCACGCCATCCGTGGTAGAAATAATCTCGGGCTGAACACGCACCACCCGCGAGCGCCTCGCCAAGCATAACGCTTCTTCAACAGAAGTAGACTTACTAAGCTTCTCCAAATTCAATCGTGTTGCGAAAACCAACCTGACTGAACCGGCATCCGCCTGATCAAGAATTTCGCGGGGACGAAGCCAAGCCGAATCTACCGATTCCGTGCCGTCATGCAATGCATCTTGGTCAGAGGGAGCCAATGCAAGGAAAAAATGAGTATCAAACCGTTTGGGTATATGAACCGGCGTCACCCAATGGGCAAAAGGGATCATGGTCTCCAGCCCAAGCTCAAGCTTTTCTGCCTTCAAAAACTCCAACATGCTCGCGGCACCAGAGTGCAGGCGCGACGCCCAAGGGTTTATTTTTGACAGACAATCTCTGCCCAGCATGCGCGTATCGCCCCGCCGGCGGGCAAACAGAACCCCACATTCTTCGAACGCTTCCCGCACACCCGCAATACGAATACCAAACGCGCTATCGTCAAGTCCCTCAACACCCACACAGAATTGCCGCAAGCGTGGGTCACTGTCACCCGCATCGACTTTTCCTCCCGGAAAAACCATCGCTCCGGGAGCAAAAGCAATTTTGTGATGACGCACCACCATAAAAACTTCAATTCCAGCAGCGCCATCGCGTACCAGCATCATCGTAGAAGCAGGCGTTGCCGTGACCAATGTCGAGTTATCAGCTTCCATAATGAACTCCAAATGCATACACCAAGCACGACTGTTTAATAGAACGCTTATGAGCGCGTGAAATTACCTAAGCGCCGCTCTCCAACAGCACGAGTACCTTCCGCATGATCATCGGTTTTGGCCAGTGATACCTGCTCGGCAAACTCGTGTTCAACGTGGTTCTTTAACGCAGCCACAAGGCCCGCCCTTAGAGTAGCGCGAGTCGACTCTAAGGCCAGTGGTGCACATTCTGCGATTTCCGACGCCAACGCGATGGCGTCTGCACGTAACGAGGCCAAGTCTGATAGCTGATCAGCAAGCCCCCATTCATAAGCCTGCTCACCATTAATTCTGCGCCCTGTCAGTAACAAAAGATTCGCCTTCTGTTGACCAATAATTCGCGGCAACACATAACTAATGCCAAATCCCGGATGAATACCCAAACGCACAAAGTTGGCCGCAAAACGTGCCTCCGGCGCTACCACACGAAAATCCGGAACAAGGGCCAATCCAAGGCCCCCGCCAATTGCAGCGCCCTGGATAGCCCCAACAATCGGCCTTTTACATTGAAACAGTCGAATCGCATTTTTATAAAGCGTGATAGCACTGTCTGCAGAATTCGGGTTAAACAAGTCACTACCTGAAGAAAAGTCTGCGCCGGCACAAAATGCTTTCCCCTGAGCCGCAAGCACAATGGCAGCGCAACGATCGTCTTGCTCTAAGGCTTCAAAGCAGTCCGCAATCTGTTCAATAAGAGCGTTATCAAAAAAATTCAAAGGAGGGCGCTGGATTTCAACCAAAGCAACCTTGCCGTGCCAATCTACGCCGATATCTTGGTAATTTGTCATTATTTATCCCATAAATAGCCGCCCGCACACCCACAATTAGCAGGCAGACGGTTTAAGCAGTGGAAGCGATTAGAACGCTCGCGAAATACATGCCCAAGCGCTACCATCAGCCGATGCGCCGGCCTGCGCCGCAACATGTTGACCGAGCCATTCGTTCCAATAAAACTCTGAGCCAAACTCCTCGCGCCAGCACCAAATCCTGCGACTGTATTGTTGCAATGCGTATTCATGACTAAAACCCATAGCGCCGTGCGCCTGGTGGGCCAACTGCGTCACTTTTCCTGCGGCCTCACCGGTAACCGACTTCGCAGTAGCGATCGCCAAAAGCGCATCATTTAGGTTACAACCTGCCTGCGAGACCGTTCGTGCTGCCTGCTCGACTGCCGCATTGGCCAAAGCACTTTCACCCGCAATATCAGCAACGTTATGCTGGATGGCTTGAAACTTCGATAATGCACGGCCAAACTGATTTCGTTCCTGGACATATCCCACAGTCAGACCAACAATCCGCTCCATTGCTCCAGCGATCTGGTGGGCGCGGACAAGCGCCGCCATTCCGAATGCAAGTTCGATGGAAAATCCTGCAGCAGTCGGGGCTGAGGAAAGCACATTAACACCCGCGAAACTAACGACACTACGAGGCTCACCAGCCAAACTCTTCTGCTCGCTGCACTCACAGGCATCAACCGCAACAACGGCCATACAAAGCTGCCCATCATGGAGGCACAGAACAGCAAGCTGCGATACCCGCGAGGCAAAGGCTACACCTTCAACGACGCCGTGAAGAGCGCCATCTCTTAAAACGGGTAGAGTTTTAGCCGCCAATGCAAAGCCACTCACTTGTTCAGCACTCGTTAAACCTGCCTGGGCTAACAGCCAATTCCCCATAAGCGCCTCCGCCAGGGGCACTGGCAAGGCAAAGTGTGCAGACTGGCGAATCAACGACAATCCAAGCCCCACCGAGCCACCAACACCATCTTCAGACTCTGGCACCCAAACCAACAGCAATCCAGCGTCGCCAAAAGCGCGCCACAGAGCGTCTGGGTACTGACCGTATTCCGCGTTATTCACGACTTCCGTATTGCAGTAATCTGAAAACAGACGCTCTGCGGTATCAAGAATAATTTGATCTGAGTTTTCCATCGAATTCATCTCGTATTAGCCAGTTGTTGCGTGTTAACGCAGTCCAAGACCTCGTGCAATGATGCCTTTAAGAATTTCGTTAGTGCCACCACGAAGCGTAAACGACGGCTGCCTCAACAAACTCTCTGACAACAGGTTTTGGAACTCATCAGCACCGCCTTGCGCCATCGTTATTGGCCAAAATTCGCGCAGCTTTTCGATCAATTCTTGCTCAAATCGTGTACCAAGCTCTTTCACAATCGCGGCTTCAACGTCAGGCATATAACCATTGTTGAGCAAAGTTGCCACACCTAAAGACATACTCCGCAAGGCCCGGATACGAGCCACCAAGCGTCCCATTACGGCTGCTTGTTGAGGGCTCTGAGTCTTTCCGGCAACCTGTGCAAAGGCGCTTTCCAAAACGACAAATGTACTCAAAAAGCGCTCCGGGCCTGATCGCTCCATGGCAAGTTCACTGGTAATCTGTGTCCAACCATCACCAACTTCTCCAAGTACTGCATCTTCCGGCACGAACACATCGGTAAAATTCGTTTCGTTAAAATGCTCTACACCGCTCATATCGCGAATACCGCGAATACTGACACCTGGTGAGTCCAGTCGTACCAAAAACTGTGTAAGGCCCGCATGCCGGTGTTTTTCGTCTAACGTACTGGTTCTTGCCAGCACCGACATGTACTCGCAAACTTGCGCGCCTGACGACCAAAGTTTTGTACCGGTAATACTCCAACCGCCTTCCACCCGCACTGCGCGGGTTCTGACTGCAGCAAGGTCGGAACCTGCGCCCGGCTCACTGAGCCCCAAGGCAAAGTAACAGGTTCCTGCTGCAATCCGCGGCAGGATATCTTTCTTCATGGCTTCGCTGCCACATTGCAAAATAAGCGGCCCACTCTGACGGTCGGCTATCCAATGGGCATGCACCGGCGCGCCGGCCACAAGCAGCTCTTCAGTTATTGCATATCGATGCAAAGCCGTCAGTTCCTGGCCACCATACTGCTTAGGCCAAGTAACTCCCAGCCACCCTTTTGCACCAAGCTTGCGCGAAAACTCTGTATCGATTCCCGCGCACCAGCAGTCGGCTCCAGGCGTGAACATACCTTTGCTCCGTTCTTCTTCAAGAAAACGGCGAACCTCTAAACGCAACTCTTCGACACTCGGATCGACTAACGGCGCTGGAAAACTGAACTTCATATTTTTCATAACAAGCCACTTTTGTTACATTGACACGATGTGCTGTGTTGCCGATGAAATCTCGCTTCATCGCTCAAAATGCACGACAGAAGTACACCCTATTTGTCGCCGTAGGACTTTCGCAGCTCGGTTTTAAGAATCTTATTTACGCCTGACATTGGCATAGGCTCTTCACGGAACGTAATACCAACCGGACATTTATAGTGCGCCAGTTGTTCGCGACAAAACTGTATCAGTTCAGGCTCCGTAACTTCGGGGGCGGTATTGCGCAAACGCACAACCGCATGAACAGCTTCACCCCACACATCGTGCGGGACGCCAATTACAGCACACTCGCTGATAGCTGGGTGATACGACAGGACATTTTCAACTTCGATCGGATATATGTTTTCCCCACCACTTACAATCATATCTTTAATACGCCCTGCCAGAACTAAATAACCGTCAGCATCAAAATACCCACTATCTCCCGTATGGTACCAACCATTACGAAGTGCCACTGCAGTTTGCTCTGGCGCCCGCCAGTACCCTTTCATAATGTTGGGACCACGAACTACAATCTCTCCCGCTTCTCCCTGTGGAATACTCCTAGCCATGGCATCAACGACTTTTAGGTCAACATAAGGTGTCGGTCGCCCAACAGTATGCAGCTTAGATTGACCGTTCTTCGATATGATATGATCTTCGGGGCCAAGAGTGGTTATTACGGGCGACGCTTCAGTCATACCGTAGGCCTGGCAAAATCGTATACCCGGAAACTTTTCAATGGCACGCTGCAGCAATGCAACCGGCATAGGCGATGCGCCATAACCAACCATATTTAAAGACGAAAGATTAAACTCGTCAATCCTAGCATGATCCAAAATCATCTGGAGCATAGTTGGCACTAATTGCACTCCATTAATCTGGTAGCGCTCAATAGTTGCCATCACATCTTCGACATCAAAACGAGACAGTAATATTGTATGCGTTGCCAGCATTGTCGCCGTATACACACGTGACCCCGCTGCCGTATGAAACATGGGCGCAACAAGTAAGTAACGCTCCCGCTCCGCTAACTCATATAAAGGTATAGTACCGCGTGTATTAGCTAGAAGATTAGCATGGGTCAACATCACCCCTTTAGAGCGCCCGGTGGTTCCGCCGGTAAAAAAAATCACTAAAATGTCATCACTACTACTAGGCTTACTTTCATACTCAATCAATGGCTCCAAAATTAACGCTTCGTAGGATAATAGGCCATCAGGGGTTGGCTCGGCGCTGGCATTAACAACCACTTCAATCCATGGACAAGCAACTGCAAGTGCTTCCGCTTGCGCAAGATGGTCACCGTCGGCAACAAGAACTCGAGGCTCAGAATCTTCCAACCATTCAACCATCTCCCTAAATGAGAGACGGAAGTTAATAGGAACCAATATTGCGCCGATTAATGCTGGAGCATAGAACATCTCAAAGGATCGATGCGAATTGAAACCTAAATAAGCTATCCGATCTCCGGCATTAATTCCGCGCTGCGCCATAGCGCTCGCTACATGATGACACCGATCATAAGTTTCACGCCACGTGAACGTTCTTCCACTGCAAGTAATAGACGGGGAATCCGGCCAGCAGAGAGCTGTGTTTTCCAAAATTTCGGCAAAACTCATGGAAAGTGAATCGCGTTGCTTGACCGCCTTACCCATCATATTGGTTATCCTGCACTGTTCTCAGATTTTAAAAAATAGTGGTCATTATGCCTTTAAAAAAGCTATGACATACTCATCGGCAATAACAAAGATATAATCGGAAATGCTAGCAAAAGGCCAAGAACCATCAAATCTACGATCATAAACTTCATCACGCCGAAGAAAATTGTGTGAACCTGTATTTCCCTCGAAACCACACTTTTGATAACAAATACGTTCAAACCGACCGGAGGAGTAACTAAACCAATTTCCAGCAACTTGACTACGATGACGCCAAACCAAATCAGATCCAGCCCCATGTTCTCAACCAGAGGAATCACAAACGGAAGGGTTAGCAACATGGTACCCAGAGGATCGAGGAACATGCCCAAAACAACATAAAGCCCAACAATACACGCCAGCACCATGAAATCTGAAAGTCCAGCGGAAGCGACAGCCTCAACAAGCACGCCTGTAACTCCGGTCAAAGAAACAAAAGATACAAAGATTTTGGCGCCAACGGCTATGAAAAACAGACCTGCGGATTGGTACGCAGTCTCACGCATGGAATGAATAAAGTCTTTCCATGTTAGCCGACGGGATAGGACTCCAAATCCAAGCGCAAACGCCAAACTGATAGCAGCCGCTTCTGTTGCAGTAAACAACCCACCGTAAATACCGCCGATGATAATAGTCATCAACATTAACGCCGGCCAAGCCTTACCTGCAGCCGTTATACGCTCTTTTGTTGTGAAATTAAGATCCTTTGGCACAGGCGCTGCCGAAGGCTTCCACATAGCCCAAATCACAACCACTAGGATAAAGCCGGCTAAACTAAGCAGTCCTGGCAAAATTCCCGCTAAGAAGAGCTTATTGACAGATTGCTCCGTGAACATACCGTAAATGATGAATAGCACACTTGGCGGTATCAGAGCGCCAAGTGTTCCACCCATTGCGACCGTCGACGTTGCAAGTTCCTTGCTATAGCCAAACCGTAACATCTCCGGCACGCAGATTCGGCCCATGGAGGACGCGCACGCCAGACTTGATCCGGTGATCGCAGCAAAACCGCCACAACCAAAAAGCGAAGCAATTGCCAAACCACCGGGCAGCCTAGCTAGCCAGACCCGCATAGCTTCGTAGATATCGGTGGTGATACGGGCATTGTAGGCAATATGTCCGGCTGCAATGAACAGGGGAATCATGCTTAGAGGATACGAGTGAATAAAGTCGTATGCATTGGATTCAATCAATCCAAGTGCCGGTCGCAGGCCACGCATGAACGTAAAATCACCACCGGGACGCCATGCATATGCCGCCAGTGAACACACCGAAGCGACACTCACCAATACATAACCAATAGGGACTCGCAAGGCCAGTAAAAGCAACGCTGCACTAAAACCGTACATCCCAATTACAGAAGGTTCCATCGAGCTTACTCCTCTGCCAGTTCGGCAATGCGTGGGCGCACGACGCCACACAAAACCAATATTTCATAAACAGCTAAATCAATTAGCCGGATAAAAAAGATAAAATATCCCATGAAAAACACAATTCGACCCGGCCATTTAGGCAATTCTAGCAAACCGAAAAAGTACGAACCGCTGTCTATAGCGTCAATCATTGACATATAACCGGCATAGGCGATCGGTGATACTGCCAACAATCCAATCACCGCGCTCAAGATATTCAACACGATCTGACTGCGTTGCCCAAGACGGTTGGTCAACACTTCGACTGCTATAAATCCTCGATCGGCCGCTACGTAAGCCAAAGGCAAAATTAAGGCGCCAATCATAAGTTCGCCAACAATGACGACTTCATCCGACACGCCCGAATAGCCAAACTCCCGCAATAGAACGCTGGTTAAAATAATGGAACCCAGCGCCAAGATGGAAAAAATAGCGATAAGCAGGAGTATATTTTCGATTCCGGAAAGAAATCCCCGAGCCTTCTGAATTCCATTAGAGTCAGGCGTACCTATACCACGCCCGTGATAGGTTTCTACCGGTCCCATGGGTAGCCTCGCGTATCTCGCTCTGCCTCATACTTCGTTAATAATTCCATATACTGGTTCCATATTCCCTGGCCATCAAGACCGGCCTCGCTCATACCATCAATCCACTCTTTAATATACTTGTCCGAACCACTAATTAGTTTCTGACGCTCGACTTCTGACATTTCAATAATCGTGACTTTATTACCTAATTTACCCGTTGGTAGAGCTGCGACAATTTCATCAGTCTCGTTTAATAGCTCCTTTGCATAGTGGTCAATCATATTGGCACCAGCACTGCGGAATATTTTCTGTTGTTCGAGTGTAAGGTCATCCCATACATTTCGGTTTATTGCGATCGCAAAGCCCATAATTTGGCCCCAGTCAACCCGAGTAACTGTGCTGGTGACTTCAGGCGTCTTAAAAGCACGCATCGCATAAAAATAACCTGCAGAACAATCTGCGAGGCCGGAGTCCAGCGCCTGATAAATTTCGGAGTAGGTCATGTTGATCATATTTGCACCGAGATCATTAAGAATCTTGGCATAGGTAGCGGAAGCTCGAATCCTCTTACCTTTTAAATCAGCAACGGTGCGAATCTCATTTCCTTCGGTGCACTCGAACTGCACACTAGTAGTCGTAAAATTCCCAAGATAAACCAAATCATGCTCTGCTAGTGCACCCTTTAACTGATCGTTGGTGGTCATTAAATCATACATTGCATGCAAGCCAACCCAAGGGTCGGAACTTGCCAATGGCAAATCTCCAATACTTAGAGCACGAAGTTTTTGTGGTTGGTAAGCCGACAACACTGTGCCAAGATCAGCGGCACCTGCCGATACGCCATCCATAATGGCACTGTATTTGAGAAGCGCCCCACCCCAGTGAATATCAAGCGACATTTCACCGCCAGACTCGCGCTCAACCTCATCAGCAAAGTATTGCAACGCATCGGCTCTGGTGCCCCTATTCGGCGTCCCCTCAGCATAACGAAAGCTAGTTTCAGCAAGTGCCTGGTTTGCACCCAAAAAGGCAATGGCCGCAGTAAATACAACTCTCTTTATAGACTTAATTCGACTCATTATTATTATCCTTTATTGTCTATTTAGGGTAATTGCTATGCTTTATCAACGATTCCAGGGATATCCAATTTCATCGCGCTCCTTATCATATTTTTGCACCAAAGACATATAGCGATTCCAAATCCTCTGGCCGTCTAGCCCTCTTTCAATTGCTTCTTGAATCCAGATATCACGATATTTGGTAGTGGCGTTGAGGATTTTTTCACGTTCAACATTATTTATTGCAGTGATCGGAACAGTGCGCCCCCACTCCCCAGAATTCAGACTTGTCACCACCACCTCGATGTCTTCAATTTGGAGCTTCGCAAAGTAATCCACCATGCTGGAACCAGCTTTTCGGATTACTTCCTTCTGCTCGGCAGTCATGTCGTCCCAGGTGTACTGGTTCATAGCGATGGCAAAACCCATCAACTGGCCCCAATCAACGCGGGTAACCGTACTGACCACCTCATAAGTTTTGTAAGCGCGCATGGTGTAAAAGTAACTGCCCAAACAGTCCACCAGACCCGAGTCAAGTGCTTGGTAAACATCGCCGTAGGTCATGTTTACCATATTTGCGCCCAGATCATTCAGCACGCTGCCATAAGTTGCGGATGCCCGCATCCGCTTGCCTGCAATGTCATCTACTGTGCTGATTTCATTGCCTTCGGTGCACTCGAACTGCACACCCGTAGACGTGTAGTTACTCACATATACAAGACCCTGTTCCGCCAAAGCAGCCTTTAACTGTTCTTCCGTTGTCTCTAACTCGTACATGGCACGCATACCCACCCAGGGGTCTGAAGTCGCCAGCGGAATATCACCAATGCTGAGGCTGCTGAGTTTCTTTGGGTTATAAGCAGATAGTACGGTTCCCATATCCGCGGCACCGGACACCACACCATCCATAATGGCGCTAAACTTGATCAAAGCGCCTGCCCAGTGAATATCAACACTCATATCTCCATCAGACAGTCGCTTTACCTCATCTGCAAAGTACTGCAGAGCCTCAGCACGCGTGCCACGGTTGGGGCTACCTTCCGCATAGCGCAGCACTAACTCGGCAGAAGCCTGGCTTACCACCGTAAAAAATAAAACTAGGGCAACGAAAATACTCTTGAAAGGATACTTCACTGTTAAGACCTCCTGGCCGTTATTGTTTTTGTCGAGGCTGTTCAAAATCGAAGGACTGAACGCAGCATAAAAACGCTCAACAAGATGGCAGCTCGCCAACCCTTAAAATTGCCAACCGAACATTTTTACGGACATTATCACCCGCTCTTACCAACAACAATGATATATATTTTATATAACCTATATCCGAATTGAATCAGACGCATCAGATATTCAAGCTATGGGCACACCCCGCTCATCCTCACCGCCAGCCACGTAACGAAATGTGCCGGTAGCTGTCGCGACAAGGGTGCTACCGTCAAATACAGTGGCTTCGACAAAAAAAATCTTTCGGCCACGGCCTATAACGCGGGCCTCGGTTCGCAGAGTTCCATCACGAGCAGGCTTTATAAAAGTGGTGTTCATAGAAATGGTGATACAACGCCGAACATTGCCTGGTACGTCGCAGTAAACGCCAGCGTGCCCGCACGCAGAATCTAGCAGGGACATAATGACACCACCGTGCACGTAGCCGTTTCGGTTCAGATGTCCCTCTTTAAGCTCTAGGCCAATGACCGCATAATCTTTCGACGAGTCAATCACCTCAAACCCAAGTAACTCTTTGAAGCCCGTAGCGTCTGCGCTGGCGGCTGCAATCTCCCCTTCACCGCTGCCCACGTTTTCGGCTATCTTGTTTTTATCACTTGAATTCACCAACATATCGAGTCCTTTCAAAACCGAAACTACTGGAGGACTAACCGTATCAGCGCTCGGTGTGACAGACCATTATCTATATTCGATACAATCCATACACAACAGGCATAGGATAAATAACATTATAAGCTTACTATCCATTATATAACAATTTGGCGTGTGAGTGTGCACAACTGAGGAATGGGGGAACCGGGCGTTGGCACGCCCCGCCCGTCACGGGAACTTAGCGTTTGTTGCGGCTAACGGGGTGTATACCCATTTGTTTCGCAATAATTTCAAGCATGATTTCGTTTGCGCCACCGGTAATAGCAGCTGAGCGAGCATCCCGGTAAGCCGATGAAATCCAATTTTCACTCATGAAACCCTGCCCTCCCCAAAACTGCAGGCACTCGGTAGGAACTTTCATACACAGTCGGCCAGTAATAAGCTTGGCCATCGATGCCAGCGTAGTTACATCGTCGCCCTTCACATATGCTTCAGTTGCGCGATACACGACTGATCGAAGAGCCTCAATTTCAGTCTGCATTTCGGCCAACTTGTGATAAACCACTTGCTTTTCAAGCACGGTTCCGCCGAATATCTGCCGCTGCCGCGTATAGTCAACGGTGTCAGAAACACACATCTCAAGGTAGCGGAGTGAGCGCGCGGCAATCCAAAGGCGCTCCTCTTGAAACTGCTTCATCTGATTAATAAAGCCTTGCCCTTCCTCGCCAATGCGGTTTCGCACCGGAACACGGACATTGTCAAAAAACAACTGTGCGGTATCGGAACTCCACAGACCAAGTTTCTTGAGCTTGCGAGTGACTGACACACCTTTAGTCTTCAGGGGAACGATAATCATCGACTTGTTACGATAGGGCGAGCTTTCTTGCGAGGTATTAACAAGCAAGCAAATCCAGTCGGCCTGAATGCCGTTCGTGATCCACATTTTGTTACCATTGATCACATAGTCATCGCCATCCCGGCGAGCATAAGTCTTAATATTTGCGACATCAGAGCCAGCAGTTTCTTCACTCACACCGATGCTACCAACCAAATCCCCGGCAATACTAGGAGCTAGAAACTCACGCTTCAGTTCATCACTACCAAATTGCGCCAATGCGGGAGTACACATGTTAGTCTGAGCGCCAATAGAGGAGGAAACTCCTAGTGCACGCACTGTCCCCAAGGTTTCTGTGAGCGCTAATTCATAAGAAAAATCTAGGCCCAACCCCCCATATTCGACGGGTTTCCCGATACCTAAAAGGCCAGCATTACCCAAACGCTTGAATACATCGTGGGCTGGAAACATTCCAGCCGCTTCCCACTCATTGACATGAGGATTGATGTGATTATCGATAATCTGCTGTGTGGTGCGCTGTAACTCGAGGTGTTCGTGGGTGTAGTGCATCTTCGAATCCTTATTCTTCGTTCTATTGGCTGGCAGCATCGTACAACTCGCACTTTATCCGCCTATTCGGAAAATCTCCTTGCCACTTTTTGTTATCCCGACTGTACCGACTACCGCCAACATCAAAATCGTACTAATTATTAGTTTTCTTATCATAATTTCATCCTGACGCGTTTTTATTGTTTACCAACTAACATTAACTGCCACAAAAATAATTAAAATTATTAGCTACTCGCTATTGCTTATTCAAGCAGGCTAGCACCTAGTTAGCAGTGCAACTATTACCTATATTTTATAACTAGTATAAAAAAACAACATACTAACACTCAGATATACCTTGCGCGCACATTTACCTGCCACCAAATAATCAGTAGCTAAAGCTAATTAAAATTAATAGAATAAATAGAATAAATAGAATAAATAGAATAAAAATTTTATCTGACCAATATCCTAAATTATCAAGAGCAATCTGATAGATGGCAATCGTAAATTGAGCCATCTACATTTAGCATGGCACAAGAAAAATAATTATATTTGCCAATACGGTCGGATGTGCCTTACTTGACTCGGACAAACATAAAATAATATTGGAGACAACAATGATAAAAACTCTACTGTCGAGTGCACTGCTAACTTTGGCCATAACCTCAACAGTGTCAGCAGACACGACGTTACGCTATGCCGAGGGCATGCCAAACCGTGGAGCGCGGGCAGACGCGATGATCCACTTCATGAAAGATGCCGAGCAACTCTCCAACGGCGAAGTAAAATTCGACATCCATTGGGGCGGTGCGCTGCTTGACTATAAATCGATTACTAGTGGCGTGTCCGGTGGCACCGCTGACATGGGTACGATGCTCGCGGCTTACGATCCGCAAAAACTCAGATCGATCTACATTGGCGACATTCCTAGCCAGTATTCGGACCCCTGGGTGGGCATGCGCGCCATGTACGAACTGATGACCACCAACAAAGTAATGCAGGACTTGCTGGCACTGCAGAACCTTGTGTATCTGACCGGGCATTCCAGCACCGGGGTGCAGTTTGAATGCACCGAAGACAGTCAGATCCATACCGTTGCTGACATCGAAGGAAAGCGCATCCGGGCTGCCGGTATTTATGGCAAGGTGTTGCACAGCCTGGGCGCCAACGTGGTTAATTTGAACGCTGGCGAAGCCTATCAGGCGATGGATAGCGGACTGGTCGATTGCAGTGCCGCTTACTTCTTTACGATCAGGGCATTCAAAACCCACGAAGTGGCCAGCAACATCACTATTGCCAACTGGGGCCAGCTCAATGGCTACGCCACGCTGATGAACAAGGACACCTGGGAAGGACTGAATGAAAAGCAACGAGACGCATTGCTCAGGGCTGGCCGCAATCACATTGATTACTACGGGAAAGCCCTGTTGGACGAAATGGAATTAGTGACAAATGGGCTGCGTACCGGTGACATCGGCACCAAAGTGCCTCTTTATACTATGACCGAAGGAGAACGCGCCAAGCTGGCAAAAGCCAGTGATAAATATGCCAAAGACTGGATTGAGCGCACCAACAAGGACGGCGTTGATGGGGAGAAAATCTGGAATGAATATTCCGCGCTGCTAGCTAAATATCAACAAGAAGTAGACACCAAAGGGTATCCTTGGGAACGCTAAACCTGAGCCATTTAAAAGACGCGGCTGCGTGCATAGCCGCATCTTTCTCACATTTTATCGACAGAAGAAACAGGCAACGCTCACTTAAGGTCCAGTGAACGCGCAATGATTTCCTTCATGATTTCACTGGAACCAGCGAATATCCGTGTTACCCGAGCATCGCTGTAAGCTCGCGAAATTGGGTACTCATCCATAAAGCCAGCGCCACCGTGTAACTGCACGCATTCGTCGACGACACGACCTTGCATTTCACTGGCAAACAGTTTCAACCGCGCAGCATCGTCCCCAGTCAACTCACCCTTATTATGCTCTTCAACACAGCGATCAGCATAAACTTGTGCAAGATCGATTTCAGTACTCATCTGCGCCATTTTGAAGCGTGTATTCTGGTAGCTGCTCAGGGGTTTTCCGAACACCTTGCGCTCACACACAAAGTCCTTTGCCAGACCAAAAGCATACTGAGCGGAAGCAATACTGCGGATACCCGACTGCAAACGCTCCTCAGCCAGACCCTGCATCAGATAATGAAAACCCTTAGTCGGATCACCGAGTACGTTGGCTTTGGGAACGATAACATTGTCAAAGAACAACTCAGCGGTATCCTGGGATTTGTAGCCCATTTTTTTCAGTTTTCGGCCACGGCTGAAGCCGACCATGTCCCGCTCCACCAAAAACAAACCCATCACCCGAGGATTGTCAGGATCAGATTTGGCTGCGACGACAAAAAGATCACCTTGGATGCCGTTGGAGATGTAAGTTTTGGCACCGTTAAGAACAAAATGATCGCCCTTATCGACCGCGACAGAGCGCATCCCTGCCAGATCGCTACCAGCATCGGGCTCAGTCATGGCAACACCGAGAATGGTTTCGCCACTAATACAACCAGGGAAAAATCGCTGCTTTTGTTCGTCACTGCCAAAGCGGTCAATGTACGGGCCGACAATACGGCTATGAAGGCCCATGCTAAAGCCGGTTTCGCCAATCAGAGCCAACTCTTCCATCATGATCTGATCGTAGCGGAAATCACGCAGCCCCAGCCCGCCATACTGTTCATCGGCCCAACACAGCAGAAAACCCTGCTCACCCGCTTTCAAATATATTTCACGATCAATAATGCCAGCCTCAAGCCAGCGCTCCTGATTCGGCACAACTTCCTTCTTCAGAAAGGCATGAAATGCCTCTCGGAACATAGTTTGTTCTTCGGTAAACGGCTTACGCTGCATCTCAGGCTTCCTCACCAACATTTCTCAGAATGATTGTGAACGGCACACAGGCCGCTCACATTGAAAAAAGGAAATTAACGCTGCCAGGGGTAACCCGCTCGTTCTCACACTTTGCCAGCAACGCCACATAGGCTTTTCAGATCTATTCTCCATCGAGGCCGTCTTTAGTGATGCTATTAATCCAGTCGTGAGGGTACTTTTCACTCGCTTTCAGCGACTTGTCACGCTCTTCTTCCGTTATGTCATAAACAGCGATTTTGCGACCCATCACGCAGCCCCTCAACAATCTCTTTCATTTCGTCAATCTGTCGTTCACCTAAGCAACCTATCGTGTTGGAGAGTCTTCCTACGTCCTTCGCAAAGTACGGCATCGCATCTGCACGAGCTCCGCGGTTGGGTGAGCCTTCGGCGTATTGGAGGGTTATACCCGCTGCGGCTGTACTAACCGCCAAAGTCTTTAAAAACGCGCTGAGCATCAGTTTCTTAATCATGAGCTCACTTCAAAAATTATTCCTATATCCCAAGTGAAACTAGCACTCCCACTACGCTCTAATTACTACAAATATTGAATATCGACTATACCGAAAATACATATATCAGAATTTAAAAAAATTTTAAAAGTACTATTTAATGCGTAGAACAGCATTTGGAAAGGTAATTTAAATACGAAGACAAAGATCAACGAAGCCGGTCAGAAAAACAATCGATAGTACTGATTGGCATATAAGCCCGCCGAAAATCAGGCAGGCTTAATGACATATCGCGATGCGATTTCCGTAACTAAATCAGCGTTCCCAAGGGTAACCCTGCGTGTCTCGTTCATTCTCATACTTAATCAGTATGGCCTGATAGTCAGCCCAGATTTGCTCGCCATCAAGGCCGTCTTCGGTAACTTTCTCAACCCATTCGTGAGCGTATTTTTTACTCGCTGCCAGCAACTTTTCCCTCTCTTCCTCGGCCATTTCATAAACCGCAACTTTTCGGCCGATTGACCCAGTACGCAGCCCGTCAACGATTTCCGTCATTTCATCAATCAACAGCTCACCGTAGTAATCTACGGTGTTGGACCCAGCCTCACGCAACGCCTTTCTTTGCTCCTCCGTCATCTCCTGCCAGACATCGTGATTAAGCAAGGAAGCAAAGCCGCTAACCTGACCCCAGTTCGCCAACGTAACCTGGTTGGCCACTTCGTGGGTTTTCAGAGTACGCATGGCATAAAGATAACTTGCGCTACAATCCACCAGCCCGCTATCCAGCGCCTGATAGGTTTCACTGGCACTCAGGCTCACCAGATTGGCACCCAGATCGTGCAACACCTTGCCGTAATTCCCTGCGGCGCGAATCCTCTTGCCTTTGATATCATCAACCGTGCGAATGACAGTGTCGCCGCCGCATTCAAATTGAATTCCAGTCGATGAGTAACCAGTCAAATAGGCAACATTTCGACGTGCCAGCGACGCTTGCACCGATTCGTTGGTCGTCATCAACTCGTACATAGCGCGCATGCCTACCCACGGGTCAGAAGACTTTTGCGGTATATCTCCAATGGTCAGCACTCTGAGTTTTTGCGGGTTATAGATACCTAGGATCGTGCCAATATCTGCAGAGCCATTCGCCACGCCGTCAAGAGAAGTGGTGAAATCAAAGAGCGCACCGCCCCAGTGAATATCAAGCTTCACTTCGCCGTTAGAAAGCCTTTCCACATCCTTAGCAAAAAACTGGAGCGCCTCGGCTCGAGCACCCCGGTTGGGTGACGCTTCGGCATATCGCAACACCATATCCGCGGCGGCTGTACCCGCCAGCAACATGGTTAAGGACGCACTGACCACCAGCTTTTTTATCATTGCTTCACCTCAGAAATTATCGTTATTTGTTAAAGAACGCTAGCATCCCCATGCCGCCTTAGCTATTACAAATATTATATACTTGCCATACCATATAATTATAAGTGGAAATTCTTGTCGCACTTATTTACATGAATTTTTCAATCAATCTTTTAAATTCGTCAGCACTGGTTTACATAGAGGTAGAAATCAGCACAATAAAATCAGAGCTACGGTTAAACGGTGTATAAATCCACCATGCTATTTAACCGTTTGGCGGGCTTACTAACATGTGCAACCCAGACCTTGGCGTAGGTACCCACTGCGCGCATTCGTTTGCCCTTAATGTCGGCAACAGTACGGATAACCGAGTCACCGCCGCATTCACACTGAACACCGGTAGTAGAATAGCCTGTGACGTACACAAGGTTTTGCTTGGCCAAAGATTTCTGCAAAGCCTCATTGGTGGTCATAAGTTCGTACATAGCGCGCATACCGACCCAAGGGTCTGCAAACTTTGATGGCAGGTCGCCGATGATTAGAGCCTTGAGCTTGCTGGGGTTATATGCGCCCAGTATTGACCCCATATCCACCGCACCGTTGGTGACACCATCGACCGTCGTTCGGTAGTCGAACATGGAGCCGCCCCAGTGCATGTCAAAGGCTAAGTCACCCCCTGACAATTTTCGGGCGTCTTTAAAAAAATATTCGATGGCGTCCGCGCGAGTACCCCTGTTCGGTGACCCTTCCGCAAAACGCAGCACTGTTTCTGCAGCGACAGTGCCAACCACAGAAAATGTCATCACTACACCGAGCATCAGTTTTTTAGCATTATTTTACTCCGGAATATTTTGGTGATTAATCCACGCTAAGGAAACACTGATTTATTCCCTTCACGTTGCCGGTTGAGTAAAATAGTAGCTCATCCGCAGGAATAGCCAGAGACTGTCATGAAGCAAACGAGTTTCGCCCAGGCAGAATTTGCCGCCAAGAAAAAG
>Ga0314772_1000112_pt1 | contig 43622 bp, 82 predicted proteins | sample MetaGCBIW2018_FD_204520 | JGI IMG/M metagenome (GOLD analysis project Ga0314772, IMG submission 204520) | Cryopeg brine microbial communities from Beaufort Sea near Barrow, Alaska, United States - CBIW 2018 | ecosystem: Environmental > Aquatic > Marine > Coastal | place: USA: Alaska | collected... | reverse complement strand
TTTTGCATACTTCATTGAATTTTTTAACAATTTCATTGTCTACACTAAAACTTGTTGAAATTCTATGTACGCCTTTACTTCCACCTTTAAATCCTCCATGTAATTTTCCATGTTCACTCCTACTCATTATTCGTAGATTTTCAATCCTGTTGTCTGCATGATTAAGATTTATATGATGTACTACTTCGTCAATGCCTAACTTTCTGCCAATTTTATCTTCCATTAAATATCTATAATAAGAAATATAAGAACTGTTACTAAAAGCACAATGTTTATCCCTCATTTACAACCTCCTTATTTTCTTTCAACGTTGATTCTAAATATTTTTCTAATACCATAAGTATTTCACTATTTAAAGACCGTTTATGCTTCTTGGCTATTATTTTTAAATCGTATTTACTTGCATCAGACATACCTCTTAATAAAAACTCTGCCATGTCATCACCTCCTTACTTATATTATAACACATAATTGATATCATAATCAACCCTATTTAAAAAATAAATTTCCAAATTTAAGGATAAATGTACCTTAATATATGCTATAATATAAGTATCATGGTAGAGAGTTATAATTTATGTAGAAAACAACTATACTAATATAGAGGATAGAACAGGTAGCTATCACCACACAGAAATGTGTTAGGAAATGTGGACAGACCGACCACCTATATTAAAAAGCAACTATATTATGTAGGTATAGTTGCTTTTTTAATGTTATAATATAAGTAATCATTCAACTCATTTGTGTTACTATATTATTTTCAATTGTTTTGTTGTTCTAAATGCTTTCTAACCTTATCTAATTCAAATACTTCAATACCATAGTCCCTAAACATTTCTATAGTTCCTTTGTTTATATCATCTATGCCTTTATATTTAAACTGTATTGTTGCAATATTATCAATAAAAGAAGTTTCTTTTGAAATCAATAAATATTCAAACCCTTGATCTACAGTTTCTTTTATTATTTTTTCCTGTTCTTCTATATAATCACTAATTATCTTATCGGTATATTCTTTTAACATATCTTTCATAATATCCCCCTTCAATTTTAATAATAGGATTATTCCTTTGCTTTATATATATCTTTATTTTCTTTGTTTAAAATATTGTAATGACTATATCGTACACATTCTTTACATTTATTAGAGTTTTTACACTCCTGAGTTTTTGCACATAAAATAGGAATTGTGTAACTTGACATTCGTTTACCTCCTTTTACTTCATCATGTAATCAAACCACGACATACATCCTATTTTAAACACCCCACACAACCCCTAACAAACTTTCAGTATGAGGGTAATCCGATACTCCCACGCCTAAAGGCATGGGGTTCTTAAATACATTATCTTCTCCTATACTCTCATTTATATAAAAACTATAAATTACAACATATAAGAACTAAATAACTTCTCTAAGACTTTTACTACCAATTATCCCAATGGATAAATTAACGATAGTTTAAAGGCTCATATCAAAACCTTATTATTTTTTTATATTCCCATGCTTGATATTTTGTAATTGTATTGTTTAATGTTTGTGTTGCTCTAATGCTATAATACAAGCTATTTTCCATAAAGCTTTTAATAAATCTAATCCAAAATTTTCAAAAGGCGAATATTTATAATGTGATATTCCATCATTATCAAGCGAATTCAAATATATTGAAACCTCTTCTGTGTAATAGTCTATTTCAATTTTGCATTCTGTTTTGTCCTCAATAAACCTAATAAGTTGGTTTATTTGTAATAACGGAGTCACCTTTGTTTTATCTAAGTTAGTCCTATATTGACCCATACATAACACTGGCACAACAACACCTACAATACTAATTCTGTCATAAACTAAATCCCCTATTTGAGGTTTCCACCATTCCATAAAAACCTCTTGCACCTCTTTGTTTTGTTTTAAAAATTCCTCTATTAATATAAAATTCATAATATCCCCCTTTTTTTTAATGTTATAAGCTATTTGCATACTTTTTTCTTTTTATTATCTTTAATTTTTATATCCTTTTGTTTATTTTTTAATTCATTAATGAGTTTTGGAAAATTAACAAGTTCTAATATTAATATTCTACCTCCCCGAATAATCTAAATCTGCTATAACTTGTATTCCCAAATCACAAAATAATTTAATAGTACCTGTGCGACCATTACGTTGTTTCCCGACTATAACTTCTAATATATTTCTATCTTCGCTTTCGGGATCATAATACGAATCTCTATATAAAAACATTATTAAATCAGCATCTTGTTCTACAGAACCTGATTCACGCAAATCTGATAACATAGGATGTTTATCTTGTCTAGCTTCTACACCCCTATTTAACTGACTTAATAATATTACGCAAATATCTAATTCTTTAGCCATAATCTTCGCCTGTCTTGTTATTTCGCTTATAGTAGCATTTCTATTTCCTATATTTTTCCCTACTTCTTCTATTAATCCAATGTGATCTATTATTATACAATCTAATCCATTCTGCATTTTTAACCTTTTTGCTTTTGCCTTTATATCATAGATTGTTTGTGTGGGATTACTGTCTATCCATAGCTTGCGTGTAGAGAGATTTGAAGCACCTAGAGTAATATTAGACCAATCTTTATCTTCGAACGCTCCTCGCCTTAATTTAACCCCATTCATCATGCTTCTACTAGCTAACATTCTTACACCTAATGCTTCGTCGCTCATTTCTAATTCAAATATAGCCACTTTATTATTTTTAGAAAGTCCATCAGCTATTGTTGTAGCAAAAAGAGTTTTTCCCATTGAAGGTCTTGCAGCTATTACAACAACGTCCTTTTTTATAAATCCATCAGTAGCGTTATCGATTGAACTTATGCCACATGGCATACCTATTATATTACCGCCATTTTTAAAGTTTTCTTCAATGAAATCTAATGTTTTAGCCATTACTTCACTTGCGGTAGAAATCTTACTTCTTTGAGTATCTACACATAACATAGAATTAGTAAATTCATTTATAATATCTTTACTTTCCATATCGTTGTAGACTTTTTCTACTGCTAAAGTACATTGCTTTATAACTTGCCTTTTATTGCTTAATTCCTTTAATATTTCACAGTGATTTTTGATATTTGAACCCATTGCACTAGAAGTTAATGCAGAAAGGTACGTAATACCTCCTATGCTTTCTATGACAGGCTTTAATTCCATACTTAGTGTTATCATATCTACATTTTTATTGTTTCTGTAAAGGCTCTCTATGGCTTTAAAAATGTATCTATGCTTTGTTTTATAAAAATCATCTGCTTTCAATATTTCCATAGCATCTAAGATTTTGTTGTTATCTATCATTATCGATCCTAATATTTCTGCTTCTAATTCGCCATTATAAGGCAATGCTTTTATATTATTCATTTTCAATCCCCCATTGGATTGCCGAATGGCTTATATTTACTAGAGGATGTGGTTTGTTGTTTTTTTTCTTCTCTAAGTGCAAATACTCCTTGCCAACAACCTTTTATACTATTATCTAAAATTTCTATTTTTTCAGCCTTTATACATGACAATTCTGATAAATCTTTTAATATCATATCAAGTGCATGGTCTGTAAGAGGTTTTTTAATTGCTTTTCTCATTTTTATAAACTCAATTATTGTTTCCTTTATTTCTTGTTCTTTGGTAAATTTATCAATTATGCAATCATACCCTTTTTGCTTTGTTGTTATATTCTTTATAGAATTATCTAAACAAGAAGTATCTTTGTTATCTAAATTTTGGACAACCCCTATATTATTTTTGGATAAGGGGGTATCTAAATTTTGGATAGGGTCATAATCTTGTAATCTATCTAATTCAACTGTAGGAGATATAAAAGCAAACGTACCTTTTTTATTATTTCTACGATTTTCTAATTTTCTTATAATCAAACCTTTTTCCTCATAACTTTTTATTTTAGACATCAAATTACTTTTACTTCCTATAATTGGTATTTGACTTAAAAAATATGTGTAATTAACCCACATACATCTAGTACCATCAAAATCTTTAAACTCCATACTAGCTGATGAAAACATATCTTTAATTAATCTTAAAATCAAAGCATCATCTGTTTTAAAACCATTTTCAAGTAATTTTGATTGTTGAAATCCTAAAATCGAATGTTTCATTTATACAACACCTCTTTTAGACATATACATATCTATATATTTAAAAGTTTCTCTAGCACACAGATAACTATGATCATAAATTTCACTACCCGAAAACCTTATAATTGGATAACCATTTAAAGCCATATTTCTATTTCTCATATTATCACGTTCTACCTGTTTTTTAGTTTTTTGATGAAAGTCGTGTCCATCACATTCAACTACAAAATCAACTAAATCATGAGTATTTGTGTTATGAGCAACTATTACAAAATCTGCTCTATATATATTGTCACCACATTTTATATTTTCTTGTTTCAAAATTTCCATAATTTCAATATTAAATTCATTCCCACGTAACCAACATTTATCTAAAGCCATAGACATCATCATTTCTATTGGGCTTTCACATTCAGCTACATTACATAATAACTGAAATTTAAAATCTCTAACTTCATTTTCAATATATTCTTGAATAGATGTTGGTAATTCGCCTATTACTTTTTGCATTTCTAAATCGTAAACCATGTCCTCTGTAACTTTTTTAAATTCCATTTTATTAATTCCTCCTAAATATTTTTATTTAGAAGACATTGCCATGTATTATTTTTAGAAAGTAGTGTATACTATAAATAAGATAATTTTATAAATACACAACCTAATACTGAAATATCTTCCATTAGCAGATAACTACATCTGCTATTTTTCTTTTTTTGTAACTTGTGGTATATCATTAGTATAATACCTCTTTCCGTTAAAGTATATAACTTTCAGTTAAAATATTATTTGTATTATCTAATTGAAAATTACTATCATACTTGGAAAAGGAGCGGAATTTTTGCATTTTCCAAATTTTAACCTACCTTTTAAAAATCTTATTGTTGCTATATTATAAATGTATTTATGAAAATATATAGTGTCCGTTCGTGCCGGTATAAGCATTACAACCTTTGTATTAGGCTTCAAGCTTTCCTCATAGCACTTTTGTACCCATCCTCTTAAAACTCTGCCATATGGAGGATTACAAAACGCTGTATATCCTTGCCAATCTTGTTTTAATCCATCATCATCAATAGTAAAATGTTTTTCACACTTATAGTTTTCATTTGTAGAACATGGATCAAGTGTGAAGTTAAATTCTTTATTTAAATTATCATAGAATTTTTGAGGTGTACTCCACAAATCCGTCTTACTGCTGAACATTAAATCAGTATTCATTTATTTTTTATCCTCCTTTTCAATGATTATTTTGCCACCCTTAATAGATATATTTACATTGTCACCTAACTTAATACCAACTTCTCTTAATTCTACCGTAAGCCTTACTATCAATGCTCCCCCAACCGTTCCAACTTTTCTTGTTATCATTTATAACACCACCTTTTCTATATTATATGCGTATCGTATCGAATTGTCAACAATTTATTTAAATAAGCAAAAAAAATAAACCCCTAGAAATATTCTAAGGGTATTTGTTATTTTATATTATTTACAAAGGTTTCTACTATATAATTTATAAGTTGGTTGCGGCTATAATGTTTTTCTTCACAAATGTGGTCTAGTCTATCAACTAACTCTAATTTCATAACTATATTAAAGGCTTTAGTTTCAATTTTCTTTTTAGTTTTAGTTGGTATTTTAAATATATCTTCTTTAGCTAGGCTAGTTTTGTTGGCTACTTTTTTAGTCTGTGTAGTTGGCTTATCTTCAATACTTACATATTGTCTAGTTGTGGAATTATATATATAACCATTTTTCTTAAATAAATCAGTTATTGTACTTTTGTTTAGTTTTAAATCTAAACTAATAGCACGTATGCTCTCACCATTTGATAGTCTGCTATTGATATTAATAACTTCTTCTATACTAAATTCCATGATACACCCCCATGTATATATTTATTAATAGTATACACCAAAAAAAATAAAACTACACCAGGAAATTAATCCTAATGTAGTCTAGTCTATAGTTTATCTTTATATCCTGTGCCTGTTGATGGATTGCTTAATATACCGGCTAATACGAGTACACCGAGCAACGCTGAACATATTTCGTTATAGTTTTCGGGCAGTACATCAACTCCGAAGCCTTGTAATATCATAGGAATTAAAGCGAGCATAGACACCCAAAGTCCTTTATTTTTAAATTTATTCATTAATAAAACCCCCTATTTTATATCTATAAAGGATTCAAACCCTTTAGCTTTTAATTCTGCGATTCTGTCATTAGCGTTATTTCTGCTATTAAATGATCCTGTTATAACGCGATAAAAAGTGTTAACATCAATATCTTTGTCTGCTTCTTTGACAACTTCTTTCTCTACAAAAGGAACTTTTAAATACTCGCATATACCACGCGCTATAATCTCAGCTATTTTTTCTGTGTTATTCATTATTAAAGTAGCGTCGAGAGGATTATCATGGAAGGCAGTCTCTAAGTACGCAGCAACTGCGGTAGTATAATTCAATTCATATAAATTATCATTTTTTCTGCATCCTCGGTCCTTAGTAGGTGTAAAGGCTTCTAATCTCTTATATATAGCGTTAGATAGTTTAAAGCCATTATTACTCACATACATACTTTGAGTACCTCTAACGGTCTTATTAAACGCATTAGAGTGTATAGCAATATGCATATCACACTTTAACTTATTACTTTCTGCAACCGCTTGTTGAAAAGTCATGCTTTTGTGACTAATATATACGGTTTCGCCACATCTTTCTAAAATATCTTTTAATGCTTCGCCTACTTTATGCATTTCATCTTGTTCAGTTCCGTAGTTCCCAAATCCGATATTATGATTTTGGTTTGATGGACTTAAATATATATTACTCATGTTCTTTCCTCCTTATTTTGTGATTAAGTACATTAGTGCAGCGGTTATAACTACTGTTATAGTGGTGTTTATAACTTGTTCCCATCTTTTATTAGGTTTGTCTGTTATGCCTTTTAGAATTGATGATAAAGAAGCCAAACTATCAAATATTTGTTTAACATATAATTTAGTTTCTATGTGTGATTCTTTTAAAAGTGTCATATCCCTAGAATGTTCTTTAATATCATTTTTCAATTCGACTATTTCTCCTTTTAAATAATTTATAGTATCTGTCATTGTGCAATTACAATTATCGTCCATTTGTAAAATTCCTCCTGTTGTTTAATTCATCAAAGATGGTATTATAAATTTATTCTCTATTTTTTTTAGTGGAATATATTTGCACTAGCGATATTAACGTATCTTTGCTAGTGCATTTTATTTCGTATTAAAAAAGCTCTAGTTTTTACACTAAAGCTTAATTTTATCTATGTGTTTTTAATTTGTAGTTTTTTCATCCTTTATTCCCTGTATATATTAAAGGTTTTTACATATTTTTGTAGAATACTACCACCAAAAGGAGGTGATAATATGTCAATGACTAAAATTTATTCAGATTATTGTCCTGAACTTAAAAATCAGAATTATTTATCTGTAGAATATGCACCAGTAAATATGTGTGGTGACCCTAAAACGTATTATAAATGTGTTGGTTATAAATGCGAACATCAAACCTTTAATGGATGCCAAACTGCAAATACAGAGAATGAATGCCCACTTTTTGCAAAAGTGCCTAGATCTTTTTAATTAATGCAGAGAATCTAACACCAGTCAACTTTGTAAGCTCTTCTGTTTTTGAATAGAAATCAAAGTCACATTTTTTTAAGTATTTACATGTTTCACAAGGCTTTGAAAAGTTTGTTATTGATTCATTTTTAACATCTTCAATTAAGCTTTGTAGATGCCATGCCATACAATATAAGTTTTTGGGTTGCTCTTGAACCGGTACTTCAGGGGCAACCTCTTTTTTATTTTCTTCCATCTTTTTCACCTCACTTTTCATATTTTTTTTGGTATTTTTAGATATAACAAAGAGGCTAGTTTTCTAACCTTTTGTGTCGCCATATTTTCCTATTGTCTTATTCTGTATCAAGAGTATACACATCTACAAATCTATAATCATAAAGTTCGTATTTATTAAATATTGAAACGTATTTGTACCCCAATATGCTTTTGTTGTAATATTGACCTCTATCAACAAAAAATGACATATCTTTAATAAATATTAACCCAACCAGTACTATAATAAAAGATAATCCGGCGAATTTATTTAAGTTGAATTTCATGTTTCTAACAAGATTTGGCATTAAGATTATTTCTAAAATAGTAAAATACTCTAATATTCTAGATAAAATTTGAACATTAGAAGCCGATATGAATATGACACTACCAATAAAATAGGTGTATATCTGGAACTTATCAAATTCACTAACATCTTTGCTTGGAATACTTTTATATAATGTATAAATCAATGCGAGTGAAATAATCCTTAATGCTATGGCGAATGGGTTGTATGATGATGCTTCATATAATGTAGACATTCCTAAAAATCTACCAATTTTAAGAATTAATTGGCTAGCATTTGAAAAACATATCAGTAATGACAACATCAATAATAAAAAATTGAATACCTTATTATTGAATGCTTTTTTATAAACTAACTTAATAAATGGGATTATCAATGTCACCACTGCTGAACTATGAAAAGTCATAGCTATTAATATTAGAATTACATATTTAAGTGTTTGTCCCTCTTTTAGGTATTTGTAATAAGCTGTAAAAAAATATAACTATTGCAATACCTTGTCTTAATGCACTGTTTACATAAATCGAATAATAAACTGAAAAGAAAATTAACAAAGACATTATTTTAAATTTAGAATTTTTATTTATAACTCTTAAGTACATAAACATAATCATTAAACTAATTCCAGCGATAAATACCTCGTAATTTAATTTAAAATATTTAAAAACACCCATTATTATTCTAAATCCTACATCTACATGTGATTGATTGCTAATTGCATCTTTGATTGTGCTTGGGTTAAGAGTATAATGAACTAAATAGCTGAAATAATCCATACCAAAACCGAATCTAAACATACTTAATAAAGTAAGTCCAATACCGAAAATGATGAATATAAATGTGTTATTCTTGATGCTTAAAAAACTGTAAAAACACACAAGTGACATACTTATGAAAATAATAATATATAGCATAGAATACCCCCTAAAATTAATCAATATAATTGTACCACATATTACTAATGATGTTAAATTATTTGAGTTTTTTATCCTTTAATGGAGTTGAATTTGAGGCACTGCAAATAGTGATATTCACAGTGCGTTAAACAATTACCATATCGCCAACGTTTGTACCCATTTTTACTGAATAATGATCTTATTGCGTCTTAACTACAGTTAAATCTACAGTAGCAACCCATCTAACATTTTGGCTTACATCACCTTTTGCTTTTAGTTGTAAACTTTGAGTAGGAGTATAAGCACCTGCTAAAAAATCCCATGTAGCACTATCAGCATAGACTTTTGTAACTGTATTACCTTTGACTACAACATCACCAGCACTTCTTGTTATTAATCCTTGTGCCACCCACATGCCTTGTTGTGTATCATCTTCATTCATAGCAACGCAATTTATTTTATAAGCTACAGTAGTGTGCAATGGTATTATCAAGTCTGTTAAATTAGTAGTAATAGGTATATAAGTAGATGTTGTACTTCTACCTTTGCAAGTTAATTTACTTGATTTTGCATCACCGGCTACGGTAAATTTACCACTTGCTAACACGTCCTCTGCCACCCAATCTGTACTGCCTTCTTTTCCATGCACTCTAGCATAATTTTTACTAACATTATTTGATTGACCACTAGCGAGTGCCTTATCACCACTTACAATATTAAATATTCCACCGCTAATATTCGAATAAAAACCACTTACGATATTATCGGTTCCACCACTAACATTTGAATAATTACCACTTACAGAGTTCCTTTCGCCACTTATAATGTTTCCCCCACGACTATTTACATTATTTGAGTTACCCCCAACAATAGCAGAATACACACCATTTACAATATTACTACGACCTCCAAGAATTACAGAGTATTCTGTTAAAGCTTGAATAACATTACTTAAACCACCAAAAATTGAACTATATTCACTGTTAACAACGTTGCTTAAACCACCTATAACATTTGAACAATTAGCAATTGCTCTATTTGTTATATCACCAAATGCAATTGACTTCTGACCATTCACAAAACTTTCAATATTTAAATTATTATATTCTTGACACCCTTCTGGTTTTTCCCATGTAGTAGGTGATGCAAAAGTTACTAGAGCAATCAAACCTGTCGTATCACCCATCATAATATTATCGTGAATTGTACCATTTTTCGAATGTCTCCAACAAGTAAACATTTGTCTAGCGCTTACCATATTATATACATTGCCATATATATTGTAACTTTCTAAGCCATGATTAAGTTCAACAAGTACACCAGTATTCATAGAACTATTACCATAAAACGAAAGATTCTTAACTTTTCCCCTATGTTCAGGAAAACCAAAAATATGACCAACACTACAACTATTAATTTTAGTGTTTTTTACAATTATACCGTCAACATCATAAGTAGTTCCACCTGTGGTAGTACCATCTAAGTTATATATTCCAGTGTGTTCACCATACATCTGTATTGGTCTTGCACCATTAATCATTGTTATTTCTTCTGCTTTAATATTGCTTACTCTACCATTTACTAATATGCAACTTGGTAAAGTTTTAGTGTATTCATTGTGTGCAAATTGATTAGCCATATTTAAATCTATTGTTCCTTTTCCACTGATAGTAACACTATCAATATAGGCTTCTTGCAACCCCATTCCAACTCTAATACCATAAAAAGGATTGACACCATAACAAGGCATCCAAAGTGAGTCTAAATTATGTCCTGTAACTGCACCAAATTGTATTGTTATACCTTTTTCTAATACTTGAACCCCACCAGTTATAGGAACATTTATTGCTTGCCAAGTTGTAAAACCACCATTCCAAAATCTAGTCCATTTGAAAGTATCAACTCCACCAACACTATCTATTTGTATACCATATACACTTGCGATTGTGTTGTCATACGTTCCACCTACAGTCAAATCATCTAGCGTAATAACAACATTACTAAAGTTTTTAATTATTTCTGCGGTAATGTTAAAAGTAGTTGAATTGTCAGCTACTTTTAATACTGCACCTAATGCTATTTCAATAGTAGATTTTTTATTTGCGTAGAGTATTGCTCCATTATTAATAGGATTATGAATATGTTCACCCTTTACAAATACAAATTTATCTCCAATAGCACCAGCATTATAAATTGTTTGTGGATTATCTGTTGTATTTATATAATGTGTTTGTTGAACAATATCAGCCAATGATGCAACAACACTTGCATCATCATAAACTTTAGTTTCAGTTCCATCAATCTTAATATTTCCATTTGTAGCAGAGCTTACAACTAAACTTCCAGTGCCAGCTTGCGCAATTAATATCCACTTTGTAATATCTGTAGGTAGGACTCCTATACAAGCAACAATATTTTGATAAGTACTACCCGCATAGGTAACTTTATTGAGCGGGATATAACTATGTGCATTGTCATAAACCTCTAATAACTTAAAAGCTGTGTTATTATTTTGCCTGATGGTTTCATTCGTTAATCTAGTACCTTCAGCAGTCGCTCTAGTACCTTCAGCAGTTACTCGACTTCCCTCACTTGTGACCCTCGCACTCTCTGCGGTTACTCTATTTCCCTCACTTGTAACTCTAGCACTTTCAGTTGTTACCCTAGATACTTCATTTGCTAGTCTTATTACCTCTTGCTCTTGAATTGCTCCACCTATTGCAATATCATTATCTAAATCTGTTTTAAGGACATTACCTATAGTAATATCACTTTTTAATGCTACATCTAGGGCATTGCCTGTAGTTATATCACCTTTCAATGCTGCATCTGTTATATCGCCTGTGGTTATATCACCTTTTAATTCAGCATCTAAGATATTACCAGTTGAAATATCTGCTTTTAAAGTTGTATCTAAGGCATCACCTGTAACAATATTGTTCTGTAAATCTACATTTAATGCTTCAACTGTTGGGATACTTAGTACCGCATCATTAACCGCATTAAGTGCATTCGTTAAGGCAGTAAACTCGCTGGTACTCTCTATAGCTAAATCATCCCTCACGTTTTCATTTACTGTAAAATTAAAAGTAACACTAGTTAGAATCTCACCAGCATCGCCATATATTGTAATTTCACTCGCAACAGGTCCAGCATAACTTAATGCTTGAGTAGTTAATAGACGACTTATTTTACCAGTTAAAACATCATCTAACGTGCAATCCAAAAATACTTTTGTATCGTCTGCTTTTTGAAAATATATTCTTGAAGTTGTGCCTGTTAAATCATATGTGAGTGAATTGTTGAAAATATTAATTACAAATTTATGACTATCAGTATCATTTTTTTTAATAACGATAGATTTATTCATATTTATTTTATTTGCTAAATCTATGTTGATAACATGATCTATAGGGTTTATCATTTATAACCACCTCCATTTTTAAATTAAAAAAGCAACCCTATTGAGTTGCTTCGTTTTTTTGTAATACCTCTGTAACACTTTTCTGATATTTTTCTCTTTCCTTATTTACTATCTGTGATGTTTCCATGTCTATTCGTTGTTTTATATCAACTAAAATAAGCTGCAATATTGTTGCGGGTAATTTAGCATTTACCATTTCCTTAAATATACTTTCTTTTGCATCTTCTATCTTTAAATTTATACTTCTTTCCACTGCCATTTTATATTCCTCCTATTAAAGTTGTTTACTTGTTCCATCCTTAGCATATACCCATGTGCCTGTATCTCTTATGTCTAAATAAGAACCTGCATTTGCGTGTAAAATTAATCTGTTTGTCAAACATTCTAAATAGCAACCGTTTGGTAAATATATATATTGACCATCTGGTTGAATTGCACCACCATAGTTATTATCAACCCAATTTTCTGTTGCTATATCATCATAATTTATTTTTCCACCAATTTCAGTTAAATAACTTCTAACACTACCAACACTATTTAATACAAATATTCCTGCTCCAGATGTACCATCAGCATACAATGCAATTTTTACATCATCTGCACTATCTGATAAATTAATTATTCCTGCATCGTATGAACTATCAATTCCGATGCCAACTCGTTTAGATGCTAAACTATCATTATATAAACCAATTGTTCCGCCAACATTATCACCACCTCCAGTTTCAGAACCGATGCGCACATTTGGATTACCATTCATATCATTTATATCTAATATTCCACCATTAGCATCTACTGTAAATTCTGCGAATATTGTTGCACCACTAACTTGTTGAATTGCTGTACCTTGTAATAGTCCACCAAATATATTTGGAGAAATAATACTTGTACCACTTCCTAAAGTTAAGCTTACACCATCATATATAATTCCATCGTCAGCAAAGTTGAATGTTCCATCCGTCATATTTATTTCAGTTTCACCATTTATTGATTGTAATAATCCGGTTTTAATTAAGTTAGCATTTAATATGCCAGTGGTTATATAATCAGCCACAATAGAGCCATCTTGTGTAATTGCAGTATCATACGGACCGTTTATGCCGGTGCTACTATGCCCAAAGCCTCCCATATTCCACCGCCATACATCTAATGCGGTGTTTACATCTGCCGTATCCATAATTAAGATTTCATAGGGCTTGCCTGCTTCATCTTGTCTTATAACTACATTGCCACCTTCAGACCCAGTTATTAACTTTGTGGCATTATCTATAGCCTTTTGATAATCTGATTTTACTTGGACTATATCTTTTTTAACTTCTTGAATTGAATTATTAATAGTTGTTGCTAAATTAGGTTTAAAACTTCCTAACTCGATTTTTTCAATTCTGTCTGTTAATATATTTTTAGTTATTTTTATTACTTTTGCTTTTAAATTTATGCCTAGTTTGCTATGCTTTATTGTTACTGTATCACCTAAATAAACTCTTTCTAATACTGCATAATTTTTATATTCTTCTGTGCATTTCAAAGAAATAAAGTTTATTTTGTAGTTAAATTGAGGAATATCTATTTTATTATTTGTCATGTATTCTTGTCCCGCAACTCTTAAAGGGTTCACTGCTTCATAATCACTTAATTCAATAACTTTGATTTTAGGGTGCGAAAAATTGTTAATATAAGGACTATCAATATATTTTTCTGTTAATAATAAACCATCTTTGCCTACTGGCATTAATCTAGTACATATACCATCTGTGTCTAAAGTTTCTTCTATCCCTTGAACATTCTTACCATAGCTAACTAAAACCCCTCTGTCTAATCCTCTAGCCCCTAATAATTTAATAGTGTAGTTATCTCTAACTAACTCGCCACCAATATTATTAATTAATCCATCAGTACCCATAATACTTTCAACTACATTTTTTCTAACGAACTGTGTATTTGCTAATATTGAAACATCACTCATTGAAGTGAAACTATGCGCATATTGAGTATTTGTGAGTATTGCATCTAAAGCACCAGCGCCGTTTATATTCGTCAATGTTATATCTTCTAAAAAATTATCAAGTAAATCATAATAGATATGCCTTAAATTCACCGAGATGGATGTTAGTTTCTTTACTTTATGATAAATACGATACAGTTGATCACCTATCTTGGCTATATTACCTTCTAAAAGATATTGCCATTTCCCTCGTTCATCAATTGGGTACTCAATCGTAGCTTCAAAAACTGAATTTAACTCTTCGGTTACTACGCAACTGATACAGTCTGAAAGCACTATTACTCCATTGTGTTCAAAATTTGTCTCTTTACTATTATAAATTGATATTATATTAATCACCTCATTTTTACTTGAAAAAAGAAGCCTAATTATAAGCTTCTTTAAATTTTATATATATCTAAAATTTGGAGTTATCTCAATTGAAGTTACTGAACCGGTGAAACTAATAGGGTTATTTCCTGGTATTAATTGACTAAACTCACCATTCATTTGATTATTTAATAGCTGAGTCCCTTTATATGCATCCATTAGGTCAGAATCTAAAGTCACATAATCAACAATATTAGTTAATGTAACAACTTTGCTATTAATAGTAAGTGTAATAGCCCCCGTGCCGAATATTTTTATAATAGGCAGACTAGTATTACCTGTACCATTATAAATAGTTCCCGTGTTTGTTAATGTTATTAATTCTTCGCCTATACTAAGTTTGTACGGTTGGACCTTAAACATCAAAGGAAATTCACCAAAAGTCTTTAACGATTGCGATATATCTATTTTATTAATTATTCTAGCTTGATATTTATAATCGGGATCCCAACTAAATATCAAATCACTAGATGTGTTCATTAACCATGCTTTAACTTCTTCAATTCTGCTTTCATCCATAATTGTACATTCAAGAGGGAGGATATAACTTTTCCTAGTTTTATAATCTATTGTTAGATTGCCATCCCTACCCGGTAATTCGTACTCATCTATATTGTTTTCGGGAACTACGCTAGGAGGGAGTTTGTTTATAATAATCCCAAAATCTTCGTATGAATCTTTGCTGTTATAAATAAAACTTGGAAACATCTAAGCCCCTCCTAATTCTTTCTTTTTAATGTAATAACTTAATTCTTCTGCTAATTCTTCAACGTCTTGTTTTCTTTCGTTTACAAATGTTTCAATAATTAAATTAAAGCCTTTGTCATTCCTTTTAGCCATATCCATACTTTTTTTATTATCATATATTTTAGTACCCTTTTGTAAACTCATAAGTTCCGGACCCTCTTCTCCTACCCATGTAAGACCGCCTTGGAAATTATTTGTTCCTCTTGCGTTGGCAACGGGTGGTCTTGCACCGCCATATGGTGAACCAGTATCGATGCCGCCAAATTGTGATGTAGAACCACTAGTTGTATATTCTGTATTAACGGTGGCATTTTTATCTTCTATTTCCGTTCCATTAAACCAATCAAGAGCATCTTGAACTCCCTCAATAACTGTTTTAATGCCACCGAATATTGCACTAAACAATTCAGCCACATCATCAAGACCCGGTTTAATAAAGTCATAAATGCCTTTTACAACTTCTATCACCATTGCTACTATGTCTATTACTAATTTTACCGCTACAACTATTAATGGGAATACTAGTTCAAAAATCGCTTGAATACCCGGCATTGCTTTTTTAACCGTATCCCATAGCCCTTCTATAATAGGCATTACACTATCCCTTATCACCTGTACTAAATGATCAAAGCTTGGTTTTATATAATCATAAGCTTTCATAACTGCATCTTTTATAGCTGGGAAATTCTTAAAGAACCATTCAGCCATTGCTTTATAAATAGGGATAACTATATTTGTAATGTAATCACCTACAAGTTTAAATACACCTTTGATTATATCAAACGCAATTTTAACTGCCTCTTTTATTTGTGGCATATATGGTTTAATCCATTCCCAAAATTTCTTAAATGCTGGGATTAATACATCTTTTATTATATTACCAACCGAAGTGAACACATCACCTACAACTTGCATAGCGCCATCTATAAACTTTTGAATTTCCGGCATATGTTCAATAACCCACTCTAAAAAATCGTTAAATATAGGCAATAGTTTTTCTCCTAAAGTTATCATTATAACATCAAAAGAAGCCTTCATTTTTTTCATCATTGCATCTGTTGTAGCTTGTTGAATTTTAAATGCTTCATTGGTCGCTCCAGCTGCTTTTGCCATTGCTTTGGTTTTCTCTGTGAATTCATCTGATTGCGAGCCTGTTAATGCTAATACTGCGGTTCCAGCTTCAACGCTACCAAACATATTAACGAGTTCTGTGTCGCTTCCTCCAGCTGCTTTTTTTAAACCTTTTAATGCTCCATCAAGACCAAGACTTTCAATTGCTGCATCCCCTGTTTTAAATCCCATAGTTTCTAATGCTTTTGACATGCTGTCTGTCGGCTTCATAAATCCTTGTATAACTCCACGAAGTTGAGTACTAACTTCAGCGGTGTCTCCAGTAACACCAGTTAATGTAGCCATACTTCCAAAAAGTTCCTCTTGTTTAACATTCATAGCACCAGCTAAAGGGATTACCTTACCCATACTTGAGGCAAGTTCTGGGAATGTTGTTTGACCCAATCTTACTGTTTCAAATGCCAAATCCGAAGCTTTTTGTGTTGCTTCTACGCTAGTATCACCGTAACCTTTAGTAACCGCGGATAATAGATTAACGGAATCTGTTACAGTAGCATTACCAGCATCAGCACCCTTTGCTGATATTTCTAATATCTTCATGGCATCATCTGTCTCACCGAATGCACTAACAACTTGGTACAAACCATCAGTTAATAATTTAGTACTCGTGCCTGTTTTGACCGACATTTTTTTAACTTCGTCACCCATGCCTTTAATTTTGGCTTTAACGTCTCCATCTAAGAGAGTAGCAACGTTAGCCATTTGTTTTTCGTAGGATACTGCTGCATTAAGCGCTATACCACCAATTGCTGCGGCTGCTGTTCCCGCTGCAAGCACCATTGCACCGCCCCATTTTGCAGCGGTTTTTATTCCATTTCCAAGCGCACCATCAGCACGTCTTGCACTACCTTCAATTTCTCCTAAACTTCTACTCGCCCCGTTATCCCTTAAAAATATCTCTCCAAACAACTCAAATGCTCTCATTCTTTCTTTGCACCTCCCATAGAGGATAAAATTTTATCTACTTTGTTTTGAATTTCTTCTTTAGTTTCGCTTTTAACTTTTGTTTCTGTTTTATTGAAATAATCTTCAAAACTTACATAAGGAATTTCACCAGACTTCATAAACTTATAATCAACTAAATATTGTCCATAAGCTTTTGCGCTTTGTTCCTTTTCATTTGCTTTTAAAACTAATTTAATTACTGTCCTTAATTTTTGTCTACATATATAAGAGTAGTCGAAGCTATGAACTAAAATAATAATGTTTTCCCATTCCAATTCATAGGCTAAATAAAAAGTTCTTTTATATCCTCGTCATTTAGTAAAGTTTTTAATGCTAATATAGACTTAACTAAGCCTTGTTCTTTAACAATTTCAATATCTATATCTTGAACTATAGAAACAATCTCAAATATTTCTTCATTGATTGATTTTGCGTTTTGAAATACTAATATAAAGACAGTATCAAGAAGCACATCAAGTCCAATCTTCTTTGCCATTTCCTCCTTACTCAATCCCTCGTGTTTTGCAACTGCTTTCTGTGCCTGTGATTTCATATATTCTTTAACTTCTAATTTCTCATAAATGCTACCTATTAGTGGCAGTAAATCAATCGCTTTTTCTGTACTTAACATAAATACCTCCTAAAATTAAAGAGAGCCATAAGGCTCCCTATTTTTTTATACTGTTGTGAAATTTATTATATTGTTTTGCACTAGCGAATTTCCACTTATATCTTTTATATTAGTTGTAGCAAGCGCTGTATACTCAGTAGCTGTTATTAAATCTGTTATCGGTGTAAATGTAACTGTGAGCTTGTCGAATGACTGTGTTAATGCTCCAGCCACTGGAACTCCCGCTTCTAATAATAAGAAGTTTGCACTACTTACGCTAACATTTGTAATAGCTTCACTAAACGTCCATATTATAGCCGAATTCAATGCAACCGTTGTTTCTAAATCAGCCGGAACTACTGTAACTGTAGGTGGTTCCGTATCACCGGTAATTTTAGGATTATAAATAGTAAATGGTACTACTCCTTGTGTTGTTGGGCCATAATGTCCCGTAAATAGTGCTTCCATTGTACCTTCGTTTTTGTCTTCACTCGCAAGCGTTAATCCTTGCAGATTGATAGCATTTGAAACTTGGATTATAATAGGTGAAGCAGATCCACTTATAGTACCTATATAAGTTATATTAGTAAGATAATCGGCATCCTCTATTTTATCTTTACCCGTTACGATATCGTATGTTGCTTCCGTAGCACTATCCACCGAAGATGCACCTAATAGTGCTTGAAAGTTTGCAGTAGTCATTTCTAACATTGTGCCTTTTAAGGTTACCACCCAATTATCGATACGATTAAATCCAGCGGTATTTTCTTTAATTCCATCTGCTACAATTGCTCTAACTGTTGGAATAGCTGCGAACTCTCCGCCACCTCTTGTAAGTCCTAAAAGTTTAGCAGCTGCGGTTGCTACTGTATCTGTTGCCATGTCAAAGTTTTTATAAAATGCGCCCGAATCCAACATAAAATGTTTAGGTGATTCTGCGGTATATCCGTTCATTTTAACCCCTCCTGTATAATTTAATATTGTATCTTAATCTACGTCTATCTATTATTGGATCTTCATCCGGTATATTTAATTTATAAGGATTATCCCTATATATTTTGCATTGGAAATTAGCATCTAAATTTGATAACCTGTTTAGTTTTTTATCTACATTATCTGTAATAGTTTCTAATTCCACTATATCGCCCGTATTGGTCCATACGTCTACTTCTAATACTGTGTCCTCTCTAACTTCTACTTCGCTTGTATTGGGCATGCGATAAACTACATAAGGATATTCTGTGCCTTGTGGTGCTTTCTCAAAATAAGTCTTGGTATAAACTGATTGTATCTGCTCGTATATAAAAGTAAGTAAGTCCATCATGTTAATCACCCACTCCATGTAATTCTCTTTCTGTGATTCCTTTAATTTCGTCTATGTTTTCTTCTACTGAACCTGTTAACACCCTCTGTGCATCCTGTTTACTCGTTCCGAACTCCACAAAGGCGGCATATTCAGTATTGTTTGCAACGATAACACTCTTTTCTTGCACCTCATGCTCCCACGAACTTTTAAGCCTGCCGCTTACAACCGGACTTCTCGAAACTGCTTCACCATCAACATATAAGCCTATTTTTTCTAGTGCCCTTTGCTCTGCTCTTTCCATTTCAGCCATCACTTCTCTGCGGTTACTTCTAAATGTCATTCTATCAACTCCAAATCAACTTGATAAAATTCTCTTTTGTTATCAATTAATTTAACATCATACAAATGACTATTATAAGAAATTCTATCCTTTTCTTTTATGTCGGTTATAAAAAAATAAAGTCTATGAGTAGAATATACCGTGACTTTATCTGCGCTTACTCTTTCACCACCGTTTAAAGTCCGTATATAGCCCTCTGTGTCCTCTAAATCATTCCATGCCATAATTGTATTGCCGAACGTTCCAAGTGTTGCAGTAAGTCTGCTAATCGTTAATGGCTCAAAGTATTCTACAAATTCTTCTATCATACAAACTTCACCAACGCTCTAGGTAACAAAGCCATAACATCAGCCGGTAAACCCATAGGTCCACTTGCACCACTTGAAATATAAGAAATACTTAAATCTCCTATTTTCTTACTAGCTATGCCACTTTTAACACCATCTAAATATTGAATACCTCTAGCAATAAATAACTGTACACCACCCGGAATAGTTACGCTAAAATCTCTATTAGTTTTATCCTCTGCTACTCCTAAGAGAATAGGTATCATAGCTTCATAATAAACATCTTTACTTACATTTAATATATCTATATTAAGCAATGTTTTAACATCTTCAGCGGTCATGTTTTCCCTCCTATAAAAAAGAGAGGGGAATTAACCCCTCCTTAATTAAACTATTTTGAATTTAAATTCAGCAAGTGCAATGTTTTTCATCTTTTTCTTTTTAGTCCAGTTTGTGGCTGCTTCAAGTTGTACATTCGTAGGTGAAACGGGTGCAGCAACAGGCTCATTCCATTCAACACCTAGTGGATGTAGTACGAATTGTTTTCTATTGATTAAAGCACTTTCTCCAAGTCCTTTAAGTGGTGCTCTATAAATTTCACTTGATACAATTCCCTCATTAGATTCTACGAATCCCATTGCGCCGCCACCAAACAAGTACATTGAACCTTTTTTAGTTCCATTGTCATACGGTACAGCATCATCCATAATTACTCTAGCGTTTAGTGGAGTATATACGCTTATAGTTCCATTACCATCACTAGCAGGAACTGTTGCGATTTGATCTTGTTTAAGCATATAAGCATATACTGCACTGTGTACACTAACCGCAGTTAATTTATCAGCTGCATCGCCTAATATAAATTTAGTATCTATTGCGCCGGATGAGTTAAACAATGCTAAGTCACCAACTAATGCGGATATATCATTAACATGGTCTGTCAGTGAAGCAAATACACCTTTACAAGTACTTAAAAGTATTTTAGTATATTCTGCTGCCCAATAATCAGCGTAAGCGTTTGCGATTCTATCCATTACATCGTCACCACTTAAAAGACTTGCTAATTGATTTTCACCAAACGCTTTTACTCTTAATTGACGTCTTGCAGTATCTTCACTTGTAGTAATTCCACCTAATCCCATGTCTGCTGTTTCAGATGGGATTTCTGAATTACCTGTTAATGCTTTTGTAAAAGGCATGATTATTGATTTACCACCCATTGAAAGTAGTTTTGCTAATTGTGGATTAGCCACCATTATTCCGCTCGCAAAGAATGCGTTTTTATCTGTTGCCATTTCTGCCACGTATGCGTCGAAATTCTCCGGTACTATCATGTTTGTTAAAGTTGTTAAAGCCATTTATAATTCCTCCTCTATTTCGCTGCTGCTCTTAATTGAGCCGCTAACGTCGGATCATTCTTTTCTAAAATTCCTTGTTGTGTAAGTGAATATGATTCTTTCTTATATGGATTGACAGTGCTACCGCCACCATTTCCACCTTGTGGCTCTCTGCCACCTTGTTTAAATCGTTCTTCTACTGCTGCCTTTACTGCATTAGTAAACTCTGTTTCTAGTTTTGATATATTGCCTGTTGTTTTTTCTACATCATCAGCAATAAAAAAATCGACTAAATTTAAAGGGAGTTTTTTCTCACTTGCAAGTTTATAAGCCTCTGATTTTAATTCTTTTAATACAGAATCTTTTTTAATGCCTTGAATTTCAAATTTTAACTTTTCTAACTCTATATCTTTTGGATCTTTATCCGGAAATCTTTTTTTAACTTCTCCATCAATAAGAGTTTCAAGGTTATTTTGTTTCCATGTTTCAATCCCTTTAGTAAAATAACTATCCTTTGAAGATTGCATCCACTTCTTAGCATCATCATCCGTATTTATAAACTCACTAACTCCATCAAGTGTAAGAGGTTTCTCAAACCCTTTAACGTAGTCTTGAACTTCTTCACTCTCTTTATTTGCTTCTAAATATTCTTTTATTTCTTTTATATCCATTTTTAACTCCTCCACCCTCCGCAGTTACTTTCGTCCCTGTGAGTGCTTACTTTATTATTAACCTTTTATCGTCTTGATAATTTTGGACGAAATAAAAAGCCTTATTTCTAAGACTTAATTAACCTGTTGATTCTATACGTTTTAAAACTGTTTTTGGTATACCGCTTTTAGTAGGATAGCTTTTACTTCTTGACCTGTGAGTTGTTGCAAAATATCCATCTTCATCCTTTGCGATAGTTACTCCATATTTTATGCCATCTTTTTTAATACTTCTTTGCAATACTTTTGTTATTTTTTTAGACATATATCCTCCCATAATAAAAACACCCTGTTAAGGATGCCTTAATAATTCTTTAATATCATAACCTTTGTACATACGTCTTGATTCTAACTCTATATAGTCCTTTGTAGCCTGTGTAGTATCCTTTTGATTGTATACGTGTACTAATATGTTAAATAGCTTTCGTGGTGCGGCAAGTCCTGTTAATTCAATATTCATTTTGTTCAGTAACTTTTGTTATTTTAAAAGGATTTTTCTCATATTCGATTATAAATTTTTTATTGCAAACATCACAGGATATTTCAGGAATAAAAGAGTTCTCAGGAAATTTTGCTTCTAACATACCTTTGTGACATATCGGACATACACAATCAAACCTAGTTATTGTTTTCATATAATCTAATGCCATACAATCACCCCTACCTATATTATACCATTATTTAATACCTTTTATATCTTTTACTTATTCTATTAGCTATAAAATCGCATACCTTTTCATCAGCTAAACATTTGTAAACTTCATCAACGGAATTTATACCTCGTTTTCTACATTTTTTAATAATACTATTATTTAATTTGTTAAATATAAATCTTAATATTTTAACTTTATAAATAATAAAATGCATATATTCATGTGCTATTACATTGTTTATATTTCTATTTGTTTTATTGCAGTTATATAAATAAACCTTAACTATATTCGGTTCAATAAATTCACCACAATAATTTGTTTCTGTTAAATCATATTCAATATTCATATTATCACCTACTATTAGTATATCCTATTTAATACCTTTAAGTGCTTCCCATTCCATATAATTCATTTGTGGAATTAATACAGTTTTATTGTTTTACATTTAAAAACACCCTATTTCTAAGGTGTTAATTCAACTTTTATATTTACATTTTTAGTTATAAACCTTATATACTCTGATACGGTCAAACCTAATTTAACCGCGTCTTCTGTTATTTTCTTATGTTCTTCTTTACTAAGTCTTATGTTTAAGGTAGCCATTATTAAACACCAAATATCGAATTTTCTTCTACACATTCTGGTGCTTTTATTTCTATGTGTATTTTATCAAGTAATACTGCTAACTGTTCTTTTTCTTCTAACATTTTATTAAATGTTTCTTTATCCATTGTAGCCACTTCATTATTAAGATTTTCTCTTGCTTCATATAAATTGTTGTATATAACTCTCAATTCTGTTTTATTAAATTCCATTTTTAATATCCCCTCTCATGTAGGTTATTTCCTAACCTCTAAGTATATTGTACTGCTAATCGCATTACATGTCAAGAGGTATTATAAATTTATTTTACGTAATATTTGCAGTCTTTATGCTCAAATTGTATTTCTTTAGGAATGTCTTTTTTATATACTTTACAAATAGAATTTTTAAACAGTTTGCAAGTAGTACATAGCGGTGTTTTTATACTAGCTTCACCTTTCTCATATTGGTATTTACTCATAAAAAACCTCCCCTATTAACTTAATATAACCCTTCATTTGTTTCTCGCCTGTTGGTACTAATTTTTGTTCGTAGTCTTGACCAAATATCGATTCCTCTCCTATTGGTTTAGTTAAATCATCTACTTGTTTCATTTTATCAGTAGCTACTTTGCGAGTATCTTCAACGCTAGTTATTCTTATTCTTGAATTATTTATTAAAAGAATTTCATCTTCATTGTTTAATGAGTATTCCCCTAATTCTAATCCATGGTAGCCTTTAGGTACTTTGATTTCTAAGAGTACATCATCGCCCCTTAGTCTTTTGCCATTTTCCATAAAATTATGTGAAGCAACGTCTATATTTTTACTTGTACTCATGAATGCTTTGTCTGATATTTCAGCACCTATTAAACGAGTTGGATCTTGTTTTACTATATTGCTATATTGCCCTAGTGCTTTTGATGACATACCCCTATAAACTTGTGTTTCCTTTGCTAATTCTGTTTTCTTTAAAATATTTTCTAATCTAGGAACATAAACCGCGGCGGATTCATCTACATTAAATCCCGCTCTTTTTCTTATAGACTGATTAATCGCATTACCAAAGTTTTTATATCCTTTTATTGCTTCGGTTTCTGTTTCTGTTAAATCACTCATTTTGTTAATTGTGTTTTCTTTGTTAGTAACACCTTTTAAAGATTTCCATTCTGCATATGTTGTATTGGGAACTAATACAGTTTTGCCTTGTGCATCCCTTGTGGCCCTTAACTTAGGACTTAAACCATCCACCTCGTAACGAATTGCACACCTACAATTAATATCATCTGCTGCAAGTCCTAGACTACCCGGCGCTAATCCATAACCACCTATAGAAGAAGTAAAGTTTTCTTTTACTCCTATTTTTACACCATCTAGTGATTGATGGGAGTTTCTTGTTTTAGCATCTAATGTGGCATCCCATACTTTCAACATGTTAATGCCTAATTCATCTGCCCTAATTCCAGCATCTAACCGAGATTGATTTAATATTCTATGTGTTTCTGTTTGTGCCACTCTAATAGCTTTACTTGCATCACCATCAAATCTACCTTTGATTCTTTTGGCTATCTTACCATAACCCTCACCTCTAATTAAACCCTGTGTTATTTCACTTTTAACATTAATAATAATATCGCTTCTGTGTTTCTCTAACCTCTCGGATAGTGTTAACCCACTTATTGGATTTTCAATAGCTGAGTTTATAGTGCCCATATTAACCATTACAAACTTAGAATTAACACTTGTTTCTGATTCTATTGCATAACTCGTACCTAAATAACTTTCATTATAAACACTCTTTAACAACTCTTTTGTATCCTTCCCATTAGCCTTATATACACTCGCTAGTTTATTACTAACCTCGTCATTAAGCGCCTTTAAACGGTTATATTTAGCCATTCCGCTATATGTTAAAGTGCCATCTTTTGAATACTTTTCGTAATACATTGCTAAACTGCTTCTAGTTTCATTCAATGCCCTAGAAAACTCTTTTATAATTTCTTTCTGTGTGTTTTTACTCATTTTTTCTATTGCTATATCTGTAGCGGAGAGTTTACTATTTAGTGACATTTGTTATCACCCTCTTTATTTGGAATACTAAACTTTTTCATATCTTTTATTAAATATATCTGCTTTGCATGGATAAAACTTTCTATTGTCTGTTGGAAAAGGTTCTTTAATAACATAATCCCCCATATCCGCTTTCATTTCTCCCGCTTTAGTTTTAATAATCAAATCTCCTACTTGACAACCTCCATTAACTAAATCAATTCTAAAAGCTTCACCCTCTAAGGTAACTCTTTGGTTTTCGCTTTCTGTTAAGAAATCAAACATTTCATTCTGATTTTTACCAGTCCAACATAGGAAATCTATTACTATTTCTCTGCTTTTAGCTTTCATATTTTCCCCTCACTTTTATAAATTTGTATCAACATTATTTAAATCTACTGTTGTAGTTCCTTGTTCTTCTGCTATAGTGTCCATTTCATATGGTACATCCTCAACAAATGGTAATAAGCTTAATATCGTCCTGTCTGATACAATACCTTTAAATTTCGTTGCTACATCACCTAAATAAGAGAGGTCTACCGGTATACTTCTTTTAAACGTAAAAAATACATCTAAATAATTTAATTCAATCCCTTTAGTATTCCAACTTGAAGATATAACTTTGAACATACTTCTCAATCCTGTTGTAAATTTACGTTCTTTTGTAATAGCCTTAAATTCTAGTGATAATAATTTCCATTTCCTGCTCTCACCACTTTGTGAAGCACCCGAGAAACTTTCGTCGCTCATATCTACGCTTGAACTAAATTTATATATATTTTGATTCAATGTTTTTTTATGATTTTCAAGAAATACATCATTAATCTGTTTAGTAATGAAATCTACATCAGCGCCCTCTGGCAAACTAAATGCACCTGTATTCTTTGCTTGTTCTTTTGTATCTGCATCTATCTCGCAACCTTTAAACTTCATATAAGCAAGCCTAAATTCCTCTAGTTCATTTTGACTATCGCTAATAAGATTATCATAACTATCAATAAGATTTTCTACTTTATCAAAATCGCCCTGTTCTTCATCGTTATTTAAAAATTCTATTATAGGCATATAAGAGAATAAATGTGCTTGTGTATCTATTTCTGTATAATCACCCTCGCCATTATTACTATATGTTGTCCAGTTTAATTTATCGTAAAATTCTACGTTATTGACTTCTTTACCCTCTACATTAAATGTATTATAAATACGAAATGCGTATACTATATCATTTCTATTGTCCTTTAACACAATAACATCCCAAGGATTAAGATTGATAACTCTTTCAAAACCATCTGTGTCTATATAGCACAGCCGATAAGTTTTCCCACATATAGCTTGAAGTTTTCCTGTCTCACTATCCAAATCACTAACATTATTCATCAATCCAAATTCGCTTAGTTTTAAATTAAGTTCTTTAAACTTGTTTTCTTGATACATATTTTTATCGACTTGATATGCAATAGGCTTACCGAATACATAGCCGGTAGATTCTAAAACAATTGTACCTCTATAGTCATTATTAATTTTATTATTAACTTTTGTAGCATCATCAAACTCTCTATCTTGTATTTTTAATTCATCCGCTTTGAATTGACTATATTTCTTTTTTAAATCAGTGCTAACGATAGCGAAATCTTCTAATAACTCTTTTAACATTTCAGAGTTCATCACTTGACCAGCTTTTAATTGTGCCAATATTTTACTTTGTATGTCTGTCACTTAATCACCCCTTTTCTTTTGCATATATTAATTACTCATTAAAAATCCTTCATCCTTGAAACTATCTGCTACAAGTTCATAATAAGAATCAACTTTCATATTAGGTTTGTTTAAAAACTTTTGTAAACTTTCCTCATTTTCAGCAACTACTATATGTCTTTCGTTCTTTTCCATAACAAAATAATATTTCATATTAACACTCCTTAATTTTTATTTTTCTAATAGATTTAAAATAATTATTCACAAATAATATTTAATTTTCTATCCCATTGAAATAACTTTTCTATTTTTTTTTAGTAAGTTGTCTATTTATATGTCCGTTAACTTCACAGAAATCATTTTCTCTTTGTAAAAGTTTTCTAGCATACTCGTCGTAATAAATTACATTCCCCATTATTTTCACCCCTTTTATCATTTCTAATTGAGAATACCACCCTAAAAACTACATATATGCAATTAAATTCTTACCCAACGGTGGGAGAAGTTAACTAAACCCTTTAAAATAGCCATTCTATATTTTATAAAAACGTCGTGAAACCCACATTTCTCGACATTTACAGTTTGTTAACATTAAATAATCGTTGTTGCAGTGTAGCAAGCACTAGCTACCATTTTCTTTAACTGCGACAATTCTTTCATTCGCTATATTAAAATAGCCTGTATCAAGTTCAAACCCTATAAATCTACGGTTTGTATTAATACAAGCTATCGAAGTCGTTCCACTACCTATAAATGGATCTAAAACTATATCATTTTCTTTGCTGCTAATTTGTATCATGCTATTATATACATCAATACTCTTTTGAGCAGGATGGACTAACTTAGAATTATGTTCTATTGCTTTGCACCAATCCCAATAAGCCGGTAATCTATTAACATATGGTGGAGCGTTAAATCTTTTATCATTTCTATAGCTTTCAGATGTTTTTTTTAGTTTCGTATTCTCAAATTTTTTTCTACCTTTATTGAAATACATGATTAATTCAAACCTTGTAACAAAACTAGCTTGTAAATCTCCACATTTGCTATTAGTAGGTACAATTATTAAATTTTTAAACTTGAAGCCATTTTTTATAAAAGCATTATACATTTGAGGGTATACATCTGCCCTTGTAAAACAATACAACGCTGAATCATCCTTTAATACTCGATAACTCTCATTTGCGAAATCTTGAAACCAATCTAAGTTATCGTCATTTTTTATTTTATCAAATTTATCTTTTTTAAAATTGCTTCGATAGTTTATTCCAAAAGGTGGATCGGTAGAAATTAAGTCAATACTATTATTGTCAATCTGCCTCATACCTTTTGATTGGTCTATATTATAAATCTTATCAAGTTCCAATTAATCACCTCATTTTAATATAATGACTTCGCAGCTTTTACTTTTGTAGACTTATTAACATCTTCTAGTGCATACCTTAAAGCATCTAAAATATGATTATCTCTATCTACTGGAATAGGTAATACATTTCCGTTCTTGTCCTCTTTCCACTTATATTTACTAAATTCTGCTTTTGTATTAGTGCATCTTGGATGAATTATTATTTCTAAACCTTGTAAAAACTTAATACCATATTCAATGGACCCGGGACCTTTCTTTGCACTTACTGCATTAACTCTTAATCGTCTAAAGTCTGCCACACTCTTAGGCTCTGCGCTATCACACACAACCCTTTCCCTATTAATGATGTTTAGTACCATTGGTGCTGATTCTTCATTTAATAAGCCTGTAGCTTCTATTTCATTGCATATATAAAGCCTGTTCCTCGTCTTATCGTAGTGGCTTCTTATAAATGCAAAAGGATCAGCGCCGAAGCCCCAATCAAGTCCGTTCTTGTAATTATCAAAGGTTGCTTCTATGTCTGTGAAATCTTCTACTCTCCAATTCTTGAATATTACTGCCCCTAATACACCCCAACAACCCATTGTGTAGACGGAATAGTAATATAAGTCGGTTTCATTCTCTAATGCGTTTACATCATCCTGTGTGAGGAATGCATTGTCTTTGTATATGGTCTTTAGTATGCTTGTATCATTCTTCTCTACATATTGTTTATCATCTTCCCATATGTCAAAGTAATTAGTATATATCCAGTGATCCTTAAGTATAGGATTGAAGCTTAATGTCATTCTCTTTTTAAATTTACTGCGACCTCTTAACCTTTTGTCTAACTGCTTAATAGACTTATACTCGCATTCTGTTGCTTCTTCGACCCAAATATCAGTTACAACGCCACTGATTGGCGTAATACTCTTAATTTTTTCTACATCATCAAGCCCAGCGAATAGTATTTGCTTATTATTTAAAGTACAAGTAATTATTAAATCAGTTTTATTAATAGTAAAATACTCACTTAATTTAAATGCACTTATAGCTTTTGTTATTTCATTAAGGCATGACCTTTTTATAGTAGCTTGAACGTTTCTGACTACTAAGTAGTTACGTCCGTTTATAACGTCTAATATAGTCCTCTGTGCTAGACTATAGGACTTTCCACTACTGGACCCACCATAGTAAATTTGATACCTATTTTGATTCTTTAGCTGATATTTTAAATAAATCTTATTAAATACTTTGGAATTTATATCTAAGTTAATCAATATCCTCACCATCTATTTTAATAGAAATATTAGTATTAACATTTTCACTCTCTATTTTTTCAGTAAAGAGTTTTAAATGCTTACCCAACAACTCCAATGAAGCCTTTGCACCATTAGCATCAAATATTGTCTTTTCAATGATTTCATATTCATCATCTTTATTTTTATGAGAGAACCTCACAGGCTTTCTGCCAAGACATTTATCTTTAAGTTCTAGTAAGTCCTTTAATACCATATCAGAGGTTACACCATTATCTAAGGCTCTCTGTGCTAGTCTCTGTTCTATTATAGTCTTTACCTTATCATTTCTTAACAGGCGAGAAGCCATTACTGCTGCTACATCATCATTCTTTGTAACATACCCAGCCTTATTATAACTCGTGGTAGCATTAAGACTAATCATATAATATTGAATAAATAACTCTTGTTTGTTTGTTAGCTTCATAGCCTTAATCCTCCTTTATTATTTATGTAGTGTTCTTATTTCTCTATGTATAATTCTACCTCTAGCTTTTCTAGCTTCGCATTCTTTATTTTGTTCCTTGACCGTATTATATTTTTCACAACACATACAACAGTTATGACACTTATCTGCATTCTTCATATCTTCTAATTCCCTCTTGACCATATTAATAAGTTTTATTTTAACCACTCCTATCTATCTAATTTATAAATAACAATGTGAATACTAATGCTAAACTTAATAATGCATTAATAGCTGGTAATATCATATCTTTGTTTCTTTGAAATATATTCATATCATCACTCCTATTTATATCTATTGTGTATCAGAATAAGCTTTAAACTGTTTATACATGTCTTTCCAATACCAAATATAATACTTTATAAACTTTTTCATAATACAACTCCTCATTTTTTTTTAAAAAATCTTTTAAGTGAATAAACCTCTGAATTAAAGCTAAACTTACCTACTTTTATATTAATTGTTATGCCATTCCATATTAAAATAAGCAATATTAAATACAATATAATGTTTATAATATTTATCACCTCTATATAATGTAATAGGTAAAACCATGTACAACATTACTCTTGTCCTCTAGTATGTTATTATTTGTTTACTTACGTGAGGAAACTTATACTCACCTATTACAATTAGTTATGTAACGTAAAAAAGAACCTAAGCTATTGTAAAGCCAAAGTTCTTTTATATGTGTGATATGGGGGACATATCAATTTTAATCTTTAGTAATATGTTAGAAGGATTTTCGTCAACTTCTATATTAGTATTATAACATTAAAAAGCGGACATCATGTGGACATCTTTTCCAATATCCTTCTAACTTGCCTTGTGCTATAATTTAACTCCTCTGCTACCCTTACTAGTGTTTTATTTTCTATTTCTCTTTTGTATATTACTTTGTACTCAATACCATCTAATCTTTTAAGTTTATCATTTATTTTAATTTTAGTAGCAATCATGCCTTTTAATAGTTCATCCTCTAAAAATAGCAAATTATCTAGTCTGTTAATACTATCAGCTAATCTATCTATACTCATATAATTATGTGAAGCTTTTGGCATATCCGAATATTGCATAGCTTGTATTTCTTGTGGAGCGCCTAATAACTTCATTAATGATTTACGTTGTCCTAAATATCCATTTATTCTGATTTCAGCAACTTCTATTTCTGTACATAAGTCTTTAAAGTTCTCTATAGAGTACATCTTATCCCCCTATCTAAATGTTATTATTAAATTATCAATATAATCTTCTAATCCACATTTTTTACATATTAATTGTTCTTCTTTAGATTCTTCGTGTAGCAAATAACTATGTTCCTCTACATTTATAATATCAAGTTTTTTTCTTTCAAATTCAGTAGAACCACAACAAACACAACTTAATATTAATTTCATTTTATCCCCCCATTCTAATCTTTTTCTGTTTCTTTGCTTTTGCTACTGCATAACTAAAAAACTCATCATCACTTTTTTTTAGTTCCTCTCTATGTTTCTGTTGTATTTCCAAAAACATAATTTTTGCTAGTTCAGTCCAGTTCTTTTTCTCTATTGCTTCATCTGCGGTCATATCTATCACTCCCTATCAATAAACAAGTCATAATGCTACCGATTGCTAGTACCAAAATAGTTAAAAATAGTCTCATATTATTTCTGTTACTGCGATTGCAATTATTATTATCATAAATGTAGCTGCGAGTGCATCCGAATAGGTTTCAATTCTTTTAACTAATTTAAAGAAAGCTAATCCTAATAACCAAGCCCCAATTATTAATCCTACTTGATACATTGTGTAACCTCTCTAAAGTCTTTCTTAGCTGCACTGTCCATATTCTCTAACATCTTACCCACATCTTTGAAACTCTTTCCTGTTGCCCTTGTAAGGCTCATTTGTGATAGTAATCTTTTAATAATGTTCATTGTTTACCTCCTAACTCGAGTTTTAGTAATGCTTTATCTAATATTTGCTGAAATTTTTTATCAGTTAAATTTTCTCTTGCAATATCCATGAATATAATACCTAAATGCTTCATTCTTGTTTCTTTTTCATTTCTTTTTATTTCACCGTTTATTTTTCTTTCTGCCATATTCAATTCGCTTTGTTTTTTCTTTTCGTTGCGTCTTGCTATTATCAAATCTGTATCTAATTGTCTTTTTTGAATTTTTTTTATACCTAACGCGTAGTTTGCTTTTTTGTACCATTCTCCGTCTGAATATTCACCTTTTGCTTTAGCATTGTATTTAGCTTCTCCTAATTGCATTTCTATTTTTAATATATCAGTACTTAAAGCCAGTAAATTTTCTTCCATTTCTAATAATGTTTCCATAATATCCCCCTTAATTTTTAATATAATGTTTTACCATTTTTATAACATACATTGCAAACTTCTTTAAACCCCGTGCATTTCATATCAGCATCTTTACATTTTGTATCTGATATAGGTGTAATTATAAATTCCTTGCACTCTTGGCATACTCTTATAAATAATTCTTCTTTTATACTCCCCATAATCTGCTCATTTCCGCTATCTCTTTAGGTGAAATAGTTTCTATATTTAATTCCTTACACTGGGTAACTATTTCATTTAAAAGTAAATTCATTTCCAACCCGTTATATACGCTACTTCCGTAATATGATATTACATTCTTGTATCCATCTAATTTACTATCTTTGAGTATTTCAGAGAAGAACCCTAGTCCTTTACTATTCCATACCTCAATCCACCTATCTGTGGCTTCATTTTTTATAGGTACTATTTCAAACTGTCCCACATCTTTTATAAATTTTTGGTATACGAGTTCTTTTGTAGAATTAATTTTCTCTGCAATCTTTTGACATAATACAAAACAATACGCATTGCTATCAAGGGACCTTTTAACTCTATATTGTTTAATATCTGCAACTAACATTTTGCCTTTTGATATTATTTCTTTTAACTCATCTATATTGATGTTGCCTTTAGCCTTTAAGACTATTTCAGCTTCTTTGTTTTCGTCATACTGGAGCCTTATATTATTAACCACTATTTTCACTAGTCAACCACCTCCATGCAATCACAGAAGTCATTTACTATTTTATTTTGTCTTTCCTTGCTTATCCTTTTATCTTCTAAAGCACTTCGTAAACTCTTTTCTAGCTTTGCATCTAGTTCATTACAATATTGTCTGTTGAGTTCATTAACTACTATTTTGAATGTTATTTTATTTATCATTTTTAGCCTTCTTACGTTTTGCCCTAGCTTTTATAACATCATCATATTCTAGCCATTGTCCGCCACTCCACACTAACCACGTAAGCACATTCTCATATGTTGCATTGAATATTTTACGTTTTAATTTGGATTCAGGAGTTGCCATTCCTTTAATATCTATGATTTCAATATCTCCGTTAAGGTGATAAATAGTAAAATCGGCTTTCAATTCAATAGCTCTATATCTTATACCCATTTTTATAAATTTAGGTTGTAGTATAAACCTAGGTTGTAATTCAAAATTAATTATTAATCCCATTGATTTGTCCATTTTTAATTTGTCATAAAATTTTGCTTCGACCTTGCTATCAAAACGATAACCATCAACAGTTATCTTCTCATTCTTGTATTTAGCCACCTTATATCCCCCTTTTAAAACAATCTGCCACCCATTAACCGCCTGCAAAGTTGTTCTGTGTTATAGCCTAAACTATATAATGTCAATTTCTTTAGTATCAAGTCTATTTCTTCACCATTACACTCTAGACTAGTTTGTATTTCCTCTTTGCTATAAAATTCATTTGAAAACATAGTCTGTAGTCTAGTCTGTAGTTGTTGTTTTAGTTTTAAGTCTAGTTTTTTATTGTGGTGTACTCCATTAGGTGCTGACCGGTGACACTCTTGGCATAACTGGACTAGATTAATATTAATCTTCTTCATATGTGGAGCCTGCGACCTCAAAATAACATGATGCAATTCCACATATCCGCATCTCCCACAATTGCAGCACTCACCGCCTGGCATTTAATACCCCTCTTTCTGTCTCAGATGATTAATAAGATTCTTTTCAAGGTAAGCTTTTTCTATTTCCTCTACCGTAAAACCAAGCGTATTGCCAATACTAAAGACAAAATGTAGTATATCTGCATATTCATCAAGTAAACGTTCTTTACTCTCGCTTGGCTTATCTGACCAATATTTAAAGCACCTTGTAGCGTTTGCGAACTCCCCAACTTCCACAAACAAAGCGGTTATTCTATCATTTAAGAACGATTTATCATTATGGTGTATGTCATACATTTCATCACCTATAGTGTTAAAGTTGCTATCTACTATAACTTTATCTAATTTATTTTGTAATTTGTAAAACTCTTTTAATTCCATGTTACCCCCCCCTCCTGTGTATAAAACTGTGTATAACTTAACTTTCCGTTAAACTCTAATCCGAAAAAACAATCTCCGAACTTCTTAAATCCGTTATACAACATTCACACAACTCTTTACCCTTAAACCTTGTCATATCCTCTTGAACATCTCCACAAATTGTACAACCACGCTTGTACTTCTTTAAGATAATATTTTCTCCCTCTGTATATATTTCCATTGGTGTTCCTTCTGGTAAATTAAGTGTATCCCTTAATTCTTTTGCAATCACGATTCTTCCTAGTGTATCAATTTTACGAACTATGCCACAATTACGCATTATTAATTCCCCCTCTTTATGTATAAATATAAGTAACAAGATTTATATTTCTCATTACTTATATTATACCATAATTTAACGTTTAGTTAAAGACTTTCTTTGAATGTTTTTATTTGCCTAAAAAGGAATGTCCGAAGAATCTATTTCAGTTGCTTCATTATTGGAACTTTCCTTTTCCCGTGAAGCTTCTTGATGATTCTCTTTACCGCCTATCATTTCTACATTACTGATAAATATATCTGTTGTATGCTTTTTAACTCCCTGTTTATCCTCATAAGATCCAAGTTGTAAACTACCCTCACATATCACCTTAGTACCTTTTGTTAAGTACTGCGCTAACTTCTCCGCTCTCTCTCCAAACATTACACAATTAAACCAGTTAGTACCATCATCCTTTTTATATCCTTTACTAACGGCTACACTCCACTTTAATATAGCCTTTCCTGTGTTCTTTGCCATTGTAAGTTCTGAATCGCGTCCTAAATTTCCCGAAAATATTATTTTATTAATAATAAACAACCCCTTTTTATTTTAAATTTTATATGAGGATTAACTAATCCCTTCAAACCACTTCATGTAATACAATATCCACATCTTTGACATTGCCTACCATTTTCAATAACTGCCCCACACTGTGGACATACCATTATAAAACCTCCCTTTTGCATCGTCTACCGTTCTTTCTAGGATTCCATATATAATTACCCACCGTATGTTTATCTAGTCCATATGCAACTCCCACCTGTCTTAGTGTTAACCCCTCATTATATAATTCATTTAACCCCTGTGCTATTTTAATCGTTACTTTCATTTCATCCCATCCCATACTTTAAATATCATCAAATACTATAGGTATCAACGTTTTAAGTTCTTCCAATAAAGGTATCGTTAATTCCCTCATTTGTGGATGTGCTACGCTTTCAGTTCTAAGTTTGAAAAAATGTCGCCATTCTCTTAAATTCATAGTTACTACTATTTCAGTTTTTAAAGAAGTTGGTAATATGCTCCTAGCTTCTTCTGGCTTTGCTCCCACTTCTAACAAATGGAAATATGATTTTTCAGATAAGTGGCAAGCATTTTCCCATAATTCATATCCATACGTCCCTTCCCCCCAAAATATAGGCTCTATTACTGTTATTTCATTGCTAAATTTATCTTTAGTGTAATTGCAATACCTTGTACTTTCCTGTCCAAATGAAGCTAATCTATGCCTTACAATCTCATGGCTTATCCCTCTATCACAAATAAATCTTACAGATAAACTATTATGTTCAATCATTGCTTCATGTCCTTGTTTTATTAGATTAATTACAAATTTAATAGCAGATTTATCAGTTATTTTATTTTCTGATTTATAACAAGTTCTACCTACCTTTTCTATTTGCTTTAATAATTCTAATCCATTAATTTCAGATTCAATTATATATGATGCTTTAATTTTATTCATGCTACTACCTCCCTCCTGCCTCTACCTTTTGTTTTTATCTTATGTCTAATCATAAAGGCTCCTATCGTTGCTTGGCTTACGTTGTACATTGTGCCTATTTCTTTCATAGTTAAATTATCATTCAAATATAAATCTTCTATTTTATCTCTCTCATTATCTTTTATAGCAAAATTATCTTCTATTACATCTCTAGTTGCTATTTTTTCAGAAGCTCCCATGATTTTTAATGCTTTATCCCTTGTTAGTTTTATATTTAATACACATGCAGCCAGTGCTGCAAAATTAAGATCAATCCCCTCCATCATATCCCCCTCTGTTGCATGTCATATTTGTATTGTGACGTAAACTATATAAAAAATACCATACTATTCACTTCTGAATAATACGGTATTAACTGTTTTATTTATTAAATTATTATTTATTTTCGTATATGTTTCCTATAATTTCTATTTCATCATTTTCACTTAAAGTGTATAAATGTTCTCCTCTGTCTATATTTATTTTAAATCCATATAAACTAAAACATATTACTCCATTATTCATTTTTACTTTTTTAAGTTGATTATCAAATCTGCTGACAAATAAGTGAGTACCTTTTATAATATCACCGTCATATATTTCTTTATCATTCTTATCTTTTAAGCCTGTATACTGCATGATTTCAAATCTATCTTCATTTATAAATTCCCATCTATCTTCTTTGATACTTGCATCAAGTCTAAATACTCCAATGCTTGTTATTTTCAATGGTATAAACTCCTGCTCATGGATTATCATTCTTTTATCTTCCTTATCCCAAGCTCTAAATTTATATTCTCTCATAACATCACCCTTTCATAATATATTATGATAATTATATACCGTATTATTCAGTTTTCAAAGAACTTTTGTAATTTAAATTACTTCACACTTTAATCATAATGAGTACTATTTCATTAATTTACTCCACATCTTCAAACCCTCTATAGTTGCAATCAACCCATTTCTTTTACAATATTTTAAATATCTACGTCTACTTGAATTACTCATATTATTAACCTCCATGTGTGATATAATATAAGTAGGCAACTAGTTCACACAATGTCTTGTTACCTACTATTTAGTTATTTAGTACCTTTTGCAGAGGTACTATTTTAGTTTACTTGACAACAATCCTCTTGCACTCTATCCTCTAATTCTTCTATCAATTCATTAGATGTTCCTAAATCACTTTCTAGTGTCAAGCATCTATCTTCTAAATTTGTATAAGTTTCTTTGTGTAACCTTGTATCTAATTCATTAAACAACCTCTCCGCCTGTTCTGTAGATAATCCTAATAAATCTTTACCCATTACATTTCCCCCTTATCAATAGCTTTATATTTATAATTATTATCTTTTAAAAACTGACTAAGTGCTTTTACTTCTGCTATAGTTGCGTTCTCTACTCTCATATCAATAAAATATAATTTTTCTGTAGTAGGCTCTAAGTCTACATTTCTAGCCATTTCCCTCAATTTTGCTTCTTGTTCAAGTTTTTCGGTAGCTTTGTTTTTTTCAAGTTCCTCTTTGTGTTTTTCAATTGCTTCATTTTCTTCTATTACTTTTAATTTCATTTTTTCAACATATTCAGCTTCTTCTTTTGCAATCCTTATATTTCTTTCTTCAACTCTAGTTTTTTCTGCTGCTTCTTGTTCTGCTTTTGCTATTCTCTCTAGCACTTCTTTTTCTGCTTTTAACTTTCTATCCTCAATTGCTTTTAACTCATTAGCCTTTATTCTCTCTGCTCTTGCGTTTATATTTGCTATTACATTAACTGCTGGATTAAGTTCGATTTCTGTTTTAAAATCTTCAAGTAATATCTTTGCATCTATGCCCTTATTAACCGTTTCAATAGTATTTTTAATTATTTGTAGGTTATCAGCTTCTTGTTGTTGCTCTTGTTGTAATAGTAAGGCTCTTTGTTCTATGTCCTCTTTAATCTTCTTAACGCTCATATTAACGTTTGTATATTCGCTTGATACAATTAGTTGACTACCATACTTATCGTTTAACAGGAGGTCTGTGGTGAGTTTGTTGATGTGTTCCTGTGCTATTTCTCTTTTAACTTCTCTTACTTTATCATCAAATATTAAAATTGATTCTTTTATAGGAGTTTCTACATCTACTACTAACCCTATAAGTTCCTTACACTGTCCCTCAAACTTTGTAACTGGAATTAACATTTCTTTCTTAATATCTTTTCTATAAGTATCTAAATCTTTTTTAGTGCTAGAGAGTTCCTTTTGCATTACCTTGCAGTCTTTTAAATTTTCTTCTGTAACAACTAAATTTCTGTATTTTTCTGAACCGCTTATTAATGAAGCTTTTACTTCTTCAAAATTAATCTGCACTATCGGAAGTTGCTTTTCTAATTTTATATCTATCATTAAATAATTCCCTCCAATTCTGAAACTTTATGATCCGGTTTTAAATTTAATTTGTCTGTTGCTGCTTTCCAGTTAGTAAAATTCATTTGACTATATTTTGTAATATTGTAAGCTGCACATATATGAACTTCCTTTACACCTTTCTTCTCTGCTAGTTTTTTTAAACTTTCAATTTTGTTTTTATCAATTGTAGGATTATTTTCTACAGGCTTATCATATTTACTAGAATCTTTATCCCAATATATATCTGCCCCAACTCCTAAAGCTTTACAACTTACGGAAATCGCATCCGTTAAAGCCATCTTAAAACATTCATCGCTTGTAAATAATCCATTTTTTTCACTTGCTACAAAAGAACTACCGCCAGTTCCAGGAATTGCATCCGACCACTCACCATCAACCTTTATAAATAATTCTATATTTACAAATGCCGATATTTCTTCTTTTCCACCTTTTTCAAGCCATTGTTTAGTAATTGAATATTTCCAACCTATACCACATACCCCGAATTGTTCAGTTAACGTTTTAATCCTCCACATTGGGTTTATATCAGTTTTTCCACTCATTCTGCCGCCCTTAATTTCTTTCTGTGCTTCTTCAGGTACTTCCCTTGAATTGTTATATATTTTTAGGTTATCCATTTACAATCCCCCTCTACTCATATCTTGTTGTACTTCTCTTTCCTGTTGCTCTGTTTTATTAAAACGTTCCTGTTCCTTTTCTTCTAATTCCTCTTTCATTTCCTGTATTGTTTTAACTCTGTAATTTAATATCACGTTTTTTCCTCCCTTTAGGATAATTAGACGGCAAAAGTGATTCTTCAATATTCCATCCTGTTTTTAGCCTATAATATATAACTGCCGGTCGAATATCAAACTCTACTGCAAGCATATTAATTGATACAATACTTCCTTTATATTCAACAGTTCTCGTATTTCTTCTGTTATTAGATTGTTCTAAATTGGTTTTCCATGTACAATTTTTCTTGCTGTAATTTTCATTTACATCATTTCTTTCTAAAGTAGTTTCTTTTTTACCGTACTCCTCTATATGTTTCAAATAACTTTCGTACATGTCATTTTCAAAATTTGTAAAAAGTACCCACGAGAGTTCAATTCCAATACCTCTACCTCCGTAGTTCTTATAAGCAGCACATGATGGAACTAAGCATCTCCTGTTCATACTAGACCATGCCTTTTTAAATTTTTCATCTATTGAACTACACCTTGTCACCTGCAACCCTCCTATAACATTTTTAAATTGATTTTTAAAAGTTTTATTAAAAGTTTGCTTTGCTCAAGACTTGGATTTGCGTTTCCGTTTTCTAGTTTTGAATAGAAGCTTTGTTTAACTCCTATGTAAGTTGCAGTTTCTGATTGTGATAAATATTTTCCTAATCTTGCCATTCTTAATTCCTCTCTTTTCATGTTTTGCACCTCCCTGGATTAATTGGTATGTTTTATCTTATTCGGTATAATTATATTATATTCTACCTTACGTTGAATTGCAACCCTTTTTATAAATATATTTTTCGTAACGTTGAATTGTTGTTCTCGTTATAAGAACATGTCGTTAATTATTCATTAAAACAATAAAAAACTGTATCAAAAGTTTAACATTTGGTTATACTAATAGTAGAATAATTTATAAATGTGTCGTGGGGGTATATGAAAAATGGAAAATATCAACGAAAAAGATTTAGAATTTAGAAAGGTTTTTGCTAACCGTTTAAAGATGTTACGTACCGATAGAAAATTGACTTTGAAAGAACTTGCAGCAGCTTTGCAGCAAAAGTATGAAATTGAAATAACATATGGATCAATAAGCAATTATGAGCGTTACTTTCGTATTCCAGATTTAAGAATATTGACTTTTATATCTAATTTCTTTGATGTAACAAATGATTATCTTCTAGGAGTTACGGACGTTAAGAACGCTAAGATTTTACAAACTTCTATATATGATGATAATAATACAAAACACGACGTTAAAATAGCCGTAGATAAAGATTCCAAACTAGCAGATATGCCACTTAAAGATGTGGTTAAACTTGTAAAGGAACTTCAAGATTTAGGAATAGACTTCAATACAATTAAAAAATAATGTCGAATAACCTCACAATTTTGGGGTTATTTTCTTTGTGAACTTTACCTTTATTACCCTTTATTACCCTTTATAAATGCTATAATATAATCAGATAGTAATTTATGAGGGGGATGCAAATAGTGGCTAATGATGCAATAACTAAAGAGGATATAAAAGATATTATTTATGTAGAAATAGACAATGTAAAGGTTTATGTTAGATAATACATAAAAGCACTTACCTATTAATTTAGATAAGTGCTTTTATTAAGTTGCGTCATGTTTTTGAAGTACGAAGTAACTAATTATATAGAGCTTCGATTTTAGGTATTAAATTTATAACGCTTCCACCATTTTTGCAATAACCATTAAATATCTCTACTAATGTGTCATGCTTAGATAAACATGTGCCATCATCATTTTCCGTTTTTTCTACATAACCATAAGTTCCACCCCAGTAAACACAACCATTTTTGCTACACCAATCACTTAAAGCCTTTTCTTTCAAAGCTATAATATCGTTAGGTTTCATGACTAAACCTTTTACTGCTAAATCTATTGAATCTGAAATAGTATCACTTGTTTCTTTACTAAAACTTGGTAAAAACATAATAATTTCCTCCTTATTTTTTTGTTGCGTACTTTAATCATATTACACATTATCAATTTTCTCCTTATCCCTCTATTAATTCATACTCACTAATTTCTTTCTCTGTTAATTTCCTATCATATTCCGCATATCCCCAGGCACCACAACCTATTGCAACTATAAATATTTTAATTCCGTAATCATGTATATTGATAGTTTTCTTAGGCTGACAAAATGGACCTGGACCTCTCTGTGTTAAATAGTATCTATAATTCATTTAATACCCTCCCTATTCTACCTATTTAATTTTAAAGCGTCTGTGTGTTGCTATATAGCTTGTGTGTTGTTGATTCGTATATCTTTAATACCTCTGTGTATTCCATTGAGCATAATTCATGTACTAATGATATTTTAATTTCAGTATTATTTATGTTTTCATTTTTAATTCTATCTTCTACTATAAATTTAATCATATCAAGTCTATACATTTTAATACCCTCCTACTTCTATAAATTATTTATATATCCCACTTATCCCCGCAACCCATACATACTGCCCTAGTCTTTGTTTTTACCTTGCCTTTTCTCTTACCTATTAATAGCCACAAACCTGCTGTACAACATATTAATATAAATCTACCTATTCCCCATAAGATGCCCTTGCCACTCGTACTAGAGTTACCTTGCACCACTTGAATGTTTTCACTACCACATTTTTTACAATTCATTATTTTTCCCCCTCATATTCTTTGAATTTATTTAACCATTTTTCTTTAACCGGATTGATAGCACCATCTATTTCATCTTGATATATTGATTTTGAAACACTCCCAGCTTTACCGTTCATTGAAACATACTTTTTACAATTACAAGTACCACCATCACAAGCCATTATACTGTACCAAAAACAATCATTCATTATTAATTCCCCCTATTTTAAAAATTATTTTAATCTTCTATAATCAATATTACTACCGGTCCCTCTCCTTTTATAAAATCTCCTACACTACCTGGTTGTGGAATAATGTCTAAACTGAAAGCATCGTATGGATTTATCATAATTGATTTAAACTTTCTTCTTTTTAATTCTTCCACTATGTCCTCTGTACTATATTCATTCAATACCATTATTAATTCCCCCTATTTTTTATTTAAACAGGTCGTTTCAAACAACCTGTTTTATGATTTATTTATTTCTAGAAAATGCTTTTATAAAATTCATGTTATGTCTATTTTTTCGGTGCTTATATTTTAATATCTCTTTTTCAATTAACCATAATACTTTGCTTTCATGCCATATAGTATTTGTTTTTTCTCCACATATTTTACATTCTAAAATACTACAATAGGTTTTCACTTAATATCCCTCCGCACTTTGAGTAGGTATTATTTTTTATCTTTTTTATCCGTTTCAATATAAGCGACTATCAGTTTCTCAATTAATGCACTTTTATTTACTGATTCTATTTTGCATACTTCATTGAATTTTTTAACAATTTCATTGTCTACACTAAAACTTGTTGAAATTCTATGTACGCCTTTACTTCCACCTTTAAATCCTCCATCTGAAACTCCCACACATAAATGAATGGGGTTCTTGAATACTAAATAACTTCTTTTATACTCTCATTTATAATGAAAACTATAAATTACAACATATAAAAACTAATTATTTTCTTCAAGAATTTCACTATCAAGCATCACAATTGACACATTAACGATAGTATATGGCTCGTTTCAAAACTTAAGTATATTATATCGTACTAAAATAACCATGTCTAATGGTATATTTTAGTAGTGCTATCCATCCCACACCTAAAGAGAGTGGGCTTTCCGCACAAATATTGTAATTTTCCATGTTCACTCCTACTCATTATTCGTAGATTTTCAATCCTGTTGTCTGCATGATTAAGATTTATATGATGTACTA
>Ga0314772_1000098_pt1 | contig 46784 bp, 53 predicted proteins | sample MetaGCBIW2018_FD_204520 | JGI IMG/M metagenome (GOLD analysis project Ga0314772, IMG submission 204520) | Cryopeg brine microbial communities from Beaufort Sea near Barrow, Alaska, United States - CBIW 2018 | ecosystem: Environmental > Aquatic > Marine > Coastal | place: USA: Alaska | collected... | reverse complement strand
ATATCGACCTCCCAGAACCCCTTATAGAAGCGGTAGAAGGCTGTAAGAACAATAAGGAAGTGCGTGAAGTGGGCGTAGAATTCTGTATACAGCAATCTAAAGAGCTTATGGAATATGGTGTTCCTGTGCTGCATTATTATTCCATGGGTAAAAGTGACAATATTAAAGCCATTGCTTCGGCCTTGTTTTAAGGGATGCGGCGTTGTTTTGAATTGAGAGCAGCCTTTATTAGTAAAAACAGACTCCTGGATATAAGAAATCGGCTGGGTTAGAATGATTCTATTGTGATACATTTACCGCTTAGCCGTTTTTAATGGATTATAAGATTGTGATTGCCTTGTTATGGGGCTCTTTTTTATTTGGTCAGGTTGAAGAACAAAAACCCTACAGTTTAGATGCCAATTTCTTTTATGGCACGATCCTAGAACATAGTACCGAGATTGCAGATCTCATAACGGGACATCCCACTGGTTTCATTTTTAGCTATAATCGCAAAACCTACGGTTTTAACTACTGGGAGAGTCGTTACAATTATCCGGATTATGGTGCTTCTTTGGTTTTCCAAGATCTAAAAAACCAAGCCTTAGGGCAGAATTTTGGGATTTACGGCCATTTTAATTTCTATTTTTTAAATCGGCGTGTCATGGTGCGAATTGGGCAAGGGATTGCTCTTGCCAGCAATCCCTTTGATCTAGAAAACAACTTTAAGAACACCGCCTACGGCAGCAAATTGCTCAGTTCTACCTACTTGATGTTGAATTATAGAAAACCCAATATTCTGGGTAAAATAGGCCTGCAAGCGGGGCTGTCGCTGGTACATTATTCAAATGCCAATATTAAAGCGCCGAATGCGAGTACCAATACATTTGCCTTTAGCGTGGGGCTTAATTACCAACTGGCAGAAAATGAACTTCCCGCTTATATTCCACAGAAAAAAACAAGTTTTGAAGAACCGGTGCGCTTTAATCTCGTGCTACGCAGTGGCGTTAATGAAAGTGACTATGTTGGTCTGGGTCAAGAGCCGTTTCTTGTGGTTTCTTCTTTTGTTGACAAGCGCATCAATCACAAAAGCACCCTGCAGGCGGGTGTTGATTTTTTCTTCTCTAAATTTTTAAAGAACGAGATTGCTTTTAAGGCTATTGCTTTTCCAGAATTTAATGTTCGGGGAGATGAAGACTGGAAGCGCATCGGGCTGTTTGCCGGTCATGAATTACGGTTCAATAAAATTGCCTTTGTTACCCAAGTGGGATATTATGTCTACTATCCATATGCTTTTGAGAAAAGGGTTTATTTTAGGGGCGGCTTAAAGCGCTACCTTACCGAAAAGGTATTTCTATCGGTCACCCTTAAATCGCATTACGCCAAGGCAGAGGCGGTAGAATTTGGCTTGGGAATACGCTTGTAAAGAGTCGATTTTAGCTGTTTTTCGGTGATTTAACTTCAATTAGTAGACAAAAAAGGTAATATCCTTTCAGTATCAGGTATTATATTATAATTTTCTTAAGCGAAAGAAAAACCTGAAATTATAATAGAAATATGCCCAAAAAGAAACTCAATCAGCTGGAAGCTACCGCTATATGTGGTAATGATATAAGTTCTTCCTGTCTATATGTCTCTGCCCTTGCCATTTTTTATGCCGGCCAGTACGCGTGGATCTCGTTGCTTATGGTGGCGGGCGTGCTTTATCTCTTCCGCAGTATTTATGGGGAAGTAGTGGGCGCGCTGCCTCTTAACGGTGGTGCTTACAATGCGCTTTTAAATACTTCCAAAAAATCTGTGGCTTCGCTTGCGGCCTCCCTTACAGTCATTTCGTATATGGCCACCGCAGTAATTTCGGCAAGTGAGGGCGTGAAATATGCGCATAGTATTTGGGAAATCATCCCCGTACTTCCCACAACTATAGGCCTACTGCTCCTTTTTATGGGGCTGGTAATTCTTGGTATCGGTGAGTCTTCAAAAGTAGCGGTTTTTATATTTATCTTTCATTTGGTATCCCTTACCTTATTGGTGGGGTTTTGTGGTTATTACATTTTTGAGATCGGTCTTGATACTCTTTTTGCTAATTTCAGGCTTCCCGTAAAAGGGGGAATTGTCCAGGCGCTGTTCTTTGGTTTTTCGGCCGCCATGCTGGGTATTAGCGGTTTTGAAAGCTCGGCCAACTTTGTTGAAGAGCAGAAAAAAGGGGTTTTTCCTAAAACTCTCCGCAATATGTGGATCGTGGTGAGTATTTTTAATCCGTTGCTGGCTTTTCTGGCGCTGGTAATTCTTCCGGTGGCCACCGTAAATAATAACCAGGATGCGCTTTTGAGTCTAATGGGTGAACTTTCGGGCGGTAACTGGCTTTCACTTTTAGTTGGTGTAGATGCCGCCCTTGTGCTCAGCGGTGCGGTGCTTACCTCGTACGTGGGCGTGGGCGGACTCATGGAACGTATGGCGCTAGACGGGATCCTGCCCAGTTTCCTTTTAAAGAAAAACAAAAACAACAGTCCATACTGGGTATTTATCTTGTTTTTTGGCCTGTGTACCTCCATTTTGTTCATCACGCACGGTGATTTGGCTAAACTTGCCGGTGTTTATACCATTGCATTTTTATCAGTTATGATTCTTTTTGGTGTGGGCAATATTCTGCTGAAGACAGAGCGCAGGCCATTAGTGCGCCCAGAACGTGCTAGCTGGTGGTCGCTGTTAATAGCCATTAGCGCGGTAGGACTTGCCATAATAGGTAATTTGGTGCTCAATCCGGCTTATTTTATCATCTTTTTAGAATATATGGCACCTACCTTATTTGTGGTTTATTTTATGCTTTTCCGTATCCAGATTTTACGCGCCACGTTGAGTTCCCTAAGTTATTTTTTTAGAAGTGAAAATGAATTTTTTAACCGCTGGTCGCGAAAATTAAAAGGAAAGCTTGCCGAAATAAACAGTCATCAGATTGTGTTTTTTACCCATCTTGACAATGTGGAGATTTTAAATCGCGTAATGCTTTATATAGAAAAAAACGAGCCAACGCATCGCGTAAAGATAGTTTCTGTACAAGGGAAGGGTTACGATGATACTGGAACACGCAGGGATCTGGAAGTGCTGGACAGAGCTTACCCCAATATTGATATTGAATACATCATTGAAGAAGGTGTTTTTAATGCCGACAAGATCAAGGAGCTTTCAGACCGTTGGCACATTCCCGTAAACTACATGTTTGTGGGTACACCTGGAAAGAATGCAAAATTCAACATGGAAGATCTGGGGGAAGTACGCCTCATTATATAAAGTGATTTTTTACAAAACCAGTTGTGATCTTATAAATCATGCAATATCTGCATATTTTTATATTAATTTGCGGACTCTAGGCAATAAGCCGCAACAACAGCTGCAATGGCATTATCTGATTTCCATTGAATAGGGTATTCTATATTTTTTTTCTGATTTGCTGCGTTTCCTGTAATTCAGAAAACGCAGCACCCTGTTTAAAGACCGCCGGTGCCAGTGCAACGCAAGAATTTAATCTGGATGCCTTTGATCAAATACGCGTTGCTGGCGATATACAGTTGTTGCTTAGGCAAGGCGAAGAGCAGCGTGTTCTCGTAAAAAGCGGAAAAAATGTTATTGACGAAGTCCAGCTGGAAGTTCGCGATAGCGTACTTACGGCCCGGTATAACGACGGGTGCAACCTGGCACGTGACTACGGAATCACAAAGCTTATCGTAACCACGCCGCGGCTTACTAGAGTGCGCAACGCTTCTGTTTATGACGTTGTGGGAGAAGGTACGCTAAGCTTCCCCAATTTGCAGTTAGAGAGCAATACCCTAGATGCAGATAGCGCTGTTTTTTATAACAGTGGCGGTTTTGAGCTCACCTTAGATGCGCAGCAAATTATATTATCTGCTAATGGTAAAGCATTTTTTAAGCTTAAAGGTAAAACGGCGAGGCTCAATGTGAATTTTGCAGATAAAACGGCGAGGCTTGAAAGTCAAGAGCTTATCGCCCAGCGCGTGGAAGTCTTTCACCGGTCTGCAAATAAAATTATCGTGAACCCACAAAATAGCTTAAACGGTATCATAACCGGCTCTGGCGATATTATTTCGGTAAACAGGCCGCCCAGTGTTGAGGTTATTGAACGTTTTACGGGAAAGCTTATTTTTGAAACCAATTGACCTGCATGAGATCAATCTTTACTCTTTTACTTTTTTTAATTGCGTACGGGGGTTTTTCGCAAGAAGAGCAGAAACCAGTTATGCTAGATGCTTCCTTTTTTTATGGAAGCATTTTAGAGCACAATCCTGATATCAACCACTTGATCACCGGTCATCCCACCGGTTTTATAATCAGTTTTAACCGAAAGACCTATGGTTTTAACGCTTGGGAACGGCGTTATAACTATCCTGATTGGGGTTTCTCGATGACCTATCAAAACCTGCACAATGAATATCTGGGAGAAAATATAGGACTTTACGCCCACTTCAATTTCTATTTTTTAAACCGAAATGCTTATTTCCGTATCGGGCAGGGTATTGCCTACACCAGTAATCCCTACGATGCGGAGAACAATTATATAAACAACGCTTACGGCTCACACTTGCTGAGCTCTACCTATATTGCGCTGCGTTACGATAAACAGAATATTTATAAAGGTTTCGGGCTAAATGCCGGTTTTAACATCGTACATTATTCCAATGCAAACCTGCGCGCGCCCAATAATAGTACAAATACACTAGGTTTTAACATTGGTGCGACCTATAATCTGGATCATGAAGATTTTCCCGAATACATTCCGCGGGAAGCAAACGACAAATACACGGAACCGCTTGCCTATAATTTTGCCTTTCGCACCGGTATAAACGAAAGCGATATTGTAGGGCAGGGACGCTATCCCTTTTATGATTTCTCCTTTTTTGTAGATAAAAGGCTGAGTCATAAAAGTACGATACTGGGCGGAGTAGATGTGTTTTTTGGAACTTTTTTAAAAGAATTGATTAAGTTACAGGCCGCATCGTTTCCAGAGTTGGGCGTGAGCGGTGATGAAGACTGGAAGCGCGTGGGGATTTTTGTGGGCCACGAACTGCGGTTCAACAAGATTGCTTTTGTATCACATCTGGGCTATTATGTATATTGGCCCTACAAGTTTGAAAACCGCGTATACAACCGGCTGGGCCTAAAACGTTATTTTACCGAAAATATATTTGCAGCGATAACCTTGCACGCCCACGGTGCAAAAGCTGAAGCAGTAGAATTTGGAATTGGTTACCGCCTATGAGTTTATCTTTTTTGCCTATAATTTGTATTTTTCAGCGTATGAAAACCCGATTTTTCTTAATCTTTTTAATCCTTACCAGCCTCGCTGGCTGCAGGGATATGGAGACTAAAAAAGTTTCTTCGGAAACAATTCTTGCCGAAGAGCTTAAGGAAATCGATATGAAGGAAGTTGATGAATATCCCGCATTTGTAGGTTGTGACTCGCTGGAAGAGCGCAGCGAGCGCCGCAGCTGTTTTGAGCGCGGGCTAAGCACTAATTTCCAGCAGTTTTTAGCCAAAAAAATCCTTGTTTTTTCTGAACCTATCCGCGATACGATCTGGCTTGATCTAAGTATTTCCGCTTCCGGCAAAGCCGAAATAAGTGCTATAAAAATACCAGATTCCCTAGAGCAAAAGATCCCACAGATGCAGGAATGGCTGTACCAGAGTATGGACTCGCTGCCAAAAATCTATCCCGCCATAAAACGGGGAATCCCTGTGCGCACCGCGTTTAGAATGCCTGTGGTTATCAAAGTAGAATAACCTATTTTTTTAACTGGCGTTCTTTCCAGATAAATGGTTGTAACTGACTGCTAATTGCAATGTAGATCGTGAAAAACGGATAGAATAAAAAACTGCCCAAATAACCCAATAAATAGCTTTTTTTACCGAAAAATCGTGCTGTCAGGACAATTATTAGAAAATCGACGAGAATTTTAAGTAAGAGCGCACCTATTAAAAAATTGGACGTTTGTAGGTAAAAAATGGCCAGAATAAAGGAGAAATTGGCTAAAAACACTGTCCAACTTATTAAAGAAGCAGTAAAACTTTGATATTTTGAAGCCTTTGCTGCCCAGCGTTTGCGCTGGTTTATAAGTTGGTTCCAGCTGTGCTGTGGCTGGGTAAGGACGATGCTGTTTTTTGATTTGAGATATCCTACGTTTTTTGTGTTGTCCTGTAAAAATTTCTGCATCAAAAATATATCATCACCGCTGGCGATGCCAAGGTTTCCCTCGTAACCTTTCAGCCTAAAAAATTCCGCTTTTGAAAAAGCGAGATTGGCGCCATTGCACAAAAAGGGTTTTTTAATTCCAAATGCTCCTATGGTCGCTCCTTGCAAACTTAAAAAATCCAATTGCTGAAATTGGTTTAAAAATGAAGTTGCCGTAGCGAGAAGCGCCACCGGTGCGGCGATAAAGGTTTTCTGTTTCAGTAAAATAAATGCATTGAGATCGTTAAGCCACGTTTTAGGAACTATACAATCTGCATCTGTGGTGACTATAAATTCGTTTTTAGCATTCTTAAACGCCAAGTTCAGCGCTGCTTTTTTTCCGCTAGCGGAATTCAATTTTTGACTTAAAACCTTAATTTTTGGCTCAAAATGGGGGTTTTTTAGGGAGAAATCGGTGATAATCTCAATAGAATTATCGGTAGAATAGTCGTTTACCAGAATAATTTCAAATAGATCTTTCGGATAATTTAAAGCCTTGAGCGACTTTAAAAGAGCGGGGAGATTCTCGGACTCATTTCGGAAAGCGATACAGATTGAAAAGGTGGTTTTTGTAATCTTTTGAATTGGTTTTTGTAATCTTAGGGCTAAAAATCCAACAATCATTAGCAGAATGGCCAAGCAGTAAAGTGAAATTGCTCCAATTAAAATTTGTACCATTAATTTAAAAGGAAGGGGCTTTCCACAATTAGAACTTGTGGAAAAGCGTTTATATACAATTAATTAGATTTTCAAAAATTTCACTTGAAGATTCCAAGTTAACGACATATTAATTGGAAGATGTTCTTTCAATCCATTTTTTCGGATTTTTGCTCGTATGAAAAACACCTAAAACGTAAATCCTGTTATTTTCAACGAAATAATGAATGCCATAAGGGAACCGGTAAATGTACTTAACTCGAATGTTCTTATATTTTATCTGAAAGCCTAAAGGGTTGTTTAAAATATCTTCGTACCCACCTTCCAAGCAAAATTCAAAATCTACAGATAAACCTTCTCTTTTATCATCATACCATTCTTGAGCATCAAGGATATCGCCCAAAGCCGCTTCTGAGACGACAATGCTATATTCTGTCATTTTCTTTTTGCCATTGCTTCCCTTACTTCATCCAGCGAAAGATAATCCATCTTGCCATCATTATGAAGTTTCAATCTATTATCTAGTTCTTCTTTAATCGGATCTGACAAATCTATGGAATCTTCAGAAAGAGAATCCCAAATATCCTGAACCAGTGAGATTCGTTGGGATTGGGTCATTTTTAATATTTCCTCTTTAATATCCATAAATACTTCGTTTGAAAACCATTTAGTTGCTTAAAATTAAAACGTTTCAAAAATGTTACTGGAAATATACGATATATTCGGTTGATAGCATATTGTCATTAAAACATCTTATTGACTAGTTTTGTTCTCAACACCAAATTACACTAAGAAATACGAACCACATATTTTGAAATCAGAAAAAGTCATTCTCGGCATTGATCCCGGAACCACGATCATGGGTTACGGACTCATACGCGTGGTGGATAAAAAAATGGAATTCATACAGCTTAACGAACTTGTGCTGAAAAAGTACAAAGATCCTTACGTGAAATTGAAGCTCATTTTTGAACGCACCATAGAACTTATCGAAACGCATCATCCCGATGAAATGGTGCTCGAAGCTCCGTTTTATGGCAAGAACGTACAATCTATGCTCAAGCTGGGCCGCGCACAAGGTGTGGCAATGGCCGCCGGACTTTCACGCCAGATTCCTGTCACTGAATATTTGCCCAAAAAGATAAAAATGGCCATTACCGGCAACGGAAACGCCAGTAAAGAACAGGTCGCAAAAATGCTGCAAAGCTTATTAGGCCTCAAAACCCTTCCCAAAAACCTGGATAGTACAGATGGTCTCGCTGCCGCCGTTTGCCATCATTTTAACGCCGGTAGGGTAGAAGTGGGGAAAAATTATTCAGGGTGGGGGTCTTTTGTGAGTCAGAATGCCAATAGAGTAAAGAAATAAATTGTATAGACCTGCAAGGTGTTCCCGTAGGGCTCCTTGTAGGTCTGAATCGCCAGTTTTAATATATTTAAAAATAGAAATATCAATATTATGAGAAAATTTGAGAAAATATTCTTTCATTTTGGTCTTAGGAGTTGCGATTATAAGAATATTAATTTTCTGAAAGTAAATCAAAATGAATTTCTAGTGTTTAGAACTTTTACAGAAGGTATTACAGATTTGCTGTTTGAAAAATATAATGTTGATTGTACACCGTGCAATTCTACACCGATTTCAGATAAAGTTTTAAAACAGGGATTTGATCCTAAAGAGGATGTCAATCTGTTTAGGAGTTATTTAGATAAATTCAAGAAGATCTGATTCCTTATTTAAAAACGGAATCAAATCTTTTTCATTCTTTCGCTTTTGCCATAACTTCAGAATTTTCTATAAATTTTCCGTTTTTAATTTCTTCCCTTCCCAGTTGGATGGCTTTTTCCTGATCGGCACTAAGTTTGTAAGTCTTTTTTTCAGAAGTATCAAGAATGATCTTCAATGCATTTAGAAAATCACTGTCCTGCGAATTTTTGATTCTTTCAATCAGTTCTTTTTTTAAAGTTGCCGTTGTTCCCATTTTCTTCGATTTCGTACCTAAAAATAGCTAATTTTGACCGAAAATAGCTGTTTTTGCCCATTTATTAGAAACCCCATATTAAAACCATTCATTGAACACAATAGAAAAGTTTCCCAGTAGTTTTGTAGCTCCCCCTTTGGGGGCGGGGGGGATTTACATCCACATCCCATTTTGCAAGCAGGCCTGTCATTACTGCGACTTTCATTTTTCGACCTCGTTAAAGAAGAAAACGGAGTTGGTAGATGCGCTTTGCAGTGAAATGATCCTTCGGAAAGATGAAATAAATGGTCCGCTGGAAACAATATATTTTGGTGGCGGAACGCCCAGCCTTTTGGAGGAAAATGATTTACAGCTGATTTTTAAAACGATTTTTAAAACCTTTAAAATATCAGAAAACCCAGAAATTACGCTGGAAGCAAATCCCGATGATCTTTCGGTGGAAAAACTGGAAATATTATCGCGTTCTAAAATCAACAGGCTCAGCATCGGCGTGCAGTCCTTTTTTGATGAAGATCTGAAGTTAATGAACCGCGCCCACGATTCCACCGAAGCTTCGGGCTGTCTGGAACTGGCGAAACAGTATTTTGAAAATATTTCCATAGATCTTATTTACGGCATGCCCGAAATGAGCAATTCCCACTGGGAAGAAAACCTAGATAAGGCGTTAGCACTCGGGATCCCGCACATTTCAAGTTATGCACTTACCGTAGAGCCGAATACCGCGCTCAAAAAATTCATAGAAAAAGGAATAGTAAAACCGGTAGACGATGCGGTGGCGCAAGCGCATTTTGAGATCTTACAGCAAAAAATGACAGCCGCCGGTTTTGAGAATTACGAATTTTCAAATTTTGGTAAACCGGGCTATTTTTCCCGTAATAACACGGCCTACTGGACGCAAAAAAGTTATTTGGGCATTGGTCCTTCAGCACATAGTTATGACGGCAACCGCCGCAGTTGGAATATCAATAATAACGCACTTTATATAAAATCAATCACCAAGGGTGAACTTCCGCTAGAGCGGGAAACCCTTTCCACCACAGACAAATATAATGAGTATGTGATGACTGGACTACGCACCGTTTGGGGAGTTTCCATGGGAAAAATAACGACGGATTTTGGCCCAAAATTCAAGGAATATCTGCTCAAACAGGCCGAAAAACATCTTTTGGAACACCTACTTTTTCAGGATGGAGACCGGATAGTGGTCACGCATAAAGGTAAGTTTCTTAGTGACGGCATCGCCAGCGATCTCTTTTTGCTTAATTTAAGTTAGTATATTTAAGGCTCCAAGTTTTATCTGAAAGCAAAAAACATGAAAGCCACCTTTACAATTAATAAAAAACCAGTGCATGTAAACCTGTCAGAGCCCATAGATATTTCGATACCTGTGCGCTCTGGAGAGGAAAATCCATCAGCTTGGTATATCGATCCGCCCAGAATAACGCCTGTTGTCGAAGGCAAATGGGTGGCCAAGGTAAGCGAGGGCGCGGTGGTTAATTTCAACAACATTTATTATAATCCGCATGCGCACGGCACCCACACCGAATGCGTGGGGCATATCACCGAGGAATTTCACAGCGTGAATGATTGTCTCAAAACCTTTTTTTTTAAGGCCGAAGTGATCACGATCGCCCCCGCCTCAAAAGGGGAGGATTACATTATTACCAGAAATCAAGTGGAAAAAGCGCTCAATGGTAAAAAACCGGAAGCCCTGGTAATCCGCACATTGCCCAATAGTCGCGAGAAAGCACAGCGTAACTGGTCGCATAGCAACTGGCCCTATTTACTGGAGGAAGCCACCGTTTTCTTCCGTGAAAACGGGATAAAACATTTGCTTATAGATCTCCCCAGCGTAGATCGCGAAAACGATGAGGGCGTTCTCGCTAGTCACAACGCCTTCTGGAATACAGCGGGTGAAACGCGTTTTGACGCCACCATTACCGAAATGATTTTTGTCCCACATACGGTAAAAGATGGGTCGTATTTATTGAATCTACAGATTGCTTCTTTTCATAACGATGCCACGCCCAGCAAACCGGTTTTATATGAGATTCAAGACTAAAAATCAAGGTTAATATTTGTGATAACATATAGAATTTTATCCATAATTCTGAATTCAAAATTCTTAATTTTAAAAAATGGAATATTTATTTATTGGCCTAGCCTTGGGCAGTATTATCGCCTATTTTATTTTTGCGCGCTTCAATAAAAGTAAGCGGCAAGAACACGCCAATTCACAGTCTGCCGTATTGATGGAAAAAATACGCTCGGTATGTAAATTTATTACCGTGGAAGGTGATTTTTCTGAGATTTACCATTATAAAAATGTACAGGATAAATGGATGAACCTTTTTTTGGGAAGCAAAAAAGCATTGGTGCTCATTGAAGCCAAAGCGTATGTGGGTTTTGACCTTACCAAAATTAGAATGCAAGCAGACGTAAAAAACCGAGTCATTATTTTAACCGATTTCCCCAAACCTGAACTGCTGAGCATCGAGACAGATTTTAAGTATTACGATAAACATGAAGGTTGGGCGAACCCATTTACATCAACAGATCTTACGGAAATTAACCGGGAGGCCAAACAGTATATTGTAGATAAAATTCCGCAGAGCGGCTTGTATGCAGAGGCGTCCAAACAAGCTTTGAGCACGGTTGATCTGATGAAAAATTTAGTGGAAACCATAGGCTGGAAATTGGATTATACCGCCCTGCTGGAACCTGAGCAGGAGCCTAAAAAAATAGAAAATAAAAATGCTTCCTAAAATTTTCAGCATAGTTAGTCTTGCAAAAGGAGAAGTTGAAGAGTTTCACCGTTTGGCACATAAGATATGGCCAGTGACCTTCAAAAACATCCTTTCTGAAGTACAAATAGCGTATATGCTCCAGTTGATGTACAGTGAGGAATCGCTTGTAAAACAACAGGCAGATGGTTGCAAGCTATATCTTTTGCAGGCAGATGAACAAAATATCGGTTATCTTTCCATTCAGCATAATAAAGAAAATACGTCAAAAACGAAGGTGCATAAAATCTACGTCCTGCCCGAATTTCACGGTACTGGGGCAGGACGGTTTTTAATGGATTTTGCCCTTGCAGAAGCTAAAAGGGAAAATGCACAAGCCGTTTTTCTTAATGTAAACCGGTACAACAATGCCATTGGTTTTTATGAGCATTACGGTTTTAATAAAATGTACAGCGAGGATATTGACATTGGCAGCGGACATCTCATGGAAGATTGGGTGATGGAAATCACACTAACTCAATCCCCCTAACCCCGTCCCCCTAACCCCCGAAGGGGGGACTAGCTTCTTGCTGTGAGATCCTGAAATAAATTCAGGATGACGGATTCTAATTTAGATACTTTAGCAGATGATTATGAAAGCCTATTTTGATTTTAGTGTTGGATTTTACTCCCCCTTTGGGGGCCGGGGAGATTATGAACATTGAAGAACTACGTGAATATTGCCTTTTAAAACCGGGAGTTACCGAAGAATTTCTTTTTGATAACGATACACTCGTTTTTAAGGTGATGGGTAAGATTTTTATGCTCACTTCACTGACTGGCTGGGAAGCTGGTGATGCGAGTATGAACGTAAAATGCGACCCGCAGGAAGCCATTCGGCTGCGTGAGAAACATCCCGATCAGGTTTTTCCCGGTTATCACATGAACAAAAAACACTGGAACACGGTACATATTAACGCAGGCCTAAACGATAAAAAAATATTTCATTTTATCGATGAGAGCTACTCGCTGGTAGTAGGCAAACTACCAAAATCCCCCTAACCCCCAAAGGGGGAACTTGCACTATGCATTAAATTGATCTGCAAGGTGTTGCCGCAGGCATGTCTGAAGGATAGATCAGTTTAGTGGATCAAAATGTTCTTGAAATATTTTCTGGTTATATGCGACCTGCAAGGTATTTCCGCTTTTTCAGCGGATTCCTTGTAGGTCTTTTCTTGGCCTAAAATTATTACGATCCTAAAATTTAGCTCCCTCTCCTTGGGGGAGGGCTAGGGAGGGGATTATCTTTGCATTTCAAAAAATAATCAATGCCAGACCCAAGACAGCACTATCAAGAAAATATTAGCCAATATAACGATCAGCTTTCAGGCGTAAAAAAAAAGTTGCTCACCAGTAGCACCATACGCTTGGTGATTTTTTTGGCTGCCTGTGCAGGGATTTATTTTGGCTGGGACAACATGCAGATAATTTTGGCGGTGCTCGTCGTTTTTATTGTCATTTTCCTGTTTTTGGTTTCTAAGCACAGCGATTTGCAGTACCAGCGTGATTTTCTACAGGAACTTATCCGTATTAATACTATTGAAATTAAAGTACTCAACAGGGATTTTCATAATCTGCCTGACGGCGAAAACTTTAAAAACGGCCAACATGCGTTCAGTATGGATATCGACCTTTTTGGCCGCGGTTCTTTCTTTCAATATTTGAATAGGACGAGCCTGCAACCGGGAGCGGAAAAATTGGCCCACAACCTTACCGAAAATTCCGTAGAAAATATAGTGCAAAAACAGGAGGCAATACAAGAACTGGCCTCAAAAACCGAATGGCGGCAAAAATTTTCGGCCACCGCCGCACTGGTCAAAACAGAGGCGCCGGCGGCTACCATTGTAAACTGGTTAAGGGATTATAAACCGTACGTTCCGCAGGTCATGCGTTTTCTTCCGCAGGTGTTTTCTGTGCTTTCACTGGCAGTTCTCGTGCTATATTATTTTGATTATATTCCTGTTAGCCTTCTGGCTATCTGGTTTTTTATTGGATTGGGGATTACTGGTGCTTTTGTACAAAAAACCAACCAACTTTCAGAACACACGGGGAAGGCGCAGAGTACATTTGATCAATATTACAAACTGTTGCTCCAGCTGGAAAACGAGGATTTCACTTCCTCTCTGCTTAAGGAAAAAATGGCTTATATCACACCAAAAAATGGGAAAAAAGCCTCAGAAATCTTGAAATCCTTCTCAAAGTTGCTTTCTGCCCTAGATCAGCGCGGTAATTTGCCTGTCGGTATTTTTACCAATGCGTTTATGTTGGCAGATCTGCGACACGGTTATGCGATAGAAAAGTGGATCGCGGAACATGCGGAACAAATCGGCGAATGGTTTGAGGTAATCGCTTTCTTTGATGCATATAACAGTATGGGCAATTTTGCCTTCAATCACCCACATTACACTTTTCCCGAAATTAAAACCAGTGAAAAAATCCTGGAATGTACCGCAGCCTCGCATCCATTGCTTGATCCTAAAAAAGCGGTTGCGAATGATTTTAAAATTGACGAAGAGCAGTTTTTTATTATTACAGGGGCAAATATGGCGGGAAAAAGTACGTTTTTGCGCACCGTTTCCCTGCAGATTGTCATGGCAAATGTAGGGCTGCCGGTCTGTGCCGCTTCCGCGAAATACACGCCTATCAAACTCATTACGAGCATGCGCACAACCGATTCACTTACTGATGACGCATCCTATTTCTTTTCCGAATTAAAAAGATTGCAATACATCGTACAGGCCATAAAAACCGACAGGTATTTCATCATTCTGGACGAAATTTTAAAAGGAACAAACAGTACGGATAAAGCGATAGGCTCTCGAAAATTCATAGATAAACTGGTAGCCTCGCATTCCACCGGAATCATTGCTACGCATGACCTGAGCCTATGTGCTGCGGCAGATGTGCTGCAACCCGTAGAAAACTACTATTTTGATGCGGAAATCAAAAACGACGAACTCTTTTTTGATTACACCTTTAAAAAAGGTATCTGCCAAAATATGAATGCCAGTTTTCTCCTGAAGAAGATGAATATTATAGACACCTAGATGGATTCATTGACGCAAATTGTTCTGGGAGCAGCAGTTGGCGAGGCCGTTCTGGGTAAGAAAGTGGGCAATAAAGCCATGATTTATGGGGCTATAGCTGGAACTATTCCTGATCTGGACACGATTGTAGGCCAATTTCTAGATCCCTTGACAGCGATTGAGATTCACCGAGGATTGAGCCATTCCATTGTATTTAGTTTAGTGATGGTGCCGCTTTTAGGTTGGCTGGTTTCTAAAATTCATAAAAAATCTGGTGCTAACTGGCAAAACTGGTCGTGGCTGTTCTTTTGGTCGCTCGTAACACATCCTTTGCTCGATGCGCACACTACGTGGGGAACCCAACTTTTCTGGCCTTTAGATCTACGCTTGGCCTATCAGAATATTTTTGTGATCGATCCGCTGTATACCGTGCCATTTTTGGTGTTTTTGATTTTGGCTATACGTTTGCCAAAAACGTCTTTAAAACGCCAAAAATGGAACCGTTTTGGGCTAATTATAAGTTCGGTGTATATGGTGCTCAGTTTAATTTTGAAAGGAGTTGCATTTCACAAATTTGAACAAGCCTTAACAGATCAAGATATTGATTATATTGAGATGGATACCCGCCCGGCACCTTTCAATACGATATTATGGGCGGCCAATATTGATGTGGGAGACGCCTATTTATTGGCTGATTATTCGTTTTTTGATACGCAGCCAATTTCCTTTCGGCGGGTGCCGAAACAACGCGAACTTCTGGGCAATCTTAAAAATACCAAAACAATAAAACGCCTTGCAAAAATTGCCGAAGGTTGGTATGCGATTAGCGAAACCAATGGTATTTTATATTTTAATGACCTGCGTTTTGGTGTTTATGATTTGAATGCTGAAGCGCTCCTTTTTGCTTTTAGTTACAAACTCGTGCCAAGCGAAAATGGACTTCAAATAGAAGAAAATAAGCGCGATCCCGAGGCAATGCAAACGGTGATGGTATCCCTATGGTCAAGAATTTGGGGGAATTAATTGAAGAAGATTCTTCAGGGTTTGAACATTTAGGTTCTCAGGAAGATTTCAGATTTTACCTATCTTAGAAGGAAATTAAATAAAAACAGAACCATGCATTTAAAATTAGCAGAAATCACACCAAAAGAAATCATGCCCGGTTACCACGGTAAACTTGTACATACGGAGACGATGACTTTGGCATTTTGGGACGTAGATCAGGATGCAAAAGTCCCCGAGCACAGCCATATGAACGAGCAGGTTATGCACGTAATAGAAGGCGAATTTCAGCTTACGCTAGAAGGCGAAACCCAAACCTATCATCCCGGTGATATAGTCGTGATCGGCTCCTATAAAAAACACAGTGGTAAAGCACTTACAACCTGCAAACTGCTCGATGTTTTTAGTCCACCGCGCGAGGAGTACAAGTGAGAATTAGAGTTTAGATATGAGAAAATAGAAAAAAGAGATTAGAACCAAGAAGAAAGACCTGCAAGGTACTCCGCGAGATAGGAGCGGCTCCTGTAGGTCTAAAACCAATCCTTACCAGATATAAAGAAAAACGGATTAAATTGATTAATTCTGTTAGAATAAACATATTTCAATTCTGTAAGATCAATGATCTTACAGCCCTTTCCGGACTCTAATTATTGTAATCAAAATTTTCAAAACTAATCTATGTACATCAACCTTAAAAATAAAAAAGCGCTTGTAGGAGGCAGCAGCGCAGGTATTGGTAAAGAGATCGCTCAGCAGTTGGCCGAAAGTGGCGCCAGTGTGACACTCTTGTCGCATAGCGAAGAAAAGTTGAAAAATATAGTTGACCAACTTCCCACTGATCAAGGTCAAAAGCATCAATATCTGATAGTTAATTTTAACGATTTTGAAAGCTATAAACAGCAGATTACGGCTTATTTTGAGAAGAATTCTGTAGATATCCTGGTGAATAATACCCAAGGTCCACCGGCAGGAACGGCTTTGGAGAAAAAAGTTGCAGATTATCAGGAGGCTTTTGATCTGCTGTTTAAAGTTGTTGTTTTTACAACGGAATTGGCACTCAGGAACATGCAAAAAAATAAATGGGGTCGCATTATTAATGTGGCTTCTGTTTCTGTAAAAGAACCTTTACCATATCTGGTATTGTCCAATAGCATTCGCGCGGCAGTAGTGACCTGGGCAAAAAGTCTGGCCAGTGAAGTTGGCAAGGATCAGATTACCGTAAATAGTATTTTAACCGGTTATTTTGATACCCAGCGTATTGCCAGTTTAAATGCGAAAAAGGCAAAAGAACAAGGAATTGACGAAGAGGAGGTTTTAAAGAACATGGAGGCGAAAGTTCCCGTTGGACGTATTGGCAATCCCGAAGAATATGGTTATTTGGTAGCGTTTTTAGCTTCAGAAAAAGCGGCTTATATCACGGGAACGCAGATTCCGATTGATGGGGGATTGTTGCAAAGTATATGAAATTAAAAGGGGCTTTTGACGGAAAAAGACCTGTCAGGTTTTTAAAACCTGACAGGTCTTTGAAGTTTAATATTAAAATTGAGATTATTTATTATCCGTGATCAATACCATGGGTTCTCCGTTATTTTTGTTTTCTGCTGACATAAAATTCAGGTTATTGGTGGTCTTGAAAAGTTCTTTTGCTTTTTTTGCCGTGATCCTGTCGCCCTTGTAATAGAAATCAGCTCCAGCTGCGGTCATCTGTTTGATCATTTCTTCAGGACTTGGTGGAGAAGGCGGGGCTAATGGTGTCTCCGAAGCAGGTTGTGGAGGTGGAGGGGATAAAAAAATACGACCTGTTCTTTTATAGAATTCTGATTTTTTAATTTCTTCCTTGACTTTCTTTTTAAAGGCTTCTGTAGCACTTGGGTATTGAATCAATCCAAAACCATTTTTTTCAAAATCAGTTTAGATCCAATTTTTGGTAATAGTATTGAGTTTAGCAGTCAGGTTTTCTAATTTAACCTCTTCCCCGTTTAAACTTAATTTTTAGCTATAAATCTTTATCTCATAATTTTTTTTTAATTTTCTGGTTTTGTTTTGAGGTTTTAGTAAATTCTGAGACAGCGGGGATTCGCGGTTTCTTTTGTAAAGCGTCTGGAGGATAAACAAGAATATTTTTCACACCATATTTATATAATGCATTTTTCACATCTGTTATTGCCCCCATTTCCACATTTGGATCTACGGTTATTTTGACCGTTATTACCTTCTTTATTTCTTCTTTTGTCAATGTCGTATTATAACCATTCAATTTTTTATCTAAATTTTTTAAAGCTACTTTATCATTATTGATATAAATATTCTTGTCCTTATCAATTTCAATATGAAAATTTTCAAATACTGGTTGTGGAGCAGGAGGCTGAAGAAGCAATTCCTTTAAAGGATTAGTCTTATATAATTTTGTCTTTTTAAATTCTTTGGATAATTGACTTACAGTATTGTCCACGCCATTTTTTGAACTGAGCTGTAGTGAATAATTCATCATATCTTCCTTTGTCCAATCTTTTGTGATCTGATCTATGATTTTGGCAAAATCGGGAATGGAAGTGGGTTTTCCATTTACACTGACATTGTCATCTTCAATATCTATTTTTAGAGTAAGATAATCTTGAAGCTCTGCTATGGTGACCATAGCATCCATGACTTTATGATCCTCATAATATGCCGGTGTCATAAGATTGACCTGAAATAAGGTTCCTCCCGGTTTTCGGGCATTTTTTTCTAATTTACTTACGAAATACTGGTCAAAATCTGATGGGTTCTTGTTCGCTAAAATTGAGTTTTCGATGTCTTTTCCATCGATCCAAACACCGTATTTTGAAGCATTTTGCCAATCTTTGAGTTGCGCTGAAGTCGGAATACTTTTTTCTAAAGTGTCCGCACCTAAATTTGGGGCATAACGCCTGAGGTCTTTTTGCTTGATCACCATGTTTTTAGGCAGTTTACCTTCGTTTTTATAAACAAAAGGTTCTTTCGTTTCTTGCCTTTGCTGATTCTCCTGAACCACAGGCATCGCCACAATTTCTTGATTAAAGAAATAAACACAAAATGCAAGGATGGGCAGTAGAAATGTAAGTCTGGTGGCCATTTTTTTAGCCGAAAAAGATTGTGATAGCATAAGAATTCTTTTTTTAGTTAATGAATAATTGATCGGGCTTGATAATGTGGCGTGATGAGCACCTCCCGAGTATTGAAATAAAAGATTTGTATAATTAATGACATCTTGTTTTTCACGTAAAGCAGCCTGATCTGCTAAAAATTCATGATTGAGCAGAACACTTTTTTTGATGAAAACCAGTAGCGGATTAAACCAAAATAGAACCTGTAGAAATTCTATGAATAAAATATCCCAACTGTGTTTTTGTGTGACATGTGTCTGCTCATGAGCTAAAACTTCTGGCGCTATTTGATCCTGCTTAAATTCAGTTTTGGGTAGGAAAATGTATTTTAAAAAAGAATGTGGAACGGTTTTTTGAGCTAAAAGGACGTTTATATGGGACTTTAGGTAGATTTTCTCATTATGATCTATTTTATATTTTAAGCGATATAAATTTCGCGCAAAGCGAAAACCAAAAAGTAGTACACCCGAAGCATAGATACCAGCGAAAATTATAAGCAGCCAGTTGGTTTGTTCTATAGGAGTTGAAGCAACTGTATTTATTGCCTGAAAATTGCCCGGAACATCGGTTAAGTGCTCCTGTGGAATGGCTTCAACAGTATAGGTAAACGTAATTAACGGCAGAACAAGTGCTAAAACCAAACTTCCCAATAGAAAAAAACGTTTAAATATATGTGCTGCCTGTTGTTCTAATGCGAACTTATAAAACCCCCAGAGTACAAGCAGACATAAAACCGATTTGATGATATAAGCGATCATGATTTATTGTTTTTTATGCGTTCATCAATGAGTTTTTTTAAGTCTTCAAGTTCTTGCTGGGAGAGATCTGTTTCTTTAGTAAAGAAAGAAGCAAACTGTGCGGCAGAATCATTGAAGAAGTTTTTGATCATGCCGTTCACCTGTTTTGCGAAATAATCTTTTTTACGTACCAACGCAAAATATTCACGAGAGCGGCCATATTGAATATAATCTACGAAATTTTTATCCTGCATGCGCTTGAGTAATGTTGCCACAGTCGTAGTCGCAGGCTTAGGATCTGGATACGCTAGAATAAGGTCTTTCATAAAGGCTTTTTCCTGTTTCCAGAGAATTTGCATAAGTTGTTCTTCGGCGTTAGATAGTGACATGTTCTACAAGGTTAGAGTGTGTTCTACAAATGTAGAATAATATTTTAATTCTACAAGTGTAGAGTAAATTATTTTCAGATATTTTTTGGAGTATTCACTTCCTATTTCTTTTTCATTTTAGACAAAACGAACGTATTGAGATTGCCAGATTACTTATCATAGCTTAAAAGCACTAGCTTTGCGCCTTAAAACCATACGATGAGCTTAGAACAAGATTTACGAGATAGAAGTGATAATAAATGTGAGTTATGCGCTGGCTCAAATGACCTGAATGTTTTTAATGTCCCAGATTCTCCGGCAGAGGCAGATAGTTCAATTTTTATTTGTGGCACTTGTAAAGAGCAAATTGAAAATCCTGAAAAGGTGGAGCCTAATCACTGGCGTTGTCTTAACGATAGTATGTGGAGCGCGGTACCTGCTGTACAGGTTATGGCTTACCGTATGCTTTATCGCTTAAAAGCGGAAGGCTGGCCGCAGGATCTGCTCGATATGATGTATATGGAGGATGAAACAAAAAACTGGGCAAAAGCCGGACTTCCTGCTGAAAATGTTTCTGGTCTCGTGCATCGTGACAGTAATGGTGTTGTTCTGGAAGGTGGAGATTCTGTAGTTTTAATTAAGGATCTTAAGGTAAAAGGCAGCAGCATGGTTGCAAAACAGGGAACTGCTGTACGAAGAATTTCGCTGGATCATGAAAATGAAAAATACATTGAAGGAAAAGTTGATGGTCAGCAAATTGTGCTCATCACTGATTATGTAAAGAAAATTTAATCCCCTAACCCCAAAGGGGAACTGACTTTTCAAAAAATGATCTTTTCAGGTTGTATGTGGGTTAATTTCAATCCAAAAAACCATTTTTCTATTTACGCATTATTTTTTCTTTAATAGTTGCGATAGGGATTGCAGCGGCATCCTTTATGAAGCGCTAGCGGAATAAAGATACAGCGGAAAGCCCGGTCCCAATAGTTGCGAGGGACGAGCAATTATTGGGAATCGCCCAAAAAACAGATGAAACATGCTGAAAATTTAAGGTCTGTATATTGTATATTGTAAAATGTATACTGGTGTGTTAAAGAACAATGTGCATAATAAAATATACAGCATACAATTTTTACAGTATACAATTTAAAATCATCCTTTTTCAGCCATTTTTAATTTGGTGAATTCATGGTAAAAATGTGGAATTGTCTCAATCCCTTTCAGGAAATTCCATACCCCAAAATGCTCGTTAGGCGAATGTATGGCGTCACTGTCCAGCCCAAAGCCCATTAAAATGATTTTACTGTCGAGCATTTTTTCGAAGAGCGAAACGATGGGAATACTACCGCCACTGCGCTGCGGGATAGGCGTTTTGCCAAAGGTTTTTTCATACGCTTTTGAAGCGGCTTGATAACCGATATCATTAATGGGCGTAACATATGCCTGGCCGCCGTGGTGGGGTTTTACTTTTACGCGCACGCCGGCAGGAGCAAGGCTTTCAAAGTGTTTTGTGAATAATTGCGTGATCTCTTGCCAATCTTGGTTGGGTACGAGGCGCATACTTATTTTGGCAAACGCTTTACTGGGGATTACCGTTTTTGCACCTTTACCAATATAACCGCCCCAGATGCCATTGACATCAAGGGTTGGCCTAATGGAATTGCGTTCATTCGTACTGAAATCCTTCTCGCCATAAACAGAATCGATATCAAGCGATTTTTTATAGTTCTCAAGTGAAAATGGAGCTTCGGCCATTGTTGCGCGTTCTTCTGCACTTAAATCTTCCACCTTGTCATAAAAACCGGGAATGGTGATATGATTATTCTCATCCTGCAGTGAAGCGATCATTTTTGTAAGGATATTGATGGGATTTGCCACTGCGCCGCCATAAAGACCGCTATGCAAATCGCGGTTGGGACCGGTTACTTCAACCTCCACATAACTGAGCCCGCGCAGGCCGGTGGTAATGCTGGGCACGTCTTTGGCGATCATTCCTGTATCGGAAATCAAGATCACATCGTTGCTTAATTTTTCCTGATTGCGCTCCAGAAACCAGTTTAAATGGACGCTGCCCACTTCTTCTTCGCCCTCGATCATGAATTTAACATTACAGGGCAGTTCGTCGTTTTTCACCATATATTCCAGCGCTTTCACGTGCATAAACATCTGGCCTTTATCATCACAGGCGCCACGGGCAAAAATAGCGCCGTCGGGATGGATTTCGGTTTTTTTGATTACGGGTTCAAAGGGAGCGCTGTCCCACAACTCTAGTGGATCTGGCGGTTGCACGTCATAATGACCGTAAACTAATATGGTAGGAAGGTTTTTATCAATAATTTTCTCGCCGTATACCACAGGATAGCCAGGCGTCTCACAAACTTCTACTTTATCGCAGCCAGCTTCTTTGAGACGTTCTGCCACTTTATCTGCCGTGGCAAACATCTCGTCCTTATAGGCAGAATCTGCGCTGATAGAGGGTATTTTAAGTAGTTTTATGAGTTCGTTGATAAAACGCTCCTTGTTTTCTGCTATGTATGCTGCTGCTTTTGACATGTTTTTTTCTTTGTTTCAAAGTTAAAATTTCTGGTCCGAATTTTTTTATTAAAAGATGATTTTCCTATTGAATTTTTTTTATATATTTGCCATCGCATTTTCAGTGATGGAAGTGCAGGCATTTACAACGAGTCCTAAGTGTTGTAAATGATGATGCAGGCGTGATGGAATTGGTAGACATGCTAGACTTAGAACATAGCGAAATAAAAAACGTTAAAAAATTAAAATGCGGGCGTGATGGAATTGGTAGACATGTCAGACTTAGGATCTGATGCCGCGAGGTGTGGGAGTTCGAGTCTCCCCGCCCGTACAAAAGCCGAAGAGAAATCTTCGGCTTTTTTCATTAAAAAAACAGTCGGAAAAAATGTCAGGTACAACATTTTGCTATTTTGAAGACAACATTCTTATTGATACTAAATCATTTCATTTGTCATTTATCTTTATGAATTACCAGTTAGAATAATAAATTCTGCTAAAACACAACCCTTTTTTCTTCGGAAGGGAGTTTATTATCATACAATATAACCGCAATTTAAACTCGTAAAATACTTCCATCAAAAGACTACGGCATAAAGCCGACGCTTCTTCCTACGCTTATTTATTCCGTTTCCTTTTGAGCCAAGATTTTATCTTCCGTTTGGTTCCTGCTTAAATATTGTTTAATCTAAAATTTATTTATTATGACAACAAAAGCAGTTAAAACCAGAAAGAACGGTAAAGCCAATGCTACCGTTAGAAAAGAAGTCAAAGAGAAATTGACACAGAGAGCCGTCGAGCTGAAAATTCAAAACCTGAATATTGAGAAGGTCATTCCCGACCCGATGCAACCCAGAAAGACTTTCAACCAGACTTCATTAAACGAGCTTTCAGAAAGTATCAAGAAACACGGAATGCTACAGCCGATTACGGTACGAGAGTCCGGAAGCGATTTTATAATCGTTATGGGAGAACGTCGCTATCGTGCCAGTAAATTGGCAAGTAAGAAGACTATACCTTGCATTATTAGGGATTATAGCTATAATGATATTTTGGAAATTCAGATTATCGAAAATTTACAAAGACAGGATGTAGAGCCTACTGAAGAAGCAGATGCGATTGCTTATCTCTGTAAAAAATATTCGGCTACGGAAATTGCAAAACGACTCGGCAGAAGCGACAATTTTATAAGACAGCGTATAAAATTGGCTGGACTTATTGAAGGTTTCAAGTATTTCGTGCGTAATGGCAAAATGACAATTTCGCTTGGTGTAGGCGTTGCACTTTTCGAACCCGAAGAACAGCAGATGATGCTGGAAACGATGGGAGAGGATTTTAATGCCCATCAAATCAATAGGATGATTAAAGACCAGACCTATGATTTAGAGAAAGCACCTTTTGATGTACAAGACAAAAAATTGATACTGAAGGCTGGAGCTTGCGGCGAATGTCCGTTCAATGCCGCAAATCAGGGTAATTTGTTTGGGGATGGTAAAATGGTCTGCACAAAATCAGCCTGTTATGAGACCAAGAAAAGCAAATCTTTCTTGAACCTGATTGAAAACTCGAAGAAAGAGAATACGCTACTGATTCCTGAAATACAAAAGTATTGGGCAGATGACGAAAATAATCAGCTTATCATTTTTCTTTTGATAGTCATAATGTTTTCTTTTAATTCTTTATTTACACATTACCATAAACATTCGATTCCCCGCCATCAACAGCAATGGTTTGTCCATTAACATAAGATGCATCTTCACTTAAAAGAAATGCTACGAGTTTAGCCACTTCGTATGGTAATCCTAAACGTTTAGTAGGATTGCGTTGAGCATATTCTGTTTCTGCTGCTTTAGGGTCATTTGGATTAACTTGCTTAAATGCTTCTGCAACCATTGGTGTAAGAATCGCTCCAGGAGCAATGGCATTCGTATTAATTCCATCCCGTCCATATTCAAGAGCCGCATTTTTTGTCATACCTGAAACCGCATGCTTACTGGCAACGTATGGCATTTGATTTAAAACCCCACGGATCCCACCTACGGAAGCAACATTTACAATGCGTCCATACTTTTGTTTCTGCATTACAGAAATAACATAGCGCATAGCATAATACACTCCCATCAGGTTTATATCAATTACTTTTTTAAAAACATTTACATCATACTCTGTTATGCTTGCTTGTTTTCCTTCAATACCTGCATTGTTGTATAATCCATCAATGCGATCAAAAGCATTTACGGTTTCATTTACATAATGTTTTACTGCATCTTCATTGGAAACATCTGCAACAACGGTGATGATTTTTACATCGGGGAATTCTTTGTTGAGTTCCGCTTTGGCATCATCCAAACTTTTTGCGTTATAGTCAACCAACGAAAGATTTGCTCCTTTAGATGCAAGTTCTTTTGCGGTTGCAAGACCAAGCCCCATAGCTGCACCAGTGACTATAATGGTTTTATTTTCAAAATTTTTCATTTTGTTGTTGTTTTAATGTTATTGTTTTGCAAATTGTAAGTGCACCACTATGCTTACGTCTTTTCCTACACCGACAGCGGTAGGATCATAATCAATATGATAATCAAACCTATTGATGGTTGTTTCGGCTTTCAATCCTAATTTTTCGCCTTGGTCGCTCTTGACCGTTCCCCCATAGTGTACATCAAAAATCACGTCTTTCGTAACATCTTTTATGGTCAGGTTACCGTGCAATAAATAATGGTCGGGTTTATCGGTAGTTGCAATTTTGGTGCTTTTAAAAGTCATATTAGGGTATTTTTCAGCATCAAAAAAATCAGCACTTCTTAAGTGATTATCCCTTTTTTCTACATTTGTATTTATGCTTTTTACTTGAACGGTAAAATCAAAATTTGCATTGTTGAGTGCTTCTCCATCGGTAGTTAAGTTGCCTGTGTATTCCAAAAATTTCCCGTTCACAATACTAATTCCGGAATGTGAGATATCGAAATTTAAGGAAGAATGGTAAGGATCGACTTTCCATTGGGTCTGTGCGAATGAGACTATGCTCATAAAGAGCATTACTAATAAAATCAGTGTTTTTTTCATAATCATTTAAATTTGAGTTATACCAAATTGTTATTTGATAACAAAAATACTAAAAGTCACTATTTACAATATTACACTATTCAGTAGTTGAGTTGTAGATTTAGGAAGAAACCATTTTTCTCATCTCATCCCTAAACTCACTTGGCGGTTGACCAGATTTTTTTTGAAGACATTAGAGAAGTAGGAGTTTTCATTATAACCTAGCTCATAGGCTATTTCAGAAATGGTTTTTTCAGTAGAGATCAAAAGGTTTTTGGCTTCGGTAAGCTTACGGGTTTCGATGATTTCTGAAACACTCTGCTCTAAAATATTTTGGCATATCAAGTTTAAGTTTCGGGTCGACATAAATAGTTTTTCCGCATAAAAATCTACACCCAAAGGTCTGTGATAATTTTCTTCAAGGATGTTCAGGAAGTTTCCAAACGAGATGTTCTGTGTTTTATATAAAGTTTCGTTTGTAGTGTTTAACTTTTTTGTTTCAACTTCTATCATAGTGAACAAGGCACTTAACAGTTGCTTGATTATGGCATAGCTTGGGTTTTCTTGTGCTGCTTCTTCGTTCATCATTTCGCATACTATTGCGAGTCGTTGAAAGCATTTTCCTTTTTCTAATTTTAAATTGGCCTTGCCGTGATATAGGGAATAAAGTTGAAACGTAGTCTCCGGAATAAATTCGCTCTTGAACCGTATTGCCCAAATGTCGCACTTCCCGTTATAAGGTCTCGGTATTACACGGTGCACCTTCCCTTTGGTGACGAAACTCACAAAAGGTGCTTGGGTTTTGGTTGCGTTAAAATCAATAAAATGTTCCAGCTCTCCGCTTATTCCAATCAATAATTCTTCAAAGTCGTGGCTATGGGGTTCATCTGGTTGGGAAGAAATCCTAATCGCTTCTGCTTCGTCAACTTTGAATATGTGGAATAGTTCATTCATTTGTTAATTGGTGGTGCTTTGGTTCACATCTATAGGCAAAACTTATTCTATATTGCCATCCTAAAAATAATGAATTTATTTAACTTTTATAAGGTTAGTGAGTTGGAGTTAGGTTTATAGCCAGATTGTGTATTTAAAGGAATTAAGGATATGTATACCGAAACATCCAAATTCAACCGCAACGCTTTTTTTGTCATACCCGAAACCAAATGTTTACTGGTAACATAGGGCACCTGGTTTTAAACCCCACGAATGCCACCTACAGAAGCCATATTACTATTCGTCCATATTTTAGTTGCATTACAGGAATTACATAATGTATTCCGTAGAAAACTCCCATTACTATTTTGTTTTCTGAATTTTTCATTTCTTGTTTAAATATGCGAACTATATTATTGACTTAGGTGCTTAAACGTTAATAAGAATGAAAAATGCCCCCATACTTATTGTTGGTCATCCAATGTGGTCACGCCTATTCATTTAAAAAAAGGATATATTAAAGAAAAACAAAGGCTTATAGTTATCTTTAACTATAGAATAATTTAAAACTTAAACTGAGCTATATGAAATTTTTTAAAATTATTTTACCTATCGGCCTATCCTGCCTTATGATTTTAATTGCCTGTAACGAAAATGGCAGACGAAAGAACGCTGATAAAGTAGATTCCAGTGTGATAAATATTAATCCTAAAGAAATGAAACATATAGGAACCGTAGATGAACGTTACCAATCGTATAATGTGAAATGGTAGAAGTGGCCGGAGGGGAATTCTGGAAACCTTACCACCTGATGGATAGTCTGCCTCCTTTGGCAGCCGTCTCAACTTATGACGTTTCTCAAAAGAACGAAGCGTTGTACCAGAAACTTTCACCCATTGATCTGACAGATAAAAGATTAATGACCCTAGCGAAAGGGCTTGCCCCTGCTTATGTGCGGGTAAGTGGCACCTGGGCCAATGCGATTTATTTCCAGGATAATGATGAACCGCAAATGACAAAGCCGCCCGCAGGTTTTGTAAATGTTGTAACACAAGGCCAATGGAAAGGCGTTGTTGATTTTATAAAAGCTACAAATGGTAAACTCGTTACTTCGTTTGCGGTTTCCAATGGTGTACGGGATGCACAAGGGGTTTGGACACCTAAAGAAGCACAGAAAATTGCAGACTACACCAAAAGTGTTGGCGGAGAAATTGCCGCTGCAGAACTGTTTAATGAACCTACCATGCCAACTGCCGGAGGTGAAATAAATAAGGATTATAATGGACAGGATTTTGCAAAAGATGTAGCGGTTTTTAATGCCTGGTCAAAAGCTACAGTGCCCGATATGTTGGTGCTTGGTCCCGGTTCAGTTGGCGAAGGTTCTCCTAATGTATCACTTCAAAGTATGGGAATGACTTATCTATCAACAGATGCGATGATGTCGGCGGAGCCAAAGCCACAGTTCGATGTTTTTTCATATCATTATTATGGAGCAGCTTCTATGCGCATGATTCGCAGTGGCCCTTTTTCAACAAAAGCTGAAAATGCACTTGATGATTCATGGCTGCGTAAAACAGATACGGTAACAGATTATTACGCTGGGTTAAGAGATAAATACACTCCGGGTAAGCCTTTATGGATTACCGAAACAGCCCAGGCGGCAGGCGGCGGCGATCCGTATGCTGCTACTTATCTGGATTGTTTCCGCTATTTATTCCAGTCAGGTTCTTTGGCTAAAAAAGGTGTAAAGGTGATTATGCACAACACTTTGGCTGCAAGTGAATACAGCCTCATTGATCAGGATACGCATTTGCCAAAACCTAATTATTGGGCCGCATTTTTATGGGCAAAATTAATGGGCACCGAAGTGTACGAAGCAGGTAACGGCGCACCAGGGGTCTATTTGTTTGCACACAATCAGAAAGGCCAGGAGGGTAGCATTACACTATTGGTCATCAATACCAATAGACAGCCTACTTCTGTAAATCTTCCTTTAAACGCTGAAAAATACACGTTAACCTCTATAGAGCTGGAGGGTAAAACGGTAAAGCTAAACGGCCAGGAATTGAAATTAGATGCCAATGATGAATTACCTGCATTAAAGGGAAACCCAATAAAATCCGGAACAGTGGAATTACCTGCAACGAGTATTAGCTTCATCACATTCGCGGATGCAAGAAATTCAAATGGAAAATGAAAAATATTTTAATGTATGAACCGTATAGCCGATAACATAAAAGCTTTTTTCAAAAAGGAATCCGCGACCGGAATACTATTGATTTTTGCCACAATTGCTGCTTTGGTAGTGGCCAATAGTCCGTTGAACACTTATTACCATCATTTGATGGAACTTAAGTTTACCTTGGGCTTTCCCGAGTTGAATCTTTCCAATTCGCTCCATCATTGGGTAAACGACGGATTGATGGCCTTGTTCTTTCTGTTGGTTGGTCTTGAAATAAAAAGCGAACTCAAATTTGGCAGGTTGCAATCCTTTCAATCGGCAGTATTTCCTGTCGTAGCCGCAATTTGTGGAGCCATTTTCCCTGCACTTATATTCTATGCGTTTAATCAAGGTACAGAATACGTGCACGGCTGGGCCATACCAATGGCAACGGATATTGCCTTTGTGATCGGAATTATAGCAATGCTCGGCTCCAGAGTACCTACTTGGGCCAAAGTCCTTGTAACAACCATCGCCGTAGTAGATGACCTTATTGCCGTACTTATCATCGCCTTTTTTTATACCGATGAAATAAGTTGGCAAGCTATGGGCATAGCAGGGATTTGTACACTGGTCCTATTGATTTTCAACTATAAAGGTGTCAATAGGTTGACCCCCTATCTCGCGGTGGGCTTTATATTATGGTGGGCAGTATTGGCTTCGGGCATTCACGCAACCATTGCAGGAGTAATTTTAGCTTTTACCATTCCTTTACATAGGGAGTGGGAACTGGATAGGATCAGGGATTTTGCAAAGAGTGGGTTCGACCTGTTCAAAAAAGCAAAGGATGAGACACTAAATCATACTTCCTCACAAGCCTATTATTTCCTTGAAAGAACACAGCGTGAAATGGAAGCACCACTAAAACGATTGGAGCGAAAATTGCACGCACCGGTTTACCTTTTTATTATGCCCTTGTTCGCTTTTGTAAATGCTGGGATCGTCTTTGATACTGAAATAATGGGCCAGGTCTTCGATGTGCCGATTACTTGGGGAATAATCCTGGGATTGTTGGTAGGCAAACCTTTGGGCATCTTATTTGCCATTTGGATATTGGTGACATTTTTCTTTAAAAATATTCCCAGCACAAAAGCGATATGGAAGGTGCTTTTTGCAATCGCAGTACTTTGCGGCATCGGCTTTACGATGTCTCTATTTGTTGGCAACCTGTCCTTTACAGATGAAATAGTAATAGGTGAAGCCAAAATGGGGATCCTCATCGCTTCCGTGATAAGCGGCTTTTTAGGTTATTATTTGTTATACCGTGCAACCAAGAACCCAGAAGCAATTAGTGATGATAAAATACGAGCGAAAGTGGATAAATAGAGGTGGTTCTTTGGATAATTATATATTACAAATATAGATTGGGAAAATACAATTATCCCCTAATTTTAGCCTAATAAATCACTTAAGCAGAGCCATAATGAGTCATTCTCGATTTATTTTGTTCTTATTAAGTTTTCATCTGGTAAAATAGAAGCATTCAGACCTATACGGAATGTCAGTAAAATGTTTCAATCAAAAATTCACCACACTATCCAAAGCGTCATCGGCATCACGATGAATGAAATTAGCCTGATAATTTAATGTAGTTTTTAAATCACTATGGCGATATAATTTCTGCAACATTAAAGGATGTATGGCATCTCCAGCGATATTGCCAAAACTGTGGCGGGCGATATGCATTGTAATCTTCTTATTTATTTTAGCTTTTTTAGCAATCGATTTTAAGTTGTCGTTGAATTTTTTGGTAGCTGTTTTTCTCTTATTGTAAATATCCCTGGCATCATCAAGATTGGCCTTTTTTAATTCGGGAAACACGAAGTCATCTTCACTTCTTTTATCATCCTTGTAAAATTTTAGAATCTGCAATATTTTTTCAGGAATTTTAAGGGACAGTAATTTTGAATTTTTATTCATTCTATAATGAAGTCTATTATCGTAAATATCTGACCATCTGGTCCACAGAACGTCAGTAACCCTCATACCTGCAAAATTGAAGCTGTATAGCCACACATTTCTGGTATGTATTTCAATTGGAGATAAATTTTTGAGGTTCTCAATACTTCGAATCTCAAAGATATTCAGCCCGACCTTTGTAGTTTCTGGAAACCTAATCCGGATTTTATCTGTTCCAAATGGATATAATTCCCGACTAACAACTTTATGTTTGATAGCCCTATTGAATAAGAGCCTGATAAGAACCAATATATTCATTATCGAGGTTTCTGAAAGAGAATGCTTTACCTTTAAATTTAGCATTAACTTTTTAAGAAAACGTTCATCGATTTCTTGAAATGAAAGCTGTTTGGATTTATTAAATTTCACAATAAAACTTACCCACGCCTTATCTGTAGACAAACGGTTTAACTTTTCAGAGCTTTCCAAATCGTCAAGATGTTCTTGTGCCAATTCAAAAAAGGTTGAGCTATTGGTGGATGAATATATCTCTTTTTTTATTTGGTTTGCAGACGCATCCTTCTTTTCAGATTGCAACGTGATTAGAGCTTTGTTGGCCTCTGAAAGTTTTTGCGATAACAAACTATTCAGGTTATCAGAATTGGAGTTTGATTTTTTGACACGAATATTCTTTTCGTCCCAATCTTCTAATTCAATATAATGACCAATGTATTGGTATGTTGACCGACGATTTTTAGTAATACGAATGGCAAGAGGGTAAAGGCCTTCTTTATTCGACTTTTTGCGAAGAACTATTTTTGCGTTTGATGACATGGTTACCTGTTTTTAGCACGAAAGTCAAATCAGGTACAACATTTGGGATAAGAACCGATATAAAGATACGCTTTTATTAGGTTCTCTGGGTACAACATAGGTACAACAAATGCTGAAATCAATTGATATTAGATGATATCAAATAAAATGTGAAATCACTTAAACAATTGGAAATGAATTACTTTGCTATTGTTTGGGTAAATGTACGCTAGACTTAGGATCTAGTGCCGCAAGGTGTGGGAGTTCGAGTCTCCCCGCCTGTACAACGAGAAAAGCTCCTCAGTAATGAGGGGCTTTTTCTATTATTAATGGAATATTTTAAGGAACGAGACGAAAAAGCCGACTTTAACGAGTCGGCTTTTTCTGTTTAGGTACAACATAGGTACGACCGAGTACAACTTATAATCAACCTCCGTTAAATCAATAAACTCTTCTTCACTATTCTATAATTCCCATCCTATTGAATTCCTGAAGTTTAAAACGAGTATTGATAATTAAGAGGCTAAGATACAGCGCCGATATAAACTTTAAAACCTTTCAGAAATAATATTGCTTTCAATTTTGCCTTAAATATTGCCAAAAAACGCTAAATACTGGCTTGTTTTAAGCTAAAAAGTAGATTTGATAGCTATTTTAACGTGTAGCTGGAACTTGATGACAACCAAAAACTTTTAATAGGTAGAAAATTGTTAGATTGGTTATTTATACATAATAGGGACAAGTCTATTAGTAGGTTACTCATTTGTAAAGCATTTAAAGAATGACGGTTACAGAAAATGAAATGCAAGAAGATTATAAAAATCGGATTAACCGGGTTTTTCAATTTATTGATGAACACTTAGACGCTGATTTGTCATTGCATACGATTGCTGAAATTGCTTTTTTCTCCCCTTTCCATTTTCATAGAATTTTCAAGTTTATTACAAACGAAACCTTATTTGAATATGTAAGCAGACAAAGGATTGAAAAATCAGCGTTGGACCTGTTGCATAAAAATAGCACAACAACTGAAATCGCACATAAATATGGGTTTAGTGATAACTCATCATTTTCAAGAGCTTTTAAAAAGAAATTCGGAATAGGTCCAACAGAATTTAAAAAGCAAAATCGAAATAGATATAGCAAGATTCGTCAACTTGATAGCAGGAAAGGACAAGAATATCCTGATTACGAAAAATACATTTGCATCATTACTAATCTTCAAAATTGGATAAAAATGAATGCAAACATTGGAATCAAAAAAACATCAAAAATGGATTTGGCGTATGTGTCAAGTATTGGACCTCAAAATCTGCAAACTGCGTATCAAAAACTAATAAAGTGGGCAACACCACAAGGTTTGATAAATGAGCAAACTAAAATGGTTACAATATATCACGACAGTTTTAAAGTTACGGAAGCTAATAAAGTAAGATTGAGTGCTTGCGTCCTCCTAAGTAAACCTCTTGAAACGTCAGGAGAAATTGGACTGACTTCAATTAAAGAAGGAAAATTTATTGTTGGTAGTTTCAAAATTGGACTAACCGATTTTGAAAAATCTTGGACTGGATTATTTATCTGGATGAATGAAAACGGATATAAAAAGGCTGATAAAAACCCTTTTGAGATTTATCATAATAATTTTAATGACCATCCTGAAAAGAAAGCCATTGTTGACTTTTATATACCTATTGAATAAAAACGCCTTAGAAAACTGGTAGCTGTTTCTACAGCCTTAATAGCTTGCTTGTATTCCTGCTTTTTCAGTAATTGAAGGCTGTGAGAACTTAATAGCATGTAAATTGTTAGACTAGTGATTTTTAAAAGAGGGATAAACCTACTGGTACGTTTATCCATACTTTAGCAGTAATATGACAGACACAATCGAACACAATAAAATAAGTTGGAAAAGAATACTACTATTTTTCATTATTGCGACTGTAATATCTAATATTTTCAGATTTGATATTTTCGAACTCAAATCTGAATTAGAACAACTCCCTACTTGGGTATTTATCTTGATTACTATTTTTCTTGAAGGTAGCGGAGTTGTTATAGGTGCATTAATTGCTATTTTCCTTTTGAAAAAACACAGAAAAACAGAGATAACTCTTTTCGGAACATCAAAATTCAAAAGTCTTTTAATGGCAATAATACCAATTACCATTTTAACAATAATTGGAGTAAATAATGAATTTAAACTGGAATCGCACTTTTACGGATTTATTTCTATAATCGGAACTTTAATCTATTGCATAATGGAAGAATATGGTTGGAGAGGTTACTTGCAAGAAGAATTGAAAACATTAAAGCCTTGGCAAAAATATCTGATAATTGGAATTATTTGGTACTTATGGCATTTAACTTTCTTGACTAAAGCAACTATAGGAGACAATCTTTTCTTTTTGGCAATGATGATTTTTGGTAGCTGGGGCATTGGACAAGTAGCGGAATTGACAAAATCAATATTGGCTAGTGCTTGTTTTCATTTGATTATCCAAATTATGATGTTTAATTCGCTAATCAAAAATGGAATTAATGGAACCGAAAAGCTAATTATTTTAATAGTTTCAATCGGAATTTGGATTCTAATTATAAAGAAATGGAAAGAAAAAAATACTATTGCTAACACCGGGACCGTGGCACAATAGCCACAATGCTATAAGCCATAGTTTCTTCCCAGCCCTTTTGGAAAATCTTACGGATTTCCTCCGCCGATTTCTTGTTGTTATCTTAGTTGTAAAATCACGCTACGGCGCATAGCCTAAACCATAAGCTGAAAAAACGAATCGAATGGTAAATTGAAATTAAAAACTGACCCTAAAGTAGAGGCCATTTTTGCGAATTATCCTGACTCTGTTAGGGATAAGATGCAATATTTACGGCAATTGGTAATAGAAACAGCAGAAGAGACCGAAAGTGTAAATCATTTGGAGGAAACCCTAAAATGGGGAGAACCTAGTTTTGTCACTAAAAACGGTAGTACACTGCGAATGGATTGGAAAGAAAAAATGCCCAATCAATATGCAATGTACTTCCAATGCACAAGTAGATTGGTAGACACTTTCCGACTGGTTTTTGATGATAAATTTCAATTTGAGGGAAAACGTGCAATCGTTTTTCAGTTAAATCGAAAAATTCCTGAATCCGAATTAAAAGAATGTATTAAAGCATCTTTGATCTATCACAAGGTAAAGGGACTACTTACATTGGGAATTTGAGCGTTGAATAGAAAAAGCTAGTGGCTGCCAGAGTGTATAAGCCATGGCGGGGTTTGGGCCTACTCGGAAAATCCTTTCGGATTTTCCTGCGCAGTTGCACTTTTGGATTCGTGCGTGAAGAGTCGCGCCACTTCTCATAACCATAACATTGCCCCTTATGTTGAATGCAGCAGAGGAGATCTTGTAACAAAAGTCTTATTTAGAAGACTTACTTAAAAGCTTTTAAATATGAAAAATACAATTGGCCTTTTACTGTTTATCCTTGGAACTTCTACGCAGATAACTGGCCAAGAAATACCATTGAGTCCGAAGAACAATCCTGCCGATATGGGTTTAATCAAACCGGAAGACTCTAAAATGTCCAGGTCCATGGTCAAGGATTCAACCGAAATTCAAATAGGAGAAGTACAAACCAGAATTCGAAAAGAAAAAGACAAAATATATATTATAACAACTGTCGATATGGAACGGTCACCCAGTAAATGGATCGACAGTACGGTGGTCAGTAAGCTCGACTTTGAACCTATTTACCATTCTTCATTCAATCAGCAAAGGGATATGGTTTTGAAATTTGGCGATAAAATAACTGGTTATTATTTGGACAAACAAACCAATACTAGAACTCAGATTTCTGAAGAGGCCGACAGCCCATTTTTTGACAGTAATTTTTATCCGCAACTAATAAGATTTCTTCCTTTGAAGGAAGGTTATTCAAACACTATCTGGATTTTTGATTACAATCCAAAATCAAAAACAGGGGTTATGACCGCAACAATCAAAAACACCGAAAATACGACCACGGAGTACCGCGGAGAGACAAAACAGGTCTGGAAGGTTGTGACTACCGATGAGATTTCAGGCAATTCTGCCACAAGCACCTATTACATAGATATCTCAACAAGGAAAATACTAAAACAAGAAATTGATTTTGGCGGTCGAAAAATGATAATGAGATTGGTTGAATAGAAAAAACACGGTGTACAAGAAAGGTAGCCGTTGCACCTTGAAGAGCCCGTTCAGAATATTATACATATCAAAGATACATTTCATTAGGGTCTTTTCTAATGATCTTCGTTTAAATGAACTTTAGTAGGCAGGGAAATTGATTTGAATTATGGATAATTTTTTGAATGATCGTAAAATGTCCTAATACAACGTCACCCTAAACCTGTTTCAGGGTCTCACCACATGATTTGCTTATAATCAGACTCAAGATGTGATGCTGAAATAAATTCAGCATGACGAAAACTTATTTAGGACTAATTACGGATATACAAATAATTTTTATTGAATTCTCAATTACCTCATAATGTTGTTTTTGGGTGTTGAATCGTTGATAAACATTCAATACCTTATAACTTGCCCGGCATTCTATGTGGGATCAATGCATCAAGCCATCGTCACCGGCAACTTTATGATTGTAGTTATAATAAATCCGGCCACATGCTATAAAAATGTGATCCCCTCTTTTTTTGAAGCGTCACCCACGTTGTTCTGTGATACTGATTTTTAGTTTCCCCTTCGGGGTTGAGCTTTGTGATTTTGACCTCCCCGCACAGAATTAGCCCGTTTGAAAGTGTGGTTTTCCAGCGTATAAATTAACTTTAATAAAATTACGCAAAGCAAAAATTTTGGGTATTTAAACCCACGGTTATTTAGACTTTGCAAAACAGTAAATTGGCGTTTAAAGATGTCTATTAAAATCCTGTCGCTGTCCTAAAATGCGGACGACAAATATGCCGTTTTTGGTTGGTTCATAAAATATTGTGTGCGCTTTGAAATTATACTTTTTTAATGGAGGTGCATATTCAGAAACACTACGCCCAATTTCGGGACTGTCGGCAAGAGTCTGTAAAAACTGTAACAATTCGGTAACATAATCATGCGTCTGCGATTCGCCCCAGGTCTCCAAAGTATAATCCACTATATCATCGATATCGCTATCTGCTTTGGGCGATAAATTATAACTAGACATTCCTCGTGCCCTGCATTCCGCTGTTTTTGCGATTTTTGGCAGCCTCAACAATTTCATCAACAGACCTAAGCTTAGTGCTCATACCACTATCATAACCTTCTTGTATAGCCGCTTTGGTGATTAAATACTCCCTATTGCGTTCCTCATCTAAACGTATTAGATGCCGCATATATTCGCTATCATTGGCAAACCCACCATTTTCAATCTGTCTCTTTATCCATTGCTCTTGAGCGGTGGTTATAGTCAGTGATTTTCTAATTGTAGCCATAATTAAAACTTTATTTACATACAATATACGCAAAAAAACATACTATCAGCATACGGTTTGTTGGATTATTGTCAAAATACAGGATTTAAGAGCCTTTAAGTAGTACTAATCAACCCCACCATTATTTGGACTTTCCAAAGTTCCTTTCCCCATACCTATAATCATACTTTTCAGGATACCCTCCAGAGGGTCTTTATATCCATATACAACCTCTCACCAAAGATTGTGAGTAGTAAATGTTTAAATTGCTATAACCCGTTGTTATGCAACATTAGAAAAAAATGACAAATAATATTACAACTTTAATTTTATTGCTTGTTGCCACTTCTTTGTACGCCCAAAAACCAAGGGCAAGAGATTTGGGAATTCCCTTTGAAGGAATTACCGGAACCTATAATGCAATAACTGATGTTAAAGGAGTGTCTGTTGGATATTCTACAATAATTTCTGGAAGCGGAAATAATAAATTGGGTCAAGGTTCTATAAGAACTGGTGTTACGGCCATATTTCCAAGTGGAAAAAAGAAAAAACCATTATATGCCGATTGGTACAGTTTGAATGGAAATGGTGAAATAACCGGAACTACTTGGATTACCGAATCCGGATTTCTGGAAACACCAATTATGCTTACAAATACTTTTAGCGTTGGAACGGTAAGATAGGCAACTTTAAAATGGAGGGTAGATACGTCTTGGAGTGATGATGATTGGTGGTGGGCTTTTCCCGTAGTTGCTGAAACATACGCCGGATTTCTAAATGACATTTATGGATTTCAGGTTAAGGAAAAAAATGTTTTAGAAGCTATTAACAACACTACAATTAAAAAAGTCGAAGAAGGCAATGTTGGCGGAGGAACTGGAATGATGTGTTTTGGCTTTAAAGGCGGTATTGGGACTTCTCCCGAGTTCTGAAATTCCCCGATACAACATTAACGGTCGGGGTTTTGGTTCAGTCAAATTTTGGAGACAAAAAACGATTCAAAATTGACGGCGTTCCAGTTGGCAAAGAATTGAAGGACACTTTGAATATTGAATTCAACGCACCACCAGAATCAAGACGACAAAACGGAGATGGCTCTATAATCGTTGTTATTGCAACTGATGTTCCTTTACTTCCTTATCAATTAAAGAGAATTACAAAAAGAGTTCCAATTGGTATTGGTAAATTGGGTGGTATTGGAGCCAATGGTTCAGGCGATATTTTCATAGCCTTCTCTACAGCCAATGAAGACGCATATATAAGAGAAAGCAAAACAACTGTTGAAACTATAGCCAACGATTGGATTAACGATGTATTTGAAGCGACCATTCAAGCCGTTGAGGAAGCTGTTATCAATGCAATGGTTGCCGCCGAAACAATGGAAGGGAATAATGGAAATAAAGTTTATGCATTACCGCACAAAAGGCTAATTGAAATAATGAAAAAATATAACCGAATAGAATGATGTACTTAACAACGTTTGTGCAACATTTGAAAAAAACACCATACATATGACAATCAAGGCAAGAATCTATCTAACAACCATAATTTTATTCACAGCGATTTTAGCTTTTGGACAATCCAATAGTAACAAAGAACTTAAAATTGCTTCATTTCTTGACAGTTTAAGCCAAGATGATTTTTCTGGAACAATCTTGGTTGCTCATAATGACGAAATAATCGAAAAAAGAGCATATGGGTTTTCAAGTATTGAATTTAAGGCAAAAAATAATGCAAACACTAAATTCAACATTGCCTCTATCACAAAAATGTTTACTGCTGTTGCGACATTACAATTATATGAACAAGGAAAATTAAAATTAAACATTCCCATTGGCGAATATTTACCTGATTACCCCAATAAACTTGTAAGAGATTCCGTAACGGTTCATCAGTTACTGACACACACTTCAGGACTTAATAATTTTTATATGGCAGATCTGGATGAGATAAAGAATTCGGAATACAAGAAAATTTCAGATTTTGTTCCACTTTTCGTAAACGATACACTTTTATCAAAACCAGGAACCAAATATGATTATAGCGGAACAGGGTTCGTGGTTCTCGGTCTGATAATAGAAAAAGTATCGGGTAAGAACTATTATGACTATTTGAGAGATAATATTTTCAGACCCGCTGCAATGCCTAACACAACCGAATTGGAAATCGATTCTATTGTGAGCAATAAGGCAAATGGATATACCTCAATGTTTGGACAAAACAACTTCTTAAAAAAGAATGACTATTATTTAACAAAAGCATCGCCGGCAGGATTTTATTACTCTACCATAGAAGATTTATTCAATTTTTCAAAAGCTTTAAGAAACTATAAACTTTTACAAAAAGAGACAACTGCGTTGATGTTCAAACCAAAAGTGAAAGGGTATAATACACATTTAGGGTATGGAATTGATGTTGACCAAAGATATAATCAAACAATTCTGGGCCATAGTGGTGGTTGGTACGGTATTAGGTGCGAGTTAATGGATTTTATGGATGATCAATACTCCATTGTCGTTTTATCAAATATTGATAGTGACGAAGAATCAGGAGCTTCAAAAGTCATTGGTGATCTTAAAGAACTTATTGCAGACAAGAAACCTGAAAATTAACGCAATACATCACGGGAAAAAAAACGGTGGGTAACAAAATATATAAGCAATAGCTTGGTCTATAACTATTTAGAAAATCTATGGATTTTCTTTAGCCAGTTTTATTTGGAGAGGTTCGTGCTTTAACACGCCACAGCTCATATCCATCAATATTGTAAGTCATTTAAGGAAACCGACAAGAATTTGAAATTAAGAATGAAAAACACAATTACGCAATAAAAGTGGAGTGGATAGGAAACGAGGGAAACGGAACTTTGAATTACAAGTCTTATAACAGAAATCATAAAATCATTGCAGACGGAAAATATGATGAAATTAATGGTTTATCTGAATCTTCATTTTTGGGAGATAAGACGAGATATAATCCAGAAGATCTTTTTTTATCTTCTTTGTCGGCTTGTCATATGCTTTGGTATTTGCATTTATGTTCAGTGCATAAAATTATAGTGACTGAATATTTGGATAACGCAACAGGAATTATGGAGGAAACTGAAAATGGAAGTGGAAAATTTACAGAAGTTACTCTAAATCCTAAAGTGAAAATCACAGATTTGAGTATGATTGCCAAAGCGAACGAATTACACGAAGATGCAAATAAAATGTGTTTTATCGCAAATTCCTGTAACTTTAAAATTGGACATAATCCGAATATAACTGCGGAATAAAAAGGGCTTACAACAACCGTTAGCATACATATTCAAAATCTACCCTATAAGCAAAATGATAATCAACCTTGAAAATTTAGAAGGATTGTCTTCTAAATACATTGAAAAGCTAAAAAGGTTCGATGAAATATTTAAATCATTCGAATTTTTTGAAGAACTTGAAGATAATGAGAACATTAATAATTTGATTCTAGAACTGCATAATCATTGTCTTGACAACAAAATTATTGGATTCCATTATACAAATGCAATTGAAAACGATATTAGAGAAAAAGGAATGATTCTGCGATCTGGAAAAGAGATTAGGAAGGATTTTATGAAAAGATTTTTATATTTATTTAATGATAATGAACAAAGGCGGATTAGAGAGGAATGGTTGCAGCGATTTGGAAAAAAAGATTCTGAAAGTCGAGATTATAGAATCTATTTCAATTTTACGAAAAATGCTTTATCTAATAAAGGTGCGGAATTATTATTAAAATATTATGGTGGAGAACAAATCTATTTTCCTTTATTTAACTTACCAGTAATAAATGAGAAGTTAGAAAAAATTGGTAAGCCGATGATTTTGAAATGTATTCTTGAACCTAGAGAAATAAAAACACTAATTCAGAATCCTTGGGGAAAGATTATAGTTTCTAGTTACCATAAAACCTTAAATCCAAATGCATCTGTAGTTGACCAGGATGGATACCTGAAAAGTGCAGTTCTATCAAAAAATATTGAAATTATAGACGCTAAAAAATACGCTTACTAACGACGGTAACCATTGCACAACTATAGATTTCTAAAAAAAACATATATTTTTTTGAAATTCAATAAAACGTAACCTATTGTATTTCAAAGGTTATCTGTCTTTAGAAATAGAAGCTAAACAATAAGTGTATTATAATATTGGTTGTATAATGGCAACAACATATATAAAAATAGTGCAAGTAGTCGTAAAATCTAGATTTTCGGGTATATTTGTAAAGTCGCCAAATTTAGAAATTCGGCTTATGCATAAATTAATGCCCCAGTATTTAACTTTCATTTTCTAAAAATCATCCGCTATCTAGAGCAAATATGTGATTTTCATCGGTTGAAAATAGCAAATTAACCGCAGTTACTTTACTTCCAATCAAAACCCTGCCTATCTTTGCAGAAAATAATTTTATGCCCAATACCTTTTCCGATTTAGGGATCAATACTGAATTACAACAAAGTTTAGCAGAGTTGAACATTGCAGTACCCACACAAATTCAGCAAAAAACAATCCCGATCATCTTAAACGAAACCAAAGATGTCGTGGCTCTTGCAAAAACGGGAAGTGGTAAAACGGTCGCGTTTGGGTTGCCATTATTGCAAAATATAGATCCCCAAAACACAACTATACAAGCTGTAATTCTAGCGCCCACAAGAGAACTTGGGCAGCAAATACACGCCAATCTGGTTACATTTGCCAAGCATAGACCAGAAATCAGTATCGCTTCCATTTGTGGTGGGATCCCCATAAAACCACAGATAGAACGTTTAAAAGGCACTACCCACATCGTAGTGGCAACCCCGGGAAGGTTAGTAGATTTAATAAACCGAAAAGCCATTGATCTTAAAGATGTTACCTATTTGGTACTTGACGAGGCCGATGAAATGATAACCGCCCTAAAAACCGATCTGGACAGCATTATTGCCGAAATTCCTAAAGGCAGGCGAACACTTCTTTTTACGGCCACCATGCCGGGAACCATTAAACAACTGGTGCAAAACTATATGAGCAAGCACGTGCTACATATAGAAGCTGAAATGGAAACAGTGGGTCATCAGGGTATTGACCATCAATTTATGGTGGTAGAACCCATCGAAAAGTTGGATGTTTTACTTCATTTTTTAAGCTCCAAAGAAGGGGAGCGGGGTATTATTTTCTGTAAAACAAAAGCGGCCGTCAACAAACTGGCAAAGAATCTCGCCATTAATAAATTTGCTTCTGGCGCGCTTCACGGAAGCCTTACCCAGCCCATCCGCGACCGGGTGATGGGACAGTTTCGGGAAGGAAACATTGATATACTAGTAGCTACAGATCTTGCCGCGCGTGGTCTGGACGTAAAAGAAATTAGTTATGTAATCAATTACCACTTGCCAGATACCTATGAAACCTACGTGCACCGAAGCGGCCGTACGGCAAGGGCAGGAGCAACGGGACTTGCGGTCACCATACTTCAGCAAGAGGAGGTTTTTGAAATCCCAGAATTTGAAGAAGAATTGGGCATCGTTTTCAACGAAATGAAAAAGCCAGATGCGCAAAGTAAAGAGGAAAGCAATGCACTTTTATGGGCCAAAAAAATATTTAAAACAAAGCCGAACCGAACCGTCTCAGCGGAGTTCAAGGAGAAAATAAGCACGGTATTCCACCATTTGACAAAAGAAGAACTGATAGACAAAATACTTGCTTATCAATTGGCGCAAACTACTATTATTCCACCGAAAGCGGAAACACCCATTAAGAAAAAGAAGCGTTGAGCTATGTCTAAAGGGTTTTAGGCTTTAAGAATCAATCGTAAATCGGTAAAATCTCTCCATATAACGTCACTCTGAATTTATTTCAGGGTCACACAAGAAGCTAAGGCGCTGCAAAGCCTGCATATATGTTAACATAATAGTGCTGCGCGTGTGATGCTGAAACGAGTTCAGCATAACGAAATGATTTTTTGGAGCAATTCCAGACAAATAAAAAGATTAATAGTTTACCTAGTGTACTATTATAGGATCGAAAAAATATAAATATAATGGCAAACGAAATAAAAAACCAACAGGAAATCCTGGAAAAGCTAAACATAGCGGCTTTAAATCCTATGCAGGAAGAGGCTATTGCCGTGATTGAAAAAACAGCAAATACGATCCTGTTATCGCCCACGGGAACTGGGAAAACACTGGCGTTTCTATTGCCTATTCTGAAGAACCTAGATTCCGAGAATCCAGAAGTGCAAGCGCTGATCGTGGTTCCCACACGCGAACTGGCCATTCAGATTGAGCAAGTGGTGCGCAATATGGGGTCGGGCTTTAAAGTGAATGCGGTTTACGGTGGTAGGGCCAAGAGCAAAGACAAGATAGAATTGAAACATACCCCAACTATTTTAGTAGGTACTCCGGGCAGGATACTGGATCATTTTGAAGATGACCGGTTTTCAAAGGCGAGTATTAAAAATCTGGTGCTGGATGAATTTGATAAGTCCCTGGAGATAGGGTTTGAAAGTGAAATGAGCGAAATTTTAGACGCGCTGCCAGCTTTGAATAGACGCATATTGACATCGGCCACGCAGGGAGTTAAAGTTCCCAAGTTTGTGAGATTAAACCAGCCAACTGTCATTGATTATTTATCGGAAAAAAAAGACCCGAAACTTACCATTAAAACGGTCATTTCACCCGATAAAGACAAATTAGATACCTTACTGAAACTTGTGCTTTTCTTGGGCAACCAACCAGGAATTATTTTTTGCAACTTCAGGGACAGTATTGAACTTGTGAGCGATTTTCTGAATAATAATAAGATAAGCCATACCTGTTTTTCGGGCGGTATGGAACAGAAAGATAGGGAACGTGCGCTCATAAGATTCAGAAATGGCACTAGCCAGATCTTGGTGGCCACAGATCTTGCCGCCAGAGGGATAGATATTCCTGAATTAAAATTCATTATTCATTATGAGTTGCCACATTCCGCCATAGAATTTACCCATAGAAACGGCCGAACGGCGCGGGTTAATGAAAAAGGTACAGCCTATGTGCTGCAATGGAAAAACCAGCTATTACCAGATTTTATAGTAAAAACAGAACCCTTAAAGATTCCACAAGCTGCAACGCAAAAAGCAGAATTATGGGAAACACTCTTTATTTCGGGTGGAAGAAAAGACAAAATCTCCAAAGGCGATATTGCCGGGCTGTTTATCAAACAGGGACATATAACGAATGAACAACTGGGCGCCATAGAGTTAAAACAGGATTGTGCCTTTGTTGCCGTTCCGTCAGTGCTTGCAGATCACTTGGTTAATACGCTTAATAATAGTCGTCTTAAAAAGAAAAAGGTGCGTATTTATATTCTTTAAGCTTAAAATAACAGGAAGATATATAAGGTATAATCAGAATTTTTGTTTCAGAAAACTGATTGCAACACTCATAAATCGCTTCTAGTTGATTGAAAACGAATTCCGCGACCCCCAGAGAAACGCCCAAAAACAGCTTAATTTGGGCAAAAAACAACCCTATTTTGTGGTGATCAAGCTATACTAACATAGCGCGGAATTCCCTCAATTTCAATTCAATCAAAAAAAAACGGCTCTTGCAAACGCAAATCTTAAACTATTAAATCGTACTTTCGCGCCCGCAAAACACAGAAGAATATGAAACGCATAACCGAATACAAGAAACTTTTTGGAGTTGAAAAGGATATCGACCTAAAAGACCTTAAAAAAAGCTACCGGAATCTGGTAAAAGAATGGCACCCAGACAAGTTTCAAGATGGCGACGAGAAACAGGAAGAGGCCGAGATCAATAGCCGAAAAATCATAGATGGCTACCATTTTCTAGTAAGCATTGCCCCAGAAACAAAAGCAGCCAACTTAGAAGAGTATAAAGAAACCACCATCAATTCTGGGATTGCAGATTTTCAGCATAAGGGACTGCTACTGGAAATTACCTATCTGGATGGTAATACTTATGAATACTTTGGGGTTCCCAAAAAGGTATTTATAAAAATGGTAAATAGTGATAAATTGAACCGTTTTGCAAAACGTAATATATATCCTGTTTACTTGTACCGAAAGTCAAAACGAGCGTTAGAAAACGCGTAATTGGGATTGATTATTATAGACAAGAAGTTTATTCTGAACAATGAATAAGGCGAAGGGATTCTCTCCGCCTATACAAAAAGAAAAGCCGACTTTAACGAGTCGGCTTTTCTTTTTGTACAATAATTCTAAAAAGTACTAAAAAGCATTAAAAACACTATAAGCCGCAAGCAGAATCATAAAACCAATAGTGCCTTGCAACAGCGTGGCTACGGTATGTTTGCGGTAGGCCTGCTTGACGCTCATTTCTCCCATCTGGCTAACTATCCAGAAATACGAATCATTGGCGTGAGAAACAGTTAATGATCCAGCCCCAATTGCCATGATAACCCACACTTTTCCCAGTTCTGAATCAAAACCCAATGCGGGCAAGATAGGCAGCATAATAGATGATATGGTAATGATCGCTACAGTTGAAGAGCCTTGTGCCGACTTTAAAAGGGCAGCAAGTAAAAAAGGGATGGCCAGACCCATACTGTTATTAAACATACTCAGGTCAATGCCTTCGGTTAAATTTGCATATTGAATTACAGCACCCAATGCGCCGCCCATAGCCGTAATAAGTAGGATGGGTGCCGCCTGTTGAATTCCTTTTTCAATTACCGGACCTATGGTCTTTTCCTGTTTAAAGCATAAGCCAAAAGCGGCCAAAACCCCTATGAGCAAAGCAATCGTAGGGTCGCCGATAAATAAGATCAAATCTGTAAGTGTTCCATTTTCTAAAAATAGCGGTAAAATTGAAGCTACGGCCATAAGCACTATGGGTATAGCTAATGGCCAAATGGCTGAAGAAAATGAGGGTAATTGTGATTCTTGATTAAAATAATCCAGTAAATGTTTTTTGTCAAAATGATCTTCCAGATTGCTTTTTCTGAAAAAATAATAAGAATAACAGGCACCTATGAGCATGAGAACGAGCGCAAAGGCACCGCCTACAAGCAGTAAAATATATAGATTGTCTAATTGCAGATTTGCTGCAGCAGCGAGCGGCCCCGGCGTGGGAGGAACTAAAACGTGAGACGAAAATAATCCGGTAGAGAGGGCGATGGTCAGGGCATTGCGCCGGGCAACATTATTTACGGCAAGCTTTTTAGTAAGCGGAGCTAGAATAACAAATGCCGCGTCACAAAATACAGGAATAGACACGAGATAGCCCAGCGAACTAATCACAAATGGAAGCGGAAGGATTGTAAATTTTTTGATAATGCCTTTTGCGATTGAAGTGGTCGCGTTTGTAGCTTCAAGGCCAGTACCAATCCATGCTCCAAAAAGGATGAGCAAGCCTATACTTTTAAACATATTGCCAAAGCCACTGCTTATAACTTCAGGTATTTCCGTTATTGGTATTTGAAGTAAGAAAGCCAGTCCCAGCGCGCTTATAAGCAACACGAAAAACGGATGCCAACGTAAATAACTGGTGCCTATGATAATCCAGATAACCACAAGCGCAATAAAAAGTAAATCGACACCCATAACTCAAATATGCTTTTTGAGGTTTAGTATAACGGAGTCTTTAAGCAAAACATATGCGTTGGTTTTTGCATAATCAAGAGTCATTGACGGTGTTTTTATCGCGTATGCGGCTTTTATTCCCGCTGCTTTGAGAGCCTCGGCGGTAGCCGTAACACTTCCAGCAAATAGAATTAATGGTTTGTTGTGTTTTTTAGCAAGTTGAGCTAGTTTAAACGGTACTTTGCCATATTGACTTTGTATATCTGTTTTACCTTCGCCGGTTATGATTAAATCGGTATTTTTTATTTTTTCTTCCAAATGGGTAAGATCACTCAGAAGATCAAAACCTGGTTTCAGCTTGCTGTTAAATAGGCCGTACATTCCGGAGGCCGTTCCACCTGCTGCCCCGCCTCCGGGAATTTCAGTAATCGTTATTCCAGTTTCTTCTTCAATGATTTTGG
>Ga0314772_1000097_pt1 | contig 47030 bp, 44 predicted proteins | sample MetaGCBIW2018_FD_204520 | JGI IMG/M metagenome (GOLD analysis project Ga0314772, IMG submission 204520) | Cryopeg brine microbial communities from Beaufort Sea near Barrow, Alaska, United States - CBIW 2018 | ecosystem: Environmental > Aquatic > Marine > Coastal | place: USA: Alaska | collected... | reverse complement strand
AAGACACAGTAGACGTAAATACATTATATTATTTGCGTTGGCTTGTTTGCTCATAAATTTTCAATACCCGCGACAAGATAGCATCCCCGCCGTAATTATCAAGAATATGACGTTGAAAAGCACGACCACTTTTCTCTGCCTGCGAGGGATTTTTCAAATAGGCTCCCATTGCTTTGGCCAAGCCTTTACCATCTCCTGGTTCAACATAGTTTCCGTGACCGCTTAGAACCTCTCTGCACTGCCCCACATTTGTGACCACCACAGGTAACGCGGCCTGGCCATATTCTAAAAGCGCCAAAGGCAATCCTTCAGAATCTGAACTTAGCACGCCCAGGTCAAAATAGGGTAAAATTTCGGTTATTGTAGGATGCGTACCGTGGTAATATACTTTAGGTACGTCTGCTTTGATAATTTGCAGGATGCTCTGGGCATAAATATCGTTGAATTGTGAACCAAAAAGATGCAACGTGGCTTCCGGCTCTTCGGCTAAAACCTTTGCGAAAGCATCAAGTAGTAAGCCATGATTTTTAACCGGACGCAGATTAGCGACACAGACAATGCGCTTTCCGGCAACACCTTGAAAAGTATTCTCGTACGCAGTATTCCTTTCCTGTGGAACAATAAAATTCTTAATATAATAAACCCTTTTATGGCGTAAAGTAGTCTCTGCCCAGTGTTTCAGATCTACATTTACCGAGAAAATACAGTCAAAGATACAAGAGCAAAGCCGAAGCACAGAACTTCTGCGACCTTTGAGTTCATTCCCATAATGATCATGCCAGATAAGAACCACCTTTGGCGACAACATCTTCTGTAGCGCGGCGATAAAAAAACTACTACCATGAGCATGAATAATATCAATCTCATTATTTTTGATAAACTTTTTCAGTTTTAGGAAAGCACGTCTATCAATAGTTTTTTTTCGGTTTAAAAATAGATAACCCACCTGGCTATCCACAACCGTTAAGAGCGGCCCCTCTTGACGTGTTGCGCAGAGAAATGACTTCTCTACATGGGGCAAAAGTGCATTGGCATAATTAACCGCCACGCGCTCTGCACCGCCTGCCTGCAAACTATCTATAAGTTGAAGAACCCGCATTAAAGCAATTTTTTGATTTCCGATTCAAAAAGTTCAACGGTATACTTGCGCGACCAGAGCTGAGCTTTATTCGATTTAGTGCGCAGTGCGTTTTTATGGTTGAGTTCATTCATCAGTTTTTTAGTATCTTTTTTAAGAAATCCCTGAATTAAGATCCCACGCGAGCCTTCAGCAAGCATCCACGGCACACATGAAATTTTGGTAACAATGGGCAAAACACCCCACCACATCGCCTCTGCAACAACTTTGGGCCAACCTTCAGATTTTGATGCTAGAATTAAAAAATGGCTCTTTCGGTACGCTTGTTCTATGCTATGAAAGTCTTTATTTCCATAAAGGTAAATGAATTGATCAAGATCATTTTCCTGAATATAACGCTGCATTTTTTTATGGAGCGGTCCATCACCATACACATACAGTTCTGAAGGAATTTCATTTTTAATGAGTTCGTGTACAAGTCGCAGCGCATAAAGCGGACTTTTCCCTTTGACGAGTGACCCAACGAACAAAAACCGTAATGGGAGATCGTATTTACGCTGTTTTACCGCTAATTGTTGATTTTCAGAATAGGTAGCGGTAAAAAAGGATTTACAGTTTTTTGATTGGCCTGGCCATTCGCCATACATCAAAACAGTCATATTTTTGGTCAGTTTTTCATGGCTCAGGATATATTTTTGCAGGCTGTAGCTCCACGGTTGTTTTGCTTCGGGATCCCAATTACCGGCGTATTTTGCTGTTTTTCTTTTCTTCGGAAAAAACACTTGTGCAACGCATCCTAAAAGTCCGATGTTTCCAGGACAGCGCAAATGAATATGGTCTGCACGCCACATTGCCGCAAAGATTTTAAAAAAGAGGTAAGGCGCCAGTAAAATTGCCCGAATCACTTCAAAAATCGAAGTCAGAGAAATCGCCGGAATTGGCGTAAAATCAACATCGTTTCGGTCGTAATTGAGGGCCAGTCCCAATGCTTCTCTTGACCGTGGCGCCACAATTTCTACGGCATCAACATGTTGCAGCCAAAGGTTCATTTCTTTCACATAAGGCGCGTAGGCGCTCAGGCCTATTGGTGTGATCTGATGCGGAGTATGGCTTAGGATTAGAAATCTCATAAAATCTCGGGTTTGTTGAACCATAAACTAAACCAACCTACCGTTCGTCCCATTGCTTCCCGCAAAGCTTCTTTTTTCTTGCGCGTATTCAGCACATTTCCGTAACGTACCAGCGTCAATAAAAAAGAAGTCGCATTCCATTTTAAACGTGCTTTTAAGCTGGGCTTGGGAAATTTAACCCGCCAAATATACCAGCCGTTCCGCACCACCATTTTGCCGTATTTGAAAGCATCCGGCCGTCCAGAAGCATCATGGTGATGCGCTACGCGCCCCCCGGTATGCACAAAAAGCTTACCCAATTTAGAAAGTCGCAGTGTGAAATCTGCATCTTCATAAAGTCCATAGCCTTCAAAGTAGGTTGAAAAATGCATTTGGTCAAAAACCGATTTCCGATAGCTTGCCACGCCGCCCATAAACTGTTCCACTTCATATACTTTTCCGCTGGGCGGAAGAAAACTCACCGAGCGCCCATGACTGAAATCTGGTAAATGTGCCGGCGGGCGGTCCGGTGCCAACCCCAGTTTTTTACGTAGCAAAAAACGGCTGCCCTCCTTACGGCAATAGCCATCATATTCAAAAAAATCGGCATTTGGTGCATAGCCTTTCATCCAAACCACTTCATTGGCAATATAGCCACCCACGCCTAATGCCTCCGGAAAACGGGCATAAACCTCAAGGATTTTCTCAAAATAATCTGTTTCCAACTTAATATCATCGTCAAGAAAGGCGATTATTTCTATGTTTTCGTCGATTTTTGAAACCCCAAAATTTCGTTGTTTTGTAAGTCCACGATGTTCTTCATTAACCTGAAAATAGGTAAGGTTTTTGAATTTATTTTCCGTGCAGACCGCTTGCGTTCGCAGATCTTCCGAAGCATCTATGACAAGAATCTGCGCTGGATAGCACGTCTGTTTTGCTACGGAATGTAAAAGCTGCAAAAGCGCATCCGGCCTCTTTAAGGTACAAATGATTAGGGCGAGGTTCATCGATTCTGTTCTATTAAGATTTTTGCCCATTTTTTGCTGCTTTCCCACCGTTTTTGCATGCTGCGAAAATAGGTAAAGGGATTTTTATTTGACTGCCGAAAGAAGAATTTCAGGAATAATATGGTCTTAAAACCACAGCGCTGGACTTGCGAAGCGTGTTTTAACTGATAAACCATCACTGTAGGTGCAGGTTTTGGTGGAAACTTTTCATCATCCCATGCTCGCTTCACCTTATGGCGAAAACCGCCCACGGGCGCTTTTAAGTGCGTCAACTTTAAAAACGGATTATAGAGAATATCAACGCCTTTATTACGCAGTTGCATGCCAAAATCGGAATCCTCACCAAAGCCGCCCTCAAAAGCAAGGTCAAACCGAACATCCTGTAAACACGCAGCTTTCACAAAACTACAACTCGTTCCAAATGTATGCCATTGTACCACCTGTTTTATGGGTTCACACTCTCCTTCACGTAGACAGCTCACCGTGAAGGCTTCTGGTTCACTGGCCGCTATGAAATCGCACGCGTTGGCAAGAAAGTCTACCGGTATACGGATGTCGTCATCGGCAAAAAAAATCCATTCTGCAGTCACTTTTTCAAGCGCGATATTTCTTGCATTACACGCACCGGCTTTATGAATAAAAGTGTGCTCTATGGCAAAAGGCCATTCTTCAGCAGTCAAATAATCCAATTGCGTTAAAGAATCAGGTTCGGAGTTCTGCTCTACAATAATGACTTTCTGAGGAAGCAATGTCTGTTTTCTCAAATCAATAAGCACGTCATACAAATATTCCTTTCTGCCTATCGTTGGAATCAGGACGTCAACCGATTTATGATTATTGCTATTATTATTTTTATCACTGGTACTGTGAATGTTATTGAGAGCCACTATTGATTTAAAAGCGTTCGTTTTACGTTTGAAAACGGCATTTATAAAGCTTAAAACGGGTGCTTTTTTTTTATAAATGAGCTGCTGGATAAAGAGCAGCATCAGCCATCTTTTTCTATAATGCACCTTTACAAAATCATATAAATGGTCATTGTCATTGCTGTACTTAGTCTCTGGTGTTTTTGAAGAAAACGAAAGACGGGAATCACTATAGGTCAATAAACCCTGCGGCATTCCCGTTCTGGCCAAGGAACTCAGAAAATAATCAAAATGATCTACGGGAATATTAACTTCTTTGAAAGCCAAAAGTGTTTTTGCGTGTAGCCCACCGCGATCACCACTCATAATCCAAGTGGCAAAAGGAACTTCCCTTCTTATCTTAGTAAATACCGAGGTATCAACAAAGCCAATAGCCTCTGGTAGAAAAACGCGTCCAGAACATGAATAACTGGCCAAAATAAGCGGATTTTTAAAGATTTCCTGCCATTTAACCTCATGTATTTCTGTTTCGAAGCGTTGTTCGCACCAGACAATTAATTCTTCCGGGTAATTTTCGGCCAGCTCAAATAAAGCAAGAGCGGGCACATGATTTATACACGATATTAAGTCGCCATTAATATAAGTGCGCAGCACGCGCTTTCCTCGATGGTGTATTAATAAGATCATAGACCGCAGATATTCCTATAAAAATTTAGGTTTTTTTGTGCCACCACTTTAGATGAAAAATGGAGCGCAACTCTTTCTCTAGCAGATTTACCCATAGTTTCCCTCAGGTTTTTATCCTGTAAAAGTTGGAGTGCTTTTTCCGCATATAACTTGTGATTCTTTGGATCTATTGTGAAACCCGTAATGCCATCTACCATCACTTCTTTGGCCCAGCCAATATTGGAAGTGATCAGTGCCTTTTCCATGGCCATTGCTTCAAGCCAGGTCATGGGCAGCGCTTCGGCATGGCTGGGCAACATGACTACGGTAGCCTTGGCAATTTCATCCTGAATGCGATCATAGCTTAATTTTCCAAGAAAATGAACACTTTCTTTTGCCAACGGCGAAAGAATTTCCTGCATAATTTCCCAGGTGGATTTACCGCTTTGTAAATCAACAACATCACTTCCAGCCAAGAAAAGAGCCGTTTTCGGTGATTTTTCAACGATTCTATTAAAAATTCCGGCTAGATCTAGCACTCCCTTTTTTCTGATCAGCGTTCCAAAATAGAGCAATCGATGTTCTTCCTCCACTTCTGGGCGCGCCATGAATCGGTCAATATCTACACTGTTGGGAACAATCGCTATCTTCTTTTTCAGCTTGAATAAATTGCGCGTCCGCTCTGCCGTAAATTGACTCACCGAAATAAAGTGATCCGCCCCGCGGAGTGCGATTTTTTCCAACCAGAAATTCTTAGGTTTCTGTTTGCGTACTTCCAGCTCACAAAAATATGCGTCTGTACCGTGAAATCGAACAGCCAACGGGCAATCAAAATTCATAAATGCACTGATTCCGCTCCAATCTGGCGCTTCCAGCACATCTATATTTTGTTTTTTTATCTGGCTTTTTATATAGCGCTGCACGTATTTCTTGTAAAACAACCAACTTAAGAACCGATACTTACGCTGCGCGATAAGATGGATTTCTATTCCATTTTCTTCGAAAATTCCGGTTTCCTGCTGACTGATCACAAAGACACTTACTTTTTCACCAGCGGCTACTAAACCTTCTGCAGCATTTTTTATGCTTGTGCCAATGCCACCATATTTGCCGGTTTTATCGTGTGGGTATTCAGTAGTGAGAAAGGCGATGTGCATGGGATTAATTTTGATATTTAGAAACGATGTCTTCTGCAATTTGTGTTGAAAACGCCTGCGCCCCCTTATCGTTTACATGGCTGCAATTGAAAAAATATTGGTCTTTGGACTTGAAAATTTCAGAGTAATTCATAAAATGATCGAATTTTTTCTCAAGCTTTTTTATAAATGAAATATTCTTGGTATTTCCACATAAAGGAGAGGTAAAGAAAACCAACTTCATATTATTTTTGTCTGCAAAAACCTGCATTGCATCAACCACTTTGTTATTTGTTATAATACGATCAGGTAATGCTGACTTCAATAAGCCCGTGGAACCATATTTAGCATTATAACCATTATTTAGACTTACACGTGGTTTTTTCTGAATTAAACTACTTATAAATTCCCGAAAGCCGAGTTTATAACCATATACCATATAGCGATAAAAAGGAATGTGTTTCAACTTCCAAAAATCTGGGTCCCTTTCCTTAATATATTTAGAAATTAGTGGATCACTTATATATGGCATCAGTTCACTTTTTAAAATGACCGACGTTCCTGTCATATTATAAACGTAATCAACCTGAACAAATATAACAGCAGCGCGTATATCCTGTTTTTTTAGCAATTGGAGCATCAAATAATAATCATCCAGTTTTGCGCCCTGTACACCCAAATTCAATGTTTTTTTACCGGTGATTTTCTCAACTGTTCGAGAATCTATAAAATTATCCACCCGTGATGATCCCAGAAAAATATAATCAATATCCCTGTTTTTTTCTGAAAGCACATAAGACACCTTATTTCTTGGGACTGAATTTTTGTAGACCCAAGTATATAGCGCGTCCAACAAATAAAACAGAACAAGCAAAACTATAAACCACCGCGCTATGTAAATCCCAAATTGCTTCATTAAAATTGAAAATAAATAAACTCTTGATAATTTGAATACACTCCTAGAGTGACCAGCATGATTACGGCAACAGTAATTTTAAGCCATTTCCATTTACCCACAAATGGATGTTCAAACCTTCTGTGAACCCATTCTATGGAAATAAAGGTAAAGATCAACCCCATTAATTCAATACTGTATCTTTCTATGGGCATATACTCGATCTCAAAACTGAATTTAGTCACTAAATTCTTTAAATAGTTCATTGCATCGTCAATGGTATCTGCCCTGAAAAGTACCCAGGCCAGCATAACAAGAGTAAATGTCGCAAGGATCTGAAAAAACTCTTTTAGAGATGGTAACAATTCTTCTGAAGCGATATTTTCAACATACCGCTTGTTTTTGTTGGTCAAAATCAAAGGTAAGAACAACAACGCGTGTACAGCTCCCCACGCTAAAAAAGTCCAGTCGGCACCGTGCCAGAAACCCGATACGATAAAAATAATAAAGACATTTCTAATCTTCAAGGTAACTGTACCCCGGGAACCACCCAACGGAATATATAGATAATCCCGAAACCAGGTGGATAGGGAAATATGCCAACGCCTCCAAAACTCTGCTATATCACGTGAAAAATAAGGATAGTTAAAATTGCGCATCAAATCAAAGCCGAGTAAGCGCGCCACGCCAATTGCAATGTTTGAATAACCTGCAAAATCTCCATATATCTGAAAGGCAAAATAAAATGCACCGGCCAGTAAGGTAAGTCCGTTAAACTGTTCATAATTATTAAAAATACCATTTGCATATACTGCACAGGAATCTGCGATGACTACCTTTTGAAAAAGGCCCCAGATTATAAGATGAAGCCCAGATTCAGCATATTTATAGTTGAATGCGCGTTCCTTTTGAAATTGCGGCAATAAATGCGATGCGCGCTCAATGGGACCCGCAACCAGCTGTGGAAAAAAAGCAACGTAAGCCGCAAAATCCAATACATTTTTGGTCGGTTTTATCTTTTTCCTATACACATCTATGGTATAACTTAACGTCTGAAACGTGTAAAACGAAATACCTACCGGAAGGATTATATTCATGGTTTCTACAGACATTTTAAAGCCTAATACATCCCAAGCTTCAATCCAATTTTCAATAAAAAAATTATAGTATTTAAAAAAGCCGAGCAAACCTAAATTGGTCAAAATGCTTACCGCCAACCATAACTTCCGTTTACTTACAGACGAGTTTTTTTTAATCCTAATAGCAAGCAAAAAATCTACTACTGTGCTAAACGCAATTAAGGCAAGGAATCGCCAGTCCCACCAACCGTAAAAAATATAACTTGCCAAGAGAATAAAAATATTCTGAACGCGCAGCCATTTATTGAAAACAAACCAATACAGCAAAAACACGATTAATAAAAAAACGGCAAAAGAAACTGAATTAAAAAACATATTGATTTATATCCCAAATAATTTTATATGCTTGCTGACCATTGTATCGATACTAAACTCAGTCACTATTTTTGATCGGGTATTTTCCTGAATGCTCTCGTATCCGTTCCAAAGTTTTACAATCATCGCGGCAAAAGCGGCTGCATTGCATACGGGAACTATAAATCCATTTCCTCCATCTTCAACCACTTCTAGGTTACCACCTACCGGCGTGGTTATCACGGGAACATTAGCCGCGAGACTTTCTAAAAGCGTTAAACTAAAACATTCCATATGTGTAGGGTGCAGCAGATAATCATACTGGCAAAAAACAGTTGAAATACTGGAAGAACTGCCTTTAAAAAGGAAATTTGAAACTACCTTTTTGTTTCTTGCAAACTGCTTTAAATTCTCCTCATAAGGACCTTCACCATAAACGTCGATTTTTAAATATTTTTTAATGCTTTCAGGTAATAGATGCACCGCTTCAATGAGATCTTGAATACCCTTGGATTCCCGCAAATGCGAAACCACGACAAAGCGCGGTGGCAAATTTGATGAAATTCTCTCCTTAATATTTTCAATGACAATCCCATTATAAATCACACAACATTTTGATTCAATATGACTTCCAAAATCTTTCATCAATTCCTTTACCGTATATTCTGAAACGCCCACAAAAACATCAATATATCGGGAATAAACAGCCCCTTTCAGTCGTTTTTTAAGTCTTTTTTTTACTGAATATCCCTCTAACGGTCGCGGGTTGTGATCAACGACGATAATTGTTGCAGCGGTTTTTTGTTTTATTTTTTTAAAGAAAGGAGTACAAAGCTCCAGAAAATGAGTGATTATATGTGAAAATCGGTCGGTATCGGCTTGACAATAGCTTAAAAATGCACTTTCTAGGGATTTTTCTTTCGCAGGGATAATAGTCAACTTTTTGTAATCGCCGTGGTCTGCAGTATTTGGAAAAAACCAGTGTACCGCAATTCCTAACGCTTTACATTCCGCATCAAAACGCCAGAAAAAATAATCCATTCCGCCCACGCGCTCAGGTAACAGACGATAATTGCACAAAACCGCTATTTTTCGCACCTTTATGTCCATTTTTGGAGGGTTTTTGCCATAGTCGAACTTGTTCCTTTTAGCGGTTTCCCTATCTGCAGATTAAGTAGTTTTTTTTGTTCTTTTAACCTTGCCTGAGGATTTTCAAGACTGTAATTGATCGCGTTGATCAATTCGTTTTCATCTTTGACAATAGCAACGGCGCCACTTATCACCACCCGCTCATAATGGCCATAGTGCAGGTATTTTTGATCATTGTATAAGCCATTTTCCACATTGCCAAATACAGGATTGATAACTGGTTTATCGAATAACATAAAATCAAGTCCCATTGTAGAACACATGTTTACATTAAGGTCACAATACTGTAAGAGTGCCCTCAGATCTGTAAGGTCTTCACGAAGTGGCACACGTTGTGACCAAGGTTCTGGATGATTTTTACGGGTAAGTTCCCATTTGGGAAAATTCCAAATTATAAATGGAAATTCAATTTTTATCGCGGAAAACCGACTACCATCTTCTGCTGGTGATGTACGTACAATAAAATTGACTTCAGGAATTTTACCTGTTTTGAGTGCTTTTGCAATGATTTTGATATACAGGCCGTCATTTTTACTGGTAGAAACATCACCGCAACTATAACAAATGGTTTTTAATTCAGGATTCGAAGAAAACCGCTCATAAAAAGATTCCTTCAAAGAGGCGTAGGACTCCAGTACGTAAGGCTCAAATTGGGGAGTTCCCACGACCGCCACTTGCTGTTTTTTAGTTTTGGGATAAAAGAAATGGAGTTCGTCTTTCATAAGTTGGCTCCATACCATAAACGAATCAAAAGGTGCTGCCATTCTACCTTTAGAAGGCAAGTTGTCCCAACTGAAAATAAATGAACAGGTTTTGATACCTGTTTTTTTTGCTGCATAATCTAGTGGCGCCAGATACGGCGGGCGCTGGTGGGTAAAAAACAGAACATCGGGACGGTCTTCAGTCAGTAGTTGCAAATATTCTTTTGTCACCTCATTTTTAGCAAAACTTTTTTGCTGCCAGTAATAAAATTGGTCAATGTTATTCTCAGAATGAAAAATACTGGTAATCTTAAAAACCAAGCGGGTGAGCCATGCCCTTTTAGAATTGGAAACTGCTCTATTTTTAGCTAAATTGGCTTTAATTCCATAAAAATCATCTTTATATTGCTGTAAATGGGCTACTTCTTTGAGCTTTCTGAAAAACCAGGTTTTGCCTGATTCTTTAAAAATAGGAAGTTCCCGAATGACCACATTTTCAAGATCATGATTTGCATAAACAGTAGCCGACAAACCTGAATAAATGGTCACTTTACTAAAATTTTTGATCGCTTCGGCACAAAAATCGCTCAGCACAAAATTGCGGTATCCTACGCCATCTACGACTACTATACCCAAATGCTTTATCATTTATTAATGCGTTTTAAAAATTCATTAACTACAAATTCCTCTGTCAGATGCATTGAATCTAGCGTTGCGCCGGCAATATGCGGAGTAATGATGACCGATTCATTTTTCTTGGCGTAGGCTAAAAGTGGACTTTGGTTTCTTTTTTCTGGGTGGAGCTCATCGGTGAGCACATCAGTGGCCACCCCCGCAACTGTTCCATTTTCCAAAGCATTGACCAATGCGTTTTCATTAATAATCTCGCCGCGCGAAGTATTAATAATAAGCGCCCCCTTTTTTAAGCGCTGTATTTTTTGCCTGTCCAGAAAGTTCATATTCTCCGAATTTAATGGAATATGCAGGCTTAAAACATCACTCTGGTCGAGCAGTTCGTTAATATCCTTTACAGCGTTAGCGTGCTCTTTTAATTCGGCCGTGGTGTCAAAAAAACGGTACTGCATCCCGAAAGCTTTCGCATATTCTGCGATCTGCTTGCCCACCCTTCCGAAGCCTAAGATACCAAGGCTTAACGCATTTAGGTTACGGGATTTAAACGCATCCCTGTCCCAGTTTCCCCTCATTACATCTTGGTGCGCGGCAGGTATTTTTCGCAGCAGCGAAAGCATCAGTGCCCAGGAATGTTCAGCCGTGGAGGGAATTTGTTCTAAAAAACCGGTTTGGCCTTTTAGCGAAATAGTCTCCACGTTTTCTTGCTGCGCGGCGACGAGGTCTATATGATCTAGACCGGTAGTTGGTGTCAAAACGAACCGTAACTGTGTATCCTTAAAAAAGCTTGCATCAATAAAATGCCCCAACCGAAGCACAAGTATATCGGCATCCTGACAAGTCGCTTTGAGTTGGTTCCTGCTAAAAGGACCTTTGATAACCGTGCCCAGTTGTAACAGCCGCTTTTCAGCAGCCTCAGAAAAATCCTGAGGCTCGGCAATAACTATTTTAAATCGTTTTCTTTCTTCCATAAGGGCATTAGGCGTTCCAAAAGATAAAAATCGGCAGGTGTATCAACATTTATCCACCACTTTTCATTCATGACATAAGCCGACTTCAAGGTGGGCATCAGGTTTTTTTCGGCTAAAAAAGCTTTTGTTTTAATTGCGTAGATACAGCCATTTCTTAAATAATATTCAGGAAGTTCCTGCCTTCGCCTTTTTTCCCATTCTGGATGCAGAGCGGTCATAGTATCACTTTTAACAGTATACATTCTTGCTGGGTGGTTATCTTCTACTTTTACCACGCTAATTACGGCATCGTTACCACTCTCCTCCAGAAGGTTAAGCGCCTTGTCTATATCTTTTCCGGTACGCAGCGGTGCTGTGGGCTGTAAGAGGACAATGCGGTCAAATTTTTCCCCTTTTTTCTGAAATTCTACTAGCGTAAAGAGTACCGCATCGGCCACGTCTGAAGCATCTGCAGCCAGCTCCTGTGGGCGCAGCATGACCTGGGCACCGTAATCTTTGGCTACTTGTTCGATTTCTGGCGAATCCGTACTAACGACCACTTGGCTGATTTTCTCACTTGCTTCTCCACAAGCAATTGCATAAGCTAATAAGGGCTTCCCGTCTACCTGAAGTATGTTTTTTTCTGGGACGCCCTTGCTCCCACCTCGTGCCGGTATAATACCCAGAATTTTCATCAATACGTAATGGTTTTATGGTAGCGCAGTTCTGTCGTGGCTAGAACCTCAGCGATCTTTTTACCGGCGCCGCCATCACCAAAATGGAATGCGCGTTCTTTTTTACCGCCAGCTACACATTCTTTAATAGCTTGGGAAATTGCATTTTTATCATAATCTACATCCAGCACATTATAACCGCGCTGCCTGTTGTGTTGCCTGGTTCCAATATTTATTACCGGAATACCGAGATAACCGCACTCGCGAATTCCCACGCTTGAATTTCCCACCAAAGCTACCGAATTATTGAGCAGGCCTAAAAAATCCTGTGGCTCCATATTCTTAAAAAAGCGGATGTTTGTTGGGTTTTGAAGTTCCCGAAATGTACGGATGCCCTTAGAAGTACCGTCGGCACCAGAATCTACGTTGGGCCAAAACCAGAAAGTAGGCAGTCCACTTTCGGCAACAACTTCCAGCGTTTTAGTAACGTCGGCCATTGCTTTTTCATATTCATTGGTTACCGGGTGCTGCATTACTACAATATAATTGCCTTGCGGCGAAATTTTCGCTCCCACGCCACCATATTTTTCAATGGGATCAAAAGATAAAGGTGCACCAGAAACCTGTTTTGCAAGGTCTATGGAAGGGCAACCGGTATTTATTACAAATTCTGGATCTTCACCCAGACGTATCACCCGCTCCCGCGCCTCTTCCGAAGCGACCAGGTGCAGATCTGCCAACTTGGTATTTGCATGGCGTACTTTCTCATCAATGCTGCCCGTGACCTCGCCGCCCTGAATATGAACCAATGGGATATTCTGATAGGCCGCCGCGATGGAAGTCGCAATAGTTTCAAAGCGGTCTGCAATGGTAATGACTGCATCAGGGCGCAAGTTGTAAAAGACATTGGCCAGCTCCATCACTCCAAGTCCGGTGGTTTTTGCCATTGCGGTCGGATTTTCGCCTTCAAGCACCATAAAGACCTTTTCATCAATTTTAAAACCATCCCGCACTATAAAATCTGCTGCATTCCCGTAGCGGTCCAGCAAAGCGGAACCGGCAATCACCAGTTGCAATTCGAGATCAGGATGCGCCTGTATGGCTAGCAAAGCCGTCTTTATCCTGCTATACGATGGGCGTGCAGTAATGACCACACATATTTTTCTTTTATTCATCCAGATCATTTTCATTCAAAAAGTCCCACTTGCTCATACTTTTATTTAGTTTTCTGCCAATTACCTTTTCAAAAAGCGCTGCATCAATACCATAATTTTTTGGCTTTTTGGCTTCCAGATCTACAAATTGCAGTGTGTGTCCTTTCAGCAGATCCTTATTTATTGCGAGGGATTTTTCAAAAATACCCTTTAATTCGGTAAAATGCGAATTATATCGTTTATCTACAATATATTGTTTTGCTTCGGCAATTGTTTTTACCTGTTGTACTAGTTGAGCGATTTCTTCTATTTCTAAAGAAGAAGAAGCATCTGGTCCAGAATCGTTATTCCGATCAAAGACAGCGTGAAATTCCAAAATTTCGGCACCTAGCGCTACTGCCGCAATACCGGTTTCCACTTTTGCCGAATGATCCGAAAATCCTACCGCGACACCATAACGATCCTTAAGTTCCTGAATTACATTCAAACCAAACTGATCTGGCAGTGTGGGATAACTGGTGGCACATTGCAATACAGAAAATTCAACATTTTGCCGACGAAGAAAAGCTACGGTTTGGTCTAGTTCTGTAAATGAACTCATACCTGATGATAAGATAATAGGTTTTTCAGTCTCTGCAACTTTCTGCAATAAAAGGAAATTATTAACCTCCCCAGAGCCTATTTTATACCTTTTTACCCCTATTTTTTCCAATAAATCTACGGCTGCATTACTGAAAGGCGAACTCATAAATTCAACATTATGTTGCTCGCAGGCCTGTTTTAGTCTTTGCCACTGGTTCACAGAAAATTCCATGCGCTTCCAATAATCAAAACGCGTTTTATCGTTCGAAAAACGAATACGAAACGGTTCAAAAACGCTGCTTTCCGCCTCTGCGATGTGTGTCTGGAATTTTACGGCATTCACACCTGTTTTGGCCAAGGCTTCAATATAATTTACTGCTTTTTGAAAGCTGCCATTATGTGCTTGGGCAATTTCTGCTATAAGGAAAGGCTTTTTCATGTGTTTAAAATAGGTAAATTGAAATGGTTTAAAGCCCCCTCTCGATACATTTTCACCTCCGCTATCACTCTGGTAAAAACACTCGAGGGGACAACGATGTCAGATCGATTGGCTTTTGATGCGGGAGGCAAAAAAGCTGTATCGAGACCTACCCATATTTAGGATGCGGCAAGGCATTTATTTTTTTTATTGTCGCTTGAGAAACCGGTTTTCTAAAGGAAAGTACAGTAGAAAATTTTAGTATAAATCGCGCCAAACCTTTTAGATATGAAGCGAAGTACTGAGGGTTTTTTATGGCATACTTTTTAAAATTATGCCAAAGGAGTTTACACCACTTTTTCGGAAGTAAATGCGCTGGATAAAACACTAAAAAATACAACGCCATATTGCAGAGTTGCCTTTCAAATCGAAATACATTGCCACCTCCATCCTTACGCTGCTGTTTATCTACACGATGATTAACCGAAATTTCTGAGGTGTATAAAATGTCGTAACCCAGCGCTAACGTTTGTATAGATAAACATCCTTCTTCCCCATAAATATCCATCCACTCTGGGAAACCGGCGGTAGCATTATAAACCTCCCGCCGAATGGCGAAACCACAGCCTACAAAAGAATTACACAGGTATTTTTGATTAGAAACATGATGCTTAAGAGCCGCTTGATCATCGGGATAAAGACCTTTGATCTCCTCAAAAGTCAGCACTCCCACTTGAGGATTTTCAGTAAAAACCAGCTCCGTTTTATCAATAAAATCAGTTTGAAGCGGGTGAGCGTCATCATCAAAACCAATAATATATTTTCCCTTTGCCGCAGCAAATAGCACGCGCCTGGCTGGTGATGCGCCTAGACTTCTCGAAGATTCATACCATTGGAAATTTGGAAATTCCTCTAACAATGTTTTGGAATCGTCTTCGCAACCATCCAAAAAAATAAGTACTTCGTGCTTTTGTTTATCAATTGAACCGGCAATTCTGTTCAAGGAATATTGGAGTGCCGATTTTCGGTTTTTGGAAACGATACAGATTGAAATTTCCATCAGTTCGTTTTTCTGTTCAGAATATTTTCTATGTGTTGTCCCAAAGTCTCTGGATCGAAATATGTCTCCAAATCACTTCTGTTCAGTTCTAACTGCGTTGGATTATCCTTCCATATTTTAAAAAGTTCCACAAGAAGTTCTGCTATTTTTTCCACATTATCAGCTTCCGCTGCAAAATGGTGATTTTCGCCCAATAAACTCCTGGATTCGCTGTTTTTCGGCCCTAAATGGAAGATTATTCGGTTGGCACATACCAGTCCTGGAAATTTTGCCGGTAAAAATGGACTAATCTCACTAACGGCTTCCAGAATAATATTGATCGATGCCGCTTGTTCCATAGCTTTTACTTCCCGATGGTTTACATATCCATCACTTTTATGGATCGAGGGAATGATTTTACAATTATCACCAAATTGCGGTTCATGATAGGAGGCTGGTCCCAATAAAAGCAATTGTGCATTTTCCAGCGCATGTGGATCTCGTTTTAAAAAAAGCTGCCAAGCCGCAAGCAACGGAAAGGGATCTCGCTGCTTTAGCAAATTGCCTGCGTGAAGCACAGTAAATTTAGATGCTTCAAAATAATCCGGGAGATTTTCTGAAACGGTCTGCTGATCTAATATTTGATGTGGTAAAATAACTGACTTTTCCTTAAAAGAATCATGAAATTGTCCCATCCATTCTGCCAGCAATTGCGAGGGATAACCCAACCACGCTGCTTTTTCTGCTACGGTTACAAAAAACCGCTCTTTCTGTTTAAATCCTGCTTCAAACCATTCATAAGGCGGCGGATACCAGTGAAACGGATATGGATCATGCACATAAGCCAGCCAATTGCTGTGCCATTTTGGTAATTTTAATAGTGCTGCGTGGGTACGGTAACTGGCGCCCTTGCTCAACGTGATGATTAAATTGTAATCGGTTGGTTCTTCCTTCCGCAACGCGTAAACCATACTGTTTACATCATTTTTAAAGGTAAACGAAAAACCAAATCGATTTTCAAGTGTTTTTGACCAATTTTTGCCCGTAAACCGTTGAAAAACACGTTGCATTCGACTTAATATATAGTTTATATCGGTCTTTTTTTCGGAAATAAGAATGGTTTCCTGCTTTGAAATATCGACCGAAAGATGCGAAAAATGGTATATTTTGACTCTAAATCCGCTTTGATCTAATGCTTTTACAAAGGCATTATTGGCCTTACCCGCACTGCTGCCTTCCTCATCTATAGTTTCCGCAAGGACGAGTATGTTTTTTGGAGGAATCAAAGGCTTAGGTTTGCTATAAAATCGGCGATTTTCTTGGATGCATTACCGTCACCATATGGATTTTGGAACACCGGCCGGTCGTCCGAACTTTTAAGAAGTCGGTTCACTGTATCTACGATTTTCACCGTATTTGTCCCCACAAGATGCGCATATCCTTTATCAACACCTTCTTGCCGTTCTGTAGTATCGCGGGTAACAATTACGGGAACGTTTAATGTAGGTGCTTCTTCTTGAATACCGCCCGAGTCTGAAATAATAATACTTGCTTCAGACATAAGCCATACAAAAACGGGATACTCGATCGCAGGAATGAGGTGTATATTAGCTTTAGCACCTAGCATTTCCACAATCACATCCTTCGCATTGGGGTTCATATGTAATGCAAATACCACTTCTACTTCAGGCTGCTGGGCAATTTGTGAAATAGCGTTACAGATGTTCGCAAGACCTTCGCCAAAATTTTCTCTTCGATGGCCGGTTACCAGAATAAGCTTTTTAGTTTGATTAAGTTTTTTCTTTACTATAGTAATCGTTGGGAAATCTGCCGTATTTTTTATGGTTCGCAATGTCCAGTTCAAAGCGTCTATAACTGTGTTTCCGGTCACAAGGATACTGCCTTCAGAAACGCCTTCCCGGAGTAGGTTTTCTTGAGCAGCCCGCGTGGGCGCAAAATGATAATCTGCTATTCTACCCGTGAGTTGGCGGTTTAATTCTTCAGGAAAGGGGGATTTTTTATTGTATGTACGCAAACCGGCTTCTACGTGGCCTACACGCACTTCCCTATGAAAAGCAGCCAGAGCAACCATAGTGGAAGTCAATGTATCACCGTGTACCAGCACCAGATCAAAATGCTCCTGGGCCAGAATGGCATCCATCGCGATCAAGATTTTTGAACCCAGTGCATTCAGGCTTTGATCTGGCTGCATCAGGTCAAGATCATAATCTGGTTTTAACTGAAAAAATTGCATTACCTGATCCAGCATTTCCCGGTGCTGCGCGGTCACGCAGAGTTTATAGGGCATTTGCCTTGCATCAAACTCCTTGCAGAGCATGGCCATTTTTATGGCTTCTGGTCGGGTACCGAAACAGATGAGGATTTTCAATTTGTAGATTTTTGGAGCTTCTATGATTGCAATTTAAGCTTTCATTTGAATCTTTTTTTGAGACGCATCAAAAATTGGGTTATTGGACCCAGATTATATTTTAGAAAGACCTCAGCTTTTTGAAATGAAGAAAGCGACGATTGTTGCCTTAAATGCTGCAATAATTCTGGACTTCTGAAACGAAAGCTTTCCCAACAAAAAAAATGAATCAATTCAGGAGATAATAAATTTTTCTGATTCAGATTGGAAATGATCAACTTTGAAGCTTCGATTTTAGAGTGCATTCGATTTTTATTGCCTGCATAGAATTCTCCGGTGTTTGAGTTCGGATGTTTGCGATTAAAATATAAAATTACATCGATTTCAACCCCTTTTGCGCCATTAAGAATTAAGCGTGTGTAAAATTCCCATTCCTCCGCATAATTTAAATCAGAAACAAAACGCGCTTTACCTATTGCCTCTTTTTTCCACATAACAGTGCACGATGCCAACGCTATTTTTTGAAAAATGACATCATTAATATCCTTTTTATCGATTTTATTTTTATTTAAATCCGTGACGGAAATCACGTTATTTTGGGGGATTTGATCGGTGAAAGATTGTTTTCTAAAATGAACAAAATCAACTTCCAGATCCTCCAAAAAATTCATGCACATTTCCAGATGCTGTGGATGCATAATATCATCATCATCACAAAAAACAATAAAAAGGCCTTTTGCGTTATCGAGACCAAAATTTCTGTTTGCTGAAAGTCCGGCAGTGTAGTTAAAAGGTTTTTTTAAATAGTTGAAGCGCTGATCTCGCTCACAAAATACCTTGACCACCTGTTCCGTGGCATCTTTAGAGTTATCATCTGTAACTAAGCATTCAAAGTCTGAATAGGTTTGGTTTTGAATTGAGTGGAGTGCTTCTTGAATTAAATGGGCGCGGTTGTGTGTGGAGAGGAGGATTGTAATTTTAGGGATCATTTTAATTTCGATTTTATAAACCGAAATGGGGCAAGTATTTTTTTTCCAACCAAAAAATCTATCCGATTTCTATTTTTTACTTTTTCTTGTTCTTCTTGGTCTATCTTAATAAGTAAAAATTCAACTAATTTTTCGTAATGATTTGTATATAAATCTTTATGCTTTGTAAAGATGTATTTATACAATTCATATTTTTGATTGTTTGCTTTATCTGTAGTCGTATTTTCTCTCTTTCTATAATGAAAAAGCACTTCAGGAATAACTTCACAGCGACCACCCAATTGCATCAACCGAATGTAAAATTCCCAATCTTCCCAACCTTGCCGCATGGTTTCATCATAGCCACCTATTTGCAGCCAATCTTCTTTCCTGAACAATGCGCAGTTGCCCAATGCCTGGTTTGCAAATAGAAAGTCGGACAGCTCACCCCCTTTTGGCTGAAATATACAGTCATCTTTTAATTCAGAATGAATTAAAGCATTGCATGTCACTAAAGCTACATTCTCAGTATTTATTAGCTTCACTGCCATTTCGCAAAATTGATGTTCTACATAGTCATCGCTGTCTAAAACTAAAATATACGCTCCAGATGCGGCCTTTACTCCACAGTTACGTGCAGCGCTTTGACCCTTATTTTCTTGAGTGATGAGCTGTAGCTGCGGAGCTAACGTTTTTAAAATTGCTTTAGTTTCTGCGTTAGAACCATCATCAACAATAATAATCTCCGTGTTTTTATACGTTTGTTGCAATGCCGAAGCTACCGCTTGCTCTATAAAAGCAGCATCGTTATAACAGGGAATGATGATGGAAAGAAGCGGCATTTTATCTAAAGTCGAATCCATTCCCTTGGTATTAAATCTTCAGTCTTTCTCTCTTGGTCTGGGTTCGCAAACCAAATCTTTGGAGCAATAATTATCTTATTTTTATAAGAATTTAACCAAGCCGCCCACCAACTGAAGGAACTGTTTGCAATTATATTATGCTTACAAGAAGACATTAACAACATATCCTTCCAACTATTTTCATTTTTATTCTGATCTACAAAAACTTTATTATAAGAAAGGGTATTAAAATTTTGCTTGACCCAAGCTATATCATCTGAAAAAAAAAACAAAATTGCTTTTTTTTCTTTCATAAAATAATCCAGAGCTTCTCTGTAATATGCCAGACCACAATTTCCATGAAATTTTTGAGTGCTTTGATCATTAACATAATCCCCCCTTCTTATATGGACGGAAATACTGTTATATTTTTTTATAGCATTTAGCAATCTATAGTTATTCTCATCTAGTTTTTGAGAAGAAAATTCAAATTGGCTTTTTATGAATATTTCATCTCCTGATAAATACCTATAGCTTTGAAAATATCCGTTTAAATAAAGAGGCGTTTTTAATTTTAAAATTTCAGGATTGAAGGAAAAAGATTGCTCATAATAAGTTTTAGGATAATTTAATTTTAATTTTTTCTTAATTTGATTTGTAAAAGATAATTTTCTAAAGATCATTTTTTGTTCTGAGGATGCCTCCTTGTAATCATTGTTGAAAACCTTCAATTCAAAATTTCTTGATGTATGTTGAGTTACTCCAGCAATTCTAAAAAATGATTTGTCAATAAAAAGTTCTGTGTTATTCCTTTTTGCAATAATGGCTGCTAGGGCGTATTGAAACATTTGATTGCCCATTCCGCCTTTCAGATTAATTATTAACATTTATCTTTTTTTTGAAAAAAATTCCACTGTTAAAAAAAGGAAATATGTGAAAATACTTTTTATTAATATAAAACTGATCGCCCACTTTACCCGTCATTTCAGATTTTACCAAATAAAAATTATTAGATCTCATAAACAGTTCAATTTCTGGTCTGAGCACTTGATTTTTATAAAGTTCAATATCCGCGACTTCTAGCCACAGAGCCTTAATATTTTTTAATCTTTTTTTCGCCCCATACAAAACTTTTAATTCTGCCCCCTGAACATCAATATGGGCAAAATCAACAATTTTTATGCAGTATTCCTCAAAAAATGAATGAATAGTTATGGTGTTAACCATAATTTCATCTTTGAATTTTAACCATTCTGGATTATTTTTGATCTTCGGCATTAATAACGAACTCGATTTATTTCCAAAATCCCAATCAAGCTTATTCTCTATGTTAGGTTGTCCAGAAGAAATATAAAATTTCTCTAAGCTATCATGATCCGATACCGCCTTTGCAATAAGTTTTATATTTAACTTTTTATGTTCTATAATATTTCTGTTAATCAACATTTGATTTGCAGGTAGGGGCTCAAATATAAATATTGTAGACTTAGGAAAAAGATTGGAGTACCTAATAGATTCTTCTCCTTCACAACCACCAATATCCAATACGGTCAATTTATCATTACTTTTGAATAACTTAAGGAGAAGTTTTTTTAATATAGAACCCTCTTTAATATAATTTTCCCTATCGTAAACCTTCATATTTTAAAAATTTTAAAAGTAATTACCTAATTATATACCTTTACTGTTTTAAATCAGCTTCAATGAGCATTAATTATATCATCTTAGCCCATAAAAATCCAACTCAGTTAAACCGCTTGATAAGAAAACTATATGAGCCATGGACATATTTATATATCCATATTGACCGCAATATAAATATTAAACCATTCAAAGACGTATTAAAGGAATTTGAAAATGTTATTTTCTTAGAAAATGATGACCGATATTCTGGTGTTTGGGGTGACATTGGTATAGTTAAAGGAACTCTTTCAGCCATGCGCAGAATTGTGAATGACAAAAAAAAAGGATATACCGTTTTATTGAGTGGTCAGGATTACCCGCTTAGAAATAATAAAAATATTTATGATTTTTTTAAAGACTCCCATAATAATCACATAGAGATAAAAAAAATTGATAAACTATGGGGAACAAATGGATTAGACAGAATTACAAAGTATAAAATAAACAAATCTAACAAGAGGGGCGATTTTATGCTGCTTCCTACTATATTTGATAAAAACTTCTATAAATCAAAAACCTTCGGGAAATTGAATTTTCTGCGAAAAAGTAGAAAGTTTGAGAGTATTTTCAAAATATTTAGAAAAAGGCGATTCCCTATACATATTGAGGCATACGGTGGTAGTGTATACTGGGCGTTCCCGACAACAACCATTGAAAAAATACTTGAATTTATTAAAAACAACCCACACTATATAATATATCACAAGTATTCACTTTGTCCAGATGAAATTTTCTTTCATAGCATTATTGCCCATTTACAAATAATCAATGATATACCTACTGAAAATTCCATAACTTATGTGAATTGGGATAAGAAAAATGTGAAATTGCCTGTTACTTTTGAAAAATCAGATTTTAACGAATTGCAAAACGCATCGATAAATTATTTATTTGCGCGAAAATTCGATATTGATATAGACAACGGAATTTTGGATAAATTAGATTCAGAATTCCTAAATTGAACATGTTATTTATTTTTTGCCTTATTTAAAAAATAGTATCCTTTATTAGTAAATCGGCTTGAAATCAAAGAAAGATTAAACAATATTGCTGATCTCAATCCTAAATAGTATTTCACAATTGATTCAACTTCTCGTAATTTTAAAGAATTATCATTATTTTTTGCAATCTCAAAACATAAATTCATCATCCCAAAAATCAACTCATTTTGAGTTTTAGCATCAATATTTTCAGAAATATCTTTAAAAGTCAGGATTCGATTTTCAAGAAGTTCATTATTAAAAACACAGGTACTTTGATTGAGGAATTTTTGAATAGAATTATCGTGAATTCTACGATAAGTAAGTATTTCATTAAGATAATTTCCATTTTCAGTTAACAATAGCATTTTACAGAAATAATTATAATCCTGCCAAGATTTCATTTTTTCATTCCATCTTATTTTTTCTCCAATATTTCTTCTTAAAAGAATATCATAAGTATACCAGTGAATTTTTAAAAGTATAAAGTCACTTGCTTTAATTCCGTGATTTTTTATTTCATAATTATATGGTTCCAACATTTCATGACAATTCTTGAAATTTTGCGTTCGCGCAATAATAAAATCCAAGTTTTTATCTTGAATACTTTTTAATTTACTTTCAATGTGATTAAAAGTCATTAAATCGTCACTATCAAACCAAATAATATAAGAACCCTTACTTAATTCAAACCCATAATTTCTGCAGGCATTTGCACCTTTAGGCCGGTCATCAGGACGGGAATGATATTGAAAGCGGAGATCTTGTTTTAGATAATTGCTTATAACCTCTTCAGTATGGTCTGTACTGCTATCATCAACCACTATACATTCCCAGTTTTGATAAGTTTGTGCCAATACAGAATCAAGCGTTTGTCCGATTAAATGCGCTCGATTATAGGTAGGAATGATTATGGAAACTAATTCAGACATCTTTTTATATATAATGACTTCCTTGCGTCTTATTTTTTTTTCGACTCTTCTCTATTTCAGGAGAAATTCTCTTATAAAACTCATATTCGTTTTGATAAATCTTTGCAGCTTTAAATTTTAATTTTAAAATACTTTTAAGCCACGCTGATTTTCGCCGTTTTATTATATTCTTTAATTCTACCGTAAAAGGCATATTGATGTTGGCCTGTTTTACTTTTACATTTTTCTCGAAGTCCTTATAATATTCTTCACTTGCAAAAGTAATTTTCTCTAATGTTTGATTTTTTCTATCATGCTTTAAAAAAGTGTTTGGCACAACTCCTATTTTGAAACCATGAAATAATACGCGTTGGCAGTAGTTGTCATCTTCCCCATAATGAAAAAATATAGGGTCAAAACCACCTACGGTCATCAAACATCGCCTTGAAATAAGCCATCCAGCCGCATTTACAAAAGGTGAAATGTAAACAGGTTTTAATGCACGCTGCAAAACATGATCAGAATAAAATTCGTTGGTGTTGGTTTGATTAAGATGTTTTGAAAAGTTAATATCTAGCTTATCTCCTGTTCCATTTAAATGAATAGGACTTAATACACCGAACTCCGGCTTTTCCTCTTGAATTTCTATCAATTCTTTAAGCGTTCCCGCTGTTAAATACGCATCTTGATTCAGCAAAAAAACAGCATCTGCACGGTTATCTAAAGCGTATCGTATTCCTATATTATTGGCCTTCCCAAAACCTAGATTTTCATTCTGTTCCAATATGATAATCGAGGGATAATGAGCTTTAATAAATGAAACCGTTTTATCCGTAGAATTATTATCTACTACAATAACACTGTAGGACTCCGTACTTTCTAAACAGCCTTTAAGCCATTGCATCCCGTTATAGGTTACGATTATGATGAATATTTTGGAAGTCATAAATAGAAAATTGGAAAAATTCATTGATGTTCTTTGAATATCAAGGAATTTTTTGGATAATTTTGCGTTTCGTTTGGATTTATTTATTTTACTATGTTTGAATAATACCTTCTCACTCTCTTGGCTATTCTTTTAAATAGCTTTGTGACCTTTTGGATTCCAATCTTTTCGTGTACATCGATTCTTTTCCTCTGCCTTGCTTTTTTCTTAAATTCCAGTATATTATCTATATATTCAAAATAAAAATCAACATTTTTTTTGATGTCGAGTTCTCGTATAGCAAACTTTCTGAAAAATGCAAAATCTTTAGATGAATATTTTAGAAACTCCAACTCTAAAGTGGATTCATCATATTTATTCTTTGAATATCTACCAGAACAATTATGCATCAAGCTTAGTCCTAAAATAGGCTTTACGTATCCATCTCCATAAGATTCAAAATAATCTCTATCGTCATAAACAATTACGGGTCTTCCGCATGCCATTGCCTCATAGGCTGAACGACCAAGACCTATAACCATATCAGCTTCATTAATTATTTTTTCAATCGACCACCTTGGATCATTGTATTTAAAAGCCTCTAAATATTTGATTTTATTCTGATCGCAAATTTTTTTTATCATATTATTTGCCGCCTTCGAATGACAAAGACTCAAAACGGATTTTAGTTCATCTGAAACATTTCTTAAAGGCCTAAATCGATTCAAGTTTATACCATTCAATATTATTTTACTACTAAAACCCAAATTCGCTAAATGAGATTGTACTTCTTGGGATATTGATACAAAAGCATCTGACTTATAAGAAGGTTGCTCAAGTTTAGGGAAAATTCCATGACAAGTTTGTAATATGAAACCTTTTCCATATAGATGATTTACTACTCTATTATGATTAGCAAAAATCAAATCATACTTATTTTTAGACATAAATGGTATTTTCAATTCCAATTCGATTTTTGAAGAAATAAGTCCTTTTTCAAAAGTAAAATATTCAACATCAAACTCCCTACGTTCTTTCAACTCTTCAATTAATGTGTACGTAAATGTTTCAGAGCCCCCTACGCTTTGTAATTGGTTTGTAGCGACAAGAATTGTTCTTATCGCTTTCGCTGATATTATTCCCATCTATGATCAACTAAAAACTTCGCTGGCACTTCTTGAACCAGTCCATTTGTTTTAAAAAAATCTCCAGATACAACATTAAATAGTAAACATTTTGAAAGATGTTCTACTTTTTCTGATCCTGATTTTATTAGCACATTTATGTAATAAGATCCTTCGGTTAAAGGATTCTTATTTAAAATGCATTGATATTCTTCTTTAGAACTATCAAAATGATTTATATTCTGATATTCACTAGAAAGATTAATTAATTTATCATCATAGCTATTATAAATACCAATATCAATATTTAAATTACGATATTCATACATATTAATTTTCAATTTAAAAATCAATTTTTCACCGCTAAAATGAAATTCACTTTTTGCGTTTGAAGTAACTTCAACCCTCTCAATAAAACACTTCTTCTTTTTATTTAAATAATAAGATTTTGTAAGACTGGATTTTTCTTGAGTAAGATAAAATTCTATTGCTTCTCTTGTTTTCCCTTCAAATACTTTACTTCCATTCTCCAATAAAAGCCCCTGCGTACACAAATTCTGTACACTCGCCATATTGTGACTCACAAAAAGCACTGTTCTGCCCTCTCCTTGAGAAATATCCTGCATCTTACCAATGGCTTTTTTCTGAAATTCGGCATCGCCCACCGCCAGCACCTCATCCACTACCAGGATTTCCGGCTCCAAATGTGCTGCAACGGCAAAAGCCAACCGAACGGTCATCCCAGAGGAATAACGTTTTGTGGGCGTATCAATATAGCGCTCACAGCCTGAAAAGTCGATGATTTCCTCCAGTTTTGAAGTGATTTCCGCGCGCGTCATGCCCAGTATGGCTCCATTAAGGTAGATATTCTCCCGGCCGGTAAGCTCGGGGTTAAAGCCGGTACCAACTTCGAGAAGCGATGCGATGCGCCCTTTACTTTTTATGGTTCCGGTGGTGGGTGCGGTCACCCGCGACAGAATTTTGAGCAAGGTAGATTTGCCAGCCCCGTTTTTACCAATAATACCCAACACTTCTCCCCTTTTTACTTCAAAATCAATATTGCGCAGTGCCCATACATAATCGCTGTTTGACTTTGTGCTGCGGTCGTTAACGGCTCCCACTTTAAGAAATGGATCCTCCTGACCTCGCACTCTGGCCATAAGACGTTTAAAATCATCACGCAATGTCCCACTGCCCACAAGACCCAAGCGGTACTGCTTGGAAATATTTTCAGCTTTAAGAATAGTATCGCTCATAAAGGTTAGCTTCTCACAACATGTAAAAATAACAAGAAGCTGCTAGTTTTCAAGCCAATTCTAAAAGTTTTCTTAAAATATATTTATTCCAGACGGAATAAAGGTCGTTTTTTGGGTTGAAAGTAACATATAAGAAATAATATCCAGAGAATCCATTCTTTTTATGGCTGGCTACACGTATTTTTTGGTTAAGAAATAGCGCAACTATTGGTTACAGTTTTAACCTTTGGCTTTATTTTATTTTGAAAGTATGTAATTGGTATTTGCAAAGATCAATGGTGAAATTATCATTTGTATTTCTCCATTAAATAAGGAGCGTAAAAATCTTTGGCATCTATTTTTAACCTCGATTGAATACTTAGAGGATTAAAGATTTGGATTTAATCTTGCTTTATTTTATACTATCTATCACACTGCCACAGCTTTCCATAGCGTTACCATAATACGGATTTTTGATTATTTTATCTGCACTTAGCCATTGCGCGCCTCGATTATTGGCCGCCATGGGGCATTTCTGAATATAGAGCTCCTGCGGAAGGTCCTGCAGATTTTTTGCGATGGCGATCATATTTTCATTAAGCTCCACAAAATCGCTGCGTTGTTGCACCACATCATTACTTTTTACGATATCCTGCAGGTCTTTTAGCATTGTATTCATATGGGATTGTTCCATATCTTTTAAGGTAGAAAGATCTATTTTTTTAAACCCTGAAACCAATTGTTCCGCGGTAGCGGAAATTTTAGTCGCATCACTGCTTACGAAAGCGTCCTTTAAGCGTAGATAATCGGGCAAAAGAGCCTTAAAATCGCGTTGAAAGCTTTCTGATAAACTCATGGGCATTTCATTGATTTCCGAAGCTGTTGCACCTGCATTCATCATCGATTTCTTCCCCTGTAATTGCGCAGCGGCATCAACTGTAAAAGTTCCATTGGTCACAATTTCATCGCCGTCTTGTAAACCGGAAAGGATAGTAAAGGTTTCTCCATTTCTATTACCGAGTGTTACTTCCTGCATTTTGAAGACCGGTTCCTTGGGATTGGTTTTCAGGTAAACCAATGAGCGTTTGCCCGTCCACATTACCGCGCTGGCGGGAATGCTTATTGGTATTTCCGAGTTGTTGGATTTGTTCTCGACTTTTCCGGTAACGAACATCCCAGGCTTAAAAATTCCTTTATTATTTTTTAAGTCTGCACGTACTGTTACGGTTCGTGTCTGGGTATTTAAAATAGGATCTATAAAAGAAACGGTTGCTTCAAATTCTTTGTTGGGATAGGCGCTGGTCGTAACTAGAATTTTTTGCCCTTTTCTGAATTCGGAGATTTGATTTTCGTAGGCATCGAATTCCGCCCAGACCGAATTAAGATTACTCACTTTAACGATGGGCTGTCCCTGTTTCACATAATCACCCTCGACTGCCATTTTTTCAGATACCGTACCTGAAACCGTTGCATAAATAGGAAAGTTTTCCCGAACTTTTCCCGATTTCTCGATACTATTGATTTGGCTTTCCGAAAGTTTCCAGAGCTTGAGTTTATTTCGCACCGCTTTGTACAAACTCGGTTGGGATTTCTTTACGGAAGCCGCAGTAATCAATTCTTGCTGCGCCGCAACCAAACTGGGCGCATAGATGGTAGCCAGCAATTGCCCCTTTCGTACTTCTTGACCCTCATAATTCACGTGGAGCCGCTCAATCCTGCCGTCAAAATAACTGGCTTGAATCGCGTTTTCTTCCTCGTTCCTCTTGATTTTTCCAGAAAGGGAAATCATATCCCCGTTTTCTAAGGTTTCCTTACCAACGATGCTGGTACTAATATTAGCCAAAGCCATTGCATTTTTGGTCATTTTAATTTCGTTCATTGCCAACCCATCAGCACTGGAACTAGCGGGAATCAAATTCATTCCACAAATGGGGCAGTCGCCCGGTTCAGAAAGCATAATCTGGGGGTGCATTGAACATGTCCACATAGTCGAATGTGCAGATTCTTTGATGTGCAGATTTGCGGATTTATCGTCAGAAGTATGTGTAGATAGATTGACAGCATTTCCTTCAGGTTTAGAAAAAATCAACCAGCCTAAGACCAGTCCAACTGCTAGTACAATTATGTAAATAGAGTATTTTTTCATTTTGATATTTTTTTTGATGAAGAAATTATTTTGCCCAACAACCTTTGACAAGATTTCAGGTTCGCTTTTAATTGTTCTGGAGGATTTTGATACATGGTGGATTTTTCGCAAAGTACCAGCCAATATTCTGTTTCTTCTGCTTCTTTATACGCTATTTTCAGCTTATGAATAAAATCTGCTTTGCTCTCTGCCCCTTGTGCTTCTCGAGAATTTGCCCCTATGGAAGTACCCGACTTTAAAAGTTGCCTTGCAATGACATATTTACGTTCCTTTTCGAGAATCTCGCAATATTCAATGATCTGAAGAGCTAGCTCCATCGTTACTTCCAGCAACTCATTTCTTTTCATAATACAGTTTTTCATTATACATCCGCAAAATTCACACATCTACTCATTCACAAATCCGCACATCCCAAAATCCACTTATCCGCAAATTTAATTATCTTCTAACCTTTTAATCATCTGTTTCATCTCAGCGATCTCCTTTACCTGTGCCTTAATGATGCCATCTGCTAATTTTCTAACTTCGGGATCTTTAATATCTGCCCTTTTACTGGTCAATATAGCTATGGAATGATGCGGTATCATTGCTTTCATATACAGCACATCGCCTATAATGGGTTTTTGCACCCGAACCAAAACTAAAGCACCCACAAAGAGAATTATACTGCCCACGTATATACCTATATTCTTTTTCTTGTTTTTATACATTTGGAGCATGAGCGAAAGCATTATTACAGCCATTGCAGCAATCCCGAGGCACGTCATATAAAATCGCGTAAGACTAAAATACACGTGATCTATCTCATACGTATTCAGATACATCGTGATGTACATTGCTACAAAAGATAACCCTAACATCAAGAAATACCGGGTGTAATTACTGCTTTCCATTTTGTTCTTTTTTTCCATAATTTTAAGTTTTTAGTTATCCAATTGATTTTGATTTTAACCGCAGCGCGTTGGCAATTACGGAAACCGAACTAAAGCTCATTGCTAAGGCCGCAATCATCGGGGATAAAAGAATCCCGAAAAATGGGTACAAGACCCCTGCTGCAATCGGTATTCCCAAAGTGTTGTAGATAAGCGCAAAAAACAGGTTCTCCTTGATATTTCTCATTACAGCGTGACTCAGATTTTTTGCTTTTACAATCCCGTGAAGATCACCTTTCACCAATGTGATCATAGCGCTTTCAATAGCAACATCGGTTCCCGTTCCCATTGCGATACCAACGTTGCTTTTAGCAAGTCCTGGAGCGTCGTTTATACCATCACCTGCCATTGCTACCACTTTTCCCTGTTCCTGTAATTTTGTTACTTCTTTGAGTTTGTCCTCCGGTAACATACCAGCTTTAAAGTCGGCGAGGTTGAGTTCGCTTGCAACAGCTTGGGCGGTGTCGTGATTATCGCCCGTAAGCATTATCACTGCAATCCCTTTGTCCTGTAATTCCTTAATGGCCTTTGCGCTGGTTGCTTTGATTTTATCCCCAATAACCACATATCCTTTCACTTGGCTATCAATTGCCAGATAAGAAACTGTTTTTCCTTGTTTCTGAAAAGATTGTGCTTCGGTTTCCATTTCTGAAGAAATAACAGCTTTTGCATATTCCATCATTTTGACATTTCCTAGATCAAGTTTTTTACCATCAACAGTTCCCTCTACACCTTTTCCGGTAACCGCACTAAAGCTTTCGGTTTTTGATATTTCAGTGTTTTGTTCCTTACCGTATTTCACGGTGGCTTCGGCAAGTGGATGCTCGCTTGAACTATTCAGCGATGCGATCAAATGTAGAATTTCGTCCCGATAGCTCTCGGGATGGTCTCCGAAGATGCCTATTTTTTCAACCGTTGGTTTTCCTTCGGTTATCGTCCCGGTCTTATCAATGATAAGCGTATTTACGGTATCCATTTTCTCTAGGGCTTCGGCATTTTTGATCAGCACTCCGTTTTGCGCTCCTTTACCTACACCCACCATTATTGACATAGGTGTTGCAAGCCCTAACGCACAGGGACAGGCGATAATCAATACTGCAATGGCATTGACCAATGCAAATACGTAAGCTGGTTCAGGCCCCCAGATTGCCCAAACCGCAAAAGTCAATAAGGAGATGATAACCACCACAGGCACAAAATATCCTGAAACGGTATCGGCCAGTTTTTGAATGGGCGCACGACTGCGACTGGCATCGTTGACCATTTTTATGATTTGAGAAAGTAGCGTATCGTTACCCACTTTTTCGGCTTTCATAAGAAAGGATTGATTGCCGTTTATTGTTCCACTACTTACGCTATCATCTTCAATCTTGTCAACTGGAATTGGCTCTCCAGAAATCATTGATTCATCTACGGTAGTATTTCCTTCAGTAATGACACCATCCACAGGGATTTTATCGCCTGGCTTTACGCGTAAAATATCTCCTTTTTGGATTTGGTCAATGCTAACTTCTTCTTCGGTCCCATTTACGACACGCACCGCTTTATTGGGCGCAAGTTTTAGTAATTCCTTGACTGCGGAATTCGTTTTACTATGGGCACGCGCTTCCAATACTTGTCCCATTAATACTAATGTGAGAATTACCGTTGCTGCTTCAAAATAAACGTGAACTGCTCCATATCCTGTTTTAAATTGCTCAGGAAAAAAGTCTGGGAACAACATTCCAAATACACTGAAAATCCACGCAACACCAGCACCTATACCTATAAGTGTGAACATATTGAGATTCCACGTTTTGATACTGCGATAGGCGCGTTCAAAGAATATCCAAGTAGCATAGAACACGACGGGAAGCGAAAGTCCGAACTGGATCCAGTTCCACCATTTTTGTCCCATCAAATCATATAATGGATTGTTTGGAATCATCTCGCTCATTGCAATCAAAAAAATGGGTAATGTAAACCCAAGAGCGATCCAGAATTTCTTGAGTAGTTTTTTATACATTTTCTCTTCGGAAGAAAGATCTGGTTGCATCGGCACAAGATCCATCCCACAAATAGGACAGGCCCCGGCTTCATCCTTTACGATTTCAGGATGCATGGGGCACGTCCATTGTTCTCCCCCCCGAAGGGGGGGGGTACTTTCCTGTACCAAATCCATTCCGCACACCGGACAGTCGCCAGGCTTATTGTAGGTTTTATCCCCTTCGCAGTGCATGGGACAGTAGAATTCCCCCGCAGATCCCCCCGACCCCCGAAGGGGGAGTTTTTTACTCGGGTGCTCTTCGGTTTTTGTGCTCCTCCCCTTTGGGGAGGCTGGGAGGGGATTATGGATGCTGTAGCTTCCCCCATCTTTTTTTAAGGCATCCTGAAACTTCTCGATGGGAATATGCGATTCCATTTCGATAGTGGCTTCCTCTTTTTCCAAATTAACGGATGCATTTGAAACACCATCTACTTCAGAAAGTGTTTTTTCAACATGGGTTCTACAACCGTTGCAGGTCATTCCGTTTATGTGATAGGTATGTTTCATATTATCTTAATTTTTTTCTCATCGTTTCTGAAATGTTTTCAGCATAAACACCATAGGCATCTACCAATAATCCTTTAACTCCCTTTTTAGAATGAATGGCGTAAAGCACACTATTGTCGTCTGTACTGCTCATCCCTTCAAAACGATGCATTTCATCAACCTCAAAATCTTCTGGATGTAATTTTAGTTTTAGGGAATTGCATTCTATATGCCCCACACATAAATTGAAATCACAGGTGTAGCCCCGCTTTTGCAATTGCGCCATCGTTGTTGAGAGCGTATCTTCTGTTTTCATATCTACTTGTTTTTAGTTCACAATAAATTTCACAATCAGTCCACCTACAAGCCACGCATAGCAAATGAAGGCTGCATATTTTAAAATGCTTTCTAACAATTGGCTTTTCGGTGCCATCTCACTCATACTATGATCTACATCTTTTTTCTTGAAAAAGCTCAAATAAATAAGATATCCGGAAACCGCTAAAAAGGCAATATTCAAAAAGAAGGTATAGTCAATCTTGAAGTATTCGCTATCTTGAATTTTTACCTGTGATGGGTCTGGCAAAATGCTGAACATCTCAAAAGTGTAATGCAAGGCAAGTGATGCACCTATTAAAGCCGTGAACAATAGGAACAAAATGAAAAATGACATTTTCCATCCATAGTATTTCGCATTGATACGCAGTACCGGAAATACCACCAAATCGCTAAAGATGAAAGCCATTACCCCGGCAAAGCTAACGCCTTTTCCAAAAAGCAAGGCGGCCAAGGGAATATTCCCCATCGACCCAATAAAGGTCAAGAAAGCCGCTATCGGCCCAACGATAATATGTTCTAAGATCTCGAAAAAAGTAAAATCGGTATTGCCCTGACCGCTATTGATAAATAGCGTTTGGAAAAAGGAATCGGGAACAAAAGCCGCCACGATTCCGGCAATGGTAAAGCCCACGGTAACGTCTTTCCACACCATCTGCCATTCCATCTTATATTTCTTGCCCACTTTAGCCCAGGCATTTTCCTTTTGAATCTGTTTTTTCCAATCTTTGGATTCATCCATTTCGTCTTCATCTTCACTCTCCAGGTTCTTCCGTGCCTTTTCGATCAGCTTTTTAGGATTGATCACACGTATTAATACCCAGCAAATCAGAATCAACAGAATACCACCAATATATTCCCCAACTACAAACTGCCAACCCAAAAAGATTGAAATGATGATCCCCAACTCGATAACCAAGTTGGTCGACGCTAAAAGAAAAGCAATAGACGATACAAAACTGGCCCCTTTCTTAAAAATGGATTTTGTCCCGGCTAAGGCCGCAAAACTGCATGAACTGCTAATAAAACCGAAAAAAGTCCCTAAAAGCAAACCCTTTCCTTCGTTTTCGCCCATCGCTTTTTGCATCCTTTTTTCGGTTACAAAAATCTGTATCATACTGCTGATGATGTAACCCAATATGAAAGCCCAAAGCGCCATCCAGAAAAACCCTGTAGAGGTATAGGCTGCTTCGCCCCACTGTTTTAGAAAATTATCCATATTTTTTAGAGTTCATAAAAATTAATGATCAACTTCGTTCTTCAATCTTTTAACATCAAGTTTCCATTTTATAAACTATCCTTTATTTCCTTCATATAATCTGTAATCAAATCTTTTTCAGATTTTGTTAAAATCGCATCTCGATGAATCAATGTATATGAAAATAATGGCATTTCATCATCTTCAATTTGATTGATAATCGACTTTAACTTGCTATTTTTTCTTCGGTCTGAAAGGTCATCCCATTCGTTGAAATTCAACTCCGACTTCCCTTCTTTGATATGACCTTCCAAAAACCAAGCGGCAGGCTGAATTTTATTGTACCACGGATATGCTGTGTTATTGCTATGACAATCATAACAGGATGCTTTCAATATCGAACTGATTACCTTTGGCGGCTTATTGACTAATAAAAAATCGGTTTTAGGTACGCGGTCACTTTGGTTTTCTTCCGTTGGAAAGAATTGGATAGCGATGAATGCCACCAATAGAACCAATGCTATGATTTTCGCAATTTTCATATTGCTATTGACTTAAGACGGTGGGACATAAGACGTAAGTTTTTTGAGAATGCTATTTTTAGTCTTATATCTTATGTCAATTAGCCCTAAGTCCCTTATTTAATTTATTTCTTTTTGCACTTTACCGCAAGACATCATTTTGCTTCCGTAATATGGGTTCTTCACATCTTTGCTCATACTTAACCAAGCACTACCACCATCATACATTGGGCAAAACTGTTGGTATAACGTCGTTTCTGTGCCTGTAATGGCAACCATATCGGTTATATCCTTGCTTAAGGTCTTGAAATGTTCACGTTGGTGATCCATTTCGCTTTTACCGATGTGCTCTGCGTGTTCTTTTGCATCTACGATGATGTCCTTTAACTCTTTTTGTTGTTCGGCATTGTAGCTACTCACTTTAAAATCATTCAAAGTGCTTTCCAATTTTTTTTCGGCTTTTGCAGCTTGGCCTTTATTATCTGCCACTAAAGCATCTTTAAGCACCATATAATCTACCACTATTTGTTTTGCATCGGCGTTCTGCATATTGGAATCCATCCCATTATTGGATGTATCCATATTGTCGTGATCCATCATTGAATCATCGTGATGACCTTCTTCCGGCATTTCGGAATGCATAGAGTCGTTATCTTCTCCCTTTTTATTGTCTCTACAAGACATTGCCGTTAGGCTTATAAAAACAATTGCCAGAATTGCATGTGTTAATCTTACTTTTTTCATTTGTGTTTAAATTTAAAATTTACTTGTTATTATTAAAATTCTATAATTTTTTAATCACATCTTCTAACATTGCTGTTATTTGAGATGCTATTTTATGGAGTTCTTCATTATTTACAGCTTGCATTGAGGCCATCGGATTGATAGCAGCAACTTCAATGGTTCCTGGCTCCAATTCTTGGACAATGACATTGCAAGGCAACATCGTCCCAATTTTATCTTCTACCACAAGAGCCTTATGCGCAAATGGTGGATTACAAGCACCTAAAATTTTATATTTCTTGAAATCCACATCCAATTTCTTCTTAAGGGTTTCCTTTATATCTATTTCCGTGAGAATGCCAAAACCCTCTTCCTTTAATGCTTCTGTAACTTTTTTAATGACCTCTTCAAAAGTTCCATTGACTGTTTTATTAAAATAATATTTCATTGTCTTTTAATTTTTAGTATTCAACGTTCGTTTTTGTTCTTCATATTCTTCTTTGGATATATCGCCCTTGGCGAATCGGTTATCCAGAATATCCATAGGATTTTCTTTCTTCTCGGTATTTTGTCCATTTCTTCCATTGTATAGAAATACGCCCAACACAAGCAAAACCGGTATTAATATCCACCACCACATCATCATAATTGTATCGTTTTAATAGTTAACTAATTATTTTTATTTGTAAATACCCCAATATTTAGAGCAGGAGTTTATTATCCTTTATTTTTCATTTTTCATTTCATCTTCTTCATCATTTCAGGGTTTTCATTCATCATTTGCATCATCTTTGCTTTCATATCCTTTTTCATCATTTTGTTGTTATGGATTTCATCCATCAGCATGTTACGACCCTTTTCACTCTCCATCATTTTATCGAGCATTTTGGATTGCATCTTTTGCATCATTTCTGGGTTTTCTTCCATCATCTTTTGCATATGGGATTGCATTTTTTCTTTCATTCCGGGATTTTTCTCCATCATCATTTTCATGTTTCCAGATTCCATCTGTTCCATATGAGCCTTCATCATTATCTTTTTGGCCGCTTCACTTTTTTGTGCCTCATTGATGAAATTGGTAAACTGAATAGGATTTGAAATGATTTCTTGATAAATGGCATTTCTACTTTCTTCAACCTGTAATGTCTCGGTGGCATTAAAGGTTGATTTGCAACTGACCATTGTTCCTACTAATCCAATTACCATTAAAATTTTTACTGTTGTTGTTCTTGAATTTTTCATATTTATTAATTTTAAATTATTTATATACATTTTTTATTCTGAATCCTGGTTGTGTTTATTGGTTGTTAAAAACCATCTTTCTCCTAAAATGATTAGCGTCATAGCCACTAATGCAACAATTATGACTGTTATATCAGACTTAGCTTTAACCCATATAAAAGAACTTAAAACTATAACATCGAAAAGTATTGCAGTTATAATTATAGCTGAGTTAGCCTTAACTTTTTTTCTTAAGTTTCGCAGTATACCCCATTGGAAGAGGATGTCCATTACCAAATAAAATATTGCACCCAGAGATGCGATACTACTTAAATCAAAAAATATGGTGAGAACAATTGCGATAACAGCAACGTAAACTAGCATATGTTGTTGAACAGTACCGGGCATTCCAAAGTGTTTATGCGGAATGAGTTTCATATCCGTTAACATTGCTGTCATTCTTGATACGGCAAAGATGCTGGCTATAATTCCAGATATGGTAGCCACTACTGCTATACCAACGGTAAACCATAATCCGTACTTACCAAAAGCTGGCTTGGAAGCCTCTGCCAATGAATAATCCTTGGCTGCTACAATTTCTGAAATAGTTAAATTAGAGGAAACTGCAAATGCCACTAATAGATATATTACAGTACAAATTGAAAGAGAAATTATAATTGCCCGGCCTACATTCTTATTTGGGTTAACGATTTCTCCACCGCTGTTTGTGATAGTAGTAAATCCTTTATACGCCACAATTGCCAAAGCCAATGCGCCTAAATAATCTGTTGCCCCATAATTTGTTGACCTACTTAATGGAATAGTATCTAGGAAAGAATACCCACTAAACCAAAGTGCTCCTATAGCAAAAATAGCAAGACCTCCAACCTTCAAGATTGCCATAACCAATGATGACTTTTCAATAAAGTTATTGCCAGAAATATTAATTAGAAAGGCACCGATAATAAGGATTACTCCTAATATTGGCACCCAAACATTGTAATTGTCAACATTAAAGAGCTGTAAGGTATAAGAACCAAATGTACGGGCTACTAGACTTTCATTGATAATCATAGAGAATGTCATTAAAAGTGCACCCGATGCCGCAACAGTTCGTTTACCATAGGCTTTGACCAAATACATTGCTATACCGCCCGAAGACGGAAATGCATTTGATAATTTAATATAGCCATATGCACTAAATCCTGAAATTATCGCTCCAGCAATAAAGGCAAATGGAAATAAATTGCCCGATAATTCAGCTACCTGACCCAATAAGGCAAAAATACCCGCACCAATCATTACACCAGTACCTAATGCTATGGCCCCTATTAAAGACAAACTGTCTTTTTTATAGTTAGTGTTCATATTTAAAATCTCAACGAAAGTCCACCACCCGCACCAAAGCGGTTATCATAGCTTGCCATCAAAGAAAGGTTTCTTGATAAAAAATATTCGACACCTGCATTCCAGGTCGATTCATTTGTAAAATTATTTCCTAAAGGAAGGTCATCGACCCAGCCAAAATCCGCTTGGTATTCATAACTGCCGAAAATGGCTGTTCTGGGAAAAATGAGTATTTTTCGGCTCAAGCTGATTTGAGGCCGTAATTTGCTGTCAATTCTAACATCGAGATTAAAGAGGTACGGCGTTAAATATCTAACTCCGGCAATGGCTGTGGTCGAAATTTCGTCGTAACTATCCTCTAGTTTATTTTCAATGTTCACACCGCCAAAAACCCTTAAATAATCGTGCAGATATCGTTCGTAGGTTACTTCGGCCTCCAGATTTTTGTTCCATCCGTACGCAGCCATTACATTGAACTGGTTGCGAATGTTAGACGAAGTAAAATTTAGTTCGGTCATATGCGATGCCACATCTACCAAAGCCCAGGTATAATATTTATCAGCTTCAGAAATTAAACCGCTTATGGGAGAACCGTTCAAACGGTTGTCCCGTGGCGTGTCATAACTCATGATCCTTGCCATTCCACTCATCATATGGTACAGAACATGGCAATGAAAGAACCAATCGCCATACTCGTTCCCATAAAACTCAATCGTAACTTCTTGCATCGGGGGCACATTGACGGTATGTTTCAATGGGGAATATTCGCCGTTTTTATTGATGACCCTAAAAAAGTGTCCGTGCAAATGCATGGGGTGATGCATCATTGTGAGATTGTTTAACGTTATTCGGGTTACCTCTTTATGGTTTATTTTAATCTTATCGGCTTCCGAAAGCGGTACACCATTCATACTCCAGATATAACGGTTCATATTCCCTGTTAGGTTCAACAAAATTTCCTTTACAGGAATATCTTTATCATAGCTTGTTTTTTCGGGCGACTTCAAGTAATCGTAATTATATTCTGAAAACATTTCCATTCCGCCGGTACTGTCCATCTGCATATCTTTCATATCAGAATGTTTCCTTTTTGAAGCTTGTGGCATATCCATTTTCATCTTTGAGTGATCCATTTTTGAATGGTTCATCTTTTCATTCATCGTTGAATCTTTTGGCATATCCATCTTCATCCCCTCCATCTTCATCCCGTATTCCTCTTTCATTTCAAAGCGCTCGTCTTTTTTGGGCTGAAATTTAAGGGCGTGTGCACCCATTTTCATTTTCATTTTGGCCATTTGCTGCATCATTTCAATTTTATCGGGTTTCGGAAGTACTTCTGCAGGAAGTACGTTGCCTTTTCCTATAAATGCGCTGGCGGTACCAGAACCATCTTGTGCCATGGCCCTGAACTCGATTTTACCGTTCTGTGGAACTGTAACTATAAAATCATAGGTTTCCGCGACGGCAATAAAGGTTTTGTTCTTTTGTACAGGAACAACATTAAGGCCATCGGCAGAAACCAAAGTGGGAATTTCGCCACCAAACGTCATCCAAAATTGGGTAGATGCCGACCCGTTTATGATTCGCAACCTTACTTTTTCACCAGCTTTAAAATCGGGGTATTCAGGTTGCTGTTGTCCATTGACCAAAAAGGCAGGGTAATAAATATCCGCAATGTCAGCACCTTCCATGCGCTGTCTCCAAAAATCGATTTGTGCACCAAACGCACCACGTGCAATAACCTTATTTAGTGGCGTTGAGGTACCTTTTTTCATTTGATACCAATCGTTGCCCCGTTTTAGGTTACGTAATACATTAATGGGTTTTTCATTTGTCCAGTCGGAAAGCATCAAGACCAGATCTTTGTCATAATCCAAGTTTTTTTCTTTTGGATTTATGACGATAGGACCAAAAACACCACTTTGCTCCTGCAGCATTGTATGAGAATGGTACCAATACGTGCCAGATTGTTTTATAGGAAATTCATACTTAAAAGTTGTTCCGGGCTTTATAGGTGGCGTAGTCAAATAGGGAACACCGTCATAAAAATTGGGAACGATAATTCCATGCCAATGAACGGATGTTTCCATGTTCATTTCATTTTTCACATAAATGACGGCATATTCCCCTTCTGTAAATTCAAGGGTCGAGCCTGGTATGGTACCATTTACGGTCATTCCTTTCACTTCCTTTCCTGATTTGTTCACCATTTCTTCCTTAATGGTCAAGGTGTATTCGTGAACTGGCAGGTCTCCAATATTTCCCTCTTGGGACTGCTCATAAATGTTCTGAGCAAAAATGGATTGGCCTCCCATTATGATAAGCAATACTAAATATTTTATATTTTTCATTTGTAAGAATTAAAAAAGCCCTTCCCCTCTAGAAAGGGCGGTATTGTTTTATGACAAATATGCTTCACAAGCTTCGGCACATTTTCTGCACGCTTCTGCGCAATCTTTGCAATGTTGATGCTCATGCCCTTCACATTCATCGGCACACTTTTTACAAACGCTGTGGCAGTATTCTACCATAGCTTTTACATCTTCGTAATTTGCAGCCAACAGCTTTGCAGTGGCACTACAAACTTCTGCGCAGGCCCTATCCGTTCTTATACAGGCAACCATCATTTTGATGTCGTCACTATCCAAACAAGCATCCGCACAATAATTGCAATGGGCAACACAGTTATTCAATGCTTCGATCAATTTTGAATTTTTCATCATGTTTAAATTTTGGTTAATACTAATTGAAGTATAAATGTACCCTTGATTTGCAGTTTGTTGTGTCATAATTCTGGCTGTTATCTATATAATTTGGTCTAAAGGGTTCCTAAAATTCACTTGTTGTGATTTATAATCGGAAAGGCTCATACCCGTCTCTCCTTTAAATTGAGAGCTCAAATGATTGATATGGCTGTAATCCAGTAATTGGGCCATTTCAGTAAAATTCTGTTCGTTTGCCTGTATCATCTCCTTAACCTTCTCGATTTTCAGTTTGATAAAATATTTTTCAATTGTTTTGCCCTCGGTAATCGAGAACACTTTACTGATCTTTGAGTAATCGTGTCCCAGTTTATCGGCTAAATGGGCAGACAGTTTCTTTTTTAGCTTTAAAGGCAATTCTTTTAAAGATTTTATGAGTTCAACTTTGACCTGTTCGGTTAGTTTTTCTTCCATACTGTCAATGAGTGAAAACCCATTATTTTCGAGTAGCATTTTCAATTTTTCGATGTCATCTTCATTTTCCATTTGCAACCGCAATCTTCCAAGTTCAATTTCTAATAGTTCTATATTATATCCTTCCAGTTCATCTCTTAAAACTTTGATGCATCGGTCGCAGACCATATTTTTTATAAAATAATCCTTTACCATAATTAGTTGATTAAATAGTTAATAATGGCCCATTGCATAAAATACATTTGCACCGATTCTATTAGATTTTCCTGAAATTTTAATTGCAGTTCCTGAATGTCAAGCACATCGTTAAAGTCGATGGTTCCCGTTTCATAATTTTTTATCAGGATTTCTTCGGCATTATTGGCCTGTTCAAGGTTCTTTATTTGCGTATTGAATTTTATACGTGCCTGATTGCGCTGTGCTACCGCTCTCGTGAAAGCAGTTTCCAACGTATTTAAACGTTCCATTCTCTGAGATTCAATTTCTTGTTGTCGCAACTTATTTTGTTTTGAAACCGAAGTATAATGACTGTTAAAAATGGGAATGGAAAGCGAGACCATGGGCATCAAAATATCCTTCCCATTGTCACTAAAGTTCATTTCAGGACGTTCCGATACGGGTATATAGTCCAGCCCAAAACCAATATTCGGTGCGTTTTCCTTCTGATTCAGCAATTCCGATTGCTCGATAGATTCAAAAAGCCTGTCGTATTTGAGCAATTCGGGATTGAGTGCTAACTTCTCTTCGCTAAAAATGGGATTTTCCATTGGAATCGTCATTTCTGAAGCGACTTCGACCTTAATACTTCCTTTTCGGTTCAGTAGATTGTTGAACAAAGCTTGTTCTGCGAGATAGTCTTCATGCAAGACCTCTTTTTGCTGTTGCAGTTCGTTCTGCCTAATCTGCAAGCGCAAAACATCTACTGCAGAGGCTTTGCCCACTTCAACTGAGGTCAAAGCCAACTGTTCGTAGGTCTTTAGCAACTGGATATTTTCGCCCAGCACATGCTGCTTGGCCTGAATCAAATACAGTTCGTAATAGGACTGGGCGACCGATAGGGCGAGTTTGCGTTTAGCGATCGCGATTTCTACAAATTCCGTTTCTGCCATTGAACTGGCGTAATTTTCACGAGCCGTAATTGTCCCGAACCATGGCAACATCTGGGATACTGAAAATCGTGCACGTTGCGCCCCTGTGCGGGTCTCGGGTTCGCTCACAAAATAGCCAGCACTGACCGTGGTATTGGATAAGGTATTTAGTTCGTTCACCTTTTCTCGAGCGATGTCATAACGTAATTTATAGGCTTGAATGTCAGGATTGTTCGCTTCGGCTTCTTGAATGTATTCTTGTAAATCCTGGGCTGATACTGAATGAAAAGTGAAAAGTGAAAAACTTAAAATGAAAACAGTATAATAAAAGGTAGATAGATAATTTCTACTTTCATATTTTTTTCGATTAATTTTAGACTTATTCATGTTATAATCTCGTTTTTGTGGTTTTGATTGAACTTACCAACATTGCAATTAATTCTTTGCAATCTGATAATAGTTCACTGTGTTTCTCAATATCTATATAATCAGTATCCTTTAACAAATCAATCCAGTAGGCAGATTCATTAGCCTCTTTTAAAGAAATACTCATTTTATTAATAAAATCCTTTTTGCTTTGAGCAAATTCAGCTTCTCTTATCAAAGCACCAATGGCAGTTCCACTTTTTAATATTTGTCTACTAAGTACATATTCCTTTGAATCTGCAACCAAGGCTTGTGATAACCTCACAATCTTAATGGCAAATGAATAACTTTTGGTTTTCAGTATACTTTTTCCCATTTCTTCTACTGTTAATTATTCGCACTGTTTACTGTTTACTGTTTACTGTTTACTTTTCACTCTTCACTTTTCACTTTTGATTTTTAACTCTTCCCTCCAACTATACAACACTGGAACAATGAAATAGGACGTGACATCAATCAGCATCCCTCCGAAAATTGGTATGGCCATTGGGATCATGATATCGCTTCCTTTTCCTGTTGAAGTAAGCACGGGCAATAAGGCCAAAATGGTCGTTACCGTGGTCATTAAACAGGGACGAATGCGTTTTTCCGCAGCTTCTAGTGTTGCCAGACGAATATCTTTTTTATTCAGGGGGTTTTCACGGTCAAAAGTCTGCGTCAGGTAGGTGGCCATAATCACTCCATCGTCTGTCGCAATACCAAAAAGTGCAATAAAACCGACCCATACTGCTACACTTAAATTGATGGTCTTCATATTGAACAAGTCGCGTAAATTCTCTCCAAACAGATTAAAATTAAAGAACCAGTCCTGACCATATAACCAAATCATTATAAAACCTCCTGCAAAGGCCACGGCGATTCCCGTAAAGACCATCAACGAAGTAGACACCGAACGGAACTGGAAATACAGAATGAGGAAAATAAGCAGCAAAGCCAACGGCACAATGATGGACAGCGTCTTTTCTGCCCTTAATTGGTTCTCATAGGTTCCCGTGAACCTGTAACTTATACCTTTGGGCACCGTCAATTCACCGTTATCTATTTTCTTTTGAATCAGGGCCTGGGCATTTTCCACCACGTTTACTTCGGCGAAACCGTCCAACTTGTCAAATAGAACATAGCCTACTAAGAAGGTGTCCTCGCTTTTTATGACCTGTGGCCCTTGCTCGTATCTAATATCAACAAGTTCCCCGAGCGGGATCGGATTCCCTTTTTCAACGGGTACGTAAATATTTCTAAGATCGGTTGGATTTGCACGAAGTTCCCTTGGATAGCGTACCCGCACCGCATAGCGCTCCCTGCCTTCAACGGTCTGGGTCAAGGGCATACCGCCCACCGCCACTTGCAGTATTTCTTGCACGTCCATGACACTAATTCCATATCGTGCAAGCTGTTCCCTTTTAATATCAATCAAGAGGTAGGGTTTCCCTACAATACGGTCTGCGAAAACGGCTTGCTCCTTTACGCCTTCGGCTTGTTTAAGTATTTTTTCGAGTTGCAGGCCAAAGGCTTCGATTTGTTTTAAGTTTTGACCCTTTACCTTGATTCCCATAGGAGCTCGCATCCCCGTTTGTAACATGACCAGTCGGGTTTCAATCGGCTGTAGTTTGGGAGCGGAGGTAATACCTGGAAATTTCGTTACCCGAACAATTTCGTTCCAAATATCATCGGGGCTATTGATTTCTGGGCGCCAGTTTCTAAAGTATTTACCGTCCTCGTCAGGTATCAAGCCCGAGACCTCACAGGTTTCGCAAACCTGTGAGGTCTTTTCGGCATCCAAATTTCTTTGTTTGGAACCATCCCTTATCAGTTTTCCATTTTTCAGTACAAAAAGCCCATTATCGTTCACTTTATAGCGCTGGCGATTTCCTCTTTCATTCCGCATATATTCCGACTTGTACTGAATTATATTCTCGTACATGGAAAGCGGTGCAGGGTCGAGTGCGGATTCTGTACGTCCCGATTTCCCCACTACGGTCTCTATTTCAGGAATACTGGCTACGGCCATATCCAACTGCTGCAACACCCGTTTATTTTCTTCTACTCCTGCGTGTGGCAAAGACGTTGGCATCAATAGGAAAGTGCCCTCATTGAGCGCCGGCATAAATTCTTTTCCGGTATTCTTCATAATAATGATCCCCAACGTAAGAACGGTTACCGGCACGATAAGGAATAACAGTTTGTTCTGTAACGCCCATTGTAGAATTCTCGAATAGTACATCTTGAATAAGGAGAATGCGCCCAACAATCCAAAACAGATAATGGCTACGAAAATCAGGTTCATTATCATACTTCTATCAAATCCCAAGGGCCGCCAGTACGCTGCCAATAAGAATACAAGGGCCGTTGCGGAGATAATGATATTGACCAAATTGGCCTGCCTGGCGGTAAGTTTTCCTTTGATTTTTAGAAATGCAATGGCACCAAAGGCAATCAGAATAATACCCAGCCAATATCCAAAGGCGGTTGCGATAATTCCCAAGGTAATAAGTACCCCATTGATAACATATCTGCCACCTTTTCGGATATCGGTTTTCCTGAACAGAAAAGCAGCAAAGGGTGGAATCAGGAAGAGGGCGATGACCAGCGATGCACTGAGTGCCATTGTCTTGGTAAATGCCAGCGGCCGGAACAATTTACCTTCGGCACCTATCATGGTAAACACCGGAATAAAACTGATTATCGTCGTTAGTACAGCGGTAAGGATGGCTCCTGAAACCTCTGCGGTAGCATTATAGATGATTTCGTTTGTGGTGTACTCGATCCCATTTTCCTTGAACCGTAATTTTTCATCCTCCAAATGCCGGATCATATTTTCGGCCAGAATCACCCCAACATCTACCATGGTACCGATGGCAATGGCAATACCCGAAAGGGCTACGATATTGGCATCTACATGAAAGAGTTTCATCGTGATAAAAACCATCAGGATGGCAACGGGCAAAAGACCTGAAATTAAGATGGATGCGCGGAGGTTGAACACCATTATGATGATGACCAATATGGTGATCAATATCTCCAGGGTCAGGGCCTCACTGAGCGTGCCCAAGGTTTCCTGAATAAGTTCTGTACGGTCGTAAAACGGAACTATGGTTACTTGGGAGGTGCGGCCATCGGCCAATTCTTTAGAAGGCAGTCCGGCACTTAGTTCGTTGATCTGCTCTTTGACGTTATTGATGACCTCCAAAGGGTTTGCCCCATAGCGTGCCACGACAACACCACCCACAACTTCCGCGCCTTCCTTGTCCAGAATACCTCGACGCGGTGCAGGTCCTAAATGAACTTTGCCAACATCTTTGATTCTAATTGATGTGAAGTTTTCCGAAGTAACTACCGCATTTTCTATGTCCTGAATAGATTTTATATAGCCCAGACCACGCACAAGATATTCGGCATTGTTCATTTCCAAGGTCTGCGCGCCGATGTCCTGATTACTTTCCTTTACCGCCTTCACGATATCGGACAGACCGATAGCGTACTGGCGCATTTTTTCGGGGTCAACATCTACTTGATATTCCTGAACATAACCACCTATGGAGGCCACTTCCGAAACACCGCTTGCAGAGGAAAGGCCATACTTCACATAATAATCCTGTATACTTCGCAGTTCCTGCAGGTCCCATCCTCCAGTTACATTACCCTCCTTATCGCGACCTTCTAGCGTGTACCAGAAAATCTGGCCCAGTCCCGTAGCATCGGGGCCCAAAGCTGGGTTTACGCCGTCTGGCAATAATTCACTTGGTAGCGAATTGAGCTTTTCCAGAATGCGGCTACGCGACCAATAGAATTCAATATCCTCCTCAAAAATGATATAGATGCTCGAAAACCCGAACATCGAGGAACTTCGAATGGTTCTGACACCGGGGATTCCCAATAATGAAGTCGTGAGTGGATAAGTAATTTGGTCCTCAATATCCTGCGGCGAACGCCCTTCCCACTTGGTAAAAACGATCTGCTGGTTCTCACCGATATCGGGAATGGCATCTACGGCCACCGGATCGCTTGGCAGGACGCCCGTATCCCAATTAAAGGGTGCGTTAACGATACCCCAGCACACAAAAAGGACAAGCATTAGTACTGCGACGAGTTTATTTTCAATCAGGAATTTGATGCTTTTATTCAGCATGTTGTGAGATGTATTGAGAAATAAGTGGATATTCAGATCAATTAATCCAAATACACGATAGGATGCGTTTTCGCTTTAGCGAAAAGACATGTTTATTTTCGGTGGTGAAATATCACTGCCGAAATGCTCAATACAGGGTTCAAATAAGGAAAGACTCGTGCAAAAGTTGCACGTCGCGCGTGATATACGGCGGTCTATAGGTTTTAAAAGGAATAAAATCTTCTGCCTCGCTCTCAAAAAGATTGATATACGAGTAAACAAAACTGGCAATTAAAAGCTGCTGATGTGCATGAAAATCGGCAAAAGAAGCCTTTAAACCTTCATGGCCTTTTACCACAACTTGCTTATCAGAACAGCAGGATTTGGAAGTTATCTCTGCACTGCATACGTCAGATTTGAGTGATTTTGAATTGGTTTTTGCCTCCATTCCGCAGGTTTTGGAGTCTTTTAGCAAAGAAAAATCAACCAAATGATCTCCACAATAATGCATATCTACTGTAAATGACAATGTACTGGCCAAAACCAATACTGCCATAAACAGGGAAATTGCGTTGTGAAAACCTTGCTTCATAGTGCGAAATTAGTGAAAACCATCTATAAAACACACATTAGATGCTAAAAAACAGAGTTAGTGTCCATTAAAAAATTCTAAATGTTCTTTGATATTACTGATAATCTATACGTTACAAGCCTCATCGGCGCGTGACGATTTGAATTGATTAGGTTTAGCCTCTAAAAGTTGGCTAACATGAATC
>Ga0314772_1000095_pt1 | contig 47209 bp, 78 predicted proteins | sample MetaGCBIW2018_FD_204520 | JGI IMG/M metagenome (GOLD analysis project Ga0314772, IMG submission 204520) | Cryopeg brine microbial communities from Beaufort Sea near Barrow, Alaska, United States - CBIW 2018 | ecosystem: Environmental > Aquatic > Marine > Coastal | place: USA: Alaska | collected... | reverse complement strand
AACAAAGCGGAAGGCGGAACAGATGATGATAGCAACCTTCAAGCCATATGCTGGCCCTGTCACAAGATCAAAACTCAAGACGAGTCAGTCCGCGGTCTGCGTCGCACACGATGAGCGGGAGGGGGGGGGTCTAAAGTCCACAGCTTTTCGCGTGCTCGACCGCCTCTCTTAAGTGTATTTTTTTGCGCGCGAAATAAGAAATATTTTCTGACGGGGTAATCGACAGTGGGCACATCAGTGAGATCCGCGGGCGGAGGTCGAAAAAAGAACCGGCCGCCGCAGACAAACAGCTCAATCACACGAATTGCGCCACCCGTTCAACTGCGCGATGAATTCGCTGTCAGCATTTGGAAACAACAGAGCGCCATCCTGATTAAGCGCGGCTGCATGGAGCCAGAAGATGCGCCCGTCCTGCTGTCTTACTGCAACGCGTTCAGCATGATGCTTCAAGCTGACCGAATGATTACAGAGGAAGGTATCACCGCACCCACGGCCGACGGCATCAAAAAGCACCCCGCCGTGGGAGTTCGAAACGACTGCGTCAGCCAAATGGCTCGGATGGGCTCACTGCTTGGCCTAGATCCGCTCAGCCGCACAAGATTCACTGGCGCTGGCGGCAAAAAAGAAACCAGCGACACAGGCAACGAATTTGATGAATTCTAGATATGGCCACATACCCGAACGTCAACGCGGCAACGAAGTATGCCCGCGACGTGGTGGCCGGCAGAATTCCCGCGGCGCGCATCACACAGGCAGCATGCCAGCGTCACATTGATGATTTAAAAAGCCAGAAAGACCCAGCCTACCCCTACCGATTTGACAGAGACAAAGGCGAGCGGGTCTGTAAATTCATACAGCTACTCGTGCACACCAAGGGCGAATGGGCCAAGCGCCCATTGCACCAGCGACGCATCGTGCTGGAGCCTTGGCAGCTGTTTGCGTTCTCGACGCTGTTCGGCTGGACTCGCAAAAAAGACAAGCTACGCCGGTTCCGCGAAGCTTACATCTGCGTCCCACGCAAAAACGGCAAAAGCATTATCGCTGCCGGCGTTGGCCTTTACGCGCTGGTTGGGGACGGCGAACGTGGCGCCGAGGTCTACTGCGGCGCAGGCAGCGAGAACCAAGCCTGGAAGGTTTTCCAGCCTGCCCTGCAAATGGCGAAAGCGCTACCGAATCTCCGCAGCCGCTTTGGCCTTATACCTTGGGCCAAAAAGCTTACGCTGCTTGACGGATCGGTATTTGAGCCTGTAATCGGCGACCCTGGCGACGGATCCAGTCCGCACCTGGGTATCGTTGACGAATTTCACGAGCACGATGATTCTGGATTGTACGACACCATGCTGACCGGCATGGGCGCACGTCGACAGGGACTAATGCTGGCAATCACCACCGCTGGCGACAATATCGAAAGCCCTTGTTTCGACATGCACACCCGTGTTGTGGAAATGCTTGATGGCGCGGTTGGCAATGAAGACGACGAACTGTTCGGGCTGATCTACACTATTGACCCGGAAGACGACTGGACCAGCACCTTGGCGCTGCGAAAAGCCAACCCTAACTATGGCGTTTCAGTTTACGAAGACTTTCTGCTGTCGCAGCAGAGCCGGGGCAAACGTCTGGCGCGATTCGCCAACAAGTTTAAAACTCGACACCTGAACATTTGGGTGTCGGCAAAAGACGGCTTCTTTAACCTCGAAAGCTGGAAGCGCTGCGAAGACAAAGGTCTGGCACTGGACCAGTTCGAAGGCTGGGAAAGCATCATGTCGTTTGACCTGGCGCGGAAGCTCGATTTAACCGCCAAGGTTCGATTGTACAAACAAGACATCGATGGCAGGCGCCACTACTACTGTGTGGCTCCCCGGTTCTGGGTGCCCGAAGACACCGTTTGGCAGGGCGATAACAGGAAGCAAGCGGAGCGGTACCGAAAGTGGGTGAACACCGGACACCTTACTGCCACCGAAGGCGCCGAAGTGGATTACCGGGAAATCCTCGCAGCCGCTGTTTCCGCTCACCATCACAGCCCCAGCGTGGGCTGCCCAATTGACCCACACGGCGCAGCGAACCTCTCGCACCAAATGATGGACGAAGGCTTACAGCCCATCACGATCTCGCAGAACTACACCAACTTAAGCGACCCGATGAAGGAGCTGGAGGCCGCGATAGAGTCCGGCCGATTCCATCACGACGGTAACCCGATCATGAACTGGTGTATTGGTAACGTGATTGGCAAACACATCGCCGGCAACGACGACGTGGTAAGGCCCATAAAGCAAGGCAACGACAACAAAATTGACGGCGCCGTAGCCCTAATAATGGCCGTGGGCCGGGCAATGCTTGGCGACACCGAAAAGCCCAAACAATCCATTTACGACACGTCGGACGTTACATGCTGATGAACGCACTCACATTCTTTATTGGCCTGGCCGGTGCTGCCCTGATCGCTTTTGGCGCTTGGCTGGTGTACGAGCCTGCCGGTTACATCACCGGCGGTTTTCTTTGCCTGGGCTGGTCATTCATGGCCGCTCGCGCCATGGCCGTTCGTGACTTTACCCAACGCGAAAAAGGCAGCAGCTAATGTTTTTACCAAGCTTTTTCAAATCCGCCAACATCAAAGCCAGCGGCAACGACTTCAGCACCTGGATTAGCTCAATCGGTGGCCACTCCAGCCGCGCCGGCACCCAAGTAAACACTGAAAGTGCTCTGGCCTTGGCGGCCTTGCGGGCTTGCGTCACTCTGCTTGCGGAATCCGTGGCGCAGCTGCCATGCGAACTCTATCGTAAAGACAGTAAAGGCGGCCGCGAACGCGCTACAGACCACCCGCTATACGACGTCATCCACAGCCAGCCAAACAAAAAAGACACCACGTTTGAATATTACGAACAGGCGCAAGGCAACCTGGGCATTGAGGGTAACCACATTGCCCTAATAGATCGCGACGGAAGCGGCTACGTTAAAGAGTTGATCCCAATCCACCCGAAAAAAGTGCGAGTACTGAAAGGCCAGGACGGCCTGCCCTATTACAACCTGTTGGAGTTTGACGAAATACTTCCGATGCGCATGGTGCACCACATCAAGGCCTTCTCTCTAGACGGCTTTGTGGGCTTGTCTCCCATCGCGACTAACGCAGATTCTATCGGCCTGGCATTGGCCACCGAACACCACGCCGCTGCGGTATTTCAACGCGGAGCCACTATGTCTGGCGTCATCGAGCGGCCAGATACAGCGGCACCTATTACCGACCAAAGCAAAGTTGACCGACTTCTAGAAAAGTTCAACGAGCGTCACGGTGGAGGCCTACGCAACGCATTCAGCGTCGCCCTGCTGCAAGAAGGCATGAGCTACAAGCAACTAGCCATGGATAATGAAAAAGCCCAGCTTCTGGAGTCACGGAACTTCGGCGTCGGCGAAATTTGCAGGCTGTACAAAATCCCCTTACACATGGTCCAGCATCAAGATAAAAGCTCCTCATGGGGCTCTGGTATCGAACAAATGTCGTTGGGCTATGTCATCTATACCCTGATGGCTTGGATCAAGCGTCACGAAGCGGCGATGATGCGCGACCTGCTGCTGCCATCCGAACGCAAAAACCTCTACATAGAATTCAACGTTTCCGGCCTGTTGCGTGGTGACCAAAAAGCCCGTTACGAAGCCTACGCCATCGGCCGCAATTGGGGCTGGTTATCAGTGAACGATATCCGCCGTCTTGAAAACATGTCGCCCATCACCGGCGGCGACCGCTACTTAACGCCCCTGAACATGTCCGACTCCGGCAAAGCAGCTAACACCTTAAACGCCACTCCGGATCAAATGAAAAACATTGAGGAACTTCTATGTCGCGCATGATCAACTACCCACACGTAGCCGCAATGGTGTTCGGCGTTCCGCTGTTCGCCACCCCCGCTCTAGTGAACGCCATCAAATCCGTATTGGAGCCGCGATTGCTGGGCAAAGCCTCAGACTCTGCACATGACACAGCCCCGCTAGCGCTGGCAGACGATGAACAGCGCTCCAGCCAAACCCACAAAACCAGCGGCCAGCTGGCGGTTATCCCGGTCCATGGTGTTCTGGTTCCGCGACGAGGCGAAATCACTCAAAGCTGCGAGGAGTTGGTGTCCTACGAGATGCTGCGTAACCAAATCGAAGCCGTACGCCGTGATGACCAGGTGCAGGAGATCGTGTTGGATTTTCACACCGGCGGCGGTTCTGCAATGGGCTGCAAAGAAGCGGCCGATTACATTAGATTGGTGGCCGGCGAAAAGCCCATCACCGCATTGATCAATTTTGCCGCCTGCTCTGCCGGCTACTTTCTCGCTGCTGCATGTACCCGCATCGTCGCTAGTCCCACAGCCATGGTCGGATCCATAGGCGTGATTATCGAAACCTACGACATGAGCAGGGCTGAAGAAGCCGCCGGCATTAAATTTAACACCTACTTCCGCGGTGGGCACAAAAATGACGCATCACCCCACGAGCCCATAACCGATCAAGCTGAACAGGAGATCAGCCGCCGCCTTGATGCCGCCTACGACATGTTCACAACGTCGGTTGCTGAATATCGAGGCTTGGATGTTGCGGCCATCGTTGCCACCGAAGCCCGTCTGTACTCGGCAGCTGAAGCACTGAGTTTGAAGTTGATCGACGAAATTGCCCCAGCTCAAGATGCCGTCAATGCACTTGCCGCGAAATACAGGCAAGCCACCCAGCCCCAAGGCAAGCGAATCACCGCACAAGCCCGTGCCATGGAAACCCGTTGCCAGCTCTAGCCACGCGGCGGAGCTGAAACCCTAAAGGCACCGTCTGGTGTCTTTTTTTATGCCTGAAAGAAAGAGGAAATACCCATGCCTATTGAACAACTCCGCCGCAACCGCGCCGAAATCAACGCCAAAGTACAAGCATTGGCAGAGGTTGAGGCCAAAGAAGGCGATCTGAACGAAGAGCAGCTGAAGAGCTTTAACGCCCTGACCACTGACTTCGAAAAAATCACCCAACAAATTCAACGCCTGGAAGGCGCCGAGCGCATGGCTGCTGCATCCGCCATGCCGGTAAACGCCTTGGGCGCCTTGGGTAACAGCGCCGCTGCGTCAGCAGCAGTGCACATCAAAAAAGAGGCCAAGCAGTACGTCGGCGCCAAAGCCGCTCGCATGGTTATGTCCATCGCCGCCGGTAAAGGGGACCTGGGGCTTGCCACTAAGTTTGCCCGTGACGAACTGAACGATGCCGACGTAGCGATGGCCATCGAAACCAGCGCAGGCAGCGGTGGCGCTATAGTGCCGACCAATATCGCGGATGAAGTCGTTGAACTCCTGCGCGCGAAAACCGTGGTACGTCGTCTCGGCGCGCAAGTCATGCCCCTGCCCAATGGCAATCTGTCGCTTCCACGCATTAGCGGTGGCGCAACCTCAGGCTATGTCGGTGAAGGTGCAGACGTGCTGGCAACTGAATCCGCGTTCGACGACGTGCAGCTAAGCGCCAAGACCCAGATCACCCTGGTGCCAATGAGCAACCAGCTGGTTGGGCGCGCGGGCTACTCAGTTGAGCAAATGGTCCTAAACGACATGCTTAACGCCAAGTCCGTACGCGAAGACAAGGCCTTCCTGCGCGACGACGGCACAAGCAACACCCCGACCGGTTTTAAGAAAACCGCCGAAACCGCGAGCCGCACCGTGGCTTGGTCAGGCACCGCTAACCTCGCGACCATAGACGCGTTCCTTGATGCGCTAATTCTTATGCTGATGAATGCAAACAGCATGATGGTACGTCCAGGCTGGGCTCTATCGCCTACCAGCTACATGAAGCTGTTCGGCCTGCGCGACGGAAACGGCAACAAAGTCTACCCAGAAATGAATGAGGGAGTGCTGAAGGGCTATCCGTTCGCGTCCACCACCACCATTCCTAACAACATCGGTGCCGGCGCCAACGAAAGCGAAATTTACTTCGCCGATTGGAACGATGTCGTGATCGGTGAAAGTGAAAGTATGTCCGTCGATTTCAGCCGCGAAGCCACGTACAAAGACGCCGCCGGTAATTTGGTATCTGCGTTTGCCCGCAACCAGTCGCTGATCCGGCTAGTAGCAGAGCATGACGTAGGCTTCCGCCACCCTGAAGGCCTGGTGCTGGGTACCGGCATCATCTGGTAAGTACAGAAAACCAGCTGGCGGGCTAGCCAAGAACTGGCCCGCCATCCTTTCGCACAACAGGACACCATCACCATGACTAAGAACACGCTCGAAGCAGCGCCGGAAAACAACGCCGAACCGGCCGCCACAGATACCGCGCGCCCAAAAAATGTAATCGTCACCTTTTTGCGCCCATTCACCCGCTATGTTCGCGGTGACATCGCAGGTTTTCAACCAGCAGAAGCCGAGCGTCTGATTCAAAAGCGAGTGGCCGTAAAAGGAACCCAGCTGCCAAAAGAGCCAGAAACCGACAAAGAACCCAAAGCCTAAGTCCGCACGAGGAACGCTCAATGATTACGCTGCCGGACGCCAAATCCCATCTGCGGGTAGAACAAGACTTCACGGAAGAAGACAGCCTTATCGAAGCACTGATTGACGCGGCCATAAGCCATGCCGAAAAGCGCACAGGCCAAAGCATTGCCTACACAGAAGGTGCCCGGCACGTTATCGACAGATTCCCTGCAGACCGACAAGCCATTGAGCTGCCATGGACGCCTGTGAAAGCGGTAACTAACGTGGAATACACCGACGCCACCGGTACCACACAAACGCTAAACGCTGGTGAGCTCACGCTGGATAACCGTGGCGTTTATCCGACTTTATACCCGGCCTATCCAAACGCCTGGCCAAGCACCCAGCGCCGAGCAATGAGCATTAGCATTACTGCCAGCAAAGGTAGTGACACATTGGCTCCTGATATCCGCATGGCCATATTGCTAATGGTTGCGCACTACTACGCGCACAGAGAGGGGGTCATTATCGGCACGATTTCGAGCGAGCTTCCGCTTGGCGTTGAAATGCTGCTCGCCCCTTACGTCATTCACCCCGCAGGTTAACCATGCAAGCAGGCAATCTTAAAGACCGCGCCACACTCTATTCTGCTCGCACCGAAGGTGCTCAACCAGCTTGGCCAATTATTGGCAGCCTGTGGGCAGGCTTTCAAGAACCGAAATCTGTTGGCCGCGGCGAGCAAACCGGAATCCGCGCCGCCGACAGCACTTATGTGCAGATGCGCTACCGTCCCAGTATGCAGCAGGGCCAGCTGCTGCGGCGCCAAGGCATGTGGTACGTGGTTGAATCTGTAGAGCCGGGATACAACCGCAGCGAATTAGCCGTGTCAGCCCGCCGAATAATCGGCAGCACGGCCCAATACCGGCAGCGCGGCGCTGTTGAAACAACTGAAGTACTCGCGTTCATCACCCGCGAAAACATTTACACCGGGCCCATGAGCGAACCGCGCATGCAGATCGAACTGTTTCAGCCACAGCTGCCCTACCCCTGGGGCCGCCGCGGCGACACCATCGCTTTGTTCGGCGGCACATTCACCGTGGATGGCGTGGTCGAGGGCAGCGACAACGGTGTGACCCTCAAAGTGCTGGTGACCAGCTAATGGCACGCAGTAGCCTAGGAATACAACTAGACGGCATCGAAAGCGTAGTGCAGTCGCTGGAAAACATGCCACAGGCTATTCGCCGCGCTACCCGGGCTGCAATAAACGACCAGGGCCGTGACAGCAAAAAGGAACTGGCTCAACGCATAGCCCGTGACGGCGTATCCCGCGCTAAAGCTGGCGGGCAAATATCGCTGCGCCGGGCCACCAACAAAGAGCCCGTTGCCGTTCTGGCCCCGACCAGCCGACGAATCCCTTACCGTTTTTGGAAAACCACTATTCGTGTCACCGACAGCACCGGCACCCGCGCAAGCGTGTGGATCCGCAAGGGAGGGCAGCTGATGCGTGTATGGGGCTTTGTAAACCCAAAAAGCAAAAGGAAAATCGTGTGGACGCGCCGCCGCAAAGCCGGTGAAGACATCATGGCACCCGCCGCCGGCCACAGTGTAAAGCTTCACTTTCAAGCGGCTGCCACCCCCGCCTTTGTGAAATCTGTGGGCGAAGGCCTGAGCGGAAAATTCATTGATCGCTATAACGAGCAGCTGAAAAAATGAGCGCAATCGCAACTCAAGTAGTCAACGAACTGATCGCCAGGCTGGAAGAAATTGCCATTGCGAACGGCTATGCCACAGATCTTCCTAGTGAAGTGCAAGATGAAGACCCCGCCCTGTACTTTGACGAGCACACCCCTCTGCCGTGCATGGGTATTCGAAACCTGAGTGATCGCGTAACCGCCAAGAGCCGTGGCGCAACATTGCAACAACGCACGGTGGAAATTGTCGCGTACCTGGAGCGAGGCCCCAGCAACCGCGCACGGCAAGACGAACTCTTGCAAGACATATACCGCACCGTATTCAGGCCTGAAAGCATCAAGCTAAAAGGCCTGGCAGTCGAGATCGTAGCCGGCGAGGCTCAGCTCGATGACATAGAACTCGGTAGCAAAATCATCCCGATCTACCTGCCGATTATCCTGACGTACAACACCCTGAACTGGAGTTAACCCTCATGTCCTATCAAGACCAAGGCCTCATTTTCGCCGGCAACATCTATATGGCCAAAATAGTTGACGGCGCCGCCACCGAATATGCCGGCCCGATTAACGTGCCCCGGCTGGAGCTCACGCCCCCGCAGCCTGAAGAAATCACCCGTATCAGCTCTGAGCGCGACACCTTCGGCCAGGCACTGGACTCCGTAAACCTACCAGGCGCAGCGCCCCGCATCGCCATGGACTTCGACTCCCTGCCGTCTGACCTACTTGCGGATGCGCTGGCGGGTACCGTTGAAGTTTTCGATGCTGGGGTTCAAACCGCAACTGGTGAGGCGCTCACACTAATCAATGGAATGTGGCTCAAATTCCCACACTCGTACATCGATGTCGCAGCCATTGTTGTGACAGAAACTGTAGGCTCAACTGTGCTGGTGCTTGGTGAAGATTACCAGGTCGAATCTGCAACCGGCCTTATCCGAGCCTTGAACGATACGGCTGCCGTGTCGGTAACCATCGATTACGACACCCTGGCTGCGAAAGGCAACCGCGTACTTGGCGCAACCGAGATCAGCAAGAAGCGCCAAATCATAATGGATGGCGTCAACCTGGTGACCGGCAAGCCTGTGACATTGACGGTGTTCGCGGCCACCTTTAGTGCCACACAGGCAATGGACCTGATGTCTCGTGAGTTTGTGACTGGCACGCTTGAGGGCACCATGATTACCCCCGAAGGCAAAACCAGCCCTTACGCCATCGAATTCGTAGACTAACCCACACAGCCAAAACGACAGGCAGGAGAATAGCAATATGTCTAAGCAAGAGACGCAAGCAGCCCAGGGTGACGTAGTAAAGGCCACTCTGAAGAAACCCCACCGCCACAACGGCATTCAATTGCTGGCAGGTGTGGAGGTCACCCTCACCACAGCCCAGGCAGAACGCCTGGCGCGGCGTGAAGTGATCTGACCCAGCCAGCCTGAAAACCGATAGAACCTGAAAAGCCCGCCATTGTGCGGGCTTTTTTATGCCCGGAGCCCCCATGGCAGCGCAAAAGCAAGAAGTTGAACTGCTGATAAAAGCAGGCACCGAAGGCCTGAAATCCATTGGCCAGCTGGTCAAGGAATTAGAGGCTCTGGGGCAAGATACCGGCGAAGCCAGTGAAAAGCTGGAAGGCCTGGCGGACAGCCTGAAGGGGCTGCGTGATCAACAGAAGCTGGTTAAACAGTTCGCCGACCTTAAAAGTCAAACAAAAGAATTAGCCGCCGCACAAGACGATGCCAAAACCCGCGCTACTGAGCTGGGCAAGGCCTTGGCGGAAACCGAAAACCCATCAAAAGCGCAGCGCACAGAATTTGAGAAAGCTCGCCAGGCTGCAAAAGCGGCGGGCCAGGCTTGGCAAAACAACCAGGTCCAGCTAAACGGCTTGCGCACCAGCTTGTCTGACGCTGGAGTTAGCACCAGCAATTTGTCTGACGAGCAGTTGCGCATCAAGCGCGAAATTTCCGGCGTAGACGAAGAGATTAGCAGCGTAACAGCCGATCTGACTGAAATGCGCGACAGCACCCGGGCGGCCGCAGATGGCAGCCGGCAATTGGGTGACGATGTTGCAGAATCGGGCGATCGGGTTAGCGGGTTCCGTGAGCGCCTGCAGGAACTCAGCCCAACACTGGGCAAGATTGGCACCAGCTTAAAAGTTACGGGTCTCGCGGTGGCGGGATTTTTAGCATCAGCTGGTGCATCGGTTGCCACCCTGTCCATCTTTTCCCGAAGCCAAGCTGCCGTTGCTGACGAACTCACCAACACCGGCAACGCCCTTGGCGCAAACCGCGAACAGTTGCAGCTGTGGCGTATCGCCGGTGACCGCGTGGGACTGTCTGGCGAAAAAGTAACAGATATACTAAAGAGTATGACCGAGCGCCTGGGTGAGTTTTCAGCCACCGGAACAGGCGAAGCGGCCGACGTACTTGACCGCCTCAATCTCGATATTAGAGATCTCATTAAACTTCAGCCTGATGAGCAACTGCTTTCCATTGCCAACGCGATTGGCGAAATTGGCAGCAAGTCCGAACAAGTCGCGATGCTGGAAAAACTGGCCAGCGATGCCAGCCAGTTACAGCCGCTGCTTGAAGACAACGCCGCAGGCCTGAAGGCCATATTCGAAGAAGCTCAGAAAGGCGGCGCAATCTACACAGATGCTGAGCTGGACAAGCTCAATAAAGCCAATGATGTTTACAACCGTATTGACCTAAAGCTGCAAGGGCTGACCAAGCGCATCGGCTCTGAACTGGCGCCAGTGGTTGGCGAGGCTACCGATAAGCTGATAGACCTGTTCGATCAAAGCGAGGCTGGCGAAAAGCTGGTATCGCTGTTCAAGCGCCTGACCGAGAGGGCCGCGGATTTTATAACCGAGCTGTCCAAAGATACTGGCGATGTCGCGGGCCAATTTGACCGAATTTTAAGCATTCTATCGATCGTTGGCAGCACCCTGAAGGGCGTGTTCAGCTTCGCGAGGACGGCGATATCGGCGTTCGGAACATTGGTGGCTGGCCAGTTTGCTATTATTCTTACCGGCGCCGAGAAGCTGGCAAGCGCACTTGAATCCGTAGGTGCCATCACCGAAGAGAGCTACCAAAAGGTTGCCGACCTCGCGGCCCGGGCCCGCAAAGAAACATCTGAACTTGCTGACTCAACCTTGAAGTGGGGCGGTAACACACTGTCTGCTGGAAAGGATATTGTTGGTGTCTTTTTTGATGTGGAAGAGGCTGCCGCCTCAGCCGGTGGAACGCTTAAAGAAGCAGGTGAAGAGGCCAAAAAATCAACACAAGAGCTACTGGCCGCGTCAGAAGCTCAGATGGCTGCCCTGTCGAAACAGCTTGGCGGACTGGAAGGCCAGGTTGAAACCGCGGTAAGTCGCACCACCCAAGCGTGGGCTGATTACTATGCAAGCTCTGGCGAGGCTCAGGCGAAAGCTCTGCAAGAATTGAACGAGGCCATAGCCGCTGAAAATGCGCTGCGCACGGAGTCCGGAAAGCTCGCTCAGAAGCTATCGAAAGAACAAGTTGAATCCGAAAGGCTGGTAAAGGCCCTGGTTGAAGATCGCATTGCGGCTCAGGAAGCCGCTGTTGAAGCTTCGCGAAAAGCGCTTGCGGATCTGGGCGTTGATGTAAACAAGGTGATGAAAGGCATCAGCAAAGATGCCCAGGAAGCCATTGACGGAATCGACACGCTGGCGGAAGAAATTGAAAAAGCCGGACTGAAGGGTAAGCAGGCGGCGCAGGCGTTTGAAGATGGCTTTACGCAGGCGTTGGAGTCTGTCAGCAACAAAAAAGAATTTGATGCGATAAAGGCCAAGATTGAATCACTGGGAGAATCCGGCGCGCTCGGCGCTCAGGGCGTGAAAGATGCCCTGGAAGAAATCAGCAAAAAGGCCAAAGAAACCGCTGAACAACTTGAAGCCGATCTCAGCAGCGCAATCGGATCGGCAAAGACGAAGGAAGAGCTGGATGAATTAAAAGAACGGATTGAAAGCTTAAAGGATTCTGGCGAAGTTGGAGCAGTTGGCGCGAATGCTGCGCTTGAGACCATTCGCCAGAAAATGGCCGAACTGCAGGGCCTGGACCTGAATATCGGCCTTGACGACGTGCCCGATCAAGCTGACGACGCAACGGAGGGCCTCGACAAAGTAAAGGGTAAGGTCAAACAAACCGCTGAAGAAGCGAAAAAGCTGCGCGACGCTTTCCGTGAAGCACTTGGTAATGCTTTTGGCGCAGCTCTGACCAAAGCACGAGTATCAGTTACCGAGTTAAGTGCCGCAACTCGCAATCTGTTTGAAAATAAAATGGGCATGGATGCCTTTGTAGAAGACAGCGAGAACCTGGACGCTTCCCTAGAAAAGACACGGGAGACGGTGTACCGATTCAGCACCCAGATCGCAAAGGCGCGAGAGCAGATAAACGGCCTCGGGATTTGGTTCACCGAAGTCGGGTTGGCGGCAGCAGAAGCCCGGCAGGAATTCTATTACCAAGCCATCGCTGCAGAAGAACTGACGGAGAAGGTTCAGGCCGGCGCCTACTCAATGGAAGAGCTGGCCCGCCTAAGCGACAGCGCAGCCAATAAATTCTCACTGCTAGACGACCAGCGCCTTTCCGGCCTGCAAGCCGCCATAGACGCCGCCCGAAACAAAATCGAAAGCCTGAACAGCTCCGCAGAATCCACCCTAAACTCCCTGGCTCAGCGGCTTGCAGACATACAGGGCGACACCGAAGAATCCCAGCGCCTGCAATACGATGCCGAACGCAAGCGCCTGCTGGACATGCAACAGCAAGCTCAGCAAGAAGGCGCCGACAACGCAGCGGCAGATTATGGAAAAGCTTTAAAGCAGCTCGAAAAAATCAACGCTATCGAACAGAACAACCGCCGCGAATCCGACAACGAGCGTGAAAGAGAAGCCGCCGATCGAGCCGCCCAGCAGGAGCAGGCCGAGCGCGAGCGCCAGGCCTCCGAGCGCCAGCGCAACACAACCACAAATAACCAGCAAAGCCAGCCCAGCTCACGGCAAACCATAGTGCTGCAAAGCCCTGGTGGTGGCCAAACCGAAATACAAACTGAAGACCCTCAAGCCCTATTAAGAATACTAGAACAAGCCGGCCTCAGGAGCGTTTGATGGCAACCGAGATCACCCTCACAGACGGTACCACCGTTATCAGCCTGCCTCCTGATATGGACTGGCGGGACGAATTTGCATGGACAACCGTTGAGCACAGCACCGATTACAGTCTCACCGGATCTTTAGTAGTCCAGGAAGACGAGCGGCAAGACGGCAGGCCCATCACTCTCTTCGGTGGCCGTGAGGTGTGGGTAGACCGGTCAACGGTTAAGGCTCTTTACGCCATGGCCAGTCTGGCCGATCAAGTCATGACACTGGCGCTTTGGGGCCAAAACTTCACAGTTATGTTCCGCCGACCTGCTATCGAGGCTGAGCCAATCTGGCGCTTGGCCAACCCGGGGGCAACACACAAGTACGCCATCACAGTGAACCTAATGGAGATCACCCAATGACAATAAGCAGCGACCAGATCGTACTCGCCGAATCCGAAGTGATGGCCGACACCGACGACGGCGGCGGGCGCATGAGCGGCCGGATCGTTGTCAGCGGCCAAGTCAATAACACGTTCCCCGACATCAGCCGAGTGGACCGCGTGTACGGCCGCGTGAATCTGCGCAAGCTGTACCTCTACATCAACGCCGCCAACCAGGACACCCTGCTCGGCGCACACACCATTCTGAGCGAACGGCCAACCGACCCGAACGTCCACGCCCTGCTGTTCACCACAGGCAGCCACACCGACCGGCGCACCGAAGCGCAAGACCGAATCGAGAGCTACGTTGTCGCCAGCACCGAGTCTTCCTTTTGGCTCTGGGGCAAACAACTGGCAGGCCAGAGAGCCGTCCAGGCCCTAGCTTTTCCCAGCAACCAGCGCGACCCTGAGCCCGGTCAGATTTTTGTCTTGAAAGACTTGGCCGCAGGCGCAGAGCAGTACGTGCGAGTGACCGGAGTCGAAATCGATCAACAGACGTTCACGATTGACCGCGGCAACAGCTTTTATCAGTTCAGATTGAAAACCTACGCGATCGAGCTTGCGCAGCCGCTACGTGAGGACTTCCAGGGCAGCGATCCGCACCCGACAGGCAACCGGATCAGCAGCACCAAAATCCTGAAAACCCAGGTCGCCGACGCGGCAAAGTACATGGGCGCATCGCCACTGGCCGAACCTGCTGCAGTCGGCGATCGCACTATCAAAGTCGCCAGCGCCTTCGCCCCCCTGGTACCCAGTGCACAATCTGAAAACGCCATCACCGACCAGGCAGCCGGAGCCCTGGCGGCCATTATCCGGCCGGCCAGCACCCAGGCCATCACGCTGGCAAACATCCGGAACGTGACGGTAGACGCCAACGGGGCGGGCGTTTACTACACCGGCCGAGCCATTGTGCCCGGGTCGCTGACCATCAGCGGCGACAACGGCAGCTACAAAGACGAGGGCGGGCGCCTGGTGCACACCGGCGGAAGCAACAACCTGGATGAAGAACTGAGCGTGGTGGACTACCAGAACGGCGAAGTTAGAGCGGCCTACACCGGCGGGACCACAGCGCGGAACACCACCATCACATTCACACCAGGCGCCGCGATCAGCCAGCAAACAAAACAAGCCGCGCTCGAGGTCAATCAGCAAACCCGATCACTGACTTGGGTACACCAAACAGACCCCGTGGCCGCCATCGCCACGTTAACCGTCGAATACCGGGCGCAGGGAAACTGGTATCTGCTGCAGGACAAGGGCGCAGGTGAGCTGGAGGGGGACGGAACAGGGACGCTGGATTACGCGACAGGGACCACCTCATTCACGTTAGCCGCACTGCCCGACTCCGGCACCGCGATCATCATCGCATGGGGCGAAAAGCAGGGCACCATTATTGAGGCCGGCACCAGCGCGCCCCAGAGCCCGACAGTGCGAATAGAAGTTGGCGAAAACTACACAGGATAAGGAGCAAAAAATGCCGATCGGAATGGTAAACAGAAGCGGAAGCGCACCAGACTACAGGTACAACAACCCATTACCGAAGCGCCCCATCGCGCCGAACAGCGTCACTATTTCATGGTTCACCAGCGACACGCAGCGCACACTGACCGATGATGGAGAGGGGAACCTGGCCGGCGATGGCTCCGGCACCGTCAGCTACGCAACCGGGCTTATTTTCATATCACCAGACCCATCGCCCTCCCCAACCGACGGCGATTACAGCATCAGCTATACGGATTGGAGAGGAACGGAAAAGCTAACCGAACAAGTTGTCATTAATGAGGGCGGGGATACCTCATTCACCCCCATGGAAGCGATGAAAGAAGGCTCCATCACCATCGACGTGACCCTGAAGCGGATAACCACTAAGTACACCTATAACGAAGTGTTTGGCAAAACCTCCACTTTTAACTACGAAACGGTAAACGCGACTTTGACCGACGATGGCGCCGGCGGGCTGCAGCGATCCTGGCAAGGGCAGCTTCTAGGGACCGTCAATTACGCAACCGGCGAAATAAACTTCGATGCGAGGATCAGCTACAACCACCGGAATATTAATAAAAATCAGTATAGCCGATGGGAATCCAGCACCGTGAGCGGAACAGAAACTTACGTGTCAGGAGAGCCCGCGACGATTAGGTGGACAAGCCCCGCAGACGGCGGAGAGATCCAGACAATCACGCGGCCGATCCCGCCGATGACGATCGACCTGACGCCCACAAGCGAGCGCGCCATTATTGCAAACAGCGTGGTTTTCGACTTTGCCGGGAAACGATATTTTGACCGCAACGGCTCCATCATCAAAGACTGGTCGCCCACAACCAACGCGGGCACCGCTGTGGGCAGCATCGACTACACTACCGGCTTGGTAACGTTGCAAGAATACCCAGCATATTCATGGCGCAGCGACGCCGTGGCCCTGATCGCCTGCGCCACAACGCTGAACGAGGCCCCCGCAAGTCAGACCATCTTTCGCACCGCTGGCTCACCCCTGCGCGAAGGCAGCCTAATCGTCAACGCAACCGATCTCGAAGGCAACAACATAACGCTGACCGCAGACACCGCTGGAAATTTGTCAGGCGCCAATATCGCAGAAGGTTTTGTCGATACCCAGACCGGCCTGGTCAATGTCCAGTGGAGTAACGTGGCCACAAGCCAGATCGATATCAACCCGTCGACCGTTCGATACAGCGCCGTCAGCTACAGCTTCCTGCCATTGGACGCCGATTTAGTGGGCTTGGATGCAACGCGCCTGCCAAGCGACGGGCGAGTGCCGCAGTTCAACCTGGGCGACGTTGTGGTGATCAGCAACACCCAGCAGCAAGAGATCATCACCGCCACCCCGGGCCAAGTGATCGACTTCGCGCGAGTGAACCAAGCCGAAGTCTGGATCGAGGGTGCAAACGGTAACCGCCTAGCGGCATACCAATACACCCTGGACACCGACGCCGGCACCCTGACGTTCGCCGACCCGCTGGCCCTGATCGATGCCGAAGCCAACGCCGTGACCGAACCGCTGCAGGTATTCAACCGAGTGGAAGACATGGGCCTGGCAACAGACGTACAAATCGGCGGGCAAATCAGCCTTAACATTCCGCTGTCCCAGGACTACACGGCAGGCGACACCATCGCCAGCGCCGCCCTGCTGTACGGCGACCTACGCGCCCGGGCACACAATGCTTTTCACCAGAAATCGTGGAGTGGCGCTTGGGCAGATGATCGCGCTGGCGACGACACCACGGCGAAATACAACCTGGTAAGCAGCCCCATCGAAATCACCAACCAGGGTGCGATTAAAGAGCGCTGGGCCATCCGCTTCACCAGCAGCACCAGCTTTGAGGTCATCGGCGAAACCGTGGGCGTAGTCGCCGCTGGCAACATCGCCACCGACCTAGCGCCCACCAACGAAGCCACCGGCGCGCCATATTTCACAATCCGCAGCAACGGCTGGAGCAGCGGCTGGGTAAGCGGCAATACCCTGCGTTTCAATACGGACGGCGGACAGGCACCGTTCTGGGTAGCGCGCACGATTGTGGCGGGCCGAGCAACGGAAGAAGAAGACCAATTCGCAACACAGAACCGAGGGGATGCTGACTGATGATTGACTGGACTCCGGAAGGACTGAACCCTCTGATATGGTTAGATTTTTCGAGGCCAGACACTCTAACGCTAGATGCAGACGGTAAGATAACCGACGCTTCGAACTTGGGTGTTGGGCAGCAGCAGCTCGCAGCCCCTGCCGGATTCGAGCTTGACTACAAATCAAAATCAGACGGCCACATGCCACACGCTTTGTTTTCTGGAGCTCAAGAATTAGCGTTTAACGGTAGTGCTTTAGTTGGGAAAGAGATTTCTCTATTTTTTGCTTTTTTTAACACGCCCACATCATACGAGACGCAATGGTTAATCGGGGGCTCAGGTACAAGCACTGCCGAAAATCTGATTATGGGCTATAGAAATGCGGACTTTCGCCTCTCTACATTCGGCTCAGATACGAAAATTCCGATCTCGAACTTGAATGCCAGAGAGTATATAAATTATGTTGCGTCGGGCGTAAGGGGACTGGACGGCTCGCTGATAAGAGTTGAGGGGCAAAGTGTAACAAACTCGGAAACGGGGATTCTATCAGCTTACCCAGGAGCATCTATAGGTAAAGGCATTGGTAATTATTTCAAAGGCGGCATGTACGAGATTTTAATATTTGACCGAAAGCTGGCGTTGGATGAGGTGGATAAAGTTGAGGCATATTTGGCATTAAAGACAAAGTGCATATCAGTTTTGACATTCGAAAACGCATACAGGCTGCTGCCATATAGTTTTATGGAGCCTGATCCAGTTATTAATGCGTCCAAAGTTTCCGGCACAGTCCAGATCGACGGCACCCCAGCAAAGCGCACCGTGCGCGCCTTCGGATATGACCCGACCACGCACGACCTAAACGCCACGACCGTCAACCTGAGCAAAAGCCTGGGCCATTCCACCAGCGACCCAGCAACCGGCGACTACACCATCGATCTACTGGCGGGCTATGGGCGAGAGATCTTTGTGGTGGCCTTTGACGACTACGGCGCGCCATTTACCCCCGAAGCAACCCTGGCCGCGGGCGACCGCATACACCCCACCACCCCGAACGGGCATGTCTGGGAAACAACCGGAGCGGGAGCCCTGCCAGTCGATGAGCCGACCTGGGTAGTGGACACAGAAACCAGTCAGCTATACGGCACGGCCAGCATGATCGCCAGGCCATTTTATAGGCCTATGGTTCACGGGCCGATAATGCCCGAGGTAACCACACCCGACCCGGCACCGTGACCTACGTCGCCGAAACCAACCCGCTGTCGGTCGTCCTTGACCTTGGGGCACCGTACAGCGTCAGCACCAACCCGCTGGCGCTGGACTTCGATCTGGCCGAAGCAGGCGGCGGCTTCGTCTATCGCAAGCCCCCGCTGGCCGTCGGCTACCGATACCAGAGCGCCCAGGCATCAAGGCAGGCAGTAGCCACCCGCAGTCAGCACTTCGACCAGGGCAGGCCAGAGGACGGCAGCGGGCGCGCGCACAGGACGGACCAGGCGCGCGTTGTTTTGCTGGCATCCAGAGCAATGCTATGGGACCGGGTACCGCCCAAAGACCAGCGGGAAAACCCATTCAGCGGCAACGAAGCCCGCCCGCTCTCATTGAGCGCAGAGCAGGCCCGCTGGGAGCAGTTCAAGCCAAAGGACGACCGAGAGGGCGAAGGCGACCAAGCCTGGGACGTACAGAAGCCGAAAGACCGCCGGGCGATCCATCCATCGAATGACCCGAAAGACCACAACCTGCGCAGCGAATACCGGGCATCCGACAGCATCCTGAACTGGCAGCCACCGCCGGCGCTGGAAGTTGAGCAGGAGCAAGACGGAACCCTGAACCTGCAGATTTCACCCTACACAGCACCGGGCAACCAGGTTGTGGATTTTGAGCTGGTACCGGCGGCCCTGCTGATCGAGATAGAACCGCCGACCAGAAGCGTGGACGCACAGCCGAACGAGCCAGGCTGGTCGCTGAAACAGGCGCTGGACGGCCGCACCATCCACCCCTGGGACAGAAAGCCCCGGCTGGGTACCGAGGTGGAATTCCCCAGCGCAGCAGAGCCCAACCTGCCCGAGCTGGCGCCACCGCCCGAGCCCGACATTAAAAGGACGTACCGAATCATGAACGCCAGCAGCTTGATCGAAGTGACCACCGGCACACCGCTGGAGTTTAAAGACCTGAACATCGGGCTGGACGCGGACAGCTTCGCCTGGACGATGAGCGCCACCATTCTGAACCGCGCCAGCATGGACCAGATCCGCCCCACCGCCGGCGGCCCTGCGGAAGTCACCGCCACTATCAACGGCCACCAGTTTCGCTTCGTGATCGAGAGCTACAGCCTGGACAAGCGGTTCGCCCGAGAAACCTACAGCGTTAAAGGCGCATCCCGAACGCAACTGCTGGCCGCACCCTACGCACCCAAACGCACCGGCCGAATCGAGTCGCAGACCACCGCCGTACAGGTGATGACCGAGCAACTGCAGTACACCGGTTTCAGCGTCAGCATACAATCAGGGCTGACCGACTACGTAATACCGGCCGGGGCCTGGGGATGGGATGACAAAACCGCGATGGAAGTGATCGCGGAGCTGGCCGAAGCCCTGGGCGCCGTGGTTGTGCCCGATCGAGAGCAGGACGTGCTCCACATTCGCCACCGCTACAAACAAGCCGGCCCTTGGGCTTACCCGGACATGGCCCTGGGCAGCATCGACGCCATCATCGCCGACGCCATGGTGACGGGCTACGCCAGCCAATGGGAGCCCCGGCCAGAATACAACTCCGTTTTTGTTTCGGGCATTACAGAAGGCGTGGCCATTAATGTGGTCAGGCAAGGCACCGCCGGCGACAAGCCCGCACCGGACATCTTCGACGACCTGAACGTCGAGGCGTACCAATGCCGGGCGCGAGGGCTCACCGCGATAGCCGCCGGCGGCAACCAGGAGATCGTAACCATCGGAACCGTTCTGCCCACCAGCGGAAGCCCGGGGCTGATCGAGCCGGCCATGGTTGTGGAATTCCGCGACAGCCGTGTGCCGGAGAACACTTGGCGCGGAAACGTCCTGGGCGTTAGCATTGCAGTGGGCCAACCCGGAACCGGCCGCGTTACCCAAACAGTCAATATCGAGAGGCACCACTACTAATGGCTACCGTCAACCCCTGGACAAGATTTCAGCGCTTAATGACCCGAGCGGGCCGGTACACCGTCACCATAAGCCAGGTGAACAGCGACGGCACCAGCTTAGCCACCCGAAGGGACGGGCAAACAGTGAGACTAAATGGCGGGCTTGTGGCCGCCGGCGGGAAAGCATGGGTAGACGGCGAACAGATCATAGGTGAAGCGCCGAACCTACCGAGCGGAACGCAGTATGTGTGATTACTGCTCCAGCAGCCGGCGACGATCCTCCCGCAAGCGGTCAATTTCGTTGTCGCTCCGACTAACTTCGGTTTGGTACTGCCGCTGCTTCAGCGCTGCTTCCTGCGCCAAGCTGCCTTCCCATGTAGCCCCGGCCAGGTTGTTGTTGGCTCTGGACTTATCAGACTCCCATTCTGCCATGTCCGCATCTAGCTGACGCTTTGCCCGCTTCTGCTGCAGTTGAAGCTGCCTAATTCTGGTATCAAGTCGGTGCACCGCGCTCTTTACCGCGCGTCCCTCCAAAAAATCACGGCTACCCTCAGTAAACATAGAGCCACCGAGTGCCGGCGCTGGGTTGTGGTCCAGCTTCACAGCGTCGTCCCCGCATGGCTGGCCAGAGAAAACGGTTTGACCTTTATCGCCTTTGCACTGGTATACGGCGGCGGTGCTGGTGGTAGAAAGTGATAGCAGGACAGAGAGCAAGATGGTTCGTTTCACAGTACATTCCCTCGTTTCGTGTTGTTCTGAGTGTAGCAAGAGGTAATGTAAAATTGTGTAAAACATAACCCAAAAAACTTTCAATCTATTTTGCCGGGGAGTCCAGTTTTATCTGCGCTAGCTCCCAAAAAGCCGGGTGCATCTTGCGGTCGCCTCGCTCCCACTGCTGCCAAGACCTCCGGCCCGCGTGTACGCTCTCGGCGCAAGCATCTTGTGCGGCAGTTATCCCGATTTTACGACTGGTCTGTACGGATTCGCGCAGCTCAGTTACCTGCTGTGGTGTTGGGTTTTTCATGGCATCTCCGATTTAAAGTTTGCTCAACCCACTCTGCCAGCTTCATCTTTTCGGCTTGAGCCTGCCGCACCCAGCGGGTTTTATTGTCACGCTGGGTTTCGAAATGGATTACTGCCGTCGGGCTTTTCACAGCTCAATCTCTAAAGCTATATCGATGCCGCGCTCTATCGCGTAAAGATTCGGGTCGCGTGCATCGAATGGAAACCCAATGATGCCGGTAATACTTTTGAAATCAGTAGCGTCAGGGAGGTCGGAAAAATAGTCCGTCATGGAATCCGTCAACCATTTTTTGCCAGCGGCTACGTGCGCTTCAATCAGTGGCTTATTCGCTAATATATAAGATGGGAATTCGTAGCTGTCCGATTCAGGCAGAAGAAATTCTGCCCCTGCAATTTTTATCTTAATGGCTTTCATGATTTCCCCGATTATCAGTCATCGTTTGAGTCGCTGCGATCCACCCAGCCGCCCCAAATAGCCAAGTCGGCAGGCAGGTCATAGTCAATTTCACGCTCCGAAATAGGGAGGTCGGCTTCTTTTTCATGATACTCAAAGCCGTTGTGCGCAGCGTGATTTATGTTTCGCGCTCTGAGAGCTTCCCGCTGCTGCGCCAACCCCGCTCTCGCTGCTTCAATGGTTCCGTAAATCATGCCGGCCAATTGGTCATGCTGGCCTGGGTTCGCTAATCTGTCCGAACTAAAAACCGGCTCAAGCTCAACGTAATAAACCTCAACATCAAGCGCCTGCTCAGAGTAGATAATTTTCATGCCGCATCTCCTTTAGGTCCCCGGTTCCGCCGGATCGGTTTTCCTGATCTCTTGATACCCAATCTACGCTCAATGAGCGCACGAGTCAACAGTAAAACAAATTACTTTTATACGCACAAAAATGCCCACGCTCTTAGCCGCTTGCATCTTTTTTCACGGCTCGCAATCCCTCGTATTCGCGTGTCCTCGAGGCATAGCAAGGCGAAATGAGAAATGATGTAAAATCTGGCCTTCATGTGAACCGGCCGCTGTAATATACAGTTCCTAACCCATTGATTGCGTTCACCTACATTGCCCGCGCAACCTGCGTCTCAAATTAAACTATTAATCTGATTTTAAAGCCATTTTAAGAATTAGCCAATCGCCTTGACATGGCAGAGGTCGGCAGTTCAAATCTGCCTGGTCCTACCATTATTTCAATGACTTGCACGACCTCGAAAAACCCCGTTGTAAAATTGTTGTAATACTGTTGTAAAACGTTTCACTTATACAGTATCGATTTCAAACTCAATTCAGCCGCCACCGTCATCCATTTTTGTTCGTGCCCTGCCTGGTAATACGCGGTCATTTTCTCGTCACTGTGAGCCATCAGCGCTTGCACATACCCCTGACTGTACCCTGCTTTTTCGTAAAGCCATGAACCCAAAGATCGGATCTCGTGAAACGTTGGCCGCTGCTCTTTCGGCATATCGTCAAACAACCCTGTCTGATCTCTTAGCGTGCGGAACTGTTCGGTGAAGTTGTTGGCCATTAGCTGGGTCCAGTGCTCGCGACCCCCTGCCCTCACTCTGCGCGTCGGCGCCCGGTGCACAACGAACGGGCTAGCCACCACGTCACGCGACCTGCTTATGATGTCGCGGATCTCCGGCGTGACTGGGATCCGCAAATGCGCCCATTCGTTTTTCTTAGTCTTCTGCCGAGTAATGTATAGCGCGCCGTCTGTCTCATCCGCATATTTCAGATGGATAACCTCGTGCCGCCCCTGCAGTGTGACAATCGCCAGCTCCATGGCAATCTGCATCCAGTGCGGAGCGATCGCGTGAATGGCCCGGTATTGATCGAGGTTCATGCGCTGGCGGTCTTTGCCGTAATCGGTTTTTGAATACGTGACCTCGGCCGGGTTATCACGCTCAGATGGGTACCAGCCTTTGGTCTTCGCAAACCTGAACAAGTCAGCCAGGGCCCCGCGATGCTTCACATAGCTATCGCGCTTAAAATTGTCGCTCAGGTATTCAGCCACTGCACGCACATCGATATCCAACACAGCTAAGCGCCCCAGATCCTTTTCAAACCGCTTCAACCGGTATTCCTTGTTCTGAAGCGTGGCCGGCGCCAGCTGCTGCGCCTCGATCACATCGGTGCGATACGCTTTAATCAGCGCCGCCACGTTATGGCCTGCCGTGCCCATCACCTCCCCAACCAAGTCGCCAGCCGCCATTAGCCGGGAATTCAGAACCCGGGCCGCGGCATTGGCTTTCTGACGATTCGTGCCCATGCCGTGGCGCTTGCCTGTCTGCGGGTGCCGGTAGCTGAAATAAGTCACGCCGCGCAGATCGCTTGCGTACAGATTCGGCTCTAGCCCATGGTTACGCCTAAGACGCTTTCGCGGTGCCATTCAATATGTCATCCACAAGTGAGTTACCGGTTTGCTGGGCTTCTTTGTCGAGATCCACAAACCACTTCTTGCCGCGCTTAACCGCAGGTATTTCGCCCATCGCCGCCCAGTGCTGACATGTGCGCAGCGGTGGCGGATTGCCAGCAAATCGCCGGGTTCGCCATTCTGCCAGCTCCATTAGTTTGCCCATCACTCACCACCTCCGGCCTTGTCGGTTTGGTGCTTGTCCAGCTCACACAATAGAGGTGTCCCGTAAATCTCCATGCAGCTTGCTCTACCGCCTGGCCAGTTGATCTCCTTTGCGCAGCTCTCGCAGTAATGCGCGCGGGTTGATTTGTTGAAATACCACGCGCCTGGCTGCTGACAGGTCGTTACGTTGCAGCGGCCACCCTTTTTGCCTTTGCTTTCGTGTAGCTTACTCATCGCTGCCCCACCCATTATCCGAACCGGAAAACCGCAGGACGTGCCCCGCAGAAATCGCACGGGAGTGAGCGCACTCAATACACAGCAGCCCGCCAAACCCGTCCTGTTTTGGCTTTATCTTCTGCCAGACATGCTCCGGAACCCAATAGATGGCCTCGTATTCTGCGCTGCAGCTATCGCATTTTTCACTCATACGCCACCTCCTGCCTTGCGCAACTCGACCAACTCACTCACACCTTCCGACATGCGAGCGGATACGCACTGATGCAGCGCATTCTCGTCTGACACCTGGCCCCATGAGAAACCCTGCTTCGCTCCATTTGCGTAATGCAGGTCGCACATCGCATCTTCTCTGTGCTCAAGCTCAGCCACCCGCGCCCGACTCCGATCGAGTTCTTGCACGGTCCTGTTGAGCCAGATAGACATCTCTTTAACACGCCTAACTGTCAGGTGCTCCTCCCTTAAAGGCTCACCAGTCCACCCAGCAACATGAGCAGTGACACGATGAATCTCTAGTAAGTCAGCATGCACTGACTGTAGCCGCGCCTGGGCCTGCTCAAGCTGACCCTTTAGCTGATAAATTTCTTCATACGGATCGCAGAATTTTTCCGACACAACATCCTGAATTGTTTTCCACGTGTGCTCATAATTTAGCCAGTCTTTCTCTACCACCACACAGTCCGTGCACGCTACTTGATAGGTTGACAGTAGATCGCAAAGCGCTGTGTCCTGTTCTTCGGTCAGGTTTTTCTGCTTGATTACGTAGTATCTTGCTTCTCTTTTAAAGTCGCTCATACACTACCTCCAAAGTGTCGGCCTAGGCATGCCTTGTTGGACTCGGCGTGCCGTGCCCGATCAAGCTCATGCCTCATTAAATTAAGGGCGCTGTCCATCTTGGATACCTGGGCCCTAAGCAATTCATTACTGTCAGCGACCACTGCAAATGCTTCTTTTGCGCCTTCTTCTTCTAACTCAAGCTTAGAAACTTGTGCCTGAATCGCGTTAAGCCGTCTTCCGGCCTCAGAGATAACTAAATCGGCATCACGGTCACACTCTGCGGGTATGCGCATCGTGAATTCGTTGTCATTAAATTCGCCCGGCCTGATTATCGCGTCCACCAATTCCTCTAGTCGCGCTGTGATTACGTTAAGTGGAACGTCTTTGCTGCTTTTGTATTTAGTGCTCATCATCAACTTCCGCCTTTTCAATCAACTTCCGAGCATCAGCAACAATATTGTGTATGTCGTCAATGTGCGGCTCTCCGTTTTCGTAGTGCTCAAAATCAAAAATCAGGCGCTTTGCGATTTTCTCCAGATTAACCACTTGCGATTGAAACGCGTCACGCTCTGATTTTATACACTTGTTCTCATCACCCATGGCGGCGCTTGCTGCTTCCCATGTAATGCGGATCAGATCGTAAGTGTCGCTGTCTATTAAGTGCTTCGTGTTCTCGTCGAAGTGCTCTACCAGTTGATCACAAGTTTTAAAGTTGCTCATACACCACCTCCAGCCTTGTCAGCATTGACTTTTGCCAGCACGCTACCCATGCGACACAGCGAGCCATAGTTTTGCTCTGTGTTGGCATCCACTTGGATAATGTCCACGGCATCCTGCAGGGCCGTCACGAGTTCGGCCACTCGCGCCTGGAGCGCGTCACGCTCTGACTCCAGTGCAAGTAGCTGCTCTGTTTCTGCTTCGTGGTACCCAACCACTCCGTTACGCAAAACGTTGCGCCACCAGAATGGGCCCTCTCCGGGTGGGCGGTCGAACTCGCCCTCTTCCCCGAGCAGAAACCTGACGATTGACCCTCTCACCAGTAGGTAATCTTTCATGATTCTTGCTCCTCAGCACAGCCTTTATGGATTAGTCCAACCATGCCGTGGGCTGAAAAAATGCTTATCTCTTCGTAATTTAAAATTGGCTTATCGCATAATGGGCATAGGGACATATCGTCTGTCTCAATGCTTCCAGTTAGATCAATCATGATTCTTGCTCCTGCTTTACCAGATCACCATTCCATCCAATAGCAAAACATAAGGCGTCATTAATTTGATTAATCAATGTCTTGTCGGCAGAATCTGGAAGTTCGACGCTGCCAATTCTATCAACGCCAAGCTCGACCCATGCCGCGCCATTTTCCATACACAGTGAAAGCACCATGTTTTTCGGTAAATGCTGGCAGACCTTGTTTGCCGCATCTTGCAGCGAAACTTCATCCTCCGGCACCACGGCACTGGGTGGGTTGGTGTAGAGCGGGATTGTGTAATGCTCGGCGGGGCTCATAGGTCGGTGATTCAAAGGGCTAGCTTTAGTGATGAAGTCCTTTACTTTGGTATGAATTACATCACAGCGTTCGGGGTTGTTGTGCATCCACGCCACCACCTCCCCGCCATCCTGTGCGCTGGCTTCTCTCTCAACAGGCCCAGCAACACAATCATCCAGCCAGGTCACGCGGCCCAGGTTATGCACCGCTGCCAGGCTTCCGGCCTCACTCTTGACCAGTAGACCGACAGGGGTCCCGATCCTTCGGGCCTTGCTGTGGCATAACGCTGTGAACTCGGGTTTGGTTGATTGCCATTCAACGCCTTCACAAAACGATTCCCAAAGCTCATTTATTGGGTGAACAATCACGCCCTTGTATTGCTTGTGTTTGTACATCTGATGTTTGTCGCAAAACTCTGCATTAGCAGGTATCAAGGTGTACTTTTCAAACGCTTCTCTACTATCACTCATCATTCTTGCTCCTGCTCTGGTGGTAGCTGCATTAGCCATCCGCGGAGGCGTTTCATTTCTTCGTTTCGGTACAGAGAAGTCACGTACACAAACGGCTTTCTCAAGTTGTGCCCATTAACAGCCAGATAATCGTTAGCGCCGGCCTCGGTGAAGCAGGCTGTTACAAACTCTTCGATTTCTTTCAGGGCGCAGCGCCGAAAATCCTCAATACCAGTGTCTTCGTCATGTAGCTCTATCTCGTTATCCATAAAGAAGTCGCTATCAGGGTCTGACCGCATTTCATCTAGCCGGGCTTGAACTTCGTCGTCAGCCTCGCCATCCGAATTTCCCCACGATATGCGGTCATAGTCGTAATCCTCGTCAACGACTATTTCGTGCTTTTGAAAAACAACGAACAGCGGGTCAGCAGTAATCCTGTTGTTCTGGGTTTTAATGCCTTCGGATATTCCGTGCATCCATTCCGGCACCACGGCGCTGGTCGGACTAGAAAGCCTTTCCGTTAGCCGCTCATGCGTAGTTTTCCAAGGCTCAAGCAAGCCATATCTAGGCACAAATTTTCCATCAAGAAGGCCGTTAATGATCTGGCACATACGCTCAATGATTTCTGCCTGTCCGCGATGGTGGGCCTTGCGCTCATGCTCCTTTACAACTTCGGCGCTGGGCGGGTGGGTGTAGAGCGGGCAGACAGTTCGGCCATCGGATTCTCGACGGATCCAAACATCAACTGAGCGCTGCTCAGTAACCGCGCCGAACGCTGAACCATCCGGGTAGACACAAAGCCATGCCACCGGTTCCCCGCCATCCTGTGCGCTGGCTGCCTTCTCAACCGGCCCGGCAACACAATCATCAAGCCACGTAACGCGCCCGAGGTTGTGCACTGCTGCAAGTCCACCGGCTTCATTTTCGACTAAAAAGCCAACAGGTTTCCCGATCTGCCGGGACTTGCTGTGGCAGAGGGCAGTGAACCCAAGGGCGCTGCCTGAGCCGTCCGGAATTTCCGGACAACTGGCGCTGATCTCACCCTCCCAACCGATCGGCATTTCAAAGCCCGCAGCCGCAGCATGGCCACCACCGCCGTATTGCCTGGCAATCTCGCTAACGTCGACGCCATTTTTCTGTGCGCGCAGGCTGAATTTGCGCTTGCTGGCGGTGTCGTAGTAGCTGGCGGCGAAGGGCTCACCTTCGCTCATGATGTTGCCGGCGTCTGACGCAAACATATAAGGCAGGTTGGCTACGGGCACGTCATAGCCGCCAATGGTCATGCGCCGCTGTGTTTGCTCGATCAGCTGAGTTACGTCTTTGCTGTGTTTGCGCAGCAGTGCACAGCCTAAGGTATAGATTTCGTCCCAGCCCTCGCCGGTTTCCAGCGCTGACAGCAGCTCGCTCCACACAACAAAATCTTGGCGGTACGAAAACAGCGCTGCGCTTATGGCTTCGGTACCGTGCAGCTGGAACTGCCACAAGTCGCGATCTTGAATAATGTCGATCAAGCGTGGGCGCTCTACGGCTGGATAGCACCAGTCCCAGGTCATCGCAGCGCCGGAGCGGCTCATATCGAATTCGCCGTGGATTGTGCCCATGTCCAGCAGCGGCTGAATATCCGCTTGGGCGGTTTTGTGGTGGTCCAGAATGGTCACGCTGTTGGCTTGCTCGATGATTTGCTGCAGCTCTGGCAACTTGTAGGAGAAGTCGACCAGCATCACGTTATGGCCGGTGCAATCTGGTGGCTGCTGCCCGTACTGGCCCGCGTGAAACGTCACGCTTTCGCCATACCGCATCCAAACAACCAGGGCCGCCCCGAAGCCGTCAGAGCAGTTGCCGTGGTAGATGCACAGTGTTGGTTTGATTAACGTCTTCATTCAGTTTGTTCCTTTTGTGACGTGTCACGATCTTTGTAAACCAGATCTAGCAGGTACTCGGTTTGGTCTTCGTATCCGCCTGCCTGCGCCCCGACTTCAATGGCTGCTCGCTCGCTGGCGGCCAAATCCATGCGGAAAGGTTTCATGCCCAGGGCTTTCTCGCTTTCGCGCTGGCGGCGCTTACGTTGTGCGGGTGTGAGTGCCATCAGAGTTCTCCCAACTTCTTTAGTGCTGCCCGCCCTGCTTTCACCAACGCCAGGCGGTGTGCTTTTTTCTCTTGCCCGCTGATGTTCATCAGCTGCAGCAAAAAAGCCACTTGCTCCAGAGCGGCCATTGGCCGGTTTTGAGCAGCCAGCAACATGGTGCACTCACAATCACTTGCGGATGTGCCAAGCAGCTGGACCGCCATTTTCCGTGTCGCTTGATTCAGCATTCTGCTAACTCCTTACTCCGCCGGCTGGCGGCTATCTTGATTTGTGCCATCGTAATCAGCACATCCAGCCCGCCTGCCGGTAGTTCGCCCATGGCCATCCACCGATTTATTACGGCATGCTCGGCACGGCTCACCGCCACTAAATTGCCCGGCGCAATGTTGCTGCCGTCCAGGTCACGAAATCGCACGATGTGGCCTTTGGGCAAAGGCCCGTTGTTTTCTTCCCATACCAACACGTGCACAAACCGCCAGTTTTTATCAGCCCGTCCCCGGGGCGCGTCGTCTCGCACTTTTCGTTTGCGGTAACCGTAGCTGTCGACCACTTCGGTGCCGATCGGCTGGGTGTTCGGTGGCACACCACCGGCCTTAAACTGGGTTTCCGAAGATCGGCCGCCGGCTTCGAACGCCATGCTTTTGTTCCAGCTGCTGTGGCCTTCCCGAAAGCACCCAGGCTTTTCGCGCTCCAGGTACTCTGGCGACTTTTTCAAGCCCAGCTTCACAGCGCGGTTGCGCACAGACAGCACCTTGCGGCCCATCACTTGCGCCACTTCCGCGTTTGATCGGTTTGGGTGCAGCTGGGCCAGCCATTCGTCTTGCTGTGCCGTCCAGGGCTGGCGGTAGGGTTGCGTGTTCACGGCTTACTCCTTGCTTTCCAGAACTTTCGGCAACTTGTAACCAATGCCGAATTCCTTACGGTGTTTTTCTCCGTCCAGCACCAGCCGGGCATTGGACACAATCTCTTTGCTCAGGCTGGTAACGCCTGAACTCCGGCGCAATTCGCGTTCCAGGTCATCGCCTTCCAGCGCGTCGTTGTTCAGCCTGCCCAGCTGGGCGAACAGCACTTCGTTCAAGTCGCTCAAATTAGTGGCCATCGCTCTCATCCCCCGTTTCGCAATCGTCGATCATTTGTTCCAGCTGCAGCTTCCACTGTTCCGGCTGCAGCCATGAGCCGTTGTTCAAAACAACGCAGCCGCTGCCGTGGAAGTAAGCAACGCCCACATCGCGTACCAGCTTGGTAACCTGCTCAACGCTGTAGCCGCTTACATCGGGAACGTCGTCTAGCACCATCGCTATGTTTCTCATGCTGCCAACTCCCTTGCCGCGGCTGCGTGATTTAGGCATCGGTCTCGCGCTCCGCCCACTTATCCATTAAGACCGACACGGCCAGAATGGCGTCGTCAACTGCCCGATACTCTTCTGTACCGTTACTTAGAAGGGCTGCAAGGCAATGCACTTCGGCCAACTCGCGCTTTGTGAGCTCTGTGGCTTGCAAATCGCAGTCGTCAACAAAGCCTGTGACTCCCGGGAATCCGTGCTTCATCTCCTGTTGATGCTGCCAAGCGTGGTATTGAGCCTGCACTTCGTCCGCAAACTCAGGGCCTGCCACTTCTTCAGCGCCGATAAAAAAACGCGTTACCGGCCCCATACGCCACAACTTCAGCAGGCGGTGACCGTCTGGTGTGGGCAGCGTTGCGTAACCGCCGTTCTTGCGGGCTTCATGGGCCATGTTGCTGACGGTTTGCCAGGGGTCGAAAAGGCTCATGACAAACGCTCCGCTTCTTTCTTGATATGGATTTCTTCGCGATTAACAGCAACCGTTTTGGGCGCATCCACTCCGATCCGTACCTGGCTAGCCTTCACGCCCAATACGGTCACATTGATCAATTCACCGCTTTCGGTTTTCATCACCAGGGTTTCACCTGGCCTGCGCGTTAATATCAACATCCTGTTTCTCCAATTGGTTTATCGTTGTCCGTTTGCCCAAAGGCGTTGCTCTTTAAAAAACTCTGCTGCCACGTCCAGAAAATCCCAGCGAGCAAGAACACAGGCTTTTTTGATGTCCTTAGTAACGTGAGTCACGTATGTCCTGAACGTTAAATTTGGGTGTACCCGGGCGCCGCTCTCGGAAAACACAACAAGCCCTGTACCGCTGCAATCTTCACACTCGCGTTCGGACTCTGAACCGCAGCAATCGCAATACTGTTCAGATTCGCCCTGGCCATCGCACGCCTCGCACTCAATGCTCATATCTGAGTCTTTAAGGCCTTGCTTGGCCATCGCTTGCCAGTCACCAAAGCTGATGAACCGGCCCATCACGCAACACCTGCTTTTGGCTGTGGCTTGTTATCCAGGGCATCCGCTGCTGCAGTCGCGTTCACTTCGTCGTCACCCACGAAATACATCGGGCAGCCCTGGATAATTTCGACTGTTACCAGCTCACACCAAGGCCACATTTGGCTTTCAGCGATCTGTGAGGGCTCACTGGCGGCCAGAGTGATCAGCTTCTGCAAGCGCTCGTAGGCGATCATGCTGCACCAGGAGGTGTTGACTGCCCGTTTACCGCGGCTCTGGCTAAGCGGAAGGCGACAACGCGCCCTGCACTGGCGGGCTGCTCACGTGGTTTGAAACGGAAGTGGTTAGCGCCGGCCAGCTGTGAGTCACAACCCAGAGAGTTGGCGAACTGGATGATTGACATGACGGGTGTGGTATCTGGAAGTTCTAGAGTGATTGTTGCCATGGTGATTCTCCTGCTTATGCGAACTGAGAGCTGATTTGGGTGCGACCGATACGGCTGGCGGTCACCGGTGGGCGTGATGAACTGATTGATGAGGGACGACTGCGCAGCGCTGGTGCCATGGCGAAAACCATCAAGGCCCAAGTCAGCATGCGAGCGCGGAACAGGCCCGCCATCCAGCCCTGGCTAATCAGATCCACTCTGCTGCTGGCGTGAAACTGGTCTTTGGCTTCGTCGAGGTGCCACGAAACGGTGTCTGGCGAGATGCCCAGATCCCGGGCAATTTCTTTGGCGCTCATTCCGCGAGCGGCGAGCATAACGACCTGGCCACGGCGTGGCGGTAAAAGTGTGGTGTCCGCCAGCTCTACGAGCATGCGTGGGTATGTTGGTTTAAGTTTGCGTCCCATGATGTTGTCTCCCTGATCAACGTTATGGGTCTAGCGTATACAATATGTATCTATACAGTCAATACATTTTGTATCTTTTATTTGTGTTTTTATTTCTCCCCAATTCGGCGCCCTGAAATATGGTCAGCTGGAGCGCACCGGTAACTGGGGAGTCATTCGGGGTGGCGAATGGCTGTAAACTTGCCGGCCATTCGGTGTTGTGTAATAGTACACAACATGAAAAGCGCAGACATTATCAAACGATTGAAGGCGGAAGGCTGGGTGAAAGTGGGCGGCAAAGGTGACCACGAAAAGTTCAAGCACCCGGAAAAGCCCGGACACGTAGTGGTGCCGCACCCGCGAAAGGATATGCCGCTGGGTACTCTGCGCAGCATCTACAGGCAAGCAGGATGGGATTGGAGGTAATTATGTTATTCCCCGTTTACGTACACACAGGCGACGACACACACGCCCATGGCGCCGAAGTGCCAGACTTCCCCGGCTGCTTTTCAGCGGCGGACAACTGGGACGCGCTGGCGGGTAACATTCAAGAAGCGGTAGAGTTGCACTGCGAAGATGAGGATATGGCTGTGCCAGCGCCCACCTCGCTAGGAAAACTGATGGGCAGCCCAGATTACCAAGGCGGCATTTGGATGATGGTGGATATTGACACTGGCAAGCTTAGAACAAAGTCTGTGCGGCTGAACGTAAGCTTGCCAGAAGGCTTGCTGCGACGTATTGATGACGAGGCCAAGATCCGCCACATGAGCCGGTCTGCCTTTTTGGCAATGTCAGCACAGCGGGAACTTGGAGCTTAATGCTGGCGGATTATTGCGGATAAGAAAAAGCCCGCTCAGTGGCGGGTTATGGAGTCGGGCTTTGTAGGTCTCGCAGGTTGCAGCCAAGCCTCGCGTTAGGCTACTGTTGACGGTATTCAGGGCATAGGCGCCCGTTACCGGAAGAACTCGAAATGAAGCGACAGGAACCGGGTCACAGCGTTGTCGGCTACGCTGCCCATTACCGTAACAATAATTCCGCCAATAACCAGCAGCACTTGCGTACTGGTTTTTCCAAGCGCTTGTTTCAGCCTATCGCTATGGTTCTTGGGTGGCTCAACCGCCCGGTCTGCATTAAGCCGTGGTTGCTGATATTTATGGTGTTCACCGGCAACATCATAGGGGACGTGATCGACAGCAAGCTCTTCAATGTAGTCCTGCCCTGACGCTGTAGCACCGATCCAAACCACGTCAACCACCTGTCCATAATCTTCTTGCAAGTAAGACAGCCGAATGTGAGCATCCGCCAGCCCAGAGTCAACCAGGTACTTTACAGCGTAATAGTCGGATGGTCCGCTGGGCCCGTGTTGCAGTATGCGTAGGTGTGAGGCTTTCCGTGTCTCGGTCATGGCGCTCCGCGCTTCGGTGTGTAGGCTGGCGGTCTATTCTTTCGAAAGAACCTTGCGAACTGCACTGGAGGTCCAGCCGTTGGCGCCATCTAAGGTAGATATATTTTCGCTCTGCAGCTCCTTCACAATCTGTTCTTCCGTCAGACCGTCTTCATGCAGCCCGCGAATCAGTACCTTGATGGAGTCAGCTTGTGAAGGTGTTGCTGGCTGTGGCTCTGGTGGTCTCCTTACTCGCACTGCTGGCGTTGCTCGTGCAGGTGCCGACGGTTGTGGTTTAGCTTGCAGCTCAACCAGCCGCTGCAGATAACCCGCACTATCGCGTGTGCTGCGCTCGGTATCTAAAAACACTTGAATTATCTCGGCGATTGATACCGCCAGAATAATAAAAATCACCCCAGCGGATCCCCAGCTTATAAAAGCCACGAAACTCTCGTCTTGCCAGCCCGATACAGCGCCTACGATGATTAATATGCCGCCAACCACAAGGCCCAGGGCTTTGTACCAAGCCGCAATAATGCGCAACGCTGGGTATTTGGCGCTTTCAGATTTGGTGCTGTTCTTCATTGTTTAGTCCCTTAAACGTTGTTGTTTATCTGAGCGGCGCCAATCAAGCAGCTTCGCCCATAAGAATATGCTGTACGGCAGATTCGGGGCTGGCTACGCCGTGAATGCGAAGGGCCTGAGTGTCGGCCTCTTCTTCCAGCTCATGAAACACCTCATACACTCGATTAATCTCGCTTTCGCTGAAGCTCGGATCGTTCTTTCCTGGGCGATATAGGATCAGTTCAAAACCTTCCAGCTCGAACAGCCCTGAGTGGCCTTTATCGCGCAGGGAAATCAACTCCCACATCTTGGCTTTCGCAACCCGGTTGTAAGTGGAAAGTGAATTGCCGGGTAAAATTCGTGACAGCTGAGCAGCGTAATTGCCGCCAACATAATCAAACGTGGTCGGGGAGCCCCCGTTATAAAGCTGAAGCTTTCGGCTAAAGTTGCAAACCAGATCGGGGTGATTTACGGCCATAGCCTCTTTCACTTGGGTAAGCCAGCGATCTGAAACAGGGGTCTCTTGTTCATCATCTGCCGTAAAATCTGCCATACGGCTTAGAAACGCGCTGTTCCTTGCCATCGTGCGCAGCATCATAGTCAGGTCTACTACCCGCCCAGTTCTTGTCTCGCCGGAGTGCACGCCAGACATAGGTGGTGTCCACATACTCAGTGGAATCCCTTGTTTAAGCTGTTCTTCAAGGCTGCGAACAACCAAGCCCACCATCTCCATAAAGCCTGGACCTGCGTGCCCGAGCATGCACTTGGCTGTCTCATCTCTCACCACAGGCACAACCTGGTACGCTCTATCGACACCCTGGGCAGCAACAGCCACGCAAATCCGCTCCCCGGAGCCCGCTATAGGTTCCATGAATACGGCCATGCCGTCGGCTTGGTATTCAGGCAACTGGGGAAAAGGGGAGCTTTGGGTGATCATGGCAAAAAGTCCGCTTGGTTACCGTGCCTGGACAACAGAGCAGGCAGCATAGAAAGACGAGTCTCTAACGATGATAGCGTAACTTCACACCGCTCATACATGCCAATGTGCTGACTTTGCGAAGCGTTAATAATCAGTTCGTGATCAATTTCACTACACCTTTCAGCAAATTCACCACTTAGCTGGCGTAGACGGGCAGGCCCCATGTCTTTTTCGATATCGCTGATGAATCCCGCCAGAATATTCTGGAAGGGCATGTCAGGGTGAGGTTTCCCGAGGGCAGACCAAAGGGCCATGGCGTGATCGATTAAAACCCATTCTTCGCCTCCGCCCCATAGCAGATTACCGCCTTGACGGTCTGGATTTGCAATCCACTCGTCAAACAGAGCGACTTCGTGCAATTTTTTCCAGCCGGCCAACATTTTTAATACAGTCTGGTCGTGAAGATTCAACCATTGTTTGATAGAAGGCGCGCCCGCGTCTTCACTTCCTGCAAACACCCCTCCCCCAAGCAGGTCTCCCGGGTCAGTTACGATGTAAGCTTTCGCCACCGGCAACCCAAGCGATTTAGCCAACAGCGAAGCCAGGCACTCAGCCATAATTTCTTCTTTGCTGGTTTTTTTGACGTAAAGGCGAACATCACCTTCATGCGTGAGGGCATCGGCTACCCACACTTCAGACACGTTATCCTGCCCTTCAAGCCGCCGTGGTTTCGTGTACAGGGTCGCAAACCCAATAGCCTCCATAGCCTTTTACTCCTTAGTTGCGATCCTTTCTGCGATCTGGTTGATTAGGTTGATATCGGCTTCGGAAAGCCGTCCATCAGCAGCCGCTTCAAAAATTCTCAATAGCTGCTTATGGGAGCGCGGGGAAGCCTTGGACAGAAGAGCAGTAAACTCAGGAGGGACAATCGCTGGCGGATTTTCAGTACCCGGGACGTAGGGCTGGCCAGATAGGTTGAAGTCGGCTTTGCCGGCTTCCACTACTTCTGCAGATAACAATAGAGATTTTTTTACCGGCTCTTCGCCTGATATTAGCCAAGAAAATCTCACATCAAGAAAGTCGGCTAAATCTTTCAGCTGCTCAACTGATGCTTTCCGGCGCCCCTGGAAGTAATGCCCAACAGCGCCGCGCGTAGAAACTCCAAGTACACCGGTGATGTGCTCCTGGGTGATATTGTCTTTTTCCATTATTGACCGGGCACGGTCCTGCCAAGTTTTCATAATTTGAATGGTACGCAATGTATCTATGTTGGCAATGACACTTTTTGTATCCATTAGGGCTTGACTGAAAGCCTGCGTATACATATCGTATCCCTCATGAACATACGCGCGTACATCCTAATGGTTGGCCTCGAAGAGTCCGCCAAAAAGCTTGAGGTCTCATTACCGGCCGTCAAGCACTACCGAAACGGCATCCGGCAAGTTTCTCCGGTTAACGTTATCTCCGTTTGTGCGGCTACTGGCTGGCAGATCACGCCACACGAGTTGCGCCCCGATGTTTACCCGAACCCCACCGACGGCCTCCCTGCTGGCAAAGAGCCAGGAGAGGCTGCGTGATGGTTTCCATTAAACCGTTTTCAGTCACGAAACATACCGCCCTGAACGGTGGTGGCTATTTGTACAGTGTTTTGCACACCGCGCCTGGCCCGCGGCATTAGTCGGCCAGCCCCCAGCTGTAGGTGGGTGTCATAGAGCAACTGGTATGGGAGCCGGAAGCGAATAACCGCAGCAGCAAAGCTCGAAGTGTCCACCACGCAGAACAACGCGTGACCTTGCACAACCCGGGTGATTTGCCGAGTGACTCACGTTACGAGTCCGCACCTGGAAGGGCTCCCACGCAAGCCGGAAGCGTGTGACGGGTTAATCCCGCGTGAGTCCTTCGCAGATGCGGTGAATGTGCAGGCTGATGCGAGACAGATCGGAACCTAGTTCCATCACGGGCCACGGCCCTCATAGATCGGCGAGGGATTCGCGCCAGCCTCATCCACCACATCAACGCAATGACAGTTGCGGAACTTGTCGCCCTGGGCCATGGCGTGAAACTGGCCCTTTGGCAGTGACGGCATAGCCGGATTACACATGAGGCTGATTTCAACCTACTCGGAAGAGAAGTCATGTAACACCGCCAGAGCAACAGCAACTTAGCCAAGACGAAATAGTGAATGCGTACGACCTAGGCCATGTCGCAAATCTGGCCTGACAACTTATTTGGGGAGGAACAGCAATGAGACGAATGCTTCTTTCAGCAACTGCAGCGGCTTTGGCGATTCAGCCATTTCATGCAGCTTCAGAAGTCTACGGCGGCGGGTTCACGGCCAAAAGAGAGGTCGGCAAGTGCATCCACGACAGCGCAGCACTTGGGACATTTCGCGCAAACACCAAGCGCAGTCGTGATCGCGCAGACCGTCGATCAGGCGTTATCAGCGCGCGGCAGCAGCGGATCCAGCGGAAAGCTGCAAACCGAACCATCTAACCACCAGGTGCAGCATGGATAAAAGCAATCACGAATCAAGCGCCGACCCTTTTTTTTGCGAAGCAAAGGCTCTCGTTATCAGGGAACAGCGCGCCTCACTCAGCATGGTTCAGCGCAAGTTAAAGATTGGTTATATGCGCGCAGGCAACTTAATAGACGCCCTGGAAGATAGCCGAATCGTAAGTAGCCCGACACATAACGGACACAGAACAGTTCTTGTTTCAGAAACAGCCTACAACCAAAAAACCGGAGAGCGTAATGGATAACCAGCACAAGAAGATCACCGGATACCGAGATTTATCACAACAAGAAATCGACGCCATGAACGCAGTTAAGGCGAAGGCGGAAGAAGCTGGGTCTCTGATTGAGGAATTGCAGGCAAACGCTTCACTGGATCAACGGTGGGTGGCGATAGCAAAAACGGATCTGCAAAAAGGATTTATGGCCGCAGTGCGTTCAATTGCAAAGCCTGGCTCTTTTTAAACCCAAATGAACTCACTGGGTGAGTGGAACGCCTACGTTGCAGCAGGCACGGACAAAGAACAGCGCAAGACAAGGCTGGCGGAATGTCCAGAGCAGTACAGATAGAACGTGACACGTCACGTTAATACAGTTTTCGAAATGCGCAGACGGAGCAGGCAATGCCAGACAAATTCCAAATCATTCTTCCCTGGCCCACCAAGGCGCTAAGCCCGAACGCCAGAGTCCACTGGTCAAAGAAGGCCAAGGCTGCTAAGCGGTACCGCTACGACTGCAGGATGACTGCGCTGGAGTACATTCGGGCCGGCAAGTGGGATGTGAAAGCCCTAGGCGATCTTGTGGCTGGCGGCTATGAGTTGCACGTTTTTATAGATTTCTACCCGCCGAACCGCCTGGCTCGTGATGACGACAACGTGATCGCTGCATTTAAGTCGGGACGCGATGGCCTGGCGGGCGCACTTGGAATTGATGATTGCCACTTTCGGATTCACCCGTCCTTGAAACGCGATGAAGTAGTGGTGGGCGGTGAAGTGAGAGTAGTGATTACAACAAAGGCCCCCTCGGCCTAAAACGAGAAAACCGCCTCAAACGGTGCGCAAACACCTCGGCGGGTAATCAAAAGCAGGAGTTAATAATGACAGGTTTAATTTTAAGCAGCAAGAACAACGAACCGACAATGAGCAGCCGTGACATTGCCGGGTTGTGCGAAAAGGATCACAAGCACGTTCTAACCGACATCCGAAAGATGCTGGAAGAGCTCGAAATTCAATCAGCCGGTTTTTCGGCTCAGTACAAAGACAGCACCGGCCGCACGCTACCGTGCTTCAGCCTGCCTCGCCGCGAGTGCGACATTCTGATTGCTGGCTACAACATCCGGTACCGCGCTGCCATTGTCGACCGGTGGCGTGAGCTGGAATCAAACGTACCCGCCCTGCCCGATTTCAGCAACCCCGCCATTGCTGCTCGTGCCTGGGCTGACGAGATGGAGCGCAAGCAGGTAGCACTATCTCTGCTGGAGCAGGCAAAGCCCGCTATCGAGTTCGTTGACCGGTACGTCACGGCCGAGACTGGCTCTAAAGGCTTCCGCCAGGTCGCCAAGCTATTGGGCGTTAATGAATTCAAATTTCGTGCCTTCCTGGAAGAAAAAGGAATCATGTACAAACTTGGCGGCGAGTGGACTCCATACCAGCAGCACATGGACGCTGGCCGCTTCGTGGTGCGCGCTGGTGTTGCCAAGAATGACCACGCCTACAACGGCGCTAAGTTCACCCCTAAGGGCATCAACTGGGTTGCGGGCAAGTGGGCGGTTAATAACCTACAAGGCGGGCTGGAGTGAGCACCATCGATCTATTAAGCCGACCCATCGCGTTTCACCGTGCCTACGTTGACCTTGGCGTGGGTGTTACCGGTGCCCTGATGCTCTCCCAATGCTGTTACTGGCGCAGCCGTACTAATCGCACGGATGGTTGGTTTTACAAATCACAGGCCGAATGGCAGCAGGAAACGGGCCTTGGCCGGCGTGAACAAGAGACTGCGCGCAAACGGTTGGTTCAGGCTGGCTTTCTGTCTGAAGATCGCCGCGGAGTTCCCGCCAAGCTTTATTTCCGCGTGAACACCGATGCTCTGGAAGTAGCGCTATCAGGGCTCGCCGCCAGAATGGCGGAATCCGCCAATCAAGTTTGTACGGGTACGACTTCCAGAATGGCGGAATCCGCCAATCAAGAATGTACGAAAGCGCCAAACAGGGCTGGCGGAAAGCGCCAATCTATTACAGAGATTACTACAGAGACTACTTCAGAGATTACGGCAGAAGAAACGTCCGGACCTGATCGGCCGGACACTGTTGAGCCAATCGTAGTTGAACCTCCTGAGCCTGAAAGCGAACCAAAACGGCCAGAAGCAGCGATTCAAAGCGGCAAGCACTGGGGAACGGCTGAAGATCTGGAGCTGGCGCAGTGGATGTGGGTCAGCATTTCCGAGCAGCTGGGTGACGATCGCCCACGGAAGCCCAACATAGCCAGCTGGGCAAACAGCGTTCGCTTGATGCGTGAGTGTGACAACCGCAAGCCCGTTCACATCAAGGCCCTGTTCGCCTGGTGCCGGAAGCACGCGTTCTGGTCTTCCAACGTCCAAAGCCCCTGCAAACTTCGCGAAAAGTGGAGCCAGCTGGTCACTCAGCGCAACCGTGACCGTGACGCGGCATTACCAGCCGCGAACCGATCACAGCAAATCGAAGAACAAAACAAGGCGGTAGGCACTGCATGGGCCGCCCGCAAGTCAATGGGCCAGCCAGCAGGCGAGGTGTACAACCATGAATGACCAAGACCGCTTCGAGTTCCAGGACGTTTGGACCGGCGCCTATGCCCTTTACGGTCGATCGGTTACCGAATCGATGCTTGAGCTGTCCTTCGAAGCGCTTCAGCACTACAGCATCAGTGATGTGAGCCACGGCGTTACTGCGCATATTCGCAACCCAGACACCGGGCAGTTTGCCCCGAAGCCGGCGGACGTTATCAAGCACATCTCCGGTAACAGCCAGTCGTCTGCCGGTGAAGCCTGGGCAAAAGTGGATTTAGCTGTGCGCTGTGTCGGCAGCCATCGCTCAGTAGTGTTTGACGACCCCAAGATTCACGCCGCTATCGAGCGCCTGGGTGGCTGGCAGAAGCTTGCCCTTACGAGCGGCAAAGAATACCCATTCCTGCAAAACAAATTCCTGAAGCTTTACCAGGGATTCACCGTTCAGCTCCCGGCAACGTTCCCGCGAAAACTGATCGGAACCTGCGAGCATGAGAACAGCCTGACTGACACGTTTGGCCGTGGCCATGCCGGTGATGAACCCGCCTTGATTGGCGATGCGGAGAAAGCCCGACAGGTTTACCAGGCCGGCGGCGACCTCGGCATTGCGCAGATTAGCCAGCGGGGTACCCAGAAATACCTGGAATCTTGCGTGTCCGGACAGGTTAAGCGTCTGGGAGGTATGGCGTGATTGTCACATGGGATCTGATGCTTCATATCTTGATCGCTTCGTTTCTGTGCGACCACTCATTCAGAAATCTAACCTATTGGTTTTCGGCGTTCTTCGCCTTTTTTGCGCTTGCCGGAGTCATTGCGGCCATTGGCAATGGGGCCGCGGCGTGAATAAACGGACCGGCCCCAGCTTCCGCCAGCAGATCTGCCCACTGAAATCGTGCCCGACCTGCAAAGCCAGCGGAATGATTCAAGGCCTTTTTCATCAAATGCCATGCCACGACTGCAACGCGACTGGCTTGGTCGACAACGAAACAGGCGAGGCTCTGGCACCCGAAAATATGGTGATTCAGCTGCGCTTGCGGTTGAACCGTCTGCATGAAGAGAACAACGAATTACGGCGCCAGCTGCTAGAGCAGGCCAAACAAGACAACGGCCGGGGATATGGCCCAGGCGGTCAGAGGTACCACGGAGATTGATTGTGAGAATCGAAACGATGGCCAGCCAAGCCACGCAGGCTAAACGGGAAAAGATCGAACGCGATGTCGCAGCGTTTTTAAAAGCTGGCGGAAAAGTGGACCAGCTGGACAAAAACAAACCGGCAACAGCCGTTAAACCTCGCTTTAACGCAGGCAATGTGGAGTGATTATGACCCTTAACCGCAAGACACCGCTGAAAGCTAGGGCAGAACTTAAGGCGAAGACGCCAATGAAACGGCGGGCGAAGCGTAAGCCTCGGGCGGGCGACAATCGCTCTTACCTAGACTGGGTGAAGACACAGCCTTGCGTAATTTGCCAGAGGCCGGCAGATGACCCTCACCACATAATCGGCGCCGGCCTTAGTGGCATGGGGATGACGGCCCCCGATCTGCTGGCCATGCCGGTTTGTCGAGAGCACCACAATGAAATCCACGAAAGCCCCGACTTATGGGCTCGTCAGTTTGAGTGGGTCGTAAGGACGATTGCGAAGGCCGTTAGCGCCGGGGAGCTGTGATAGTGACTAGACCGACCAAGATAAAAAGAACAGAAGTCATGGGGATCTATAAGATTTGGTCGTCCATGATCCAGCGCTGCACCAATGAGCGAAACGCGAAATACCCCCAGTACGGAGGCAGAGGGATAACCGTTTGTGATAGATGGAGAGACTTTGACCTGTTTTATTCAGACGTGGGCGATAAGCCGTTTCCCGGCGCGACAATAGATCGCATTGAGAACGACGCGGGATACGGGCCCGGAAATTTTCGCTGGGCGTCCCGCAAAGAGCAGCAAAGGAATCGCCGATCAAACCACAGGCTGACGTTCAACGGTGCAACCAAATGCCTTGCTGAGTGGGAGGAAGAAACCGGCGTCAAATCCAACACAATACTGACGAGAATTCGCCGCAACTGGCCTGTTGGCGAAGCTTTGGGGCTACTTCCGCACGAGCAAAAAAACAGGCTTGGCGATCTAGAAAAAAAAGCCAGAACTCGAAAGTGCAAAGAGTGTGGCTGCGAGTTCATGCCTCGATTTGGGCAGATCAAGATAGGGATGGGCAAATTCTGCGGAAATAAATGCTCCTTGGCACACGGCCTAAGGATTCGCTGGCAGCGAGAAAAAGAGAAGGTGGCATTATGAATATTCCGTGCCCGGGCTGCGAGCGCCAGCTGCCCATGCACAATGGCATGCACGTGGGAGAGCTAGAAATGATTTCGTGCACCCGGACTGCGCCACTCACGCTTGAGCCTAAAACACGTGACATTTGGCACCAGCCGGCTAAGCGGAAATTGAACGCGGCGCCGTTTACGGCTGGGGATGAGGTATGAAAACCCCGCCCTACGACACTGCGCGGTGTGCGTGTGACCGTGATGGAAGTCAGAGAGATGGTGGGGTTATGACTAGATGGGACGAGTTACCAGCACACATAAAGATCACCTATCAATCGCAGGCTCAGTATGAGCGCTTACTGGAAGTGGAGAAAGGGCGATGAAATTTAGAAAGAAGCCAGTAGTTATTGATGCGACCCAATGGTTTAAGAACGGCGACCACCCAGAAGATGACGCGGTAGTAGTTGACAACCGAGATGCTGGGCAGCACCCATTTCAAACTGAAGGGAATGTAGTTCGCCGATATTCCGGGTTGGACGACTGCCGCCATTGCGGTCAGGTGATGAACGTCCACGGATGGATCGACACACTTGAGGGCGGGCATGTCGTCTGCCCTGGCGACTGGATAATTACAGGCATAAAGGGTGAACGATACCCATGCAAGCAGGATATTTTCGAGGCCACATACGAGCCTGTGGAGTGATCGGACTAATCGCAATCGTCGCCGGCCAGCCCTGCACAATGTTGACTGGCGAGCCCATCAAAGAGGCTGCAAAGAGCTGCAAAGAGCTGCAAAGACAGGTTTGGTGCACGCTTTGAGGGCTTCGATATGCCCGACTGGCAGCGTGAAGGGCAGGGTGAGCAAGTGGCGATACGGGCATTATTTAACCGTCTGAGGGGCTGATTTATGGCGATGACTGAGCGCACACCGGAAAGCAAGGCGGTACGAATAAAAGCGGAGAAAGTGGTGGATCGGTTTATCGTTGTCGCTTTGGCTTGCGAGCAGGATCTGGCGTGGCAGGGCATCGGCGTCAGCGGCAAAATAGCCGATTTCGAAGGCGAGATACCGCAGTCATCAGCGTATTACGGCGTCGATAAAATGCCCGGCATCTGTGACCGGATGCAAAAGTGGCCGGAGGACTTCGCGCAGGCTCAGGATTTGATGAAGGAACTAAAACCGGAGCAGCGGCAGGCGCTTGTGCTGGATAGAGCGTTCAGGGGTCGCACGAAAGCGAAAGCCATTGATCCGTTTGAGAAAGATAAGCCAGTTTATATTCTGTGGGATGATGCCGCGTGTGCGCATGAGGCAGGCTGTAAAGTGGGCGCTTTTGTGCAGCGTGTGAGCAGTGCCTATTCGCGGCTTGAGGGTTTTATGGCGGGGGTGCGGAAAAAAGCCGCTTAGGTAGCGGCTCGTTCGTTGCGCGGCTCATTCAAATGGGTCAGGGCGGGACAGTACGGCGATTGGGTGAGGGTCGTCGTTATTGTCCAGATCATGCTTGCGGTAGAATTCCTCCCACTCGCTCAGGCTAATTTCGTTTGTCGTCCTGTAAGATTGGCTGTCTGGAGACTGGCGCTGGATTCGGACGTTTACGCCATCGCTCATGACTCGAAATTTTGTACCCTTGAAGCTCGAACTGGGCCGGTAGATTTCTTGTGATTGGCTCATAATTAATTCCTGTAAAGTGGCACGAATAATAGCTGCTGATCGGTTCGGCAATCCGTGGCGTTGCTGGTAATCGGCAATCGCCTTGGCTGCTTCGCCGCTGATGCTCAGGGTTTTGGAGTCGTTACGCTGGCGTAGGGCGCTTACTCGCTATCTGGATAGCGCGGCGAATACCTTCGCTGCCGTTGCCATCGCCCAACTCCTGAGCCAGTCGCCAGCTCTCGGCGTCGATGTAGACGTTGCGGCGCTTGCCCCCTTCCATTTCGCGGGGGCGGTGGTTTGGGCGCTTTTCTTTTTTGCTGTTCATTTTTTTACGCCGATCAGCGCTAACGCTCTTAGCGTGTAACTTTCTGCAAGAGCTTCTGCGCTGTCGTAAAAACGGCTGTTTTTCGCATACTCTTTTTCCGCATCACGTTTTTCGACTTCCGCAATTGCTTCGACGCCCCCTTTTTCAAAAAGCTTTCTGTAATTAGTAACCTCTTTTGCTCTCCGTTTTATTTCTTTGTTCCATTCGGCTCTAAAGTTGTTAGAAACCATTGCCGGAGATGTAGACCGAGCCTCTTCCATAACCACAATCAAAGCATCGACAAGCTGTTGAATTTCGTTGTGATCAGATCCGGGAAACTGGCTGCTAACGCAATCCCACACCATGTCTTTACCGCTTTCATAACCGAGATCAACGGCGTTATCGTCTAATGCTTGACTGAATACCACAAATTCGCTGTTGTACATTTTTTAGTCCTTTTCGTGTATTTGCTTGACGATTACTATTGTACACACAAAACTATTACCTGCAACACTTAAATACACACAAAACTAAATTATTTACCTGTTAATTCATACAGCCTGTAAGTATTGACAGCTTTCTGATTACAGCGCACACTATCTGCACTTGCTCGAAAGAGCCACCAAAGCCCGCAGGCCACAAACCTCGCGGGTTTTTTTGTGCCCCGAACATCTCCACGCGGTCAGCTACGCCGCACCTTGGCCCCTTTTGGGCCTTTTTTATTCCCGGAGCTTTTATGGATCGCCGGCTACTTACATCGCAGCTTGAACGCCATGAAGGCCTGCGCTTAAAACCCTACCTCGACACCGTTGGGAAACTCACGGTGGGCTTTGGTCGAAACCTCGATGATGTCGGAATAAGCCGCGGCGAAGCAGAGCTTATGCTTAAAAACGACATCGACAAAGTTGAACTGCAGCTGAATGAAGTTGACGAATACCGCTCGCTGGACTCAATACGTCAGACCGTTATCGCAAATATGTGCTTTAACCTTGGCTTTAACGGCCTGATGCACTTCAAGCGCATGTGGAAAGCTATCGGAAAACAGAAGTACGCCGCCGCCGCACGAGAAATGCTTGATTCAAAGTGGGCCAATCAAGTCGGTGCGCGCGCCGTTGAGCTGTCGGAGATTATGCGGACTGGCGAGACTGCCGATGGATGATACTGGTCGCCGTGGCTGGCACATCGACAAAGGGATACCTATTGCCGTAATCCTGGCGCTTCTTGGCATAGCTTATGCCGGCGTGCAGCGGCTATCGGCACAGGATGAGCGCATTAGCAAGGTCGAGCTAAGCGTTCAATATATTCAGCAGAGCAGAGTTATCGACCAGGGGCGCACTGAAAAGAAGTTCGATGAGCTAAAAACTGACCTGCGAACGATCAACTCAAAGCTCGACCGGATTATAGAAAGTGACCGATAGCCACCCAAATCCTAACCAGTGGTGGTTTCATCGCCGAATGATGGCCTACGCCAGTCTGCTGGGCCTTTACGTCATCCTCGGCCAGATCATAATCGGCAGCATAAGCGCCGACATTGTGCCACTGGCGCAAACTCTGGCATGGGTGTTTAGCGCAAACCTCCTTTACTACTACTGCGGCAACGCTGTGGAAGCCGTTAAGGGCAAATCATAATGCTGGGCATGCTGACAGGGCGAGTCAAGATGGTCGTGTACGCGGTTGCCGGGGCATCCTTTCTAGCCATGGGCGCGGTCATCTGGTGGCTTTATGCCGATAACCAGGATCTTGCAGGCGAAACTGAGCGCCTGAATCAAATCAATTCGCAGCTTGCAGATAGTGCAGAAAGCCAGAAAGCCGTTGCCGATACGCTGCAGGAAGAACTCATCAGCCGCGACGAGCTGGCAAGGCGGCACATCGAATCACGCAAAACCGCAGAATCAAAGCTGACTCAAGCAAGGCAGGCACTGCATGACGCGCTCAAAGACAATCAGTGTGCCAGTGAGCCTCACCCTGCTGCTGTTGGTGACTGGCTGCGCAAGCCCACAGACGATCTATAAGACCAACACTGTTTACCTACACCCACCAGCCTTCCTGCTCGCTGAATGCCCGGTACCTGAGTACATCGGCACCGAGTGGGCGCACGTTGCCGAGTACGCAGGACAACTGAAATCCGCGCTTAGAGTCTGTAACGGCGACAAGGTACTGCTCAGAGAATGGGCAACCGAGGATGAATGACGAGCAGCTGGTCGAAACTATCCGCCGGCAGACGGCAGCAAGTAGCACCGTAAATAAACACCTATTACGAGGGAATGCCAATGCCCCCGCGCACCCCTAAGCCTTGCCGCAACCCACGGTGCGAGAGTTTGTCCACCGAGCGGCACGGGTACTGCGGTGAGCATAAGGCGCTGGCCAGCAACTGGGAAGACGACCGCCGCGGCAGCAGCACAGAGCGTGGCTATGGTGGGATGTGGAGAAAGAGAAGGGTCCGCATACTCAAACGCGACAAGGGCTTATGCCAGGTATGCATCGGTCAAGGGCGAATCACGGCCGCATCATCGGTTGACCACATCATCAACAAAGCGGAAGGCGGAACAGATGATGATAGCAACCTTCAAGCCATATGCTGGCCCTGTCACAAGATCAAAACTCAAGACGAGTCAGTCCGCGGTCTGCGTCGCACACGATGAGCGGGAGGGGGGGTCTAAAGTCCACAGCTTTTCGCGGGCTCGACCGCCTCTCTTAAGTGTATTTTTTTGCGCGCGAAATAAGAAATATTTTCTGACGGGGTAATCGACAGTGGGCACATCAGTGAGATCCGCTGGCGGAGGTCGAAAAAAGAACCGGCCG